>Ga0209647_1000349_pt1 | contig 43745 bp, 32 predicted proteins | sample GraSoi_2013_60cm_FD_185827 | JGI IMG/M metagenome (GOLD analysis project Ga0209647, IMG submission 185827) | Grasslands soil microbial communities from the Angelo Coastal Reserve, California, USA - Sample 9_17_2013_60cm (SPAdes) (version 2) | ecosystem: Environmental > Terrestrial > Soil >...
ACTCCGGAAAAAGATAGTAAAAAAAAGTGATCAGCAGTGATGGCACTCCAACCAACCCTAATGCAAGAAAAAAGGTTTTACTAAAATCTCTCCCCTGATGGTATCGTCTGATAATTACAGGAAATAACACGGTTGCGATTGGTCCTGTTAAGTAGAAAATAGCTTTACCTGTCAGTGTGAGCCCTGCATACAGACCCGCTTGAGCGGGACTAAAAAAATGTTTGACCAAAATAATATCCGTTGAAATAAATGAAGACAATGCGAGTGTTGCAATCGTAACAAGGATTGCGTACCCTGCAATATGCTTTTTTGATAGTGGCACTGCTACTTCTTTTTCATGAAAGAGAAACCGTAGTGGGTAAAAACTTACGATAAAAGGAATTATGCCCATTAAGATGAGCGCAAAAAGTACTCCAAAAACCTTCAGTCCTAATGCGACAAAAAGAATACCAAATATAACTTTTGTTATGTTGCTTAAAAAGCTAATAAAAGAATAAAATCCAAACTTCAGAAGGCTTTGTAGCATTGCGTTATTAACAAGTCCTACATACACTAAGCTCACGAATAACCCTATGAGAATAATATAACTTCCATTGGTAATATGAAGAAACGAACTCAGTAACCGTTGTGTCACAAAAAAAATTATAAATACTGCTACCCCAACAACGCACATCAACTGTAAGCTTTTTTTGTATATAAAAAATAATCCTTGATATTGCTTTTTCGCATAGAGATTTGTTGCAAATTGTACAATTGTCGTCGTCACCGATTGCGATGGGACTGTCATCAAACCAGCAAATGATATGAGCGTTGTAATAATGCCATAATCGGCATAGCTAAGTTTTCGTGCAAGGAATAAATTGAGAAGAAAAGATAAAAATCCTCCAAGAATTGATCCTAAAAAAATAAAAAAACTTCCAGAAATAAGATCGTGGCTAATAATTCTTTTTGCCGTGGCTAGAAGTATTTTCATGTATATGAACTATCTTATTGTACCAAAAATCTCCATGGCATTTTTGTCTAAAATATGAGAGAATATTTTTATGAAAATCACAGTAAGCTCAACACCTTTTCATGATCTCCTTATCATTGAGCCAAAAGTATTTTCAGATGAAAGAGGATTTTTTATGGAATCCTGGAATAAAAGTGACTTTGAGGAAGCTGGTATTACCGCTCAATTTGTCCAGGATAATCATTCAAGATCTCAAAAAAATGTCTTAAGAGGTCTTCATTATCAGACAATCGGGATGCCACTTGCCAAGCTCGTAAGATGTACTGTTGGAGAAATTTATGACGTTACGGTAGACCTTCGAGTTTCGTCTGCGACGTATGGAAAATGGTTTGGCATACATCTGAATGCTGAAAATAAAAAAGAATTGTTTGTCCCGGTGGGTTTTGCACACGGATTTGCAGTAATTTCAGACGTTGCTGAAGTCCACTACAAACAAACAAATTATTTTTCTCCGGACCATGAAAGAATACTTCTATGGAATGACCCTGATATTGCTATCTCATGGCCAATTCCTACTCCTCTTCTTTCAGAAAAAGATCTAGATGGAAAATCTTTTGCTGAGTATCAAAAAAATCCTGCCTTTTCATAAATGGTCCGTAAAAAAATTCTCATTACAGGTGCCGGGGGATTTATTGGTAGTGTCTTAACAGAGTATTTAGTGAAAAAAGGATATTCTGTTATTGCATTCGATATCTTTTATTTTGGCACAAAACCACTCAAGAACGTAAAAGATAAGATAGAAATAGTAAAAGGTGATATAAGAAAATTTCCAAAAGAAATTTTGCAAGATGTTTCAACCATCATTCATCTCGCAAGCATTTCCAACGATCCTACCGCAAATGTAAATCCAAAACTCTCACTGGCTGTTAATACACAGGCAACAAAATCACTTGCAATAATGGCAAAAGAGGCTGGAGTAAAAAAATTTATTTTTGCGTCAAGTTCTTCAATTTATGACAAAAAAACCATTCACTATGTTCATCTTAAAAAGGAAGGGTCTTCAGTTATGCCTCTCACAGTATATTCAAAGTCAAAATTATATGCTGAAAATGCGATTTTACCTCTCATTGATAGAGACTTTTCCGTTATTTGTCTTCGACAAGGCACAATGTTTGGATATTCACCAAGAATGCGTTATGACCTTGTCATTAATGCTATGATAAAAAATGCCCTTACAACCGGTGAAATTAGATTATTCTGTAAAGGAAAACAATGGAGACCACTCATGTCTGTAAAAGATATTGTACGAATTTATCATCATCTTCTTTCAACTCCATCAAAAAATATTAAACACACAATCATCAACGTAGCCCTTAATAATTACAGAATTGAGGAAATTGGAAAAATTGTACAACAGACCCTTTTTGAAGAATTTGGTATGAGAGCACAATTGATATTTGATAACGCACGGTATACAAATGGATCATATAAAATGTCTTTAAGCCTCATGAAGAAATATTTTGGTACTCTTACATATTCTACCATTCAAGAAGAGATTATCTCTATTGTCAAAAATGTTCGGGGAGAGAAGAATTTTGAAAATCCCCTGTATTATAATATTAAGACGATGAAACCACTTCTTGATACACGTGCATAGTCTCTGCAGCTGTTTTTTCCCAGGAAAACTTCTTAACCTGTTCCAGACCTTTTTGAATCAGCTCTTGTTGCAATGTTTTATTGTTAAAAACAGTACTCATTCCTTTTGCAATATCTTCTTTCGAATACGCATCAACAAAAAGCGCGGCATTGCCAACTCCTTCAGGAATTGACCCTTCCCTACTTGTTACCACAGGACAGCCACAACTCATTGCCTCTAGGAGAGGTAACCCAAATCCTTCATAAAAAGAAGGCATGACAAAGAGACTGGCTACATTGTAGATTGCAACGAGTTCTTCTGTACTGACAAAACCCGGCCTAATGATAAGTTGATTATTTTTAGCAAGTTCTTGCACTTTTACTAAATCTTTGTTCCAAGGATTTGTTTTATCAAAATTTTCTTCAAGAATTGCTTTACCGATCATAACTAACGGGATCTTCGCTTCTATTGCTGCTGTAACCAATCTTGGTAAATTTTTATTCCATGTAGCATCTCCAACATATAACGCAAACTTTTCAGGCAAATTATATTTCTTCCGTACTTGTATCTTGTATCTTGTATCTTGTATCTTTCGAAATTCTTCTCCTGCTGCAAGATAGACAACCTGTACTTTATCTTGAGAAATTCCCCCGTAGCGAACAATATCATCTTTTGAGATTTTGGAGTCAGTAATAATTGCATCTGCACTGTGGAGAGCATGCTTTTGTATTTGCCATTTTATGTTGCCTTTTATACCTCTCGGGAATTCTTTTGGAAATACTAAAGGAGTAAGGTCATGAACGGTTACAACTGTTTTGTATTTTTTAATAAATGGGAGCGTTAAGAAAAAGGGCTCGAAATAGGGATAATGAATAACATCTGGGCGGGTATGTAATGACTCTCCTCTTGAAAAAAATTGATATGCGTTATTTGGGTAATACTTTTGTAAAGAGCCACGAAGATGCTCCAAATAAAATCCTGTACCACGAACTCTATGCTGAAGATAATTACCACTTTTTAAAGGAGAAATATCTATTGCAATATTCATTTTGCATGCTTTGAATGCCAATCATATGCTGTTTTTACGATTGTTTCCAAATCCGAATGTTGCGGAATCCATCCGAGCTCTTTCTTCGCTTTTGCATTATCTGCATAAATTATGGCAGGATCACCCGTTCTTCGTGGTTTCTCTTCAATGGTGATTTTTTTTCCACTTACCTTTTCTATCATTGATAATATTTCTCTATTTGAAAATCCCTTTCCTGTACCAAGATTATAACTATTACTTTTTTTTGTTTGTTGTAATTTTTGCAATGCCAATATATGCGCTCTCCCCAAATCTTCAACATGAATATAATCACGAATACAGGTCCCATCAGGAGTTGGATAATCCGCACCAAACAGATCGAATGGTCTATTTTCTAGAATTGCTTTTATAGCTAAAGGAATTATATGAGTTTCAGGATTATGTCTTTCACCAAGACTCCCATCAAGCGCTGCTCCTGCTGCATTAAAATAGCGAAGATTTATATGGTGAATGTCATACAATGTATCATACCAATCTAAGATTCGTTCAAAAAGCAATTTTGATTCACCATAGACACTCTCTGGTTTTTTCTCTTCGTCTTCGGATACTGGAAGATGCTTTGGATAGCCATACAATGCACATGTGGAAGAAAAAATAATTGATGGAATATTTTTCTTTTTCATTAACTCGAGAAGATTTAATCCTCCTTGTAGATTTGCATGAAAATATTTATAGGGATTTTGCATTGATTCACCTGGTAGTGTATATGCTGCAAAATGAATCACTCCATCAAATTCATATCCTTCCAAGGATTTAAAAAGAGATTCTTTATCAGTCAAGTCTCCTACAACAAGCGGACATGAAACATTTGTGTTATGTCCATTGACAAGATTGTCAAAAACAACCACGTCAAAGCCTTTTTCTAATAGTTGTTTTACTGTTATAGAGCCGATATATCCTGCTCCACCTGTAACTAAAATTTTTTTGTTCATATTTTTTTTATATATTTTATGTAAGAGACTGGAAAACGTAATGCTGAAAAAAATGCAAAAACAAATCCTTGCCAACCATCCATAAATCCTTTATGCCTCCCGTACTGTAGTACAAACCAATACAAAGGGAGAGCTACAAGATATTTTAACAAATTGAGAGGGTTTTGTCTTGTTTTTTGCTCATGGAGTTGTCCAGCAATAAATGTTGTGTATCTATCAAATCTGTTGATATATCTTGAAAATGATGGATCTGCGAAATGAATAAGTGGGCTTTTTAAAAATCCAACCTCTCCTTCAACTACTGCTTGCTCATGGACGTCTTTTTGTGGAAGCTTCCCTTTATTTTTCTTATAGAGTCGCAGGGTATAGTCTGGATAGACTCCACCCTTCATGAGATATCTTCCCAAAAACCAATTCTTTCTTGGAATCCAGTATCCGTTTACCGATTCACTATCATTTATTTTTTTTGTAATCTCCGCTGCAAGCTCAGGAGTAACTCGCTCATCTGCGTCAAGTTGTAATATCCAATCTTTCGTAGCTTTATCAATAGCCTTTTGCTTGTTGATATGAAAGTTTTTCTGGTTTGGCACTACATATACTTTTGCATTAAATGTTTTCGCCATCTCGACAGTCCTATCCGTAGATCTGCCATCAACGACAATTATTTCATCGGCAAGATCTTTTACCGACTTTAGACAATCAGGAAGATTTATTTCTTCATTATGAGTAGCAAGCACTACTGATATTGACATTTTTTTCATGTTTTTTTCTCTTTTCCTTTTCTCATTGTGAATATTCCAATCACTATCAATATCCCAAGTGTTACCCCTGAGATAAGATCTGATACAAATCGGAGTGGTGTCTCAGTGTATTTTACAACAATCGTATGAGGGCCTGGAGAAACAAAAAATGTTATCAGTCCCCTATTGACAGCGCTCTGGAATTCAACAGCCACTCGAGCATTATCTACCAGCACTTGCCATCCTGGAAAATAGATTGTATTCTCCAAAAGCTGTGCGTTGGTAATCGCGTTGACATGATACACATGTTTCACTGCACTCAGGCGTATGGAATTGACAATCGCGTTCCCTCCAATAACCTCTATGGGTGCTTTTGGGCGGTGCTCCATGAAGCGTACTGACCATATAGGAGCACTTTCTCCAGTATCTGTAGTACTATCATATACACCGGTAAAAAAGCTTTCCGACCTTTGAAGAAATCCCTGAGCGTGCCAATAATCCTTATTAAGGATAAGCATTGCTATAAGCGCAGCAGCAATAACAAAATTCTCTATTTTCTTTGGAATTGCATTGATAAGTATTGCTCCAAGTACTGCCCCTGTAAAAACAGTCGCTGCTAAAAATCTCCAGGGAAATTGAAAATTTTGTAAAAGCATTATTCTTTGCCAGATAAAATCAGATGCAGAAAGCATGAGGAAAATTGCAATACATGTATACAACAGTGTTATAAGTATAAAAATCCTTTCTTTGCTTATTTTTTTAAAAATGAGCAGAGGCACAGTACCTATATATGCAATCCACTGTAAAATACCAAGTTGTGTTGTAAAATTTCCGTGATAACTCCATGGTCCATACAATAATGAAAAAAGACTAACGAATCTCCCTTGGTATACCCCTTTTGTCACAATATTTCTCAGAGTAAATTTTGCCTCCAAGAGTCCCGGGATCCAGAAAAAAGCTGAAAGACCTAATCCAAGGAGAATTATGAATAATGAATTAAGAATTATGGATTTTTTGACTTTTGCTTGAGAAATAAGATAGATTACATAGAAAAGGATAAACGGCATATACATAAGCGCGATTGCATTGTGTGAAAGAATAAGACATGCAAGAGAAATTGCCCCAATAGGAATATACAGTGTCTTATTTTTACTATCGTTATATATCTTATAAAGACTGACAAGAACAAGTGGCATAAAAACAAAAGCCAAACTTTCTCCAATGTCCCCTCTCACATAGACATCAATAAATCTATATGGCGCAAAGACATACAAAAGCCCACCGATCATTGCAGCTTTTTTATTGACAAACTGCGATAACCAAAGATACATAGCTATTCCGGAGAAAAACATGCTTATCCCAAAAACAATCTTTGCGCTATCAAAAAGTGAGATACCAATCCAGTGGAAAAATGATGCAAGATAGGAAGGTAAAGGGTATAAAAATTCTAAAATCGGATGACCATATCCCCAATTTAAATTTGGAGCCCACCGAGGAATAATAATTCCCTCTTTTAGATTTATATAAAAATTTGCAATCCTGGCAATATGATCTTGCCCATCATGAGTGATTGGCAAACCAGGGTGAAACAAATCAACAAGTGGAATAAGTAATATGATAAGAAATATCAATGGCATAAAAAGTTTTTTCATCATACATTTTCCACTCTTTTTTGAATAAGAAATGCCATTGCCATATCCCAATTAAAGGTTTTCTTTTTTATGATACGAAATCCACAATCTTCCATAAGATGTCCCAGCTTTTTTACATTAAATGAATGAAGATGAGAATCATTCCAAACCTTTCCGCTAAATTTTCTCCATAAGTACCATGAGATACTAAAGAGTACACTTCCTGAATCAAGCTCAATGACACCATACCCTCCTTTTTTAAGCACTCGCTTTATTTCGAGTAAGACATGCTTTGGATCATCGACATGTTCTAATACTTCTGTCGATATAACAATGTCAAATTTTTCAGACGAGTAGGGAAGCTTTTGTGCATTTGCTCTCGCAAAATGTATTGTAGGATAGAGTCTCTTACCATACGCTATTGCTTGCTCATATATGTCGATTCCATAACACTGAGCTTTTGGAAATTTTTTCTGCACTTGAGACAAAAACCAACCACTTGCACATCCAACATCGAGAATGGTTTTGGGCTGATTCGGAATAAGCGATAAGACTGTTCGCAATTTATTACTGTGCCATGTTTTTTGGAACCAATTATTTTTTGTCCCTTTTTGATAATAGTCAAGCGGAACTTGCTCAATAATTTTATTATGACTATGTTCCATATTATCCCTTTACTACTAAGACTCCTACTTTTTGATCCAAATAGCTACCTTTAAATAAAATGGATGCATTTGGTAAAAAATCTGACGGATTTCCAACATACAGAATCGATGAGTCTTTTTTTTCATCTGGCCATACCAAAGGCCTGAATACAACTGTATCATATGCATGTGTGACTGCAAACCCTCCGGATTTTGTACCACCCATTTTTTGATACGTTACTGGATTATATCTCGTAAAGAATAAATAAAACATATATGACTGATATAAATTGTCTTGATTGGAGATAATTATCTGGTGATACTCATTTTTATGTATTTGTACATACTTTATTGCTTGTGAAAGGGCGTATTGATATGGCTCAGAAAGTTGTTTTGGAAAAAGATAGAAATAGGAAAAATAGAAATTTTTTATAGACATTGCCACAACAACGACAAGAAGTAGTGCAATAAAGATACTTTTTTGCTTCAAAAACTTTTGCAGGAATACAAATCCTGCTATAAGTCCGAGTGCTGTTAAAATTTGTGGCACTGGTAAAAGTGTATATGACCTGAGTGCATGTGGCGCTCCTGTAGTGAGTGCTGCAGGAACAAAGGATGCAATTGTCCACGTAAGTATTGTCAATTTTGTTGATTTTGGAAATTTTGCACGTATCGCATAGACCATTCCAATGAGGATACATGGAAATTCCCATAGGTACAAAAGTCCAACATAAGGAACTTTAAAGTCTTCACGTCCCACATTAGAGAAAAGCCATTGTGGATTAAAATGAGAAATATAATTATCAAGAAATATTTTTACTGGAATTAATCTTCTGTTGTCCATGAAAAGGGAAATGTAATTATGTTGCATTTTGTCTATGAGAAGTTGATTTGCTGACTGTTGATACAAAGAGGTGTCTTGAAATGCGGAAGTTGCTTTAAAACGAATGAGTGCTTGCGGAGAAAGGCTTATCTTGATAAATGGAATAAGAATAATAAGCATAATGATGAATCCTAAAAAAACTTTTTTTCTTGCTCTGAGAAGATCGTCTTTATAAATAATGACTAGACTGACAAATACAAGCGGAAGAAATACTTTCTCTGATTGATATGATGCAAATGAAAGCGCGAAAAAGAAAAATGAAGAAATATATTTTTTTCTTACAAAGAGTGTGAGGAAAAAAATAAAAAATGCAAATCCAGCATTTGCTTCGTGTCCAAGTCGAGATACATAAATACTCCAGGGAGAAATTGCAAGGAGAAAACTTACAAGAAGTCCAAGTATTTTTTTATTTTTTAATGTTGAGAATAATCCTTCTACAAGAAAATAGACGCTGAGTACGCTTGCAATAGACAAGAGCGCAGATGGCAGTCGCACAGCCTCTGTAGTCAGTCCAAATAGCTTTATGAATGGGATGGTTAGATATGTGTACAGAGCTGGCCGATAATCGTCGTATGCTCGAAGAATTATTGGAAATGAGGTTCCATATTCATCTTTCCCTGTTTGTAAAATTGAATATGCATTATACCCAGTAGTCGCTTCATCGAGTGAAGCACTTGGTGGCACTATTGCTAATTGATGCGTTCTAAAGAATGCTGCGATAAAAATAACACCTAATAAGAGAAAATAGATATGCTTGTTTATCAAATTCATTTCTTTAATTTGAGATAGTAAAGGTATGATGTAGGATCACCCTCTACAAAGGGTATTGTTTTCGCTTGTGTTATAGTATTCTTTACCGACTCTCTGGACTCGCTGAGATTGTGCGGTGATGATTCAAAAAATTTGGAAATATTAATATATCCATACACCGCAATAATAATTATGATAAATATTTTTGAAAAAATCCCTTTTATCATAAATATTCTGTACAGTAGATATGAGACGATTATGACAACAATAAACCTTGTCGATGAAAAGTAATAGTCACTAATTTCACCTTTATAAAGAGTAAAGACTATCCATGGAATCAAAAACCACATTGCCATTACATAGGACATAACAAACCATTTTTTATGTGATGCATGAAAATAGTAAACCAATGAAAATAATGGAAGCAGCATAAATTTTAAAGGGAGCAGTATTGGGAAGAATAAAATATGATTCATCTGAATAAATGCATCCTGGGCAAGCTGAAAAAATCTCACAAAGTGAAAACCATGACTTTCACTTTGCATATAGAGGGAAAGATTTTTTGTTTGCGTATGTTTGCTTTGCAATTCATATAAAATATTTGGCACTAACCATACAACCAATAGTGGGATTGCTACTATTCCATAGAAAAGCATCTTTCTGGTCTTTGGAAAAAATGGAAGACAAGAAAGAATGAGTAATGGAAAAAATACTGCTGTAAAATGAATATGAAATGCAAGTCCCGTGAGAATTGCGACAAGAAAAATTGCTTTTTCCTCTCCCATCATTACAAGATATAACGAATAAAAAATACCTAAGGAGATAGCAGGAATAAAATCCACTGGCCATTGTACTCTATCAAAGATAATCGCCGCAAAAGCAACTGTTTGTATAATAGCAGCCATATAGGCAACTCCAATGGAAAATAATTTCTTCGTAACAAAAAATAGTACAAAAAATGATATTGCTGCAGATACTGCTGCAAAAATACCTGAAGCAATTGGATCCAAACGAAATAATAAGTAGAAAAATGAAATTGCATAATAATAGAGTGGCCCAATAAAGAATCCACTATTCCCTTTTGCAACCATTCCAACTAAAGGAAATTTATGATCAACAATAATGTTTTTTGCAGCCCAGGCATTATCCACCTGATCCCATCCAAATGTGTTACGAAGCTCAAATTGATATAACCTTAAAAATGCAAATAACCCAAAAATACATATCATTGCGAGCAAGTATTTATGCTTCTGAATAAATAACATATTATTTTACTATCTCCATATCTTGCTTATTATCTAAAAAATTGACCTGTGTCAGGATATCTACATTTGCTGGAAAATCACTTGACCTTCCCACAAACAGCGTGTCTGAATTTTTTATTTCCTTCTCCCAGGTAATTGGGCGGAATTCATACATTCCGAATGTATGATTCTCTCGAAATCCTCCTGATGCATCTTTGGTTTGACTTTGATAAAGAGTAGGATTATATCGTAAATAGAATAAAAAGAATATATATGACTGGTCCATATAGGGATGATTGGATACAACAATTTTTTTAAATTTGGGAGCAAGACGAGCAACTTCTGGAACAATTTTTGCATATCCATACTGCCAGTCTTCGGAAACAAAATAATTCTGCTGGACAAAGTATTGATCAAGGAAATACATAAAATTTAAAAAGAAAAATAAGATCATAACAATAAACGCTATGTTTCGCATACTTTTTGTGACTGCTTGAAAAACAGTAAGAACACCGATTGCAGATAGAATTTCGTATATCACGACAGCGTTTAAATCTCTCACCGCATGCGGCACTCCTGTTGTGACTGACGCTGGGATAGGTGCAAGTAAAAACCATGAAAAGAGAATGAATTTTGTTTTTTTAGAATAATTACCAAATATGAGACCATACGCTCCCACGAATAAAAATGGTAATTCCCATAGATATAATAATCCCATATTTGGCGCGTGGTGACGATTGAGGTCTCCTGTGATAAAGAGCCAGTTAAGATTATAATGAGAAAGATAATTTCCGATGATTGTCTTTGCAAAAATAACACGTCTGTTATCAAAAAATATACCTATTACGTCATGCTTTTGCTCGTCTTGTAAAAGTTGCTGTGACGAACGGGAGGAAATTGTTTGATCAGAAAAAATGCTTACCCCTTGAGCTCTCGCAAATGCTGCTTTATTTGTCAGGGTGTATACTCCCATCGGAAGAAGCAGTAAAAATACAAAAATTACAATAAAACATAGCAATTTTTTTGGCAATGAAAATATTTCTTTTCTATATATAAGAACAAGCGAAAGCACAATAAGCGGAACAAATACTTTTTCACTTTGGTAGACATAAATGCTCATCGCAAAAAAGACTGCAGATACTAAAACCATCCATGGCTTTTTTAAGCCTCTCAGGAAAAATAGTACACCCAATATATTACAAGAAAGTCCAACCTGCGATTCAAATGCGATCCTTGAAAATTGTAAATACCAGGGAGAAATAGCAAGAAGAAAACAGCTAAGAAGTGCAAGTGAATTTTTCTTAAAAAGTTCTTTTACTAAAAAGAAAGCTCCCAATACTCCACCGATACCAAAGATTACTGACGGAAGCCTTACTGCTTGAATGGTCAGTCCAAATAGTTGCACAAAAGGAATAATAAGATATGCATAGAGTGCTGGCTTGTAATCATCAAAAGAACGAAGCACTACTGGAAGAAATTTCCCATATTCATCTCTTCCGGTGTGAAGAATTGAGAATGCATTGTATCCAAGAGCTGCTTCATCCCAATCTGGTGAAGGTGGCACATTTCCAAGTTGCCAGAGTCGCAACAACGCTGCAAGAATAATAATTCCAAAAAGAAATAGGTAAGTGGTCTTTTTATTTGAAAATTGAAAATTGAAAACTAAAAATTTCATAGAGTGTATGCTTCCAGCACAACCTTATTATCTAATTGGTAAAAATTTTTAAGTACTTTTGCATTGTGAGGGACCTCTCCTGGTGTTGTAATAAATAATGCCTCTTTTTTCGAGGTATACATACTCATATTGTCAGGAAAATAATATGACCCAAATTGTTCGACATGAACAAATCCAAAAGCATCTCGATGGATAACAGCTGTTTTTCTGAAAAAATCGGGATTGGTCTTTGTATAGAAAAGATAATAAATATATGGTCTCCCCAAAGCACTTGTCACAATAACTTGTTTGTAGTTATCTTGATTTTTCATAACATATGCAATTGACTCCTTATATCCATATTGCCATTCCCCGGAAAATTCGGAGGGATAATGAGCGTAGTATCCATGAAGAAAGTATAAAACATTGACAAATAATAATCCAAAAATTGCTATTAAAACTAGTTTTTTCAATTTTATATTGAAAATTGTATTAACTATTCCATAAGCAATAAGTACCTGCATTGTTGGAATAATTGCTTCTATTCTTAACGCATGTGGCGTCTCTCTCGCTGTTGCTGCTGGAATAATACCAAGAAGAAGCCAAAGAGGAATGACAAACCAATTTCCCTCTCTTTTTTTACATAAAAGAATTATGCCAATAATGAAAAATGGTATGTCCCACAGGTAGAGCTCTCCAACGTCTTGAGTGGAAAATTTTGGATTTCCATCACCTTTTATAAATAAGAAGCCCGGATCAAGATTATCGAAATAATGTCGCAAAAATAATACTCCGTAGGCAAGTCTTCTATTATGCACAATCTTTGAAATTACAGATCCATTATCGTTTGCTATTTCTTGATTTGTCTGTTGAATAACTGAAATATCTGAAAATATATTGACTTCTTTAAATCTCAAGGAGGCTTGCGGAGTAAATAAAAATCGCAGGGTAGGTAATAAAAACACTATGCCAATAATAATTGCAAGCAAAGTCTGCCTTTTATGTTGCCATATTTTTTTAAAGAAAATGAGAGAAAGAAAAATTACCAACAACGGACTCACAATACGAGCTGTGTTAAAAACATACATGGATAAGACAAAGGACGCGGCTGATAGAGTGAGCATCCATGGACGTTTTTGTATTGCAAATAAAAATAGCCATACCCCACAGACAATAAAAAACGTTGCAACATTTGCCTCAAATGCAGCGCGCGAAAGCATAGTGTGCCACGGGGAAATTGCCAAAATCCCCGATGCAACAAGGGCAATCCATTCTCTTTTTTGAGATTTTACAAATAATTCTTTTGTCAAAAAATATGTCATAAGGACAGTCAAAACTCCAAAAAAAGCAGAAGGAAAACGGGTTGCAAATTCAGTAAGGCCAAAAAGTTTTACTGGAACGATATCAAGGTATGCATAGAGTGGTGGCTTAAAATCTCCAAACGATTCCAAATAATCATGTGGCAAGAATCTTCCAAATTCGTCCTTCCCATCAATATTTAAAGCATATGCATTGTATCCCCATGCTGCTTCATCCCAGGTGAGCGATGGTGGATTATGACCTAGTTGATAGAATCGAAGAACCGAAGCCAGCACGATGATAAAAAATAAAACCAGATACTTTTTCATTCGTATGGTAAAATTGTATCACTGAATGAAACGATTTACTACATTACTTCCTTCAATAATTTTTCTGTTCATAATGCTCATATTTTTTTGGCAATTCTTTGTGAAAGGACTCATTCCATTTCCAGGAGAATATCTAAAGGCATGGTATGAGCCTTGGAAAACACAAACAATGCAAAATGGTGTGCTTGGACTTCCACATAAGCCTATTGCTGATGATATTTTTCGACATCAATATCCAATGAAAGTCCTCGCTTTACATCTTATGTCCAGCGGTCAACTTCCTTTATGGAATCCCTACAATGGAGCAGGTCAACCGCTACTCGCAATGATGCATCCAGGATTTTTGAATCCTATTAACATGCTGTTTCTTTTTTCTCCACCACAGATTGCATGGGGACTATTGGTTGCTCTTCAGACATTTGTACTTGGACTTTCAACATATCTTTTTATGAGAAAATTAGGGTTGTCCAAAATGGCATCCCTTATAGGCTCTTTAGCACTTATATCGAGTGGTTTTGTCATTGTACGATATCTTTATACAGAATTTCTCTATGTGTTTGCAGGATTACCAATGCTTCTCTATCTTTTTGAAAGATACAGTGAAAATACGTCGTCAAAAATAAAGTTTCTCATTCCTCTTGTTGTTGGATTGTTATTTTTTTCAGGTCAACCACAAATGATTCTGTACGTTTTACTGACAGTCTTTACATACACACTCTTTCGGCCAAAAAAACGTCTGCTTGAATTTTATAGCCTTATATTTCTAGGAATTTGTCTTGCGGGAATACAGCTTATTCCAACCTCGGAACTTTTTAAAGCGGCAAGCATTAGAGAAACCAGCTCAACGTTTATTTTTCAAAGATTCCTTCTTCCTCTTTCACATCTGATTACCATTGCTATCCCAAATTATTTTGGCAGTCAGGCAACATATAATTTTTGGGGGAGGTCAGACTATGTTGAGACAGCTGCATTTGTAGGACTACTTCCCTGTTTTTTTGCACTCATAAGCTTTTTCTACAGAAAACAAACAAAACAAAAAGACATTCGATTATTTCTTTGGATTGTGACCATTGTTTCTATCATATCGACACTCGATTGGTTTGGAACTCGATTATTTTTTTCTTTGCCCATTCCCATTCTTGCTACTGGAGTGCCTTCTCGAGTGTTTGTATTATCATCATTTGCTCTTTGCATATTAATGGGGTATGGCATTGATACCTGGCAAAGACAAGAAAGAATATCCAAACGTCTCATGGTAACAACAAGCATGTTTCTTGCAGTAACTGGCACACTTCTCGCAGTAACATTTCTTCTTTTTAAAATGCATGCTTCATGTCCTATTGTGCAGATTCCAGATTGTCGCATTATTGCATTAAGAAATTCATTTTTTGAGATTTTATTTTTCTCTTTCGGTCTTGTCTGTTTTTTAATTGGATTATTTTTTAAAAGCAGAAGAGTACGACTCATTGCTAGTTTTGGAATTTTTGCAATTATCTTTTTTGTCGGATTTTATAATACAAATAAATTTCTCCCTTTTACTAAGACTGAAAACGTGATGCCTGAAAATAGCTTGCTTCAAGCGTTGCAAGACAAAACAAAATCTGCAAGATATTTCACTTTGGGAGATGCACATATAAAAGCTGATATCGCGACACAGTATAGAATATATGATCCAGAATATTTTGATCCACTTTACATACGCCGTTATGGCGAGCTTATCGCGTTTGCTAATAATGGGTCCCTTCCATCTATTTTGCCTCGAAGCGACGTTGAAATACAAAACGATGCAACAGTAAGCGCAGCACTTGCTGTGCGAAGAGAGAGAGTATTTGATTTACTAAGCGTTAGGTACCTTGTCTATCATACACAAACAAATCTCTGTACATCTTTGACTGTATGGGAGGATAAAAACTGGTGCATACTTTCTCATGCGTCTCCCCCTTTGAAGAATATCGTCACTACATCTCTTATTATTCCAAATCAGCAAGAAGAGTTGCAAAAATTATTTTCTAAAGATTTTAATCCACAAAACGAAGTGATTCTTGAAGAAAAACCATCGACAAATGGACGACTTCTCGTTGTGTCCGAGAATTACTATCCTGGATGGTCTGCATATGTCGATGGGAAGCCCACGAAAATTTATCGAGCAAATTATACCTTTCAGGCAATTGTTTTACCAAAAATATATCACACAATTGAATTTCGATACTATCCGTTGTCACTGATCATCGGAGCAATACTTTCTGGTATTTCTGCAGTAACTATTTTAATTCTTTTTCTGTTTCGGGCCAAAAATAAGCAATAATAAAAAGCATTGAGATATATCCCAGGTGACTGTTATTGAAGTAGCGGGAGAAGTACCAAAAGACAAAAAGAAATAATCCGTACATTATCCATACTGACTTTACTGAGGAATGTTTTTTCTGCCACCAAAGCAACCCACCTAACATGGGCATACCAATAATAGCTTCCCATATCCAGAATGGATAATATGCATGAACATCTCGTATGTATCCTACCTGATGCAGCAGCGCTCCCCACCCATACCCTGCAACTGGATAGCTATGCGATGTATTACCTGATAAATAGAAAATAGTGCTATCAAGAAACGCTTTATAATTCCACAAAAAGAATGGCGCAACTATTACAGAAAAAACAGCTGCAAACGGAATCATATACCAAATTACTTTTTTTATGTCTTTTGTTTGTGTATAGAGAAAAAATGCGTAAAATGGGAGAACGAACCAACTTGATTGCTTTACCGTAAATGCTAAAGCAAGCACGACACTACTCCAGAGAAAGTGTTTCTTAAAAAGAAATACTAAGGAAATAAATAAAAATGTGAGCATAAATATGTCATCTCTTCCTTCCAAGAGATATCCAAGATTTGCCGGGTTAAATGCCAATAACACAAGAAATTGTCTTTTCTTCTCAGGATCTTTGACGAGTATGCTTGCAGCAATAAGTAATAAAGCAAATAAAAAGAGAAGAGGAACCCGTGCATCAAAAAATCCTATTCCATGTCCCATAATGAGATAAAAAGGGACAGCAAATAGCACATAAAACGGTTCCATTACGAAGTGATAGAGTGCGGGATTTATTTCTGTATCAGAATAATGCCAATCTTTGAGTGGCGTTGAAAAGTAATTTGTTGCATAGGGATTTTGTCCATGAACTAAGAATTTAATTGCAGCTTCTTGCTGAAGAACAATATCATGCACGTTATAAATTGGTGAAGTCTGATGTCTTACGATAATCGCTGCAGTAAAAGCACTTCCAAGGACTGTGATAATTGTCATCCATAACAGAATATTTTTTAGAAGAATTTTTTTACTCTCCAGGAAAAAATGAGAAATATCTAGAAAAATATAGAGAAAAAGCTCAAGAAAGATGACGCCAAATAGCCAGATCGGTGTATCTCCCCAACCCAAGCGATATGTCATGATAAATGGAATAACCAATGCAAAAAGGAGAATTGAATCTAATTTTATTGTTTTCATAGATTTTTATCATTGTACCATGCTTCTGTTGAGTGGTACACATTTTCTGGATTTATTTTAACCCAATGGTGAGATGAAAGCTGACCAGAACTACTTGCCTCTACGTCCACTAAAACAAATCCCATTTTATTTCCAGGAATAATTGGGAACGAATGTTCATTTGCTGGATCTTCTCTTCCAGGTATCCCAAAACCAATCTTATACCCATTCTCCGTGATCTTATCTTGATTTTGCATATATAAGGTCAATGGTAAAGATAACCATGTAGTAGCATACCCATAGTCATACATGGAAAACTTTTTTTGCATTGGATACGCCGCCTTAATCATCATTGACCAGAAATTTGCCCGAATAGCAGTATCATTCGTACTTTGCGAAATATTTTGTATATCAAGCAGCATGCTTGAAATGAGAATACTTATCAGGATAAGTATTCCAGCTATCTTTTGTGTTTTTATTAACCAATAGACAACCCATGCACTAAATAGTAATACGAATGGATTCAAAAACATAAGATAACTGTCAAAAAGAGGCGTTCTCAGGTATCGAAGCACCGCAAACATAATAAGAAAGCTCGCGATGATAACAACCCATTCTTTTGACATTCTTCTCTTTATTGTATCTATAAAAAGAGTGACAAAAAACCCAAAAAAAAGTATATATCCCAAGATCTTTTCTCCACCGATAATTTGAGCCCATGAGGTAGGCCAAAATTTAAATGTGTAGACTTTCCAATTTCTTCCAAGAGAGTCTAAAGAAACCCTATATTGGTCATGAAGATAATATTGAAGCATTCCTTTGGTGTTAAAAAAGTGATGGGTAACATCAATAAAAAATACAGGCAACCAGGAAAGAATAAGACCAAAGAAACAAAGAGAAAGTGATCTAAGATCAAATGTTTTTGTTACAAGTAATGTCAAAACAACGAGTGCTATCATCGCACCTCCTTGCAAATGAATTGCAGCACCAAGACCAACAAAAAGAGCCATGAAGAATAAGTATCTTTTTTTCTTTTCTCGTAAATATCTCACACTCATCCATAATGCTCCAAGCGACGTGAAAGCAAGCGGAGCCTGATTTGTAAGATTTGTGGCTTGCGTAATTTGAGATGTAGAAATTGCGGTAAAAAGACCAAGTAAGAGTCCGAATTTTTTGTTAATAAGTTCTTTACCAAAATATATCATTGCAATAACAAAAATACTTTGAAGAATAGTTAAGAAAACCCACGGCCCATCGACAAAAAATGGGAATAGAAGCGTACCGAGCATGATAAACCAGTACCACATGCCGCTTGTTTGAAAAGGTCCGGCTGAAGAAAATGGCCCAAGGAGCGGAAGCTTAAAATGAGTCAATGCATATCGTGCAATGATAGCATCATGTGCTTGATCATATGCAAGTCCCCATCTTTGCTGATATCTTGCAAATCGAAGTATAACCCCAAGAATAAAAATGGCAACAATTGCAATTTCAAACCAGTGCGCTTTGCAAAAAACACTCAGTCTTTTCATATAAATCTATATTTTATAAGAGCTGCCAATGCTTTTATGCCATCTTTCCCTGCATGAAGTTTTTTCCCTTCCTCATACCCTCTGGGATTTGTTGTAATGGGAACTTCATGTATTTTGTATCCTTTTTTTATAAGTTTGGCCGTAATTTCTGGCTCAAGCTCAAATCCACGACTTTGTAATTTTTCTTTTTGAAAAACTTTTGTTGGAAATAATTTGTAACACGTTTCCATATCTGTTATCCATTGCCCATATAACAAACTTGTCAAAAGGCTGAGTCCCCTATTTCCAAAGTAATGGAGGACAAAAAGATTTCGCTCATCTCTTTGTAAGTTAGGCAATCTATGCAACCGTGTCCCATAGACAACGTCTACATTTTTTTCTTTGTGTAGTTGCAATAATTTTTTTATCTCTTCGGGATTATATTCCAAATCCGCATCCTGAATAACAATATACTCACCTGTCGCTTTTTGAATTCCATTACTTATGGCAGCACCTTTACCTTTATTTTCCTGTGAATAGACTACGCAATTTATTGTCTTATTTCTTTTTATCCATTCCTTTATTTTTCTTTCTGTCATATCTGTAGATCCATCATTGATAACAATTATTTCTTTTTTTATATCACCAAAGTCTACTTTTGCCACAGCATCCAAAACTTTTGTAATTGTTTTTTCTTCATTAAAAACAGGGATAAGAATAGATAATTTCATGAAACTATCTCCCTATCTTTTTTTACAAAGTGCTTTTTATTTCTTTTTCTTATTTTCATAACACGTGGCAATTTGATGAATGCTTGGCAAAAGCCTAATAAAAATATACCATCTCTGTGTATGAGCGCATTGATGAGATGGTATGGTAGCCAGAGTAGGTGAGATACTATCAAGGAAGCATCTGTAACATTCAACCAGACAAAGAGAAATTGATTTCTATAGGCAATTTTTGTGACATATTTCTGTTGAAACTGAGTCTTGATAGAACCTTTTTCGTGCTCATGAATAACAATACTTTTCGGTTCAAATATAACTTGAAACCCTTCTTTCTGCGCTCTGTATGATAGATCAATATCTTCCCAATAAAAAGGATCATAGAGTTCCTCAAGTCCTCCAATTTTCCTCCAAATAGATTTTCTGAATGCTCCACTCCCTCCATTTACCCACAGAGTATCATACTGTTCTATATTTCCCGCGGAATGCATGAAAAATCCTTTTTCCCATCTCCCTACTCCTACACCACGAAGTACTTTTTTATTATTCTCAATGCTCTGGTCCATGCATCCAACTGCAAAAACTTCTGGATTTGTGAAATGCGTGAGAAGTGGTTCTAAAAAACCTTTTTGCGGAATAACATCGGTATTTAATAACAAAAGAATTTCGCCTGTTGCATGAGCAACAGCTCTATTTATATTTGAAGAAAAACCTCTTTGGTCATTCTTTGTATTTTCAACAATTTTAACAGGGAATTTTTTAATAACTTCAAGGGACGTATCCGAAGAGGCATCGTCGCTCACAATAATGTCAACTTTTTCTTTATATCCCCTTATCGCTTCCAGAACTTTCGGAAGATTTTTCTCAAGGACACGCGCTCCATTGTAATTGGGAATGATGATGCTTATATCCATAATTTCAACGTCATCGCGAGCCGAAGGCGTGGCAATGACGAGTAATAATCTTATTATATCTTAGAACAGTCCGTCTTGAAATATGATTGTGTGTTTTCCTCCAGGAATAAATATGCCGCGAAATGCAAAGTCTGTAAGATAAATTTTTGTTTCTTTTCCGTCTATATACGCATGCCACGTTGGATAATAAGAATCAGTTAAAACGAGAAAACTGTCATTGGAGTTTTGTGTTTTTAACAATATTTCATTTGGAGAATAACGCACAACAGTAACAGATCTTCGGTCTAGCTCAGGACCTATGGCTTGCTCCAGAATCTTATTTCGTTCTAGAACAACTGCAGTTTTACTCTGATCAAAACCTTGAGCAAACTGCATATTGATTGCTTCTTGCTTTGCATGAGTAAACGAAACCGTATCTACAAAAAATGTACGCGGGAGTGCTTTTGTATTTTCATACACCCTTGTATCGCCTTCCTGCATTACTTTTCTAAGTCCCTGCTGCTTTATGTCTGATAAAGAAAGAATATATTTCACTCCCAAAAGATTTATAAGTGGGCTTTGATAATTATGTGGTGTAATAATGCGATTAAAACCAAATGGCGGATTGGTATTTGGCACACCTCTTTCAGACGCTGCGATAAACTCTCCATAGCTTCTTAGATACAAAGGGTCATATACATCAACCGATTGCAATCCATACATGAGAGAAAAATTTGGCGGTAGAATTTGTGAATCTGTTGTCATAATTCTTCCATCCCCTATATTTTTTTGCAAAAATGAAATCGTTTTTGTTGAAGGGAAAAGATACTCCACTTTTGTAAAAGGAGTGAATTTTTGCGCGAAATGAAATAGGTCAAAAGCAGTGATTAATATAATTCCAAGAAGAATCACATATCTTAATACCACGTCATTGCGAGCTTTGCTGGGCAATTTCTGAGATTGCCACGTCGGTCTTTGACCTCCTCGCAATGACGAGAGAACTATGATCAACGCGCTGCCTGCTAAAAATATTCCTGTAGGAAATATCATATTTTGCTTTGCAATATGAGCATTTGCTGAAGTGATACCAAAAAGAGGATAAAGTTTCAGTACTGTAATCCACAATATTCCAAACATAACTCCCAATGCAATCACAATGCATCCTACACTTACTATTTTTTTATTTTTGAGAAAATAATCTAACCCCAATGCTGCAAGAATGGCCAGCGCAAAATCAACGACAAAGAGGAGTCGTGTGGGTTGCGCTGTTGCAAGAAATGGAACATTTAAAATATACGGGAGTTTGGCAATTGGCGTTGGCAATGCAAATAGTAAAGAGACAAAAACGAGACCGCTAAAAAACCACGTTTTTTTATCATGTCGAAAAATAACTGCAAACAATGCAAAAATAAGAGGAATAATACCAATATACCCAACCAATTCTCCATAATTCCATGCCCCCCAATAATTAAGAGTGGTAGGATTCCCAAAAAAGTCCGGAGCAATGAATTGAATGAGATGTTGAAAAGGAACAAACCATCCATCTGTGGAAAAGGGAATTTGATCAACATTTCGTGCAGAAAGAGCAATAAATTGAAGCGTCGGAAACCATTGCGGAAGAGTAAGAATAATAAATAAGAAATAACTAATAACGAATAACAAAATAATTTTTTTGTTTGATTTGACGGATACAAGCTTCGCAATGAGATAGATAAAAACAATTAAAAATATATAGAAAAACGTCTGCAGATGTCCTGCGAAAAATGAGCAAATAAGACTAATGAGAAATATTCCGTACCATTGATAAATTTTATCTTTTAACTTTTCATTTATTTTATCTATAGATAACAAAATTAATGGAACCCACAATGCTGTTTGAAAAATTGTATTCCATTCTAACCAAGAAATAGCAAAACCCGAAAAAGCAAAACTTATCGATCCTATTACACATGCGAGCGGATGAAGCTTAAGATTTTTAAGATACAAGTAAAGGAATAACCCTCCCAGTAATGGCTGAAGGACTACCAATAATGACCATGCAATTGAAAAAGGCATGACAAAAAATAATAGATTGAGTGGATAAAAAGGCGCAGATTGAAAATTGGCTAAAAGAGGTATTCCTGCCCCGTTATATGGATTCCACAAAGGAAGTTGCAAGTACCTTTCTGTATCAATTACTAATTGCCGCCATGGGAATTGTTGTCTTACAGGATCTGTGATGAGAAAGTTTTTGAATGGAATTCCTCTTGGATACTGATCTTTATATACATCTCTGAAGGGATTATAGAGTCCAACGATTGTGTCAGAAGGAATTGGCAAAAGGTGACTGAGAAAAAATGGCTTGAAGAAAAAAATTACTGTAATGACAAAAAATAGTATTGGTAATAACTTCTTCATACAAGGAGCTGTATTTTCTCACAAAATTTTCTCTCACTGTACGTCTCTGCCTGTTTTTTTGCTCCTACAGACAATCTTTTCCAAAATATGCCATTCTCTATTAGTTGCTGTGTCTTTTGCTGTAACTCTTCAACTGTATGCCATAACAATCCATTTTCTTCATTTTTTATTATTTCTCTTTGTCCTCCTGCATTAAAAACAACCGGCACCACTCCATATGCCATTGCTTCAAGAGTTGTTATGCCGAAATGTTCGGCACGCTCTGGATATTTTTCTAAATCTTCACCAAAGCCGGCTGCATGCCAATAAATTTTCGCTGATTGATACAAATCTTGTAATTCGCCATATGAAATATTTTGAAAAATCTCGATACTATGTCCTTTAGCCAGAGTCCTCAGGCGTTCTACAAAATCCTCATCTTCTGGTAATACTCCACCTGCCAAAATTAACGTCCAATCTTTTAAGCCTTTTGTTGTCATTTCCTTAAATGCTTGTATCAAAACTTCTTGTTTTTTTGTATTCATTGCCTTAGTGAATCTTCCAACTGAAAGAATAATATTTTGCTTCTTAAGAGACACTTGAGAAGGTAATGAGATTGCAGGCGGAATAACAATTGCATCTTTGTGAAATGTTGCGTCTAAAAATCCTTTTACAAAATCTGAATAACAAATAATTGAGGTTATTCTCGCTAATTTTTGTTTGTCCATGAAAGATTTTATCTGCACCCATTGCACGGGAAATTGGAAAAGAAGAATATTTTTCTTTGCAAAAAGCCATGGGACACTCCCATCACTAAGAAAAATAATCACATCAAACCTTCTTGTGACCAAGAATTTCTCAAGAAGAGATTTTTGTGACTTAAAGATGTTGGGTAATATATGAATTCGGGAAAGATGAATATTAAATCTTTTTTCTGCAGCTGGGAGTATTTGAGGATCATCCCAAAAAAGAGAAACAGAATTGTCCTTTTCAAGACATGTTGCAATGTCAAGAATATATTTTTCTCCGCCACCTAGTGTATCCAAATAAGGATCATAGAGACCAATTCTCATACCTATTTGATTCTATCAGCTTTTGACAACCTTTTATAGTCATGCTATTATTTTAATGATGAATCTGAATGCACTCGCACATTTTCCCCCTCTTACGCTCTATTTTGTTTTCATTTGGTCACTTATTTGGAAAGGCCTCGCTCTTTGGAAGGCAGCAAGAGATAGTCAAAGGAATTGGTTTGTCCTTATGCTTATTATCAATACTGCAGGACTTCTCGAAATCGCATATCTCTTTTTCTTTGCAAAAAAGAAGATGCTCCTTACTGATTTGAAGTTTTGGGGAAAACAAGAAAAATAATCATTCCAACTACTCCAAAAATAGCTAGCCATACACCCCACCAAAAACTCATAGGCACATATTTGAATACAACAATATGTTTTCCTGCCGGGACGACGATCGAACGAAAAGAATAGTCTGCTCTATAAATTTTTGCTGGTTTATTGTCAACTGTTGCCTGCCAGCCAGGATAGTCATTATCAGACAGAAATAATAAACCAGATCTATTGGCATTCGTAATAATTGCTACTCTATCGGGAGTATATGATGTAATAGTAGCATCACCTGAAAATTCTTTGTTTTGACCAAGTTTCGGATCCTCCTCAACAACAATTTGACTCCGCAAATCAAAAGCTGGGGAATACAGAGCGTCTATTATTTTCTGAGGATTTTTTTCAACAACATATTTCCCAACCAAGAAAGCATGCGGAAGTGCTGCAGTATTTCTGTATATTTCATAGAAAGGATCTTTATATATCTGATTAAATTGGCTTATCGGATAATTCCAAAACCCGAATGTCCACCCCATATGGTCATCACTAACTTTATGCACAATATATCGAATGTTTAATAAATTAATTGCAAGAGATGTCTCTTTACTATTTTTTGGGAACGTTACTACTGATCTCTCAGCATCTTGGACTTTCCCTTCGTTGATAGATTCTGCAAATTGTCCATAACGACGTATATAGAGTGCGTCATATCCATCGGGCGCTGGTAAATGGAAATAAACTGCTGCTTCTGCCTGATAATTTCCCAAAGCTCTTTCATATCCTTGAATTTTTTGAAATTCCTTTGCAACAGGAATTGTAGGAAAAAATAAGTCTTTTTTTACATATGGTTGCCATTTTGTTGCAAAACGAAGCATATCAAAAACAGTCAAAAATATCAGAGCGTAGATTGCAAAACGAAGGACAAAACGACGGCCGAGCGTTGCAAGCAAAATGCTGATAATTCCTACCATAAATATTCCTGTTGCAGGAATAAGATTTTGTCTCGCAATATGAAGCTTATCGACTGTCAAAAAGAGCTTAAACCCAACAATTGCCCATAACACCAAGAATGTACCCAACCCAAAACTTAACAAGAGAATAATTTTTTTGTACTGCTTTTCTTTTATGTCGACGAGTAACTGATCAAAGCCAAATCCTGCAAGCACAGCGAAAGCAAAAGAGAATATGACAATAATCCTACTTGCTGAGCTTGTTGAAAAAACAGGCACATGAAGCATAATTAATAGTGACAAAAGAGGGGTCGGAAATGCTAAAAGCATGCTCACTATTCCTGCAATAATAAAAAATAGCGTCTCTTTTCTTTTTCTTGAAAACATTCCATATATACCTAATAGGAGAGGCCACACGCCAATGTACGCATTCCATTCAGCATAATGTCCAAACCAATCATTACGAGTCACGGGATTGCCATAAAAATCTGGCGAAAGAAATGTTGGGAGATACCCCCAGGGAATTGTCTCAACATTTCCGAATATGGTACTGCGAAGTGCCTGACCATAAAATTCCATTGCTGGTAATACCTGAGGAAGGGTAAGAAGTGCTCCACAGAATGCAAAAAAAACAACTGTAAGTTTTTGCCTGGTATTTTTTGAAACAATACAGAAATAGAGAATATATAAAATCACTACTAGAGCAAAATATCCACTCATTTGAAAATGTCCACTAAAAAAGGAGAGAGGAAAAGTAAGAGAAAGGAGAAAAAGATACCATATATTGTCTGTATCAAAATATTTTTTAACGGAAAAAAGGGCAAGTGGTAAAAAGAGAATTGCATAGGCAAGCGTTCCATAATCCATCCAGACAACGATAAATCCACAAAACATAAATGCAACTGAGCTGAGAATGCTGCCAATGGCACTAATTTTTAAATTTCTGACAAAAAGATACATAAAAATTCCGGCAAGAAGTGGCTGAAGAAGAATAAGAAACGCCCATGCATTTACAAATGGGAGGACAAAAAATAGTACATTAAAGGGCGATAAAACTGCAGATTGATAATTTGCAAGCTGGGGAGTACCTGAAAAGCTATATGGATTCCATAGTGGGATTTGTCCGCTTTTCCATGTCTCTATTGCTAAATGTTTCCAGGGATAAATTTGAGTGATGACATCTGGCATTGCACCATTCTTCACTGGCATGCCAAATTGTGGATATGCACTCCAGGGAGCAAATGTTGTCACAAGATAATCCCCTGGGTAAGGGATCTTATGTTGCAAAAAATATGGATATGCAAATCCTAACCATACAATGAGAATAATAATAAATGGAAACAATTTTTCAAAAATATATTTCATAAATGTCGGGACCCGTCACCCCTTGCTATCTTTTACTTTTTCCATTTGAAATTCCCAAAGTCGTGCATAGGTAATAAACATACTATAACTTTGATACATACTTTCAACAAGCCCAGTAACCCCAACCTTCCAACCACCTTGTTGGATATAGGAATAAATAAATCCTGTTACCATAACCCGGACAAATCGCCATGTCGACATTTTTGGATGATTCGCATCTAAGCGAAGCTTAGCTTCTATCTTTGACCAAGCAATTGTTTTTTCGACCATTCCTGACAGATCTTGATGGGTATAATGGAGTAAAAATCCATCTAACTCTCCTATCTCACCTTTATATTTGGGTGTTTCATGAAGCTTTCCATACCACCCTTCTAAAAATTCTTTTTTAAACAACCGTTCTAATTTCTCTATTTTTGGCCACCTGTGATTACCAAGATAATAATTTTGTCGCTTTATTCTAAATGCTGTTGGTGTTATTGTTCGAATGAAATGAGAACTTCTCGCTTCGCTCGAAGAATAATCAATAACCTTTTGAATATCTTTTTGAAGTTCTTCTGAAACTCGCTCATCTGTATCTATATAGAATAACCATTCTCCCTGTGCTGCTTTCATTCCAATATTCCGTTGCTCAGCAAAATTCCAATCAGCCCCTTTTATGATTTTTGCCTTATATTTTTTTGCTATCTCATTTGTCCTGTCAATTGAACCTCCATCGACAATAATAATTTCATCTGCAAAAGTCACAGATTTTAGACAATCCTCTATACTAGTTTCTGCATTCCTTGCAATAATGACAACACTAAGAATCATAGCGCAAAACTTCCTTTCCCAAATTTTCTCATATAAAAATCTCTTACTGCAATTTTTTGCCATTTGCTTCCTTTTTTCAAGAGCTTTACACTTTCTCTTATAAGTGCTAGTTTTGTCCTCAGTGGCGCGTAGGTAAATCCAAAAAGCAAACGATTACGAGTAAGATAGTAATCATGCAAAGCTGATCCCGCACCACCACTAGAAGCTGCATTTTTGTGCCAAATGACAGCTGATGGAATATACTTGACGCCGTATCCTGCTTTTTTAATTCTTTCTGTTAAATCAGCGTCTTCTAAATAGAGAAAATATCTACTGTCAAATCCATGTACTCTTTCCAAGACTTCTCTTTTTATTGCCATACAACACCCGGTTGCAAAATCAACTTCCTTTTCTTTGTCATATGCACCGGTATCGATGTCATCAAGTCCCTCATGACTGATTATCATATTATTCCAATCAATACTGCCCCCTGCGTACCAAAGTACTTTCCCGAGATCTCCTTTTTTATATCTATTTTTATGGTACTCGTATCCTTTTGCAAAATAAATTTTTGGCACAACAAGACCTATTTCATTATTCTTTTCAAGCCTCTCGATGAGAATGTGCAAGAAATTTTTATCAACAAGCGTATCATTGTTAAGAAGTACTACAAAATCTGCTCCGTGAGAAAGAGCATAATCTATTCCTATATTATTCCCTCCACTAAATCCAAGATTTTTTTTATTTCTCAGAAGGTGTACATTTTTTGAAATTTCTTTTGGTGAAAAAACGAATGGAACTTCTGATGCATTATCTATAATGACCATGTAAGTATCTAAATTTTTTGTATCTATATTTTTTAGCGACTTGAGGAGATCATGAGTTTGATCATGAGAGTTGTAATCAAGAATAACAATGAAGACGGATTTCATGGCCTTTGTAATTTTCTTTTTATTTTCAAACCAACTTTTCTTATCGGACTCTTTGTTTCATTCATGAACCCTGTGAGAAGCCAATAATTAATTTCTTTACCAACTTTTTCAAATTCTTGTTTTACTTTCCCGAGAAAATTTCTGTCATTATATTCTTCAAATCCCTGTTTTTCCCACAATTTTGCAAAAACTATCTCTGCGTAAAATGCTTGTAAAATGCTTAACACCAATCCGTGGAGTCCATCTCTATATCCTTTTTGGGCAAAAAATGTTTTGAGAAAATCTTCTACAGGAAAACGGATTGCATCTATCCATACAATTTTTTTTCCTGTCTTAAAGAGATTCTCGGCTTCATTTGTGGTATAGATTTTGTCAAGTTTGTAGAGATATTGAGAAATTGTCTGGTAATTTTCGTGGATCATTGGATTCTCGAGTCTTTCTTTTGGTCCTTTGACCTCAAGTAACTCATGGACGTGAACTTCTTTAAATGTACCTTTTCCGTTGCGAAAAAGTCTCATATGATAGTCTGGCCACCAAATAGAATTTTGTATCCATTTTCCAAAGATAATATTTTTTCTTGGAATCCAGTATCCAACTATGTCTGTGTTTTCAATTTTTTCTTTTATTTCTTTTGCTAATTCTGAAGTTATTCGTTCATCGGAATCAAGGTTGAGTATCCAATCTCCAGTTGCTTTTGTAAAACCGAAATTTTTATTGACGTTGAGCATTGGATTGTTAGGTCGTATAAAAACATGCTTTGTATATTTTTTTGCAATTGAGACAGTGTTGTCAGACGAAGTGTTGTCAACGATGATAATTTCATCTGCAATATCTTTTACTGATTCCAAAGTTAGCTCTAGCAATTTTTCATTATTATATACGGAGATGACGATAGATAGTTTCATAATTATTGTACAAATTGCCTTCTGATCGTCGCAATATCGCGAAGCAGTTCTTCCTTGCCCAAAAGGTATACTATCAGTATATATAATCCTCCACCACAAAGAATAGTTGCAAAAATTGCAATAAGATTGAGAGTGAAAAAGTGAGTAACACTCAATAAAAATATCCCTAAAATAATTGTTGAAAAAACTGGAAGCATAATTGGCTTAAGAGAAAAGTTAATATATTTTTTTGTCACTTTAACCACGATAATAATAGATATTCCTATGAGTGCTGACCCTGCTGCAAATCCATTAAAGCCATACAGTACTATAAGTAGTGGTGTCAGTACCCATGTCGCAATCGTCCAGCCCACCATAAAATAGAATGTTGTTCTAATTCTCCCAATAGCATTTAAAGCATTAACAAGTGGCGTAGAGACAGAAGCCAATGCAGCGCTCATTGCAAAAAATCCCAATGATATCAAAGCAGGTTCCCATTTTTGATATCGTGGAATAACGTGAATAAATGAAGGCGCTAATACGACAAGTCCTACAAGAGACGGAAGAATAAGAAATGTTAATACGAAGAGTGATTTTTCTATTCCTTTTGCTAAAAGTGCTTTTTCGTCCTGTAATCTTGAGAAAGATGGAAATGTAATACGGATAATATTGTCCATAATAAGACGCAGTGGAGCAAATGCCCATTTCTGGGCAAAACCAATATATCCTACTTGAGCAAGTGGAAGAATTCTCCCAATATATGCAATGAGTAAATCATCTTTTAGCAGTGCTACAAAACTATTTGCTTGAAACGGTATGCCAAAAGAGAGTAATTCCTTTGCTGTTTTTTTGGAAATACCAAATTCTACTTTCCATGGTGAAACAATGTACATTGCGATTAGTCCTGTGAACCCTCTGGCTACAACTGCGTAACTAAATGATGATATCCCAAATCCTTTTATCGCCAAAATAAGAGCAACAATATTAAATGCAAGTGTTTCGACAATTTGCGGAATAACGAGTTTTTCAAAATGAAGCTCTCTTTCTAAAAGAATCGAAGGAATTGTTTTGAGAGAAGACAAGAAAAACGCGACAACCAATGCAACGAATAAATACGTTCCAGAATTATTTAATTGATAAAATTTTGCAAAGAAAGGCGTTACCAAGAGTGCTATCGTGCAGGCAGTAACAACAAGAATTTGCTGGATAGTAAAAGTTGTTTTTAAATCTTCTTGTGTGAGAGGCTCTTTTTTTTGAATGAGGGCAGCAGCTAGTCCTATATCTGAAAAATATGATAAAAACGCTATAACAGCTGTTACCAAATAATACACACCAAAAACAATAGGGCTCAGAAATACTGTAAGAAGGAAATTAACAATAAAACTAATAATTGAAATAACAAAAGTCCGAGTTACCAGGGCAAAAACACCATGTATTGATCGTTTTGTAATTGCGGCAATATCTAATTCTTCCATATTACTTTTTCCATGGTTTTGTTCTTAAGAGTCTTAGCATCACCGAAATATCTCCTGAGATGGTTGCATATAATCTAACCGTAGAGCCAGGATTATCTATCCAGTGTACAGGTTCCTCATATATTTTATATCCCGACTTTTCTCCAACAATTAAAAGCTCTCCATCAAAAAACCAATCATTATCAAGAATTTTAGGGATAAGTGTCTCAACAGTATACTTGGTAACTCCTTTAAACCCGCATTGTGCATCGCTAAAATGAGTATGAAAAAAAAGTTGAATAAAAAAGAAGTTAAGTGTACGTGATATAACTTCACGAAGCCATGTTCGCCCCTCCACTTTTGCGCCTTTTTTAAGGCGAGAGCCGATTGCAATATCATATCCATTTTCCAAAGCATTCAGCAGTTTTGGAAGATGCGCTAAATCTGTTGATAAATCTAAATCCATATAGACACAATAATCAGCATGCGAAAGGCTCCAAACCCGTTTTACAGCCCTTCCTCTTCCGTTCTGCTCAAGTCTAAAAAAAATAATTCTTTTGTCTTTTTTTGCTAACGTGGCAGCGATAACTGGCGTATTATCTGTTGAAGCATTGTCTGCTATCGTAATATGCCACTCATATTTCTGCAAATTTTTCTTGCAAAATTCCAGGAGGATTTTTATATGATCTGCCAACTCTTTTTCCTCATTGAAGACTGGAACTGTTATCTCAACGGTCGGTTTTGCTGTAGGCATAGGGTCTATATAGATAGATTATACCAAGAATAAGTATAAGAAGACCAGCAAGAGAAAGAATCCCTGAAATAAGTTCTATTCGTGTTGGACGAAAGACAACAGTAACCAAATAATTTCCTTTTGGGATCCCAATAAGAAACCCATTCTTGAGCGTTGCATAGGGTATTTCTTTCGCGTCAAGAAAGACGTGCCACGCGGGAAATGGTGCATTGGCAATATATAGTTTGCCTGAGGTAACAAAAGCAACCTGAGCACTTTTTTGTGTTGTGTTATTTTTTATATCTGTTATTACTCCCGCGCCATCAATAAGACTAAATGGAGATTTGGGAACTTGAGAGAAATTTTGAGGTTTTAAAAAATCTTTCGGTAAATATTCATCAGAAATTTTTGAGGTAGTAAATGTGAGCATTTTTTGGTTGGTATAATAATCAGAAGTAACAGGATTTATTTTTTGTGGAATAAAGTAACGACCTTGGAAAATTATAACACTCATAATAATTATTGCAGTTACAATAATAAGATATTTTTGATTTACCTTTTTGAATGCAACTGTGATAGCTCCGCATAATAATGCGAGAAAGAATGATACCATAAGTAAAAATCTCCATGGATATTGAAAGAAAGCCATTGGCCTTAGTAAATCCCATACATAGACAGAGAGTTGCATGCAAAGAAAAATAGAAATAATAATTCCCGTTCCAAATAATATACCTCCCCATCTTGTTTGTTTTCTTCTTAACAATGTGATAAGACCTGTTGCTGCGAGCAAAAGAGAAATCTTTCCGACCATAAATGATATCCCATCAACACATCCTCCTGTTGACCCACCATATCCCCAAGGACTCGACCACAACTGCGAGAGACAGATAAAATGAGTATGAAAATCCGCACCACCACCGATTTGTCCAAGAACATTTGTGTATTTACTTTCCAAAATGGCTGGTAACCAATAGAATGCAGACAGAAGAATTCCAAAAAAGATTATATGGAGCATTTGATGGAGCACCGTAAAACGTTTTTCTTTCTTACTTCCGACAAAAAGAACTATTATACATGCCAATAAAAATGGCGTTATCATCATTGCAGTAAGATTATGAGAAAGAATAACTCCTGCATAGCCAAGTGATCCAACAACTGTCCACCTCCAGAAACTTTTTATTTTTAATGGTAATTTTTCATTTTGTATTACTTGAAATATTTTGAATATTCCCCAAAACGTTAATGGAATAAAGGCAAACGCCCAAAATTCTCCGACATCTCCCCTTACATAGATATCAACAGCATGGTAGAGCGCATACTCATAGACTACAGCTGAGATTATCCCGCCTAATTCTCCCCAAAACTCTTTTGCAAAAAGATACATGGTGATTCCCGCTAAAATAATTCCGAGTACAAACATTATTTTTGTTGCAAGGAGCGCATTGAGACCAACGACAACAAAAAATCCACCAATATAATATGCGAGAGGTGCATAGAAATTAAAAATCGGATATCCGTATCCATATCCCAAATCCTCTACCCATCTCACCGGAAACATCCCGTCCTTGAGTGATTTTCCCATTTCAAAAACTCTTGCAACTTGTGTATCATCATGCATTGGGAAAAATCCAGGATGAAAAAATGGAAGGACAGCAAAAATAGAAACTGAGATGACAAAGACTATACTAAAAATTGTAGATTTTTTCTTAAGATTCATATATATTTGTCATTAGAACCAGATCCTGGATGCGCTTCGCTTACCAGGATGACGATAGAAAAGATTCTGAATCAAGTTCAGAATGACGAAAATGATTGCTATCACTGATACTATATCACTTATCAATCGCAGTGGCGTTTCTGTAAAGTCTGCTTTTATGCTATGCATACCTTTCATAACTGAAAATCGTATGAATCCATTATCCTTATAGACAAGCGTTGCGACTTTTCCATCAATCCATACTTTCCAACCAGGGAAATAGGTTATATTTATTTGCAAAATAGCATCTTGTTTTGCATCTATACTCAATAAAATTCTATTTCCTTTTTGTGAAAGATTTGTTATGTGTCCTTCCCCTCTAATGATTTCTATTTTCTCTTTTGTGTGCTGTGTGGGTATTTTTGTAACCCAAAGAGGCATGTATTCATTTTTTACTGTTGTTGTATCTTGATTTGTGTAATAAAAAGTATCCGGATAGTTTTGAAATATCGCCGGGAAGAAAAACGTCCATGAAGAAAATAAAAGAATTCCCATATACAGAATAATTCCAAGTATTTTTATTTTTCCATTTAGATTGTCAATTGTGTATGACCCTAAAAATGCAATTCCTAAAATTGTTACTGAGAGAAATCGAAATGGAAATTGGATATATGTTCCAAGTGGAAGTATATTCCAAAAAAATTGAGAAAATGGAAGGGTAAAAAAGATAGAAACGGCTGTTGTTATAAAGAAAAAAAGAAAGATAGAATAATTTTTCTGTTGTTTGCAAAGTAATACCAATGCAGCTACTAACACAATAAGGGAGACGAGTCCTAAAAGGATAAGACTACGAAGATTTAAAAAATATTGTGAAATATCTGACACCTTTATTGTATTAAAAACAGTAAATTGCCTATCCCACAATGCAGGTAGCCAAAAAAATGCTGAAAGAGCAAATCCCAAAACAGTTGTAAGAATCAGTTTGACAAACTTGATTTTTCTTAACATCATATAGGCAATAAGTATTGGCAAAAATAATAAAGCCAAAACATTATGTGCAAGAATTAATAACCCAATCTCAAGTCCAACAGCAATAAATGATTTTTGCTCTATGAAATAAAAAATGAGAGGTACTAGAGCCAATGCAACTACCTCACCTACCGATCCTCTTTGATACATGTCAAATATGTGATAGGGAAAAAGCATGAAAAGTATTGCTCCGACAACTGCAGCCTTTTCAGAGAAGAGTCGTCTTAACCAAAGATAACTAAAAAGTCCTGAAGAGACCAAGCTCAAACCGAATAAAATCTTAATTGTATTCACAAAACTCACTCCAAGAAGTTTGATTGGTACACCAAGATACATAAAAAGTGGGTAGAGAAAATCTGCAACTGGGTATCCAAAGCCAAAATTCAGTCTTGGCAAGAATCGTACAGGAATTTGTCCTGTCTTTATGACCTCATAGAATGCTGAGAATCGTATGACCATCCAATTTCCGTCATCTGTTAAGAAAAATCCTGGATGAAAAAGTGCTAACAACGCAGGAATAGCTGACAAAAGAATAATGAAAAATGGAATAACTTTCTTCATTGTGTTGTAACTATCGTAAATTGCGGCTGACCTGATGGCAAAAGAATATCAATCGTTTGGTAATGATTTTTTATGTCTTGTGGTACTTCTTCTGTTTTAGCTACAAGTACTTGATTGGTATTTGGCGCGTCTTTTCCCCAATCGATAGGTCGAAATTCAAATCTTCCCGCAGACTTCACATCGACAAACCCATCTGATGTTATCGGATAACGAATTGCGTCTTTTTGATATGTTGCCGGGTCCCATTTTTGATAAAATGCAAGAAAAATATAAGGAGACTCCTGAGGGTTAGTCATAATAACATGCTTGTGAGCAAAAACAGGATTATCAAGAGCTACGCTTAATTTTTTATACCCTATTCCCCAACTTTTTGCCTCCTCGTATGGAAAGTGTACGTAATATCTATCAAGATATATGCCAATATTAACAATAAATAAAACACTTACTATACTGACAAAAAGATATTTTTTTATTATTGAATTCTTAAGTAATTGATAGGCCCACCATATTCCAAATGCTGTGACAATCTGCAGTACTGGTAATATCGCAGCCATTCTATTTGTATGTGGCGCATCTTTGGTGATACTTGCAGCAATGGCGCTTGTAAAAAACCACCAGAGTAATACATTTCTTTCTTTTCCTTTCTTAAGAGCAATAAGATAGACAAGACCCAGAAAAAGAAATGGCGCTTCAATAATATACATATTCCCAAAATTCTGAATGTTATGTGCGGCATTCATTCCGCCGCTAATAAAGAGAAATTGCGGTGAGTAGCTATTGAGATAATTTTGGAATACCTTCTCTCCTGCATATATCAATCGATTATTAAAAAATCTGGCTTGTAGTGAATTTGGATTTTTATATTCTAGTCGGGGCAATTCTATTTTTGCATGCACCACTGCCGGGTCTCCAAAAATTCCAATCCCGGAAATTTTTGTATGGTTGGCAGAATAATTTTCATAGAGGAAAAAAATACAGATAAGGAAAAATGCTCCGCCTGCAACAAGTATAAATTTATTTTTTAACAACTCTTTTCTAAAAAACCACCCTAGCCCTGCAACAAGAAGTGTTGTTGAGACGTAATTACCCGCATAAATTCCATAACAAAGCGCAAGAAGTGCTCCAACAATTACTAGTACCTTTGGACTTTTTTTGATTGCTTTGAAAAAAAGTAATAATGCTATTGTCGTGATAAATACGGCAGTATTTGATTCAGACTCAAGCCTTGAAAGGTGCACAGACCAAGGAGACAGTGCGATAAGTAACATTGAAAGAAAAGAAATAAGGGAGATTCCAAAAATTTCTTCGACTAAAAAATATGTCACTATCACGGTCCCAACGCCTGCAAGCAATGACGGAAGTCGGACAGCAAATTCATTGAGGCCAAAAATCTTCACGCTTCCTGTCACTTCATAGATATAAAATGGCAATTTCCAATCACCGAAAGACTGAAATGCAATCGGGAGATGCTTACCATATTCGTCATTTCCTGTTTTTAGCAATGAATACGCAGTATACCCAATGGATGCTTCATCGCGATTGACACCTGGAGGGACATTGGGAAATTGATAAAAACGCATGAAGATACCAGTGGCAAGAATTATAAGAAATAATAAATACTTTTTATTCATAATCTTATCATTCGTCATTGCGAGTCCCGCTAAGCGGGACGAAGCAATCTCAGAGATCGCCATGTCGCTTCACTCCTCGCGATGACGCGATTAAAAACGTTCCGAAAAATAATATCAAACTTATGAGAGATATTACTATTCCTATCTTAAAAGACTCGGGGGCAAATGTAAAGATAATTGTATGCTCCCCTTGTGGCACCACAATTGCACGGAATGTATAATCTGCTTTATATATCTTGGTTACTTTTCCATCTATTCTTACTACCCAACCCGGGTAATATGTATCTGAGAGAAAAAGCAATGCATTTCCATTTGTCGTTGTTTGGAATGTTATTTTATTGGGAGTATAGGAAATTAAATGAGCAGTACTTTTCTGACTGAGTGGAGATAGTTGTATGGGTAATGAATTAGTCAGTAAGATAGTTTTGGGATTTTTAGACTGATTGAAAAATTTTTGACTAAAATCTTCATTTGAATTGTATACTTGATACGAGTCAGTCAGAAAAAATCGAGGCAGTGATTTTACATTTTCAAAAATTTTCCATCCAGAATCTGCATAGATAAGCTTGAATCTTGACGTTGGGAATATATTTTCACTCGCACCATTTTCATCTTTATCCAAAATATATTTTGTACCCAAGATGTCCAAAACGCTTAGCTGGACTGGACTCATTTGCTGAATAATTCTTGCATCTGACCTTGTGGCATCAGTAAATTCTGTATGAATTTTCCCGTCTTGACTGCTTTGAATGAATTCTCCATACCATTTAGGATAGAGAGGATCATATCCTTCAGAAGAATAGATATGGTAAAAAGTCTGAATATTTGCTTCTATATTTGCCGCTCTATATCCCCAAACCCTATTTATCCCAGCGGTATTTTCTAGAAGAGATGTAATTTTTGTATCTGGAAAAATAAGCTCTCTTGGCACAAATGGATTGAATTTTCCGGATGCATGGAATAAATCAAATGTTTGGACAAGTAAGAGAATAATAATTCCATATACAATAAGTTTTCTTTTAATAAAAACAGCAAATAAAACGAAAATAAAAATTAGGAGAAAAATCGACACGTATTCGATCGCATGCATTGGAATAGTTTTATGTTCCATCAACAGTGTTCTCGTCTCCAGAATGGCCGTGACAAAAAACAATAGTACGATACCTCCTATTGCTGCGAACCATGTAATAATATCTTTGTTTATAAGCTTTTTCTGGAGAATTTTTTCCATTCCAAATCCTGCTAGTATACTCATACTAAAACAAAAAATAAAAACACTGAGAGTTGGCGCACTCGAAGAAAAGAATGGGATATTGAAGTGATAGAGAATTTGCGTCAACGGATTATTTGTTGACAGTAATAGAATGACAACTGCAGCTCCAGTGAAAAACCTTACCAGAATATTCGCTTTTATTTGCAGCATCCCAAGTATTGCAAAGAAGAACCCAATAACTCCAATGGAAATTACTTTCCCAACATATGTATCGGAAATAAGATAATTTCTTGTTGCGGGATTGCCAAAAAAATCCGGGACAATCAGCATAATAAGTTGCCAGGGTTGGATAAGAATTTTCGTAATAATTGTATCGTATGCATGAGCACTTCTTGCAGAATACGATATGAGTTGTAGTGTAGGAAGTAATTGTATTGCTCCAATTCCAAAAGAAAATAGTACTAAGCCTGACAATAATACCAGACTTTTTTTCTTTGAAAATTTTAGATTGTCTTTTGTGATAATTCGATGCCCACTGTAAAAAAGGACAAATAAAACTCCATATGCAAAAATTTGTAAATGTCCTGCAAAACTCGCAGCAACAAGTGCAAAGACAAAAATAATACCCCAACGAATTTTTCCTTCAAGGAATTGTTCTGTCGAAAGCAAAACAAGTGGCAGCCATAAAATGACTTGATCAATCGTATTATATTCAAGCCAAACGCTCAGGAATGATGAAAATGCAAATGAAATTGCTGCAAAAAGAGAAGGAATTTTTGTAAGTTTTATTTTTCTTGCATACAGATATGTGAATAATCCTGCAAAGAAAGGTTGCAAAAAAACAAGCAAGCTCCATCCGAGAATTTTTGGAAAAATCAGATAGAAAATATTTAAGGGATACAACACTGCAGATTGAATATTTGCAAATAACGGACTCCCTGAAAAATTGTAAGGATTCCACAAAGGAAATTGACCACTCTGTAGAGCGTTAACAACAAAAGTCTTCCATGGATACAATTGTCGTATAACGTCAAAATATTGTGCCTTATTTGGGAAACTTCCAGGGACATATCCTAAAAAAGAATAACTTTTCCATGGGTTATATTCGCTTATGAGTAAGTCACCAGGAAATGGCACAAGTCCATGAAGAAAAGTCTTGTAGAAGAAGAGTGCAGTAATAACAAAAAAAAGAAGTGGAATAAATTTATTTTTTATTCTTTTCATAAAAGATTTTTGTCTTTAACAACCCAAATATCCCTAGGAGCACTAATGCCACAATTGAAATTACATCTGCAAGTAGTCGTATTGGGGTTTCACCAAACTGTACTTTTACACTACTCACCCCTTGTGGCACTGCGAATGTAATTTGTCCTCTCCAATTTTGATCCTGAAATTCTATCGGAACAGATTTGCCATTCACATACACCCTCCATCCCGGAAAATACTCTGTCTTATCAACAAGTCTGCTTTGTTTTTGTGCAGTAACGGTAAACGTATGCGTTGTTGTCCTTTTTATAAAATTTGTGACTGTTCCATTCCCACTAATAAAACTAACTCTTTCTTTTGGATACGATTTTGCTGGACCTTCAGTCCATATGACATCGGTCTCACCGAAATACGTTGTATCGAGTGGAAAATTCCAATAATAATTTTCATTTACCTTCAGGTATCCTAAGGGAGGATGCCAGTAAAAAAGTGTTGAAATTGTTATAAGAAAACAAAAAGTCCAGAATATGAATTGATTTTTACTCACTTTTAAAGAGAAGAAACAAACCCCAAGGAGTGCTGTAGCAAAACTTGTTACTCCTAAAAGTCTCCATGGAAATTGAAATTGTCGAAGCAGACTTATTCTCTCCCAAATAAATTTCGATACAGGTTGCATGAAGAAAAGTGAAAGAATAATAATTCCCAGAGAAAAAAGTATGACTTTCCTGACTTGCTTTTCAGTTGTACCTTTCACTAAAAGATAGAGCGCTAACAATAACGCAAAACAATGAAAAATTCCAAATTGCACAGATATGCCACCTGTTTGAAGTGAAGCACTGTTAAAAAAGTTGGGGACGAAGAAATTTTGGATGGGCGGAAAATGCTCCAGATATAAATTTCTCATATACAAATCTCCAAGCGTATATTTATGCTCCAGAAGTGCCGGCATCCAATAAAAAGCCGCAAGCAAAAGTCCTAGAAATAACCCACTCCCTGCGAAAAGAGCAAACCGCTTATTGGGAGCAAGACTTAATGCGTTGTGAGAAATAATAAGAAGGGACGAGGCAATAACGATAAGAAAAAAACTCTTGTATGTTGTTTTTTTGAAAAGGAGAGAAATTCCCAGAAGCACAAGCGGCAAGAATGCATAAGTATATACCTCTCCAAATGCACCACGTACTAATAGTTCTACAAGATGAAACGGAGCAAATTGATATAGCAGTGTTATGAAAAGAGCTTTTTTATCATCTCTAAAAAATGTTTTGGCAAAGGCAAACATGAAGATTCCTGAAAGGATATAGCTCAGAGCAAGGGTAAATTTAAATGATAAAACCAGTCCAATCCCAAGAAAAAGAAAAACAGATGAAACCCAATAAGGAAATTGATAGATAAAATTAAAAAGAGGCATACCATACCCATAATTAAGGTCTCCTGCCCAACGGACCGGAAATTCACCATCTTTAAGGGCTTTAAAATATGCTGCCATCCTGGCAAGATGGACGAGTCCATCGTGCGTATGTGGCATAAGAAACGTTAGGAAAATTGAGAGCATTGGCAGAAGAGAAAGGGCACAAACAAGAACGTAATATTTATTAAATTTCATGGTCTCACTTCATATATTGAGAGATATCTGTCCGCTCTTGTTTCTCTCATATACCTTTTCACGAGTGTTAGTGGCCATGTTATTGGAGCTTCTCCTGGACGATTACAATTTGGACAAGGCTGATAAAATACAACATATGTTGGCATTTTTTTTGCTCGCTCCAGCAATTCTTTTGGCATGAGATTTTCAATTGGCCAGTACCCTTTGATAGTTACATTGGGATTTTGGACTAAGTACATTTCAAATCCATACGGCATAAGTCCAAAGGTACCTTCTGTTGCAATAAATATTTTTTTACTTTGTGCCTGGTGTACAAAAAAATCTGTCGCCTCTTTCATACCAACTCCTGCAGGCCAATCATTGTAATACTGTCCTAAGTCTGAAAATGGAATTGGTGCACGTCCAAAATCAGTGAGAATTTTATAATCAGCAAAAAGAACAAGCGCAATCGAGATAAGAAAAATAACAACCCACAGATACTTATTTTTCACAATGGTAAAAAGCTGGAATAATGCATAGGCAATGAGAGGTAAAAGTGCCATTGTCATAAATAAAATGTATCGAGGATACAGTGTGTTACCAAAAAATGCTAAATAGATAAATGGAATCCCAAACCAAAGGAAAAGCATTATTTTTTCTTTGAGAAATTTTTTGTTGATAAAAAATGCACAAACAACAAGCGCAATCCACGGCCATGTCATGTAAATATGAAGCCAGTCCCAAAGGCCAAAGATATTACTTTGAAAATATGTAAATGGATGACGAATCCATTGATTGAAAGGATAGACAAAAATTGCTGTTTTCTCAGAAATAATGTGATAAAACGGAGAAAGACGAAGCACACTATAGTAGATAACTGCCATTCCCACTGCAACTAAAGCAAATACGACCCATTTGAAAAATTCTTCTTTCCACTTTTTTTGTTTGAAATGAAACAGTAAAATCGAGACAGGTAACAATCCCCCTGTAAAAAAAGCCGAGCCTTTGGTGAGCGCTCCCCCTCCTATAATCATTCCAAGGATCAACGCAATATCAAGTCTCACTTTTTTGACTAAAAGAATTGCAAAATAAAGTCCCCAGATAGTCCAGAGACTTACCATGCTTTCATAAAGTGCCATGCGATCATAGACTAAAGCAAATGGAGAAATAACATACAAAAATGCGCTCAGGAGTCCTATCCACGTATTCTTAAATAATTCTCTCCCAACAAAGAAAAGTCCTACCATGGTAAAAAGTCCTGAAAAAACACTTACCAGTCTTCCTGCAAGAAGCGGATCTTTAATAAATTTAAGAAAGAGAATTGCCACCCACACAAACATGGGCTGCTTCCCGTCAACAAGTGAAATAAAACGCCAATTGGCGTCTCCTTTTGCAATCTGCGCCCAACGAATGTAAATTGCCTCATCGGTAAAAAGCGGGAGATGGAGAATGTTGTAGATGCGAAGGAAAAAATAGAGAATAACCAAACCCAGACCTATCAAGAGTTCAACCTTATGTTTTTTGATAAACCCCATACAAATTATTCTATCACATTCACTTTCCCTCTTGCATTTCGATGTTAGTCTGTTACGATAAGCCTGCAAAATGGCTGAAAAAGTAATGGTTGTTAATGGCGGCGGTGCTGGAAGAGGAGATGCCCTTATGCGATCATTGTCTCAGTCACCACATACAGAAAAAGCTTATGCAGCTCCTGGCAATGCCGGCACAACTCGATGGGGAGAAAATATCAGCATCAGTGACACCGACATAGAAGGAATCATTCGGTTCTCTAGAGATAATGATATTGGCCTTATTGTTGTTGGCTCTGATATCTCTTTGGAATTAGGTATCACAGATGAAGCATTGAAAGAAGGCATTGCTGTGTTTGGTCCTACAAAAGAAGCTGCACGACTTGAAACGAGTAAAACGTTCGCCGCAGAGTTTAATGAAGCTCATAATATCCCTCAAGCAAATTTCAAAGTATTTGGACCAGGACATGCCGAAGAAGCAAGAGAATATATAAGACAACAGGGTATTGAAAAGGTAGTAATTAAAGCAGATGGGCTCTGTCTTGGAAAAGGAGTTGTATTGCCAGAAACAGAAAAAGAAGCATTTGCAACTCTTGACGAAATGATGGTAAATATTCAGAGCAAGTTTGAGAATGCAGGAAGAACAGTTGTCGTTCAAGAACGATTAAAAGGATGGGAAGCATCTATAATGGTTTTTTCTGACGGGAGACATATAGTACCTCTTATTTCAGCAAAAGATTATAAGAGACTTCTTGATGGAGATAAAGGTCCTAATACTGGCGGCATGGGATCTATCGCGCCCAATCCTCGTATGACACATCGATTGATGGATGACATTATGAAAACAATTGTGAGACCGACAATAAAAAGCATGAGAGAGAGTGGCACACCGTTTAAAGGAATTCTCTATACCGGTGTTATGGTAACAGATGAAGGACCAAAAGTTTTGGAATTTAATGTTCGATTTGGCGATACTGAAACACAGGTACAAGTGCCATTATTACGATCTGATCTTTATACAATAATAAAAGCATGCACAGATGGAACCTTGCGACGAGACATGGTCCAGTGGTGGCCACTTTGTACAGCTGGTATTGTTCTGGCTGCTCCTGGTTATCCTGATAATCCCCAAAAAGGTACTCCAATCGAAGGTTTTTATAAACAGGAACCAGCTGGACAAATTATTTTTTTCGGTGGGGCGAAAGGAGATATTAGAATAAATAGTGCAACTGTCGATGGTGGAAGAGTTATGACAGTTGTAGGATACGGCCCTGATATTGCAATAGCGAGAGAAAATGCGCGAAGAAATATTGGCGAAGATAAAATTCATTTTGATGGAATGCAACTAAGAGAGGATATTGGAGAGTAGCTTATCCATGGGGATAAGACCTTCTTGCATTTTTCTTTGCTTCAAATAAAATCTGCTCTTCTCCTTCGCGAAGTAATGACTGCCTCATTGGCTCCTCTGTAACTGTCCCATTTGCAACATCTTTGAGCAGTGCAAGCTGTACTTGATGCTCTACCTGTAAAACTCTTTCTTGTAGAGTGTCCTCTGTATCTTCTGGAAAAATTTCAACTCTTGCAGATTTAACCACTGCTCCTTCATCGAAATTTGGTGCAACTCTCTGTGCAATTGCTTCTGTCCCAAAATCTCTCTTTGTCTCTCTTACAAACTCTAGACATGCAGCATGCACCCGTCTTCCATACATTCCTTTGCCACCAAAATCCGGAAGAGGACCCGGGTGCTGATTAAAAATCCGGTCTTTATATTTTTCTATAACGACTTCTGGAGTTAAAGGCATCCATCCATTTTGGGTTATAACGGTGACGTTTCTTTTTTGCAACTCTTGAAGAAGTGCCTCGCCAAATTGATTTTGGTCTGCAAAGTTTTGTGGATCTATGACAAGAATATCTTTTTCCGCAATGCCCCTTTTTTTTGCTTTTTCTATGCCGCCAGCTTGTGAATTACTTGCAATAACACACGCAACTTCCATAGGAATTTCACCTGATTGGATTGCTTCAAGAATTTTATCTGCAGTAGTCCCACCACCAGAAAGAAGAATTGCGAGTCTTTCAGCCATTATTT
>Ga0209647_1000350_pt1 | contig 43648 bp, 29 predicted proteins | sample GraSoi_2013_60cm_FD_185827 | JGI IMG/M metagenome (GOLD analysis project Ga0209647, IMG submission 185827) | Grasslands soil microbial communities from the Angelo Coastal Reserve, California, USA - Sample 9_17_2013_60cm (SPAdes) (version 2) | ecosystem: Environmental > Terrestrial > Soil >...
TTGCCGTAGGCGATCACGGCGAACTGCGGCGCGCCGGCGCGGTGCTTGCGCGGCAGGTCCGCCCAGGCGCACTCGATGGTCAGCTCGAGGATCAAATCGGCCAAAGCGGAGAGGTGATCGGCGAGCCCCTCGACCGTGAGGCGCCCGGCGAGATCCTGTGCGAGGAAGCGAAACACTTGCGCCTGGTGGGCCTCGCGCAGCAGGTTCATGCGCCGCTCGGTGTCCCCCGCGGCCTCTGCCAGTCGCTCGCTCAGCGCGGCCGCAAAGCCCGCGAGCTCGACCGGCGCGTATAGCAGCCGGTCGTCGAGCAGCTCGTCGAGCAGCAGCGGATGGCGCGTGATGAACTCCGCTGCCCAGCTCGAGGCGCCGATGATGCGCGCCACGCGCTCGAGCGCATCGGGATGCTCGCCGAGCAGCGCGAGATAGGCGGCGCGGCTTGCGATCGCCTCAAGGAGCGCGATGCCGCGTGCCAGTGTCGCCTCCGGATCCGGCGTAGCCGCGGCGGCCTTCGCCAGCGCCGGCACGACGCGATCGAGCCGCCGGCGCGAAGCGTCGGGCAGTGCGGCATAGCGCTGGCTCGCGCGCAGCGCCTCGAGGCGCGGGTGCTGCGGCCACTCATCGTCGTTGCCGCGCTCGGCGAAGGTGTTGCCGAAGTGCGCTGACACCCTGGCGCGGTGCCCGGCGAGCTCGGTCGAGAACGCTTGCCAGGAGGCAAAGCCCATCATGCGCGCCACCCGCGCACGATCTTCGGCGTCCTCGGGAAGATCGTGGCGCTGCGCGTCGTCGAGGTACTGCAGGCAGTGCTCGACACGCCGCAGGAACACATACGCCTGACCCAGTTCCGCCGCCGCCGCTGGCGGCAGCTGGTTCCTCTGTGCCAATAGGTCGAGGACCGCGAGCGTCGGCCGCGCCGTGAGCGCGCTGTCGCGGCCGCCGCGGACCAGTTGCAGCGCTTGCACGACGAACTCGATCTCGCGAATCCCGCCCGGGCCGAGCTTGACGTGATCGGCAAGCTCGCGGCGCTCGACGTCGCGCCGCACCTCGGCATGCAGCCGCCGCATCGCGTCGAGCATCGCGAAGTCGATGTATTTGCGGTACACGAACGAGCGCACGATGCCCGCGAGTTCCGCGTGCCCGCCGCCGCTCATTTCTCCTGCCACGGCGCGCGCCTTGATCCAGGCGTAGCGTTCCCATTCGCGTCCCTGCTCGACGAAATAGGATTCGAGGAAGTCGAAGCTGCAGACGAGCGGCCCGGACTCGCCGTACGGGCGAAGCCGCAGGTCGACGCGGAATACGAAGCCATCCTCGGTGGTCTCGGCCAAGAGCCGCATCAGCCGGCGCGCCGGGCCTTCGAAGCGGTGCGCGCCCTCGGCAGCCGGATGCAGGAACACCAGATCGATGTCCGAGGAGACGTTGAGCTCGCGCCCGCCGAGCTTGCCCATGCCGACCACCACCAGCTCCGCGGCGCCGAGCCAGTCGAGCGCGGCGCCGATCGTCGCTTCGGCCAGATCGCTCATCGTCGCGCATACCTCTTCGAGCGATGCGCGCGCGATGAGGTCGCGCGCCATCACGCGCAGCAGGACGCGCTCGCGCAGCCGCCTTAGGCGCCGCTTGAAGCCGGCTTCGTCATCGCCTTTCGCCCCTTCAAGGGCCTGCGCCATCTCCGCCCGGGCGAACGGCACGGGCCTGGCGAGTTCCGCGGCGAGCTCGGGCCGCGCCGCGAGCACGCGCGCCGCGAAGCGGGAAAGCGATGCGAGATCAATTGCCTGCGACATTGCGGATTAAAATGCGGTCCTGAACGTCCATTCCAACATGAAGCGACTGTGGCGAATCCTGGAAGTGCTCGCCTGGGCTGCGTTTTTCACGCTAGCCGCGGCGCTGCTCGTGCTGCGCTACGTGCTGCTGCCGCAGGTCGAGCGCTACCGAGCGGAAATCGTCGCGCAAGTTGCCGCCACCGTGGGGCAGCCGGTGAAGATCGGCCGCATCGACGCGGAATGGCTCGGGCTGCGGCCGCAGATCAACCTTTCCGATGTCCGCATCTACGACGCCGAAGGCCGCGAAGCGCTGGTGCTGCCTTCGGTGGAAAACATTCTCTCATGGCGCTCGCTCGCGCACGGTGGGCTGCGGCTGCACGCGCTGCGCATCGAAGGGCCGCGGCTGGCGGTGCGGCGCGACGCCAACGGCGTGCTGTACATCGCCGGCATGAAGCTGGCGGCCTCGGGAGAAGGCGGCTTGAGCGACTGGCTGCTCGACCAGAAAGAGATCCAGATCCGCAATGCCGAGATCGAATGGCGCGACGAAAAGCGCACTGGCGCGCCGCTCATGCTTTCCGGGATCAACCTGCGGCTCACCAACCGCGCCGAGCACCACTCCTTCGGACTTACGGGTCGCCTGCCCGAGGCGCTCGGCAGGGCCGTCGAGCTGCGCGCGGAGCTCACCGGGCAAAGCGCGGCGCAAATCAGCGGCTGGGACGGCCAGCTCTACGCCGAGCTCGGCTACACCGATCTCGCGGCATGGCGGCCGTGGTTCGATTACCCGATCGACTTGCGGCGCGGCCAGGGCGCGCTGCGCCTCTGGGGCAAGATCGAGCACGGCGCGCTGCGCCAGGCGACCGCCGACGTGGCGCTCGCCAACGTCGTGTCGACGCTGGGCGAAGAGCTGCCGGCGCTCGAGCTCGCGTCGGTCAGCGGCCGCCTGCACGCCGAGCTGCTCGCCGACGGCTATCGGCTGACGGCGCGCAAGCTCGAGATGGCGCCGGAAGGCGGGAAGCCGCTCGCGCCGGTGGATTTCCAGCTCGCCTGGAAGGCCGAAAGCGGCGTGTTGAGCGCGAACATGCTCGAGCTCGCGCCGCTCGCGCACTTCGCCGCGGCGCTGCCGCTGCCGGCGGAGCTGCGCAAGCTCGCGTTCGAGCTCGAGCCGCGCGGCCAGCTCGGCGACCTGGCCTTCGAATGGCAGGGGACGATCGCGGCGCCGGCGCAGTACCGCGCGCGCGCCCGCTTCTTCGATCTCGGCCTCAAGCCGCGCGAGACGCTGCCCGGCTTCGCCAAATTTGCCGGCAGCGTCGAGGCGACCGATGCCGGCGGGCGCCTGCGGCTGCAAGCGCGCGGCGCCGAGATCGACCTGCCGCGCGTCTTTCCGCAGCCGCGCCTGGTCTTCGACACGCTCGACGGGCAGCTCGACTGGCGGCGCGAGAACGGTGTGTTGAGCGTGCAGGTGGCGTCGCTCACGTTCTCCAACGCCGATCTCAGCGGCAATGCTTTCGGCAGCTACGCCTACCAGGGCGAGGGCCCGGGCAGCATCGACCTTTCCGCGGTGATCAACCGCGCCGACGCCAGGAACCTTGCGCACTACCTGCCGCTCGGCGCACTGATGGGCGAGGGGCCGCGCCAGTGGCTGGTCACCAGCATCCTCGCCGGGTACGCGAGCGACGTCGAGCTGCGGCTGAAGGGCGATCTGCACGACTTTCCGTTCGCCGATCCGGCGCGCGGGCAGTTCATGGTCAAGGCGCGCTTGCACAAGGGCCTGCTGCAGTACGCCCCCGAATGGCCGCGTATCCAGGACATCGAGGCCGAGCTCACGTTCGATCGCAACCGCCTGGACATCGCCGGGCGCAGCGCCAGCGTGCTCGGCGCGAGCCTGCACGACGTAAGAGTGAGCCTCTCGGAGCTCGGCGTGCGCACGCCGCGCGTGCTGGTCAATGGACAGGCACAGGGGCCGACCGCCGAGTTCCTCAGGTTCCTGCGGGAATCGCCGCTGCGCGCGAGCGCCGGGCGATTCACCGAGGCGATGAGCGCCACCGGCGAGGGCCACCTGCGCCTGAAGCTCGAGCTGCCGCTCGACGCGCTCAAGGCAGCCAAGGTCGCCGGCGAGTACGAATTCACGGGCAATGAGCTGGTGCTGGCGCGCACGCTGCCGCCGCTCGAGCAGGCTCGCGGCAAGCTCGCTTTCACCGAATCGAGCTTTGCCGTGCGCGAGGGCCGCGGCCAGATCTTCGGCGGTTCCGTCAGCGTGGTCGGGGGCACGCGCCCGAGCGGCGCGTTCGAGTTCGTGGCGCGCGGCGAAGCGCAGCCCGCGACGCTCGGGCCGCTGTTCGATCATCCGCTGCGCCGTTTTCTTTCCGGCTCGAGCCTTTACGTCGCCACTGTCAGCCTGCGCGAAGGGCAGCAGCGCGTAGTGGTCGATTCCTCGCTGCGCGGCGTTGTAAGCAGCCTGCCGCCACCGTTCGAGAAGCCCGCCGCCGACGCGCTGCCCTTGCGGGTGGAATTCACCAGCACCGAGGGTGGCGCGCGCGAGCGCATCGTGATTTCCGCCGCGCGCGTGGCGCTGGCCGAGATCGACCGCCGGCGCGAAGGCGACGCGATGCAGCTGCGCCGCGCGGCGCTGTTGTTCACCCCGGGCGGCCAGTCGCTTCGCCTGCCCGAGCGTCCGGGCGTGCTGATTTACGGTTCGCTCGCTGCGCTCGACGCCGACCGGTGGCGCTCGGCGCTGCCACCGGGAGAGGGCTCGCTGCCCACCACGCTCGAGCTCAAGCTCGGGCGCCTGGACGTCTACGGCAAGCGCATGAATAACGTGGCGCTGCGCGTGGCCGCCGAGGCCGGTGCCTGGTCGGCGGTCGTCGACGCCGATGAAGCCGCGGGGCAGCTGACCTATCGCGCCGAAGGCGCCGGCAAGCTGGTGGCGCGCCTGCTGCATTTCAGCGTGCCGCGCAGCGTCGGAGACGCCAACGCCAGTACGGCCGCCAAGCCGGCCGACTTCCCGGCGATCGATTTCACCGCCGAGCGTTTCAGCCTGCGCGGCAAGCAGCTCGGGCGGGTCGAGCTCGCCGCGCAGCGCGATGGCGAGGACTGGCGCATCGAAAAGCTGAGCATGGAGAATCCCGACGCGACGCTGCGTGCGAGCGGCCGGTGGCGCGGCGGCGCTACGCCGACCAGCGAGCTCGAGTTCGCGCTCGAAGCCACCGACGCCGGCAAGTTCCTCACCCGCGTCGGCTATTCCGGCATGGTGCTCGGCGGAAAAGCGCAGCTCGACGGCGCGGTGCGCTGGCTCGGCGACCCGACGACGATCGACTACCCGAGCCTTTCCGGGGACCTCAAGCTGAACGCCGAGGACGGCCAGTTCCTCGAGATCGATCCCGGGGTCGGCAAGCTGATCTCGCTCATGAACCTCCAGGCGCTGCCGCGGCGCATCGGGCTCGACTTCCGCGACGTCTTCTCCAAGGGCTTTCGCTTCGACCGGATCGACGCCGTGTCGCGCGTCGAACGCGGCACGCTGCAGTTGAGCGAGTTCCACATGGCCGGCCCGGCGGCCGACGTGGCGATGTCGGGACAGGTGGACCTCGCGCAGGAGACGCAGAATCTCAAGCTGCGCGTGGTGCCGAGCCTAGGCGGCACCGCGTCGACCGCGCTGGCGATCGTCAATCCGGTCGCCGGCGTCGCGGCCGCGCTCGCGCAGCGCGTGCTCAAGAACCCGCTCGGCCAGATCTTTGCGCACGAGTTCGAAGTCACCGGCAGCTGGGTCGATCCGAAGGTCGCGAAGGTGGCGGTGCAGACCACCCCGAGCGAGACCGCGAACCCTTGAGCAAGACGCGCGTTGCTGCGGTGCAGATGGTTTCCGCGCCCGAGGTCGGTGCCAATCTCGAGGCCGCGGCGCGGCTGATCGCTGCCGCGGCGGCGGCGGGCGCGCGGCTGGTCGCGCTGCCCGAGAACTTCTACCTCATCGGCCGCCACGAGGGCGACAAGGTCAAAGTGCGCGAGCCCGACGGCAAAGGCCCGATCCAGGATTTTCTCGCCCGCACCGCACGCTCGCATAAAGTGTGGCTCGTCGCGGGCACCGTGCCGATCGCCTGCGGCGATGCACAGCGCGTCCGCGGCGCATGCCTGGTCTACGACAGCGACGGCAAGCGCGTCGCGCGCTACGACAAGATGCACCTGTTCCGCTTCACTTCGGGTGACGAGCGGTACGATGAAACGCGCACCCTCGAGCCTGGCGATCGTCCGGTGGCGGTCGAAAGCCCCTTCGGCCGCCTCGCCCTCTCGGTTTGCTACGATGTGCGCTATCCCGAGCTGTATCGCGCGCTTGGCAGCTTCGACGCCATGTTGGTCCCTTCCGCCTTTACCGTGCCGACGGGCGCTGCCCACTGGGAAACGCTGCTGCGCGCGCGTGCCATCGAGAACCAGGCCTATGTGATCGCGCCGGCGCAGGGCGGCGAACACGCCAGCGGGCGGCGCACCTACGGCCACAGCATGATCGTCGACCCCTGGGGCGAGATCCTTGCCGTGCAGCCCGAAGGCGAAGGCGTGGTGCTTGCCGAAATGGACCTATCGCGCATCCGCGAGGTCCAAGCTGCACTGCCTGCAAACGCTAACCGGAGAATGCATTGATACTGGACACCGCCAAAAGCACCTTGCTCGCGCCTTTCGAATTGGAGGCGGGCGAGCTTGAACGCGTCTTCGGCACGCTCGCCGTGCGCAAAGTCGATTACGCCGACCTTTACTTCCAGTACGCGCGCTCCGAAGGCTGGAGCCTCGAGGAAGGCATCGTCAAGTCGGGCAGCTTCAACATCGAGCAGGGCGTGGGCGTGCGCGCCATCTCGGGCGAGAAGACGGCGTTCGCCTACTCCGACGAGATCAGCTTCGACGCCTTGCAGGACGCGGCAAAGGCGACGCGCGCCATCGCCAATGCGGGCCAGGCGCGCATCGTGAAAGCCGGCGCGCGCAAGCTGCCGGTGCCCCTCTATCCCTCGATCGACCCGATCGCCTCGCTCCCCTCCGCCGAAAAGGTCGCGCTGCTCGAGAGAATCGAGCGCAAGTGCCGCGCGCGCGATCCGCGCGTCACGCAGGTGATGGCGAGCCTCGGCGGCGAATACGAGGTGGTGCTCATCGCGCGGGCCGACGGCCAGCTCGCCGCCGACGTGCGTCCGCTGGTGCGCCTGTCGGTGCAGGTGATCGCCGAGCAGAACGGCCGGCGCGAAAGCGGCACCGCCGGCGGCGGCGGGCGCACCGACTACTCGCATTTCACCGATGCCGTGCTCGACGAGTACGCCGAGCAGGCGGTCTCGCAGGCCCTCACCAACCTCGAAGCGCGCCCGGCCCCCGCGGGCACCATGACGGTGGTGCTCGGCCCTGGCTGGCCCGGCGTCCTGTTGCACGAGGCCATCGGCCACGGCCTCGAAGGCGACTTCAACCGCAAGGGCAGTTCCGCTTTTTCAGGACGCCTCGGCCAGCGCGTCGCTTCGCCCGGCGTCACGGTGGTGGACGACGGCACGCTGCCGGGCCGGCGCGGCTCGCTCACGGTCGACGACGAAGGCACCCCGACCCAGCGCAACGTGCTGATCGAAGACGGCGTGCTGCGCGGCTACCTGCAGGACAGCCTGAACGCGCGCCTGATGAAAATGCCGCTCACCGGCAACGCGCGGCGCGAGTCCTTCGCGCACATCACCATGCCGCGCATGACCAACACCTACATGCTCGCCGGCCAGCGCGATCCGAAGGAAATCATCGCCAGCGTGAAGAAAGGCTTGTACGCCACCAACTTCGGCGGCGGCCAGGTCGATATCACCAACGGCAAATTCGTCTTCTCCGCCGCCGAGGCCTACCTGATCGAGGACGGCAAGGTGACGCATCCCGTAAAGGGCGCCACGCTCATCGGCAATGGTCCCGACGTGCTCACGCGCGTCAGCATGATCGGCAACGACCTCGCGCTCGACAGCGGCATCGGCACCTGCGGCAAGGAAGGCCAGAGCGTGCCGGTCGGCGTCGGCCAGCCGACGCTGAAAATCGACGGCCTCACCGTCGGTGGCACCGGCGCCTGAGCAGCGTCGACGCCCTCGTCGCGAACATCCCCGACGGCGCGCTCATCGCGCTGCCGCCGGATTACTCGCTGCCGGCGATGGACGCGGTGCGCGCTCTGATCCAAAGGAAGGCGAAAAACCTGCGCCTGTTGGGCGTGCCGGTGCTCGGCATGTCGGCGGACTTGCTGATCGGCGCCGGCTGCGTCGCTGAAGTGCACTCGAGCGCCGTGTCGCTCGGCGAAGCGGGTCTCGCGCCGCGCTTCAGCGAGGCGGTCGAGCGCGGCGAGATCAAGGTCGTGGACTACACCTGCCCCGCGGTGCACACGGCGCTGCAGGCAACGGAAAAGGGCGTGCCGTTCATGCCGCTGCGCGGCGTCATCGGCTCCGATCTGGTGGCGGGCCGCGCCGACTGGCAGGTGGCGCAGAATCCGTTCTCCGCTGGCAAGGACCCCATCCTTCTGGTCTCGGCCATCGTGCCCGATGTCGCCCTGTTCCACGCGCGCTGGGGCGATGCCGCCGGCAACGTCTGGGTTGGCCGGCGCCGCGAGCTCGCCACCATCGCGCATGCGGCGCGCAATACTTATGTAACGGTAGAGGAGTTGCGTCCGGGTGACATGCTCGAGGACGAGCTGCTCGCCCCAGGCGTGATCTCCGGCATCTATGTCAGCGGCATCGCGCGCGCCGAGCACGGCGCGTGGCCGCTGGGCGTTGTCGACGTCTATGGCATCGACGACGCTCATCTCGCCGCGTACGCCGCGGCAGCCAAGACGCGCGAGGGTTTCGAGCGCTACCTGGACGAGCACGTTTGGCAAAGAAAGAAGAGCTCCTTGCCGGCGTGATTGCGCGCCTCATCGGCGACGCCAAGCACGTCGCCGTCGGGGCCGCGTCTCCCATTCCGGCGGCGGCCTGCGAGCTGCTGCGCGCCAAAGGCGGTGCCATCCGCGTGACGCGGCTGCACAAGCGCCAAGGCAATCCGTTCAGCGAAGGCTCGCGCGAGCTGTTCGATCTCGCCGGCCAGGGGCGCATCGACAGCTTCTTCCTCGGCGGCGCGCAGATCGACGGCGAGGCCAACATCAACCTGGTGCGTGCCGAAGGCAGGCGCTTTCCCGGATCCTTCGGCTCGGCGTTCCTGTACTTCACCTGCCGCACGATCCTGTTTCGCGAGGAGCACTCGCGCCGCGTGCTGGTGCCGAAAGTGGAATTCATCTCGGCGCCCGGCTGGAGCCCGCCCGAGGTCCAGCGGCGCGGCGGCCCGGTGGCGCTCGTCACGGGCAGCGCGCTCTTTGCCTGGCAGAAGGACAAGCGCCGCTTCCGCCTGGAATCGGTGCACCCAGGGCACAGCGTGGACGACGTGCGCGCCAGCACGGGATTCGACTTCGATGCCGAGCGCGTGACCGAAACGCCGCTGCCCTCGGCCGAAGACCTCGCGTTGCTGCGCAGCAGCGTCGCCCGGCAACTCGCCTGCGACTATCCCGAGTTCGCGCGCCGCGTGTGGGGAATTGAGTCCAGGGACTAAACTAACGGTATGAACGCGCCCGAGAAAGTCCGGCAATACGATCGCGCCGCCCAGACGGTCGGCAACATCGTGCACCTCGAACATTTCAACGTCGTGATCCCCGACCAGCGCCTGGCGACGCTGTTCTATGTCGTCGGCCTCGGCGGCACGCGCGACCCGTATCTTTTCAACGGGCTCGAGAACATGTGGGTGAATTTCGGCCGCACACAGTGCCACCTGCCGAGCCGCGCCGAGCCGCCGCGCGCCGAGGTGCTGCGCGGTACTGCGGGCTTCGTGGTGCCGAGCCTGGATGACCTGGAGAAGCGCCTCACCCACGCCGGCAGCGAAATGAAGCGTGTGGTGCCGGAAGCGAAGACCAAGTTCTCCTGGGCCCGAAAGGGGGACCTCGTCGAAGCGACTTGTCCCTGGGGCAATCGCGTGCGCTGCCATGAGCCAGCGCCAGAATTCGGCCGTACGCAGCTTGGGCTCGTGTACGTCGACTTCGACGTGCCGCGCGGCACCGCGGACGGCATCGCCCGGTTCTACGACCAGGTGATGCGTGCGCCGGCCAAGGCGGAAAAGGCACGCGCGACGGTGAGAGTCGGGCGCGAGCAGCGGCTGATGTTCACCGAGACCGACGCGCCGCAGCCGGAGTACGACAACCATCACATCCAGATCTACATCGCCGATTTCTCCACGCCCTACGAGTGGCTGAAGCAGCGCGATCTGATCACCATGGAGACCGACGCCAACGAATGGCGCTTCCAGTGGATCACCGATCCGCGCGACCGCAAGCCCCTCTTCCAGATCGAGCACGAGGTGCGCAGCATGAAGCACCACCTCTTCGCGCGGCCGCTGGTGAACCGCAACCACGGCATCACCAACATGACGTACCAGCCGGGACAGGACGCATTCCGGGGCACGTACTGAACAAGCCTCTCGCAGCAAAGCTCTGGAACGATTACGAGCGACCGCACGCGGATCTGCGCGAGGCGCTCGAGCGCATCGAGCGAGCGGGGGAGCTGTTGCGCATCAAAGGCGCCGACTGGAAGCTCGAGATGGGCACGCTCGCCGAGATCGTCTACCGGCAGGAGGCGCCGCCCGCGATCCTGTTCGAGGACATTCCCGGCTATCCGAAGGGCTTCCGCGCCATCTCGGGGACCACCAACTCGGCCCGGCGCCTCGCCATCGTGCTCGGTTTTGCGCCGCCGTCGCATCCGCTGGACGTAGTGCGCGCCTATCGCGATCGGATGAAGACGCACAAGCCGATCCCGCCTCGCGTGGTGAAAGACGGACCGGTGCTGCAGAATGTGGTGAAGAGCGGCATCGACGTGCTCAAGTTCCCCGCGCCGCTGCTGCATGAGCACGATGGCGGCCGCTACCTGGGAACGGATGATCTGGTGATCATGCGCGACCCGGAGCTCGGCTGGGTCAACTGCGGCACGTACCGCTCGATGGTGCAGGGCCCCGATCGCGTCGGCCTCTGGATCTCGCCGGGCAAGCACGGCCGCCAGATCCGCGAGAAGTACTGGAAGCAGGGCAAGCCTTGCCCGGTTCTCATTTCCTGCGGACACGACCCGCTGCTCTTCCTCGCCGGCGGCAACGAGATCCGCTTCGGGCTTTCGGAATACGACTACGCCGCCGGCCATCGCGGCGCGCCTTACGACGTGATCGAGAGCGAGCTCTATGGGCTGCCGATGCCCGCGCACGCCGAGATCGTGCTCGAAGGCTCGATGCATCCGGGCGATACCGCGCCTGAAGGCCCGTTCGGCGAATTCACCGGCTACTACGCCGGCGGGCGCTCCGAGCAGCCGGTGGTGCGCGTCGAGCGGATCTACCACCGCAACGATCCCATCCTGGGCCTGGCGTGTCCGATGGTCCCACCGTCGGACTTTTCGTATTCGAAGTGCGTGATGAAGGCCGGCATGATCTGGGACGAGGTCGAGCGCGCGGGACTCCCCGGCGTGCAGGGCGTCTGGGTGCACGAGCCGGGCTGCGCACGCATGTTCAACGTGATCTCGATCAAGCAGGCCTACGCCGGCCACGCGCGGCAGGCGATGCACCTCGCCGCGAGCTGCCAGTCGGGCTCCTATCTCGGCCGCTTCGTCGTGGTGGTCGATGACGACATCGATCCCGCGAATCTCGAACAGGTGCTGTGGGCGATGTGCACGCGTTGCGATCCGGTAGAGGACATCGATTTCATCCGCCGCGCCTGGAGCGGACCGCTCGACCCGCGCCTGCCGAAAGGCGTAACCGCGAACTCGCGCGGCCTGATCGACGCCTGCCGGCCTTACGAGATGCTCAAGGATTTCCCGCCGGTCGTAAAAGCTTCCGCCGAGCTGCGCGACAAGGTGGCGCGCAAGTTCAGCCAGTACCTGAAGAAATAATCCATGCGGCGACTCGCGCTTGCGCTATGCCTGATGTTCAGCCTGGCGCATGCGCAGGAGCCGTATCCGAGCCGCGGCGTCCGGCTGGTGATCGACACTTCGCCGGGCGGCGTCACCGATATCCTCGGACGCCTGGTGGCCGAAGCACTGTCGCAGAAGTTCTCCCAGAGTGTGGTCGTCGACAACAAGCCCGGCGCCTCGGGCAATCTCGCGATCGACTTCCTGGTGCGCGCACCCGCCGACGGCTACACGCTGATGATCGCCTCCGGCGGCGGCCTGGTGGTGAAGCCGTTCCTCGAGCGCGGCCTCGCGTTCGACGTAATGAACGATCTCATGCCGGTGTTCAACGTCGCGCAGACGCCGCACATCCTGGTCGTGCCGGCGTCAGTGCCGGCGAAGGATGTCGGCGAATTCATCGCCTTTGCCAAGGCGCGACCCAGTGAGCTGCATTACGGTTCGGCGGGCATCGGCAGCCCGCCGCACCTCTCGATGGAGCTCTTCGCCAGGGTCGCCGGGCTCAAGATGGTGCATGTGCCGTACAAAGGCGTCGGCGGCGCGCTGCCGGATCTGCTCGCCGGGCGCGTGCAGGTCATGTCGATGGCGCTCGGCTCGGCGCGGCCCTATTTGAAGGACGGCCGGCTGCGCCCGCTCGCCACGGGCGCCAAGAAAAGGCTGGGCGGCCTGCCCGACGTGCCGACGTCGGCGGAGGTCGGCCTGTCGGCCTGGGAGATGACGGCATGGTTCGGCGTGTTTGCGCCGCGCGGCACGTCCGCGGATATCGTGCGCATGGTGAACGAGAAGCTCCAGGGCATGCTCGAGGAGCCGAAGACCGCGCAGCGGCTCTTCGAGATCGGCGCCGATCCGATCGGCGGCTCGGCCGAGTCGTTCGCCGAGCGCTATCGCGCCGACTACCGGATGTGGGGACAATTCATCCGCGAAACCGGCATCAAGCAGGAGTGAGGCAATGATCAAGACGAAGTTCATCTCGCACGGCACGCTCGGCTCGAAGGATCTGGAGGCGACTCGCCGGTTCTATGAGGAATTCCTCGGCCTCGAGGTGGTGCGCACCAGCCCGGTATCGCTCATGATTCGGCGCGGCGGCCAGCACGTGTACGCCGTCGTGCTCACCAAGAACAAGGAACGCATGCCGCGCTGCTATCACAACGGCGTCGACGTCGAGAGCGACGCCGAGGTCGATGCCGCCTGGCGCCTTTGCAACGAGCAGGCGGCGAAATGGGGCCTGCACGAGATCACCAAGCCTTCGGAACGCCACGGCACCTACAGCTTCCTTTTCTGGGACGGCGACGACAACGCCTGGGAAGTGCTTTCCAACCCGAAGGGCGGCTACACCTGGATCTTCGAGCAGGGCGATCTCGAGGGCCGCGGGCATTTCGCCAAAGATTTTCGCGACAAGCTTCCGACCACGGAGAAATCATGATCGCCATCACGCAGACCGAGATCGATCAGCAGGTGTTCTCGCTTTACGACGAGTATTGCCACGGCCGCATCGAGCGGCGCGAGTTCCTGAAGCGCGCCGGCGCGCTCGGCGCGCTGGGCTTTGCGATCTCGCTCTTGCCCGACTATGCGCGCGCGCAGACGATTTCCTTCACCGACACGCGCATCAAGGCGCAGTACGTGACCTATCCCTCGCCGGGCGGCAACGCCGCCAGCATGCGCGGCTACCTCGTGCATCCGACGGGGCAGGGGCCGTTTCCCGCCGTACTGGTGGTGCACGAGAACCGCGGGCTCAATCCGTACATCGAGGACGTGGCGCGCCGCGCGGCGGTCGAGGGCTTCATCGCGCTGGCACCCGATGGCCTCGCGCCTCTGGGCGGCTATCCGGGCAATGACGATGACGGGCGCGACATGCAGGCGAAGCTCGACCAGGCGAAGCTGCGCACCGACATGCTCAACGGCGCGAAATTCCTGAAAGCGCAGAAACTGTCCACGGGCAAGCTCGGCGTCACCGGCTTCTGCTGGGGCGGCGGCACCACCAACTGGCTCGCCACAACGCTCGGTGCCGACATGCACGCGGGCGCGCCGTTCTATGGCGCGGCGGCCGAGACCGCGTCGGTGCCGAAAATCAAGGCGCCGCTCCTCATCCACTACGCCGAGAGCGATCCGCGCATCAACGAGATGTGGCCCTCGTATGAGGCTGCTCTCAAAGCAAACAAGACTCCGTTTGAAGCGCATATCTATACGGGCACGCAGCACGGCTTCCACAACAACTCGACGCCGCGCTATAACGAGTCGGCGGCGAAGCTGGCGTGGGACCGCACGGTCGCATTCTTCAAGAGGAATCTCGCTTAATGTTTTTCTCCGGGGAGGAGATATGGAAGAAGCAGGAGGTCGTCGCCGTTTCCTGAAATCGGCCGGCGCGCTGGGCGCCGCCACCATTCCCGCCGCTGCCGGTGCGCAGCACGCCGGCCACACCGCGGCGAAGAGCGAGAAGTACATGTTTCTCAGCGCGGCCGAGGTCGCGTTCCTCGACGCGGCGGTCGCGCGCCTGATTCCGGCCGACGCGCTCGGGGCCGGAGCGAAGGAAGCCGGCGTCACCTACTTCATCGACCAGCAGCTCTTCGGCGGCTGGGGAGCGATGGCGAAGATGTACCGCCAGGGACCGCACGCCGAAGGTACGCCGCAGCAGGGCTATCAGTCGCCGCTCACGCCGCAGGAAGTGTATCGCGCCGCGATTGCCGAGATCGACGCGGCCTGTGGCAAGCAATACGGGCGCGCGTTCGAGAAATTGGCGAGCGGCGAGCAGGACCAGGTGCTGCGCGCGCTCGACGAGGGCAAGTTTCCGCTCGAAGCGGTGCCGGCGCGCTTCTTCTTCAACCTCCTGCTGGACAACACCATCGAAGGGTTTTTTTCGGATCCCATCTACGGTGGTAATCGCGACAAGATCGGCTGGAAGCTGGTCGGCTTCCCCGGCGTCGCCGCGGTGTACACGCAGCACGTCGAAAAGTACGGCGTGCCTTACGACGCGCTGCCGATCTCGATCGTCGACATCATGGAGAACCGCGCCGAGCTCGACGAGACCGGCCATCCGAAGCACGTGCTGCTGGTGAGAAAGGACTGACCATGGCGACCAAACTCAAGCCGGTGGATGTGGTGGTGGTCGGCGTCGGACTCTCGGGCACCATCCTCGCCAAGGAGCTCGCGGAAGCGGGATTGAGCGTCGTCGGCCTCGAGCGCGGGCGCTGGCGCAACACCAATCCCGATTTCGGCATGCCGCATGCGCATGACGAGCTGAGGTATGTGAAGCGCCACGAGCTGATGCAGGATCTGTCGCGCGAGACCATCAGCTTCCGCAACAACGCCAACGAGACCGCGTTGCCGATGCGCCAGCTCGGCTCGTTCCGTCCCGGCGAAGGCGTCGGCGGCGCCGCGGTGCACTGGGGCGGCCTCACCTGGCGCTTCCTGCCGTGGGACTTCGAGACCCGCAGCCGCACGCTCGCGCGCTATGGCAAAGAACACCTGGCAGCGGACTGCACCAGCCAGGACTGGGGCGTCAGCTACGCGGAGCTCGAGCCGCACTTCGATCGCTTCGAACACCTGTACGGCATCAGCGGCAAGGCGGGGAACCTCAAGGGCAAGATCATTCCCGGCGGCAATCCGTTCGAAGGCGCGCGCTCGCGCGACTATCCGAATCCGCCGCTCAAGATGTCTTACGCCGGCTCGCTCTTCAAGCAGGCAGCGGAGAAGATGGGCTACAAGCCCTTTCCCTCGCCCAGCGGTGCGGTATCGCAGCCGTATACCAACGAATACGGCGCGACGATCAATGGCTGCGTGTATTGCGGCTACTGCCAGTTCTTCGGCTGCGAGATGGGCGCGAAGGCGAGCCCGCAGACCGCGGTGCTGCCGAACCTGATGAAGCAGAAGAAGTTCGAGCTGCGCACGCTCGCCAATGTCATCAGAGTGAACCTGGACTCGGCGAAGAAGCGCGCGGTGAGCGTGACCTACGTCGACTCGCGCGGACGCGAGTTCGAGCAGCCGGCCGAAATGGTGCTGCTCACGTCCTACGTGTTCAACAACGTGCGGCTGATGCTCGCTTCAGGGATCGGCAAGGCCTATGACCCGGTCGCGAATACCGGCGTGGTGGGGCGCAACTACGCCTACCAGACGCCCTCGAGCGTGACGCTGTTCTTCGAGGACAAGATCTTCAACCAGTTCATGGCCGCCGGCGGCATGGGCGTGACGATCGACGAGTTCAACGGCGACAACTTCGACCACTCGGGCCTCGGCTTCATCGGCGGCGGCTTCTTCCAGGCGGCGACCAGCGGCTCGCGCCCGATCGAGGTGCGGCCGGTGCCGCGCGGCACGCCGCGCTGGGGCGCGGAGTGGAAGCTCGCGATGGCGAAGTACTTCAACCGCTCGTTTCCGATCACCATCCAGGGCGCGTGCCAGAGCTACCGCGGCAACCATCTCGACCTCGATCCCACTTACCGCGATTCCTACGGCCAGCCGCTCCTACGCATGACGTTCGATCGCCACGAGAACGAGCACAAGATGTCGGTGTGGCTGACCGACAAGGCCGCCGAGATCGCCAAGGCGATCGGTCCCTCCAAGATCAACGTCACGCCGCGCACCGAGAAGTACACCATCGTGCCCTACCAGAGCACGCACAACACCGGCGGCGCGATCATGGGCGCCGATCCGGCCACGAGCGCGGTCAACAAGTATCTGCAGAGCTGGGATGTGCCGAATGTATTCGTGGTCGGCGCGAGCGCCTTCCCGCAGAACGGCGGCTATAACCCGACCGGCACCGTGGGTGCGTTGACCTTCCAGGCGCTGCAGGCCATCAAGACGCGCTACCTCAAGCGGCCGGGGCTGCTCACCTAAAAATACTCTCGGGGTCAGGTCTTGTTCCGTGCGTCATGTGGCAATTCAAGACCTGACCCCAGCCCAGTTTCGGGCGCGGCTAACTGCCTCGCGCCAGCGCGCCATCTTTTCTTCCGCTTCGCCGCGGGGCATGCGCGGCTCGAAGCGCTTCTCCAACGTCCAGTGCGAAGCGAGCTCCTCGCGCGACTTCCAGAGATCGACCGTAAGGCCGGCGAGATAGGCCGCGCCGAGCGCGGTCGTTTCCAGCACCTTGGGGCGCAGCACCGGCACGCCGAGGAGATCGGCCTGGAATTGCATCAAGAGATCGTTGGCCGAGGCACCGCCGTCGACGCGCAGCTCGGTCAGGCGCTGGCCGGCATCCTTCTGCATTGCTTCCAGGAGTTCGGCGCTCTGGAAGGCGATCGACTCGAGCGCGGCGCGCGCGATATGCGCTTTGGAGGTGCCGCGCGTCAGGCCGATCATCGCGCCGCGCGCATGGGCGTCCCAATAGGGCGCCCCCAGGCCAGTGAAGGCGGGTACCAGGAATACGTCGCCTGAATCCAGCACGCTCGCTGCGAGCCTTTCGATTTCCGAGGAGGACGAAAAGAAGTGCAGCTCATCGCGCAGCCACTGCACCACCGCGCCGCCGATGAAGACGCTGCCTTCGAGCGCGAACTCCTTTTCGCGCACCTGGGCGCAGGAGGTCGCGACCAGGCCGTTCTTCGACTGCACGACCTTATCGCCGGTATGCAGCAGCATGAAGCAGCCGGTGCCGTAGGTGTTCTTCGCCATGCCGGGCTTGTGGCAGGCCTGGCCGAAGAGCGCCGCCTGCTGGTCGCCGGCGATGCCGCCGATGATCAGCGGCTCGCCGAGCACGCTCGCCGGCAGTATGCCGAAGGAATGGGCCGACGGATGCACGTCGGGCAGCACGGCGCGAGGCACGCGCAGCAGCTTCAGCAGCTCCGGATCCCAATCGTTGGTGTGGATGTTGAAGAGCATGGTGCGCGAAGCGTTCGACGGATCGGTCACGTGCGTGCGATTGCCGGTGAACTGCCAGACGAGCCAGGTATCCACGGTGCCGAAGGCGAGCTCGCCGCGCTCGGCGCGCCCGCGCGCGCCCGGAATCTCATCCAGCAGCCACGCGAGCTTGGTGCCGCTGAAGTAGGGATCGATGACCAGGCCGGTGCGCTCGGCTACCAGGCTCTCGGCGCCGACTTGCTTCAGCTCGTCGCACATCGGCGCGGTGCGCCGGTCCTGCCAGACGATCGCGTTATGGAGCGGCTCGCCGGTCTGGCGGTCCCACAGCAGCGTGGTCTCGCGCTGGTTGGTGATGCCGACCGCCATCACGTCGTTTAGCGAGACCTTCGCTTTCTGCACCACTTCGCGCGCCACGTCGCGTTGCGTGCGGAAGATCTCCTTGGGGTCGTGCTCGACCCAGCCGAGATCCGGATAGATCTGGCGGAACTCGCGCTGCGCCATTGCGACCGGCGCGCCGCGTTCGTCAAAGAGAATCGCTCGCGAGCTGGTCGTACCCTGATCGAGTGCAAGCACATGGCGCACCGAAAAATTCTAGCAGGGGGTCGATGCTAGAATCCGCGCCCATGCCCCTGCCGGTTTCCGCTGTCGAGCGCGAGCTCACCCACGTTCGGCGGGTGCGCTATGAAGGCTACAAGCGCGCCGACGGACTCTGGGACATCGAAGCGCATCTGCTCGACACCAAGAACCACGACTATCAGCTGAAGACCGGCGTGCGCCGCGCCGGCCAGCCGATCCACGACATGTGGCTGCGCGTGACGATCGATCGCAGCTTCACCGTGGTCGATGCGCTGGCGTCGATGGACGCCGTGCCTTATCCGGGCGGCTGCGAAAAGATTCCGCCTGCCTACCGCAAGCTGATCGGGCTCAATCTGACGCTCGGCTTCCGCAAGAAGACCTGGGATCTGCTCGGCAACATCAGGGGCTGCACGCATCTCACCGAGATGCTCGCGGGCCTGCCGACCGCGGCGATCCAGAGCTTCGCCGGCGAAAGGAAGGAAGAGCTCGACGATGGCACCAAGCCCTTCCAGCTCGACCAGTGCCACGCGCTCGAGACGAGCACCGAGACGGTGAAGCTGTGGTATCCCAAATGGTACAGAGCAAATAGGGGAAATGAGGCCGCGTGAAAATACACGAGTACCAGGGCAAGCAGATCTTCCGCGAGTACGGCATGCCGACGCCGCGCGGCTTTCCGGCGATGAGCGTCGACGAAGCGGTCGAGGCGGCGAAGAAGCTCGGCGGCAAGGTGTGGGTGGTGAAGGCGCAGATCCACGCCGGCGGCCGCGGCAAGGGCGGCGGCGTGAAGCTCGCGAAATCGATCGACGAGGTGCGCGCGCGGGCGAAAGAGATCCTGGGGATGCAGCTCAAGACGCATCAGACCGGCCCCAAGGGACAGAAGGTGCGCCGGCTGCTGGTCGAAGAAGGCGCCGACATCAAGAAGGAGCTCTACGCCGGCATGGTGGTCGACCGCGGCACGCAGAAGGTCGTGCTGATGGCCTCCTCGGAAGGCGGCATGGACATCGAGGAAGTCGCCGCCAAGACGCCGGAGAAGATCCGCAAGGTGTTCATCGACCCGGCGCAAGGCTTGAGCGATGCCGATGCCGACGAGATCGCGCTCAGCATCGGCATCCCGCAGTCGGCGCTGGCGCAGGGACGCGCGGTGTTCCAGGCGCTCTACAAATGCTTCGACGCCACTGACGCCTCGCTCGCCGAGATCAATCCGCTGGTGCTCACCGGCGACAACCGGGTGATCGCGCTGGACGCGAAGCTCACCTTCGACGACAACGCGCTGTTCCGCCATCCCGAAGAGGTGGCGCTGCGCGACCTCGACGAAGAGGACCCGCTGGAGATCGAGGCGACGAAATACGAACTGAACTACATCTCGCTCGACGGCAATATCGCCTGCATGGTGAACGGCGCCGGCCTCGCCATGGCGACCATGGACACCATCAAGCTCTATGGCGGCGCGCCGGCGAACTTCCTCGACGTCGGCGGCGGCGCCACCGCGGAGCGCGTCACGGCAGCGTTCAAGATCATGCTGTCCAACAAGAAGGTGAAGGCGATCCTCGTCAACATCTTCGGCGGCATCATGAAGTGCGACACCATCGCCAACGGCATCGTCACCGCGGCGCGCGAGGTGAAGCTTTCCGTGCCGCTGGTGGTGCGCATGAAAGGCACCAACGAGGATCTGGGCAAGAAAATCCTCAAGGATTCCGGCCTGCCGATCATCTCCGCCGACAACATGGCGGATGCCGGGAAGAAGGTAGTGGCTGCCGTCAAGGGACTCAAGGCAAAGACGGCCAAGCCGAAACCAAAACCAAAGACGAAGCCCAAGCCGAAGCTGAAGAAGAAAGCCAAGCCCGCAAAGAAGGCAAAGAAGGGGAAGAAGAAAAAATGATCACGAGCCTCGAGGCGCGATTGGGCCGCCCCCCTGTCAAGGGGGGAAACGAGCTTGCGAGTGGGGGGTTGGTTTTAAAAAACACAAAACCCCCCGTTCGCCTTCGGCTCACGACCCCCTTATCAGGGGGTCAGCCGTGAGCATCCTCATCGACAAGAACACGCGGGTGATGACGCAAGGCATCACCGGCAAGACCGGCCAGTTCCATACGCAGATGAGCCGCGCATACGCCAATGGGCGCGCGTGCTTCGTGGCTGGGGTGAATCCAAAGAAAGCCGGCGAGGACTTCGAGGGCATCCCGATCTACGGCACGGTGGCGGACGCGAAGAAGGCGACCGGCGCCAATGTCTCGGTGATCTACGTGCCGCCGCCTTTCGCCGCGGCGGCGATCGACGAGGCGGTCGATGCCGACCTCGATCTCGTGATCTGCATCACCGAGGGCATCCCGGTGCGCGACATGGTGCGCACCAAGTACCGGATGATGGGCAAGCGCACGCTGCTCGTCGGGCCGAACTGCCCCGGCGTGATCACGCCCGACGAGATCAAGATCGGCATCATGCCCGGCCATATCCACAAAAGAGGGCCCATAGGCGTGGTGTCGCGCTCGGGAACCCTCACTTATGAAGCGGTCGGGCAGCTCACCGAGCTCGGGCTCGGCCAGTCCTCGTGCGTCGGCATCGGCGGCGATCCGGTCAACGGGTTGAAGCACATAGACGTTCTCAAGATGTTCAATGACGATCCGAAGACCGAGGCGGTGATCATGGTGGGCGAGATCGGCGGCTCAGATGAGGAAAATGCCGCGCGCTGGGTGAAGGACAACATGAGGAAGCCGGTGGTCGGCTTCATCGCCGGGGTCACCGCACCGCCGGGCAAGCGCATGGGCCACGCCGGGGCGATCATTTCCGGCGGCAAGGGCACTGCCCAGGAAAAGCTGGCCGTGATGGAGGAATGCGGGATCAAGACGACCCGCAACCCGGCCGAGATGGGCAGGACGCTCAAATCAGTACTCAAGTAATCCGCTTCCCGCTGGTGGGTACGCTGCCCTATGCAGGGACGATCTTCCTGTCGTCGTTCCTGCTGTTCCTGGTGCAGCCGATCATCGCCAAGCAGATCCTGCCGTGGTTCGGCGGCTCGGCCGGCGTCTGGACCACCTGCCTGGTGTTCTTCCAGAGCGTGCTGCTGGCCGGCTATGCGTACGCGGACTGGACCACGCGGCTGGGAGCACGCCGCCAGGCCTACGTGCATGTGGCGCTGCTCGCGGTGTCGCTCGCCTGCCTGCCGATCATCGCCTCGACCGGCTGGAAGCCGCAGGGCAACGAAGAGCCGATCCTGCGCATCCTGCTGCTGCTCGGCGCCACCATCGGGCTGCCGTACTTCCTGCTCTCGACCACCACGCCGCTGCTCCAGGCGTGGTACTGGCGGCGCTTCCAGAGCGCCGTGCCGTATCGCCTGTTTGCGCTCTCCAACTTTGCATCGCTGCTCGCGCTGCTCGGATTTCCGCTGCTGTTCGAGCCGGTGTTCGATCTCGGGCAGCTCGGCTGGAGCTGGTCGTTCCTCTACGCCGGCTTCGTGGTGCTGTGCGCCGCGGTCGCGCTGATGTCGGCGAACGGCGCATCGGAGAACACTGAAACGCGAGGGGCGACTGCACCTGTGGCGCTGCGCGATCAGCTGCTGTGGCTGGCGCTCTCCGCGATGGGCTCGGTGATGCTGCTGGCGGTGACCAACCACATCACGCAGAACATCTCGAGCGTGCCCTTCCTCTGGGTGCTGCCGCTCGCGCTCTACCTCATCACCTTCATCCTCGCCTTCGATCATCCGCGCTGGTACGTGCGGCCGCTGTTCGTCGCCTCGCTCCTCGTGCTGGTGCCGGCGATGGCCTATTACGTGCCTTCGCTGGATTTGCGCGTGGCCGCGCCCCTTTATCTGGTGGGATTGTTCTTCACGTGCATGTTCTGCCACGGCGAGCTGGCGCGCGCCAAGCCCGATCCGTCGCATCTCACGCGCTTCTACCTGATGATCTCGGTCGGCGGCGCGCTCGGCGCGGTGCTGGTGGCGATCGTGGCGCCGCTGGTATTGCCGGGCTACTTCGAGCTCGGCGTCACGCTGCTGGTGCTGTCGATCGTGGTCGCGATGCGCCTCGCGCGCTCGGCGATGCTCGGCGGCATCGCGGTGGCGGTGGCGACCGGGGTGCTGGTGGTGCACGGCATGGTCGGCTACATCCAGGGCATGCGCGTGATGGAGCGCGACTTCTACGGCGTGGTGCGCACCGCGGATCATCCCGAGCCGGTGCCGTACCGCTCGATGTACCACGGCGGCATCATGCACGGCGGGCAGCTGCTCGGCGATTCGTTCCGCAACACGCCGGCCGACTACTTCAGTCCCGGCTCGGGCTACGGGCGCGTCTTCACTTCGCTGCGCGAGATCGCGCCGCGGCAGAAGCTCTCGGTGGGCGTCATCGGCCTCGGCGCCGGCGTGATCGCGGCATGGATGAAACCGGGCGATCGGCTCGTGTTCTATGAGATCAGCCCGCGCGTGGTCGATATCGCGAAGCGCGAGTTCACATACCTGTCGGACACTGCTGCTCGCACCGAACTTGTGCTCGGCGATGGCCGCCTATCGCTCGAGCGCGAGCCGCCGCGCGGCTACGACGTGCTGGGCATCGACGCGTTCTCGGGCGATTCGATTCCGATGCACCTCGTCACGCGCGAGGCGATGGCGCTCTACGTGAAGCACATCAAGCCCGACGGCGTGATCGTGTTCCAGGCCACCAACCGCTTCATCGACCTGCTGCCGGTGGTGAAGCGCCTCGCCGCCGAGTTCGGCATGGAGGCGGTGAACATCTCCGACAGCCCCGAGGTCAGCGAAGGCCCCGAGTACTGGTATTCCGCGACCGATCAGGTCATCGTCACGCGCAACCAGAAGCTGCTCGATGCGCCGCGCATCGACACGGTGGCCGAGGAGATCGAGGACCGGGCGAACCTGCCGACCTTCACCGACTCGCACCATAACCTGCTGCGCATCCTGAAGTAGAGGCGCTCAGGACTGGCCGGCTTGAACGATGCGCAGCAGCGCGACGGTGACGTTGTCCCGAGCTTTCTTCTCCAGCGCCGCGCGCAGCAGCGCTTCGGCGGATGCCTTGAGGTCCGCGCCGATCAGCGCCGCCATCTGCTCCTCGGTGAGCGTCTCGTACAGGCCATCGCAGCACAGGAGATAGGTGCTGCCGGGCATGCAGGGCTCGAGGACCACGTTCGGCACGATGTCGGTGAAGGTGGTACGGCCGCCGAAGCATTGCAGGAGCTTGGTGCTGCGCTCCTGCCCGCTGCCCAGTTTCCAGGACGGTACGGGAGTATCGTCGGTGCTGAGCTGCATCAGGCCGCGCTCGCCGACCTTGTACGCGCGGCTGTCGCCGACGTTGAAGACCACCAGCTTCGTCCCGTGCGCCGCGAGCCCCACCGCGGTGGACCCCATGCCGGCAAGCTCGGGCTGCGCGCGCACCAGCGCGAAGAGCTCGGCATTGACCGCGCGCACCGAGCTGGCGATGCCTGCGAGTCCCAGAGTCACGATGCGGCGCACGAGGCTTTTCGTGACCAGCAGGCTCGCCCGCTCGCCGTCGTTGTGCCCGCCCATGCCGTCGCACACGATGCAGGCGAACGGCAGGTCGAGCTCTTGCTCGAAGCCTCGGGCGGCTGCCATGGTGTCCTGCGACATCCAGAAACCGACCGCGATGCAGTCCTGGTTGGTGCTGCGCACGGTGCCGCGATGCGTGATGCCGGCGCCTTCGATGCGTAAGGTCATGGCTCGCCGCGAATCTTACGGCTTCAAGAGCCGGTCGCGGCGAGGTCGGGCTCGCCGCAGTGCTTGAGGATCTCGGCGCGCACCTGGTCGCGCAATCGCACTGCCGCGTTCCAGTCGCTGCCGTCCGGCGCGATCGGCCGTCCCACGGTCACCGACACCGGCGCGCGGCGCAGATACCAGGTGCCGTCGCGCAGCACCGAGCGCACGCCGCGCAGCGCCACCGGCACGACCGGCACCCGCGCCTGCGCCGCCGTCTGGAAGGCGCCGGTGCGGAAGGGCAGCAGGCCGGTGTGCCGCAGCAGCGTGCCCTCGGGGAACACGATCAGCGTGATGCCGCTGCGCGCGGCGCCGGCGAGCTCGTCGGCGTGCTCGGCGCTTTTCTGCACATCGAAGCGCTCGACGAACTGCACGCCAAGGCCGCCGAGGAAGACGCGCGTGATGAAGCTGTCGCGCAGCTCGCGCTTGGCGACGAAGGCGCTGCGCTGCCAGGGCAGGATCGCGAGCAGCACGGCGCCGTCCAGGTAGCTGGTGTGATTCGAGGCGATGACGTACGGGCGCTCGCGCGGCAGGTTCTCGAGGCCGCGCACGGCGAGCGGAATGCGGCAAAGGCGCAGGAACAGCCACGCGCAGCGCTGGCCGACGCGCCAGGTCGGCCGGCCGGGTGCGATCGCCGCGACGACGAAAATGACGAAAAAAAGAACCGCGAACAGCGCCCATGCGTACACCGCGTATAGCAGGCCGCGCGCCACGCGCCAAAAGCGGCGTGTTTGCGGGAAGGCGCCGGCGAGTACCAGGCGCACGAACTGCAGCCACACCGCCTGCGGCTTCACCGAGGAAGGCCCGCGCTCGTAGTACTCGCGCGCCGCGACGCGCCGGATCTTGCCGCTCGAAGTCTTCGGCACCGTGTGCGGCGGCGCGAGCACGATATCGTCGACCGGCGCGCCGATCAGGCCGATGGCGAGCTCGTTGATCTTGACCTTCAGTTCCTGGTGGCGCGCCGCATCGCGCTCGCGCGTCTCGGCGAGCACCACCACGCGCTCGGTGCCGCCGACCGCGTCGGTCGAGCCAAACACGGCGACGCAGCCGCGGCGCACGCCCGCGAGATCGCCCACCCCTTCTTCGAGCTCGTACGGGCTGATGTTGCGGCCGCCGCGGATGATGATGTCCTTCTCGCGCCCGGTGATATGCAGCCGGCCCTGGAACAGATACGCACGATCGCCGGTGTTCACCCAGTCGCCGTCGAACAGCGTCTTGGTCGCCTCGGGGTTGCGGTAGTAGCCGCTGGTGGCCGACGGCCCGCGGAACTGAAGCTGGCCCTCGTGGCGGTCGGGGAGCTCCAGACCCGCCGCGTCGACCACGCGCAGGTCGTGATCGGCAATCACCGTGCCGCAGGCGACGACCTTGAGCGGCGCCGGATCGCCCGCCTTTGCCCGGATCGCCTCGCTCTCGACCGAAAAATGCTGGCGGTCGATGACGTCGACGCGCCACTGCTCGCCCGGCGGCGTAAACGCGAGGCCGACCGAGGCCTCCGCCAGTCCATAGACGGGCGACATCACCTTGCGGGCAAAGCCATATTTGCCGAAGCGCTCCTCGAACTGCGCCATGGTGTCCGGGCTTACGGGCTCGGCGCCGTTGAAGGCGAAGCGCCACGAAGACAGGTCGAGGCCCTCGAGCTCGTGGTCCGGAATGCGCCGCAGGCAAAGCTCATAGGCGAAGTTCGGGCCGCCGGAGATGGTGCCGCGGTGGCGATGGATCACGCGCAGCCACTGGCTCGGCCGCGAGAGAAACGCGAGCGGCGACATCAGTACCACCGGAAAGCCGAGATACATCGTAGCGAAGCAGCCGCCGATCAGGCCCATGTCGTGATAGAGCGGCAGCCAGCTGACGAACACATCGGCGCTGCCGGCGCGTGCCGCTCGTCCCATCGCGCGCACGTTGGCGAGCAGGTTGGCGTGCGTCAGCACCACGCCTTTCGGCTGCCCGGTGCTGCCCGAGGTGTATTGCAGGAAGCCGATCTGGCCGCTGCCGCCGCGCACCGGCGCGAAGCCTTTGGCGTCCGCAGTGAAATCACCGGGCATCAACACTGCGCGGAGAGATTCCACCTGCGCGCGCAGGAGCCAGGCCAGGGCCTTTGCTTCGGGGATGGTGACCATCAGCGTGGCGGCGGCGCTCTTGAGGATGCCGACGTGGCGCGTGAGGTGATCCTCGATCGTCGTGAGGCGCGCCGGCGGATAGAGCGGCACCGGAATGCCGCCGGCGAGCAGCGTGCCGTAGAAGCAGAACAGATATTCTTTCGAGGTCGGCAGCATGATCGCCACCGTCTGCCCCGGCTGCAGGCCCGCCTCGGCGAGGCGCGCGGCATAGGCGAGCGAGCCCTCATAGAGCGCGCGATAGCTGATCGCATGCTCGCCGCGCTCGTCGTAGAGATGCACGCTGAGCCGGTCGGGCTGGCGCTCGACGTGATACTCGAGCGCCTCGGTGAGGGTCTTGGCTGCATCGGGCGGGCGCACGCCTTCGGACTGCACCAGGCTCGTCACCGTGCGATCGGCGCTCTGCGGCGCCTGCCCGGCGCTGGCGAGTACGAAGCGCAAAAGATCGCGCGGCGTCTCGCTCGAGGCGAGCGCCTGCTCGGGCAGGCTCGCGGCGAACTCGCGCTCGATGCGCAGCACCAGCTCGACGCGCGCCAGGCTGTCGAGACCGAGATCGCGCTCGAGCGAGCTGTCGAGCGCGACGTACACGTCGACGTGCGGCCGTGCTTCGCGCGCCACTTCCGCCACGACCGCGAGCAGGCGGTTGGGATCGATCGAATCGCTCAAGCCGCGCGAGTGTACACTCGCGCGCATGTCGCTCCTGCAGCAAAACGCGAAGCTGCTCGCTGTTTCGCGGCCGGTGACATTCGCCGCCGGAGAGCGCCTCGTGCGCCAGGGCGAGGCGACGCGCGGCGCCTTCATCATCGAAGCCGGATTCGTCGAAGCGCAGGTCGCGATGCCGGGCGGCGGCATGCTGACGGTAGCGGAGCTGCGCGACGGCGACATCTTCGGCGAGATGGCGCTGATCGAGCGCGGCGTGTGCTCGGCGACCGTCACCGCGCGCGCCGAGGTGCGCGGCTGGTTCGTCGAGCGCGAGGACTTTCGCGCGCTGGTAGCGGGCCGCGATCCGGCAGCGCTCGAGCTGTCGCGCGCGCTTACGCAGGTGCTCGCGGCGAAGCTGCGCGTGCTGAACGCCAAAGTGCGTGAGCATCCGGCGGCCGAGGATCGGCCGGCGCGCAAGGCGGCGATGGTCGATTTGTCCCATGCCGGGAAACCATCGTTCGAGTGGCGCCCGTTCCTGCCGCTGCTGCGCTTCTTCGAGGGTTTCGAGCCCGCCGACATCGACGCCGTTGCTGCGATCGGCCGCGCGCTCGAGCTGCCGCGCGACACAGCGCTGTTCGTCTCCGGACAGGCGGCCGAGGCCTGCTTTCTCGTGGTGCGCGGCGCCGTCGAAGTCATTTCCACCAATGGCAAGGTGGAGCGCCGGGTCGCGATCGCAGGGCCGGGAGAGCTCGTCGGCTATCTCGCGGCGCTCGATCGCACGCGCCATGCGGCCAGTGCGCGCGTGCGCGAGAAGGCGTGCCTGCTCGAGCTGCCGGCGAGCGCGCTGGCGAAGCTCTACGAAGGCAAGGACAGCCTGGCGGTGAAGCTGCAGCACGCGATCCACGCCAGCCTGCTGCGCTCGCTCGCCCGCACCAACAATCTGCTCACGCGTCTCATCAGCCACGCGCGTCTCTCTGCGCGCCCAACTGGCAGCGTCGAGCTGGAAGCGGCCCTGCACGGGCAGCTCTGGCGCCCCGAGCACAATGTGAATTCTTCGTGAATCCGAGCGGCCGCGGGCCGCGCGAGCTTGCCCGGCCATTCGGCCGCTGGGACGATGGCGGTCCCGATGAAACCCGGCATCACGCTCAAGCTGTTCCTCGCCATTCTTGCGGCGAGCGTGGCCGCCGCCGCGGCGATGGCACTCGCCACGCGCTACAGCTTCCGCTCGGACTTTCTCGGCTATCTGTCGCAGGTCGAGGCGCAGCGCCTCGATACGCTCTCCGTCGCGCTCGCCGACGACTACCGCCGCAGCGGTAGCTGGGATTCCCTGCGCGGCGACTACTCGCGGCTGCGCGAGATCGCGGTGTCCTCGGCGCAGCTCACGCAGCGGCTGACGCTGCTCGATGCCGAGCATGGCCTGATCGTCGGCAACCGCGACCTGGCGCCCGACGCGACCACGCGCCCGGTGATCGTCGACGACCGCATCGTCGGCTGGATCGCGCGGGCGCCGCTGCGCCGGCTCTCGAGCGCCGCCGAGGAGAGCTTCGAGCAGCAGCAGCTGCGCGCGGCATGGGTGATCGCGGCGCTCGCGGTGGCGCTCGCCGCGGTGCTGGCGCTGCTGCTGGCGCGTGCCTTCCTGCTGCCGCTCAAGCGCATCGCGCAGGCGACCCACCGGCTCGCCGGCGGCATCTACGCGACGCGCGTCGAGGTCCACAGCGCCGACGAGCTCGGCCGCCAAGCGCAGGACTTCAACCGCCTCGCCGAGACGCTCGAGAGGAACGAAACTCTGCGCCGGCGCTTCATGGCCGACGTATCGCACGAGCTGCGCACGCCGCTCGCCGTGCTCTCGGGCGAGCTCGAGGCGCTGGAGGACGGCGTGCGGCCGCTCTCGCGCGAGTCGCTGGCCTCGCTGCGCGGCGAAGTGAATGCGCTCTCCAAGCTGGTCAATGATCTGAACCAGCTCGCCCTTGCGGATGTCGGCGCGCTCGCCTATCGCAAGGAGAAGTTCGACGTCGCGCCGCTCCTCGAGCAGGGGCTCGAGTCCTACCGCGATCGCCTGGCGGAGCGCGGCCTCGCGCTTGAGGCCTCCCTGGATAAAGGCGCCGTGGTATTCGCCGACGCCGACCGGCTGCAGCAGATGTTCCGCAACCTGCTCGAGAACGCCGCGCGCTACACCGATCGCGGCGGACGCGTGCGCGTGGCTCTGCGCCGGGCCGGCGGCGAGCTCGCCATCGACTTCGAGGACACCGCGCCCGGCGTGCCGAGCGAGGCGCTGCCGCATCTCTTCGAGCGCTTCTACCGCGTCGAAGGCTCGAGGAGCCGCGCCAACGGCGGCACCGGCCTCGGCCTTTCGATTTGCCGCAGCATTGCCGCGGCGCACGGCGGCGAGATCGCGGCGTCGCCTTCGCCGCTGGGCGGCCTGCGCGTGTCGGTCATCCTGCCGGTCGCGCAATGAGCAAGATCCTGATCGTCGAGGACGAGCCCAAGCTCGCCGCGCTCGAAGCCGACTACCTCGCCGCCGCGGGCTATGAGACCCACGTGATCGCCAACGGACTCGAGGTGGTGCCGTGGGTGCGCGCGCAGGCGCCGGACCTGATCTTGCTCGATCTCATGCTGCCGGGCCGCGACGGGCTCGAAGTGTGCCGCGAGCTGCGCACGTTTTCGGAAATTCCCATCGTCATGGTGACCGCCAGGGTGGAAGAGATCGATCGCTTGATCGGCCTCGACCTTGGCGCCGACGACTATGTCTGCAAGCCCTTCAGCGTTCGCGAGCTGGTCGCTCGGGTCAAGGCGATCCTGCGCCGCGGCCGTGCGCTCGCCGCCGGCCTTAGCCTGGATGAGCAGCGCCACCTGGCGCAGCTCGACGGCCGCGCGCTCGACCTCACGCCGGTCGAATTTCGCCTGCTGCTCGCGCTCGCCTCAAGCCCCGGGCGCGTGTTCCCGCGCGAGCGCCTGCTCGAGCGCCTTTACGAGGATCACCGCGTGGTGACCGACCGCACGGTCGACGCGCATGTCAAAAACTTGCGCCGCAAGCTCGAGGAGATCCGCCCAGGCGAAGAGCTGGTGCGCTCGATCTACGGCGTGGGCTACAAACTGGAGCTCTGATGCGCAGAACGAAGATCATCGGGCTCCTGCTCGTCGCGGCGATCGCCGCCGCGGCGGGTTACTACTATTGGCAAGGACAGTCGACGCCGGCGCCGGCGGCGGCAGCGCCGGGCAAAGGCGGCGGCCGCGGGCCCGGCGGCCCGACGCCAGTGGTCGCGGTGCCGGCGACACAGGGTGACGTCGACATCATCGTCAATGGCCTGGGCACGGTGACGCCGCTGCGCACCGTGACGGTGAAGAGCCGCGTCGACGGCGAGCTGGTGCGGGTGCTGTTCGAGGAAGGCCAGATCGTGAAGCAGGGCCAGGTGCTCGCCGAGATCGACCCGCGCGCCTTCCAGGTGCAGCTGGCGCAGGCCGAAGGCCAGCTCGCGCGCGACCGGGCGCTGCTCGAGAACGCGCGGCTCGACCTCGAGCGCTATCGCACGCTGTTCCAGCAGGACTCGATCGCGAAGCAGCAGGTCGACACGCAGGCCTCGCTGGTGCGCCAGTACGAAGGCGCGGTCGCGGTCGACCGCAGCCAGATCGACAACGCCAAGCTGCAGCTCGCCTATACGCGCATCAGCGCGCCGATCGGCGGGCGCGTCGGCCTGCGCCTGGTCGATCCGGGCAACATCGTGCGCGCCGGCGACACCACCGGGCTGGTCGTCATCACGCAGCTGCAGCCGGTGGCGGTGGTCTACACGGTGCCGCAGGACCTGCTGCCGGCGGTGATGAAGCGGGTGCAGTCCGGAGACAAGATCGCGGTCGAGGCTTGGGATCGCGAGCAGAAGGCAAGACTTGCCGAGGGCATGCTGGCCTCTGCCGACAACCAGGTGGACCCGCAAACCGGGACCGTCAAGCTCAAGGCGCAGTTCGCCAACGACGACGCCGGCCTGTTCCCGAACCAGTTCGTCAACGTGCGCATGAAGCTCGACACGCTGCGCGACGCGGTGATCGTGCCCTCGGCCGCGGTGCAGCGCGGCGCGCAGGGCATGTTCGTCTACGTGGTAGGGCCCGACAACAAGGTGATGCTGCGCACGGTGAAGCTCGGTCCGGCTGACGGCCAGCGCCAGGCGATCGCCGAAGGCGTCGCGCCGGGCGAGATGGTGGTCACCGACGGCACCGATCGCCTGCGCCCCGGCGCGCAGGTGGAAGTGGCCTCTGCCCGCCCCGAGTTGAAACCCGTTCCTTCAGGAAAAGCCGGCGGCGGCAAGCGGCGCGACAAGGCGGCCGGCGGATGAATCCCTCGCGGCTTTTCATCCTGCGCCCGGTCGCGACCTCGCTCCTCATGGTCGCGGTACTGCTCGCGGGCTTCGTGGCGTATCGCCAGCTGCCGATCTCGGCGCTGCCGCAAGTCGACTATCCAACTATCCAGGTGTTCACCTTCTACCCTGGCGCGAGCCCCGAGGTGATGGCCTCGTCGGTCACCGCGCCGCTCGAGCGCCAGTTCGGCCAGACGCCGGGACTCAAGCAGATGCTCTCGACCAGCTCGGGCGGCGCCTCGGTGATCACGCTGCAGTTCGATCTCGCCGTGCCGCTCGATGTCGCCGAGCAGGGCGTGCAGGCGGCAATCAACGCCGGCTCGAATCTCCTGCCGCAGGACCTGCCGGCGCCGCCGGTGTACAGCAAGGTGAATCCGGCCGACGCGCCGATCATCACGCTCGGGCTCTCGTCGCGCACCATGACGCTGCCGGATATCCAGAACCTTGCCGATACGCGCCTCGCGCAGAAGCTCTCGCAGGTCGCGGGCGTCGGCCTGGTGACGCTTTCCGGCGGCCAGCGCCCGGCGGTGCGCGTGCAGGCGAATCCGCTGGCGCTCGCGGCGAACGGGCTCGGGCTCGAGGACCTGAGGAGCGCGATCGCGGCGGCCAACGTTAAGCGCGCCAAGGGCAGCCTCGACGGGCCGAGCCGTGCCTACACCATCGACGCCAACGACCAGCTCGCCTCCGCCCCGCAGTACCGCGCGGTGGTGGTGGCCTACCGCAACGGCGCGCCGATCTATCTCTCGGACGTCGCCGACGTGGTCGACGGCGCCGAGAACGCGCGGCTCGCCGCGTGGATGAACCAGGTGCCTGCGGTCATTCTGAATATCCAGCGCCAGCCGGGGGCCAACGTGATCGACGTGGTCGATCGGATCAAGCGCCAGCTGCCGCAGCTGCAGGCGGGGCTGCCGGCGGCGATCGATGTCGCGGTGCTCACCGATCGCACGGTGACGATCCGCGCCTCGGTGCACGACGTGCTGATGGAACTGATGCTCGCGGTAGGGCTGGTCGTGGCGGTGATCTTCGTGTTCCTGCGCAACCTGCGCGCCACCGTGATCCCGAGCGTCGCGGTGCCGCTCTCGCTCATCGGCACTTTCGGCTTCATGTACCTGGCGGGTTTTTCGATCAACAACCTGACGCTGATGGCGCTGGTCGTGGCCGCGGGCTTCGTGGTCGACGATGCCATCGTGGTGATCGAGAACATCGCGCGCTATATCGAGGCGGGCGAGCCGCCGTTGCAGGCGGCGCTGAAGGGCTCCGAGCAGATCGCCTTCACCATCATCTCGCTCACCTTCTCGCTGATCGCGGTGCTGATCCCGCTGCTGTTCATGGGCGATGTCGTCGGGCGCCTGTTCCGCGAGTTCGCGGTGACGCTGGCGGTGGCGATCCTGATCTCGGCGGTGGTCTCGCTCACGCTGACGCCGATGATGTGCGCACGCCTGCTGCGGCCCGAGCGCGAGCAGCAGTCGCGCTTCAGCCGCCTCGCCGGCCAGGGGTTCGACCATGTCATTGCAAAGTACGAGCGAGCGCTGGACTGGGTGCTCGAGCGCCAGCCAGCCACGCTGCTGGTCTGGCTCGCGGCGCTGGTCCTGACGGTGGTGCTCTATTTCGTCGTACCCAAGGGTTTCTTCCCGGTGCAGGACACCGGCGTGATCCAGGGAATTTCGGAGGCGCCGCAGACCGTCTCGTTTCCCGCGATGGCCGAGCGCCAGCAGGCGCTCGCCGACGTGATCCTGCGCGATCCGGCGGTCGAGAGCCTGTCGTCCTTCATCGGGGTGGACGGCACCAACGTGACGCTGAACAGCGGCCGCATGCTGATTAATCTTAAGCCGCTCGCGGAGCGCCGCCTGCATGCGTCGGACGTCATCCGCCGACTGCAGCCCGAGCTCGCGAAGATTCCCGGCATCACGCTCTACATGCAGCCGATCCAGGACCTGACGGTCGAGGATCGCGTCAGCCGCACGCAGTACCAGTACACGCTCGAGGCCGCGGACGCGAAGCTGCTCTCCGAATGGGTGCCGCGCCTCGTCGAGCGGCTCTCGCAGGTGTCCCAGCTGACGGACGTTGCGTCCGACCTGCAGGACCAGGGGCTGCAGGCCTACGTCGACATCGACCGCGACAGCGCCGGGCGCCTGGGTATCACGCCGGCGGCGATCGACACCGCGCTCTACAACGCCTTCGGCCAGCGCCTGATCTCGACCATCTTCACGCAGTCGACGCAGTACCGCGTGGTGCTCGAGGTGAAGCCCGAGTTCCGGCTCGGCCCGGAGGCGCTGAAGGAGATCCGCGTCGCCTCCTCGTCGGGCCAGCAGGTGCCGCTCGACGCGATCGCGCGCCTCAGCACCGGCACGGCACCGCTCGCCATCAGCCATATCGGACAGTTCCCGGCGGCGACGATCTCGTTCAACCTGGCGCGCGGCGCGTCGCTCGGCGACGCGGTCGACGCGATCACCGCGGTGGAGCGCGATCTCGGCCTGCCGCCGGCGGTGCAGACCGAGTTCCAGGGCGCGGCGGCCTCGTTCCGCGAGTCGCTCGGCGCCACGCTGCTGCTGGTGCTCGCGGCAGTGGTCACCATGTACATCGTGCTCGGCGTGCTCTACGAGAGCTACATCCACCCGGTGACGATCCTGTCGACGCTGCCCACCGCCACCGTCGGCGCGCTCGCCGCGCTGCTCGTCGGGCGCCAGGAGCTCGGCATCGTCGCCGTGATCGGCATCATTCTGCTGATCGGCATCGTGAAGAAGAACGCGATCATGATGATCGACTTCGCGCTGGATGCCGAGCGCCTCGAAGGGAAATCGCCGCGCGACGCGATCCGCCAGGCTTGCCTGCTGCGCTTCCGGCCGATCCTGATGACGACTTTCGCCGCGCTGTTCGGCGCGCTGCCGCTGATGCTCGGCGGCGGCGTCGGCTCGGAGCTGCGCCATCCGCTCGGCCTCACCATGGTCGGCGGGCTGATCGTCAGCCAGGTGCTCACGCTGTTCACCACGCCGGTGATCTACCTCTACTTCGACCGCATGGCGCGCCGCTACCGTCGGGAAGCGCTGGCATGAACCTCTCGGCGCCGTTCGTCGCGCGGCCGGTGGCGACGACCCTGCTCGCGATCGGCGTGGTGCTGGCAGGGGCGCTCGCCTTCACGCAGCTGCCGGTGTCGCCGCTGCCGCAAGTCGACTTCCCGACGATCTCGGTGCAGGCGCAGCTGCCCGGCGCGAGTCCCGAGACCATGGCCTCGACGGTGGCGACGCCGCTCGAGCGCAGCCTCGGGCGCATCGCCGGCGTCACCGAGATCACTTCATCGTCTTCGCTCGGCTCGACTCGCATCACGCTGCAGTTCGACCTCAACCGCAACATCAACGAGGCCGCGACCGAGGTGCAGTCGGCGATCAATGCCGCTCGCAGCCAGCTGCCCTCGGGCATGCCGAACAACCCGACCTACAGGAAAGTGAATCCCGCGGATGCGCCGATCATGGTGATGACCCTCACCTCCGACAGCATGACGCGCGGCCAGATGTACGACTGGGCGTCCACCGTCGTGGCGCAAAAGCTCTCGCAGGTGCGCGGCGTCGGCCAGGTCACCGTGGGCGGCAGCGCGCTGCCGGCAGTGCGCGCCGAGCTCAATCCCACCGCGCTCAGCGCCTATGGCATCGGCCTGTCGGAGGTGCGCAATGCGCTCGGCGCCGCCAACGCCAACCGGCCAAAGGGCCTGGTCGAGGATGGCGAGCGCGTCTGGTGGATCTACGCGAGCGACCAGGCGCAGACCGCGGCGGAATACCTGCCGCTCATCGTCTCCTACAAGAACGGCGCCGCGGTGCGGCTCGCCGACGTCGCCGAGGTGGTCGACTCGGTGCAGGACGTGCGCAACGCCGGCGAGGCGAACGGGCGGCCGGCGGTGCTGCTGATCATCAACCGCGAGCCGAACGCCAACATCCTCGAGACGGTACAGCGCATCCGCGACCTGACGCCGTGGCTGCAGGCGTCGATCCCGGCGGCGGCGGAGCTGGGCATCGCCATGGAGCGCACCGCCAGCATCCGCGCCTCGCTTTCGGAAGTGGAGAAGACGCTGCTCATCGCCGTCGGCCTGGTCATCCTGGTGGTGTTCGTCTTTCTGCGGCGCTTGCGCGCCACGCTGATCCCGGCGGCCGCGGTTCCGGTCTCGATCGTCGCCACCTTCGGCTTCATGTACCTCGCGGGCTTCAGCCTGAACAACCTCTCGCTGATGGCGCTGATCGTCGCCACCGGCTTCGTGGTCGACGACGCCATCGTGGTGCTGGAGAACGCGACGCGCCATATCGAGGCGGGCATGACGCCGATGGCGGCGGCGCTCGCGAGCGCGCGCGAGGTCGGCTTTACCGTGATCTCGATGAGCCTGTCGCTCGTCGCGGTGTTCATTCCGATCCTCTTCATGGGCGACATCGTCGGGCGCCTGTTCCGCGAGTTCGCGGTGACGCTGTCGGTCGCGATCCTGGTCTCGCTGGTGGTCTCGCTCACGCTCACGCCGATGATGTGCGCGCGGCTGCTCTCGCCGGCGCGGCGCGATCCGGGGCGCCTGTATCGCGTGAGCGAGCGCCTGTTCGAGGCGCTGCGCCGCGGCTATGGACGCAGCCTGGGCTGGGCGCTCGCCCATCCGCTGGTGATGGTGGCGGTGCTCGCCACCGCGGTCGGGCTCAACATCTATCTGTACATCGTCATTCCGAAGGGCTTCTTCCCGCAGCAGGACACCGGGCGCTTGGTCGGCTTCATCCGCGCCGACCAGACGGCCTCGTTCCAGGCGATGCAGGAGAAGATGGCGCTGATCGTGCGCATGGTGCGCGCCGACCCGGCGGTCGACAGCGTCACCGCGGTCACGGGCGGCGGCTTCGGCGCGCGCAACTCGGGCTTCATGTTCGTCGCGCTCAAGCCGCTTGCCGAGCGGCCGTCCGCCGATCAGGTGGTGGCGCGCCTGCGGCCGGCGCTGTCGCATGTGCCCGGGGCGAACTTGTTTCTCGTGCCGGTGCAGGACGTGCGCGTCGGCGGGCGCCAGTCGAGCGGCACTTACCAGTACACGCTGCAAAGCGACGATCTCGATGCGCTGCGCCTCTGGACCACGCGCCTGCAGACCGCGCTCGCGAGCGTGCCGCAGCTTGCCGACGTGACGAGCGACCAGGAAACGCGCGGCCTGCAGGCGATGGTGGTGATCGACCGGCCGACCGCGGCGCGCCTGGGCATCACGCCTGATCTCATCGACCAGACGCTCGGCAACGCCTTCGGCCAGCAGGTGGTCTCCACGATTTATACGGAGCGCAATCAGTACCGCGTGGTGATGGAAGTCGACCCGCGCTATGCGCAGGGGCCCGAAGCACTGAAGGAGGTTTACCTCAAGAGCGCCGCGGGCGAGGTGGTACCGCTCTCGGCAGTGGCGCGCTACGACTATTCGAACGCGCCGCTGTCGGTCAACCACCAGGGCCAGTTCGCCGCCTCGACCATCTCCTTCAACCTGCCCGAAGGCGTGTCGCTGTCGCAGGCGGCGGCGGTCATCGACGACACGATGGCGCGCATCGGCGTGCCGGCGAACGTCTACGGCTCCTTCCAGGGCACGGCGCGCTCCTTCCAGACCACGCTCGCGCGCCAGCCGTGGCTGATCCTTGCCGCGATTCTCGCCATGTACCTGGTGCTCGGCATCCTCTACGAGAGCACGGTTCACCCGCTCACCATTTTGTCGACGCTGCCCTCAGCCGGCCTGGGCGCGTTGCTCGCGCTGATGGCGTTCAAGGCCGAGTTCACCGTGATCGCGCTGATCGGCGTGTTCCTGCTCATCGGTCTGGTGAAGAAGAACGCCATCCTGATGGTCGACTTCGCGCTCGATGCCGAGCGCGCGGGGAAGGCGCCGCGCGAGGCGATCTACGAAGCCTGCCTGCTGCGCTTCCGGCCGATCATGATGACCACCATGGCGGCGCTGCTTGGGGCGCTGCCCTTGGTATTACGTCGAGGCGACGGCGCGGAGCTGCGCCAGCCGCTCGGCATCGCGATCGTCGGCGGGCTTATCCTCTCCCAGCTGTTGACGCTCTATACGACGCCGGTGGTCTATCTCTACGTCGACCGCTTCAACCGCTTCTGGCTGCGCAGCGTACGTCGCCGGCTGGAGAGCGCGCCATGAAGTGGGCCTTGCTGCTGACGGTGACGCTGACCGCGTGCGCAGTCGGCCCCGACTACCGCAAGCCGGAGATGCCGGCGCCAGCGCAGTTCAAGGAGCTGGAAGGCTGGGGGCAGGCGCAGCCGAAGGACGAGTTGCCGCGCGGCGCGTGGTGGACGATGTTCGGCGATGCCGAGCTCGATGCGCTGATGCAGCGCGTCGACGTGTCGAACTTCACCATCCAGGCCGCCGAAGCGCGCCTGCGACAGGCGCGCGGAGTGGCCGACCAGGCGCGCGCGGGGCTCTTTCCGACGGTGACGGCGAACGCCTCGGCGACGCGCAGCAAGGCGCCATCGCTGCCGAACCAGCCCTCGTTCGCCACCGGCGCGGTCAACAACTACAGCGCTGGATTGAACGCCAGCTGGGAGCTCGATCTCTGGGGCCGCGTGCGCCGCTCGGTCGAGCAGGGCGAGGCGAATTTCCAGGCGAGCGCGGCGCAGCTCGAGGCGGCGCGCCTCTCGGCGCGCTCGACGCTCGCGCAGAACTACTTTGCGCTGCGCGTCGCCGATGCGACCAAGCGCCTGCTGGAAGAGACCGTGCGCGCCTATCAGCGCTCGCTCGAGCTCACCGAGAATCGCTACAAGGCGGGCGTCGCCGCGCGCGTCGACGTGGTGCAAGCCGAAGTGCAGCTGAAGAGCACGCAGGCGAGCCTGATCGATCTCGGCGTCGAGCGCGCGCAGCTCGAGCACGCCATCGCGCTGCAGCTCGGCGAAGCGCCGGCGAACTATGCCATGCTGCCGGCGGATCTCGCGCTCAAGATGCCGCAGATCCCGGTGGCGATGCCCTCGGAGCTCCTCGAGCGCAGGCCCGACATCGCCGCCGCCGAGCGCGCGGTGCAGGCGGCGAACGCGCAGATCGGCGTCGCCAAGGCCGCCTTCTTCCCTTCGCTCACGCTCACCGGCGGCACGGGGTTCCGCACCACCAACTTCGCCAATCTGTTCACCGCTCCCGCCCGCTTCTGGTCGCTCGGCGCGGCTGCGGCGGAAGGGCTGTTCGACGGCGGCGCGCGCCGCGCGGTCAGCGACCAGGCGATCGCCGCCTACGATGCGCAGGTCGCGACTTACCGGCAGACGGTGCTGACCGGGTTCCAGGAGGTCGAGGACAACCTGGCGGCGCTGCGCATCCTCGAGGACGAAGCGCGCCTGCAGGACGAGGTGGTGCGCGCGGCGCGCCACGCGGTCGATCTCACCAACAACCAATACCAGGCCGGCGTGGTGAGCTATCTCAACGTCATCACGGCGCAGACCACCGCGTTCAATAACGAGCGCACCGCGATGAATCTGCTCGGCCGGCGACTGACCGCGAGCGTCGCGCTGATCAAGGCGCTGGGCGGGGGCTGGACCGCAGGCGAGCTAGTCAAGTAGGCGGATCGAGACGAAGGGTCGGCCGTTGCGCGTTTCCGCGAACAGGGCGCCGTATTCGGGCAGCTCGACCCAGGCCGCGGTGTCGCGCGTCAGCGGCTCGGAGGCGACCAGGATCGAATCGGCGTGCTCGGCGCCGCCCGTCATCTTCCATTCGCCCTCGTGCAGTCCGTAGTCGCGCCCGAGCGTGTACCAGAGCGACAGGAAGGAGAGGTTCGCCTCGTGCACGCGCGCCGCATCCTCGGTGCGGTAGCAGCCGAAGTCGAAGCAGTAGCGCAGCGCCGCGAGCTGCCGGCCGTTGGCGATGAACAGATTCACCGACGAGGACTGCGCGATGCCGACGCGCTCGCGCGCGCCGCGCAGGATGCCGAGCGTGTCCTCGATTGCCGCGAACACCTCGGATTCGCTCGAGTCGCCGGTCGCGTCTTTCAGCCGCGAAACAAAGAGGGCGTAGATCCATTCGCTGTCGGTGGTGCCGCGGATGCGGCCGATGTATTCGGGGCGGATCTCCTTCGCGAGATGCGGCTTCATATCCTGGATGCCGGCGAGATCGCCGTTATGCGCAAGCGCCCAGGGCAGCCCGTCGAACTGGAATGGATGCACGTTCTGCAGCGAGATGTCGACCGCGGTCGAGTAGGCGACGCCGCGCACGTGCGCGAGCACGCAGCCGGCGCGCACTTTCTCCGCCAGGTTCTTGAGGTTGCGATCGAACACCGGCAGCGACGGCGAGCCGTAGAAGAACGGTTTTCCCGGCGTATGCGAGGCCGAGTCCCACGCGCGCAAGCCGAAGCCCGCGAGGTTGAGGAGATTCAGCATCTTCGGCATGTAGCTCTGCCGCACCAGCGCCGAATCGGGCTGGAACAGCAGGTTGTCGAGCACCACCGGCTCGCCGAGGTAGAGCAGCGCGCGGCACATTACTTCTTGGTCTCCTCCGAGCGGTCGGTGGCCGGCGCCGGCGTGCGCGACAGCGCCGCAATCTCGGCACGCAGCTCGGGCGTCATCGCGATCTTCACCGAGTCGAGCGAGGCCTGCAGCTGCTCGAGGCTGCGCGCGCCGATGATCGGCGCGGTGACGGCCGGATGCGCGCCGACCCAGGCAACTGCGACGCTCATCGGGTGCCAGCCGCGGCTGCGGCAGAAATCGGCGAAGCGCGCTGCGGTTTCGTGCATCCAGGCGTCGCCGTAGCGGCTCTCGTACATCTTGTTGGTCGCGAGCCGGCCCTGCGCGCCCTTTTGCGCGTACTTGCCGGAAAGCAGGCCGCCGCCCGCCGGGCTGTAAGGGACCACCGCAACAGCATTCGCCTGCGCCATCGGCAGGATCTCAACCTCGGCCTGGCGCTTCACCAGGTTGTACATCGGCTGGATCGCCTGCAGTCGCGCCCAGCCACGCGCCTCCTGGAGGCCAAGGGCCTGCTGCGTCTGCCAGGCCGCATGGTTGGACAGGGCTGGATAGAGCACCTTGCCCGCGCGTACCAAATCCTCCATCGCGCGCATCGACTCGTCGAGCGGCGTAAGCGGGTCCTGCTGGTGCAGGTAGAGGACATCGATGCGATCGGTGCCCAGGCGCTTGAGGCTCGCCTCCACAGCGCGGCTCACGTGCCGGCGCGAGTTGCCGCGCGCATTGAGGTCGCTTCCGGTCGGGTTGAAGCACTTGGTCGCGACGACCAGCGCATCGCGCTCGCCGCGCATCAGCTCGCCGAGAATGACTTCCGAGGCTCCCTTGTTGTACTGGTCGGCGCTGTCGAAGAAGTTGATCCCGGCCTCGCGGCCGGCGCGGTACATGCGCGCGGATTCCTGCGCATCGGCATCGCCACCGAAGGACATCGTGCCGAAGCACAATTGCGAGACCTGCACGCCGCTGCGGCCAAGGGGACGGGTGTTCATGCGCCCATGCTGTCCCCGCGACTTGACCGCAGTCAAGAATGCGCTTGCCGTGGCTCCCCGATAATAGGGCCTCGCATGAAAGGAAAAACCAGGCCCACCCCCAAGGGCAGAATGGTCGACGCCAAGGCACTGGCGGACGTCCAGGGGCTGCTCGGCGACGCGCCGCGGCGGCGCGATCTCCTGATCGAGCACCTGCACAAGCTCAACGACCACTATGGGCACCTGCCCGCGGCGCAGCTCGCCGCGCTGGCGCAGGAGATGCGCCTGGCGCTTACAGAGGTGTACGAGGTCGCGACCTTCTACCACCACTTCGAAGTGGTGAAGGAAGGCGAGCCCGCACCGCCGCCGCTCACGGTGCGCGTCTGCGACTCGATCGCCTGCGAGCTGGCCGGCGCTGCATCCCTTCTAAAAATGAATCTCGGATCGGGCGTGCGGGTCATCCCGGCGCCGTGCGTCGGCCGCTGCGAGGTCGCGCCGTGCGTGCACGTCGGCGAGAACCCGGTCGGCAACGCCACGGCTGACAAGGTGCGCGCCGCCGTCGACAAGAAGCAGCACGATTGCCCGGTGGCGCCTTACATCGGCTACAAGGAATATCGCAAGGACGGCGGCTACAAGCTGATCCGCGACTGCCTCGCCGGCAAGCACGAGCGCGAGGCGCTGACCAAGATCATGGAGGACTCGGGCCTGCGTGGTCTCGGCGGCGCCGGCTTCCCCGCCGGGCGCAAATGGCGCCTGGTGGCCGCCGAGCCCGCGCCGCGGGTGATGGCGGTCAACATCGACGAAGGCGAACCCGGCACCTTCAAGGACCGCTGGTATCTCGAGCGCGATCCGCATCGCTTCCTCGAGGGCATGCTGGTGGCCGCCTGGTGCGCCGGTGTCGGCGAGATCTGGATCTATCTGCGCGATGAATACGCCGGCTGCCGCGCCATCCTGGAGAAGGAGTTGGCGCTGCTGAAGGCTGATGCACCCTGCGCGCTGCCGCCGATTCACTTGAGGCGAGGCGCCGGCGCCTACATCTGCGGCGAAGAGTCGGCGATGATCGAGTCGATCGAGGGCAAGCGCGGCATGCCGCGGCTGCGGCCGCCTTACGTGGCGCAGGTCGGCTTGTTCGGGCGGCCGACGCTCGAGCACAACATGGAAACCGTGTACTGGGTGCGCGAGATCGTCGAGAAGGGCGCGCAGTGGTTCGCCTCGCTGGGCCGCAATGGACGCAAGGGCCTGCGCTCGTTCTCGGTTTCCGGGCGGGTGAAAAAGCCGGGCGTGCATCTCGCGCCGGCTGGAATTACCTTGAAGGAACTAGTCGAGGAGTACTGCGGCGGCATGCTGCCCGGCCATGAGTTGTATGCCTACCTGCCCGGTGGCGCCTCAGGCGGCATCCTGCCGGCGTCCAAGGCCGATATTCCGCTCGACTTCGACACGCTGCAGCCGCACGGCTGTTTCATCGGCTCCGCGGCCGTGGTCGTGCTGTCGACCAGAGACAAGGCGGCGAGCGCGGCGCTCAACCTGATGAAGTTCTTCCACGACGAGTCCTGCGGCAAGTGCACGCCCTGCCGCGTCGGCACCGCCAAGGCGGCGACGCTGATGCAGGAGAAATCCTGGAACCAGCCGCTGCTGCAGGAACTCTCACAGGCAATGATGGACGCTTCGATCTGCGGGCTGGGGCAAGCGGCGCCCAATCCCGCGCTGACGGTCATGAAATATTTCCCGCACGAGGTGCAGTAATGGAACGCGTCTCGACGCAGCAGATCGCCATGATGCCGATCGAGTTCAAGCTGAACGGCCAGACGGTGGTCGGGCGGCCCGACGAGCCGATCATCACCACCGCGAAGCAGCACGGCATCAACATCCCGCACTTGTGCCACGGCGGCAACCAGCGCTCGGACGGTAACTGCCGCGCCTGCGTCGTCGAGATCAAGGGCGAGCGCGCGCTCGCGCCCTCGTGCTGCCGCTTCCCAAGCACCGGCATGGAGGTCACCACCAACTCGCCGCGCGCGCTGACCTCGCAGAAGATGGTGCTCGAGCTCTTGCTCTCCGACATGCCGAAAGAGCAGTACACGCTCCAGAACAAGGTGCTCAGCTGGGCCAAGCGCCTGGGCGTTGGCGAGCCGCGCTTCGCGGCCAGAAAGCAGCCGAAGGCGGATATCTCGCACCCGGCGATCGCGGTGAACCTCGACGCCTGCATCCAGTGCACGCGTTGCGTGCGCGCCTGCCGCGAAGTCCAGGTGAACGACGTCATCGGCTACGCCTACCGCGGCGATCGGTCCGTGCCGGTGTTCGACTTCGACGATCCGATGGGCGAATCGACCTGCGTCGCCTGCGGCGAGTGTGTGCAGGCCTGCCCGACCGGCGCGCTGATGCCGGCGAGGGGCGTCGGGCTCAAGCCGATAGAAAAGAAAGTCGACTCGGTCTGCCCATTCTGCGGCGTGGGCTGCCTGCTCACCTATCACGTCGCCGAGCAGAAGATCCAGTTCGTCACCGGCAAGGACGGCCCTTCGAATCACAACCGCCTGTGCGTCAAGGGACGCTACGGCTTCGACTACGCCCACCATCCGCATCGCCTGACGAAGCCGCTGATCCGCAAGGCGGGCGTCGCGAAGTCGGCCGATTTCACCGTCGACCCGGGCAACTGGTCGGAAGTGTTCCGCGAGGCGAGCTGGGAAGAAGCGCTCGAGCTCGCCGCTTCGGGCCTCAAGCGGCTGCGCGACCAGGATCGCTACAGCCTCGCGGGGTTTGGCTCCGCTAAAGGCAGCAATGAAGAGGCGTACCTATTCCAGAAGCTGGTGCGCACGGGCTTCGGCACGAACAACGTCGACCATTGCACGCGCCTGTGCCACGCCTCGTCGGTGGCGGCGCTGCTCGAGGGCATCGGCTCCGGCGCGGTGTCCAACCAGGTGAACGACGTCGAGAACGCGGAGGTGATCTTCCTGATCGGCGCCAACCCGACATCGAACCATCCGGTGGCGGCGACCTGGATGAAGAACGCCGCCCAGCGCGGCGTCAAGCTGATCTACGCCGATCCGCGGCGTGGGGAGCTTTCGCGCCACGCCTGGCGCATGTTGCAGTTCAAGCCCGACACCGACGTCGCGCTGCTCAACGCGATGATCTACTCGATCATCGACGAGGGGCTGGTGAACGCCGACTTCGTGCGCGATCGCACGAGCGGCTACGAAGCTCTAAAGGAGAACGCCGCCAAGTTCTCGCCCGAGCTGATGGCGCCGATCTGCGGCGTCCCTGCCGAGACGATCCGCGAAGTGGCGCGCACCTTCGCCACCTCGAAAGGCTCGATGATTCTCTGGGGCATGGGGATCTCGCAGCACATCCACGGCACCGACAATGCGCGCTGCCTGATCGCGCTCACGCTGATGACCGGCCAGGTC
>Ga0209647_1000351_pt1 | contig 43619 bp, 43 predicted proteins | sample GraSoi_2013_60cm_FD_185827 | JGI IMG/M metagenome (GOLD analysis project Ga0209647, IMG submission 185827) | Grasslands soil microbial communities from the Angelo Coastal Reserve, California, USA - Sample 9_17_2013_60cm (SPAdes) (version 2) | ecosystem: Environmental > Terrestrial > Soil >...
TCTCAAAATTCGATTCATTCGATATGGGGACGTCGCGCGGGAAAATTCTGAAAGTAGAGGCTAATTTGGTGAATTTGCAAGCAGCCTGTCGGGTTTAAATCGTTGAGTAGAAAAATCTTTTGGGGTGCGCGCCCGCTTATGGGAACAGGGCCGCCCCAAAGCGAAGCGACGGCGCTGTTAAGCTAGTCCTACCGCTGTTCGGACTTTTTCGAGCGTTTTCTTCGCGACGTCGGTGGCGCGAAGCGCTCCCGCTCGAAGGACCTCGTCCACATAATTCAAGTCGGCTTCCAGTTCGGCACGTCTCGCCCGCATTGGCGCGAACGCATTCCAGATGACTTCGAATAGCTGCTTTTTGAATTCTCCATAGCCGATTCCACCCGCTCGAAAAGCGTCCTCCATTGAAGCAATCTGTTCCGGTGCGGCGAAAAGCCGATAGAGTTGAAGAATGGTCGAATTCGTCAGATCTTTGGGCGCTTCTACGGGAGTCGAATCGGTCACGATGCTCATTACTTTCTTTCGGATGAGTTTTTCCGGACCGAAGATTTCGATAGTGTTGTCGTAGCTCTTGCTCATCTTTTGCCCGTCGAGACCGACTACGGTTGCTACTTCTTCGCGGATCAGCGGCTCCGGCACTTTTAACGTAGAGCCATATGCTTCATTAAATTTGATCGCGATGTCACGAGTGATCTCGAGATGCTGTTTCTGATCCTTTCCGACCGGCACGACGTCGGCAGAGTAAAGAAGGATATCGGCGGCCATCAGGACTGGATAGGCGAAGAGCCCGTGGGAAGATGGAATACCGCGGGCGGTTTTGTCTTTGTAGGAGTGGGATCGTTCCAACAGGCTCATTGGGGTCACCGTGCTCAAAATCCAGGTCAGTTCCGTTACTAATGGCACGTCTGACTGACGAAAGAAGCAGGCCCGGTCGGGATCCAATCCGCAAGCCAGGAAATCGAGCGCCACCCCTCGGACATATTCACGGAGTGCAGGTGGATCCTGGAGCGAAGTCAGAGCGTGGTAATCTGCAATGAAATAGAAAGCTTCGCCCTTATTTTGCAGTTCTACCGCCGGCTTGAGCGCTCCAAAATAGTTGCCGATGTGAAGAGCTCCAGAGGGCTGAATACCAGTTAAATAACGGACCATGCGAGATCGATACTGAAGAAATAGGCAATAGCCACTGAAGAAATAGCCGATAGCCGATAGCCAATAGCCGATATCGGCTATTGGCTATCGGCTATTTTCTTCGTGCTGCCAGCTCTCCAGCAACGCTTTTTCCTGGTCCAGAAAGCTCTGCCAGAGTTCACGGTGCTTGGGTTCGTACCGTTGGTCTTGGAAATCTGCCATCTTTTGTCGTAGCGAAATGAGCTGCTCCAGGTGAGAGACCTCCTCCAAATAAACTTCTCGCAGAAAGCGAGCCGCCGCCGCGTCTCGTTCCCAAAGCACTCCAAAAGAATTCACAAAATCCGCGGCATATTGCAGGTCGCCTCTCTCATTGTGTTGCCAAATTTCCGGAGATGGCTCTGGTAGGTCCAGTAAGAGCGGGGCGAGATACAAATTTTGCACCATTCCGCGGCGATACCGGAACGCAGACCGTTTCTCTTCATCCGAATCGAAAAGAACGAGGCCCCAGCCGAAATAAAATCCTGGATCTTCTAGGTCGTCGACGAATCTTTGCGCATACCAATCAAAAAACTCTCTCGCTGATTCGAGTTGGCCGGTCGATAGCTGAAGCAGAGGCAATAGAAAACGAATTCCGGAGTGGTCGGTTGGATTTTCGAAGATTGTTTTCTCGCCGATGGCAATGGCCTGCGGCAGGTCCCCCTTTTGCCAAGCAGTGAGAATGCTTCCGTGTTGAGCGCGGACATAACAGCTCGATTGCCCGGGTTGATGGAAGGGAGCCGCGACATCTGCCGCGGTAGAGAATTTTTCGGCGGCCGAATCAATATTCCCCTCTTGCAGTTCCAGGTCGGCGAGTTCGACCAATGCCTCCGGAAGATCCTCGACCAACTCTAAAGCCTTCATGAGCAGGGCCCGCTTTTTCTCGGCCGATCGCACGTGCTTAACTGCTCGGACCAATCCTTGGGCCAGAAATCCTGGACCTTGAGTCAACAGCAAATTCTGGGCGGAACTGGTAATCAGTCCGCTAATCTGGGCCTCGATGGGATCTTCTTCCTCTGCTTCAAGCGACTCCTCTTGTTCAGTATCGACCAGATTGATCTCGCAATGGTACTCTCGAGACAAGCTTTGCCAGATCGACTCATCCCATTCTTCGAAGTCGGGAATTTGCAGTTCATCCGGAACACCCTTTTCTTGAAAAAGCCGATGCAGCAGAAGCTCTGCTCGCCGCTGATCCGTTTCGCGCACAAATTCATGACCAATCAGCATCGCGCTGTAGCGATGAACAACGTAGAGGCAGGTCGGCAGCATCACCAGCGAGCCAAATTGGATCGGCACATCGAGGTCGAACCAATTAAAACTCCAGATTTCCTTGGTCGCGCGTAGCGGCTGGATCATAAAGGTTGCGAGTTACGAGTTGCGAGTTGCAAGTCACAGGTTGCGGGTTTGCAGCTGCGTGTTCCCAGGTAACTGTTCGCTGGTTCTCTGCTATTTGCTATCTGCTATTTGCTATTGGCCTGCGACTATTGGCCTGCCGCTCGCCAAGGTACGGACGGTGGAATCGTTCTACCACGCAATCGGTATCCTCTGTCGACGGTTGAATTTATCCATATAGAAGATCTCCCGATTGGCCGACCCAAATTCGTGCACGAGGCGGGTAACCTTTACGTCGAAGCAACAATACTCGGCGATTTCGATGACACGTTTTTCGCGCCACCACTTGATCGCGTCGATACCATCCCCGGTTTTTCCGATGCCGAGCGTGGCCTGCGCAATATTATCTAATTTTGGCCGGCCACCTGAGTTCTTCTCCACTTCGATCAACAGATCGAGCGTGCGCAATTGATGAGGTAGATCGAGTATGGTGTATCCCATCAATACCTCGAAATCGAAATTCATGATATTGAAGCCAACGACCAGGTCTGCGCGGAGTAGCTGATTGACCAAATCGTTGACCCGTTGCTCGGAATATATGCGGTATTGGCGCAATCTAGTGCTGTAGGTCACGCCAACCGACATGCCCATATCTCGTTTCTTGTTCCAACCGCCGGCGTCGTTGGCGGTGCGCTGGGTTTCGAGATCGAAGTAGATAATGTCCATAGGAAGCGGGTCACCTGATGTGCTCCGGACTCAGGAAAGCCGGCCAACCTCTACCCTTGCAAGCAGGCATTATTCAAGTCCTCAGCCCGTCAAATTTTCCTGAGTCCGAAGCGCATTAGGTAACCCGCTTCCTTAGTCAAAACTGCCGGCATCAAACCGATAGAAATTTTCCAAACCGGTTATTCGGTATTCCTCAACGACCGAGCCGTTGGAAATAAAAACTCGCAAACCATCGGCGCCATTGGCTGTCCACTTGGTTTGAACAATGTTCTTGGTCTTGGTTACCTGCAGGAGCGGTAAACCGTCGCTGGTTGAAATCCAGGCTCCGGTTTCATCCGCAATTACACCCAAAGAAAGCCTGTCTGGTGCTCCGTTCTCCAAGGGATTCTCCGTCAGCTGGACTGAAACGATTGGAGATTCGATTTTCTCCTGCACTGGAACGACCTGCCCATCCTTAACATCGAAATAGCGGAAAGGGGTCATTGAACGATCTAACCATTTTTGCCAAACCGATTGTTGAGCCTTTGAATTTTGGAAATGCAAACCAATAACTCGCTCTCCAGGATTGAGATCTATCGTGAGCAGTAAGTCCTCGTCGTCCCGGGAACCGCACAGTTTGCGAGCAGTCTGCAAATCTGGCGGTAAGTCCAACTCTTGAATGCGTTGTCCGGACAGATCCACTTGACGAAGGAGTCGCTTCGAGTCCACATCCAGCAAAAGCCAGATAGTGTCGCCTTTTCCGGCGCTCATATCTAATAGTTGTCCACTTTTTCCGGTCTCGATCGGCGAAAATTGGCGATCCTGAAACCTCCATATATTCCCGTTGCGACTGGCCACCACCGCCGATGAATCGAGCTGAGCGCAAAACGCCAAATCCTCCTTGGGCGGCGTTATGCTTTGATCGGTGCCACCGCTAGAAGAATGCAGTTGATTGCTCGCGAGAACGATCCACTGGCCATGCCACTGATCGGCGTCACGAAGATCGGAGTAGGGCTTTTCTCCGACCAAACTACGGGTCACCGGGTCCAATTGCACCAAGCGATCGTTGCAAATGGCGAGAATGTGCGATCCATCGAATTTGATGCTGTTAGTGTCCGCCGGCAAATCTGTCGTCCGATATTTGCCGTTTATGGCGTCAACCAGCAATTGTTTGCCAATTTCACTTTCTGCGAACGCGCAGACCGATTTTGCGTTGAGGAATGCTGCGCTCAAAATCCGCTTCGCTGGCATGGTGAGACTTGGGTCGACCCAATCATTCAAATGATAAGCTTGACCCGAGACATTCACGTCGCCCACCAGCACACCGCGGGCCGAATACTTGCCTGCGGGCGCCGGATCGCCCTTGGAATCTTTTCCGTCCCAATCGACGAAAAGTCCATTTAACCCGGATTTGAAGCTATCAATCTCGGCAGCCCGCTTCAGCACCCGAACCAACTTCCCCCCGGCATCGTAGACACCCAGACTAATGACACCCTCTTCCGGCGGCGGAATAAAGATGAGTTGATGAGTCCCAGCCGACTCTTCTTCGGTCTGTTCACTGCGGGTAGCGCAGGGCAGCCCGATCAAGATGAAGGCGAAGGCGCAAAGAACGAGCGATTTCCGATGACGAGCTTTTGTCCGGTCCATTCGGTACAACGCAGGATCGTCAGACATAGTATTTCCAATTCAGGTTGGGAAAGAGATTGTCGCGCGACTCGCAAAGAGTGAGAAATTCCTCGTCGAGGATGTCGCCTCTAAGCAGATCATAAAGCCGCGTGAATCGCAGGATGTGATCCCGGGTGCGTTTGGTGGCGTAATCTTTGGCGGTACCGGTTTTCATCAAAAATGCCCAATCGCTCGCCTGCGCAAGTAGAAGTTCTCTGGCCATCTGGCGAAGCACTCTTTCTTTCCATTGGGCCGGCGCTTTGGCGACGATCCGGGCGATCTCGGTCATTCGCCGAGCAGCCGCATGGAGATGAGGATAGATCCAGCCGTTCGACTGATCCAACCAGACCTCCCAGAAGCCTCTATTTCCCCAGCTGGAAGGGCTGGGAGAAATGACTTGTAGCGTGTCGTGTTTCTCCAAGTACGCACTCGGCGTGGCGAGCTGGAAAACTTTTTGATCGTAAACGGCTTTTCGTATGACGAAGTTCAGAAAAATTGGTCCTTCATACCACCAGTGACCGAACAGTTCGGCGTCGAACGGACTTAAAATGATCGGGTCAATGTTGGTCACACCCAGTAGATGCGAAAACTGTTGAACGCGCTTCGACACGAAATCTCCCGCGTGGTGATCGGCCGCTCCCTGCGCCCAGCCGGGAACATAGAGCTCTTTGTACGGAGTGCGTCCGGTTATTCGATGGTATTTGATGCCCGTGAATTTCCGGTGCCCGTCTGCCGGCAAAAATGGCCGCAAATATTCAATATCGAGATCGTAACCGGCATCACGATAGAAGTCGCGATATGCTGGATCCCCGGGGTACCCTTCCTGCGCACTCCAGACTTGTTTGCTCGATTCCCGGTCTCGGCCGAAAACCGCGGGACCGGCACCGGTAAAGCAAGGTGCGTAGATTGCGTATCGAGGGCGGGGATTTCCAAACATCAATCCGTGCGCATCCAGGACAAACCAGCGAATTTCCGCTTCGCGAAGGTACTCTTCCACTCCGGAGAAATAGGCGCATTCCGGTAGCCAGATTCCTTGGGGGGCACGACCGAAGGATTGGCGATACTGGTCACAAGCGATTCGGATCTGCGCGCGAACGGCTTCTGGTTGGGAAGCGAGCAGTGGCAGGAAGCCATGGGTGGCTGCGCAAGTGATTATCTCGAGGAACCCGCCCTCCTGATAGCGACGAAACGCTCCAACCAAATCACGCTTCAAACGGTCGACGTATATTTCCCGACATTCAAGAAATCGGGTGTGGTAGAGCCGAGCCAGGTGGTTCAGCTCGGGGGTTCCTTGGGTGCGATCGATTTCCTTTTTGGCCAGCCCGATGGCTCGATCGAGATACTTCAAGTAGCGTTCGCGGAGCAGTTCGTCATCGAGCATCGCGCAAAGCGTCGGCGTCAATGACATGGTGATCTGGAAGGGCACACCATCGCGCACTAGACCCTCAAATACTTGCCAGAGAGGGACGTAGGTTTCGGTGATTGCTTCAAAAAGCCAATCTTCTTCGAGAAAGTCCGGGTACTCCGGGTGGCGAACAAAAGGCAGATGCGCGTGAAGGAGCAGAGAAAAGTATCCTTTGGGCATGAGACTGGTTTTCCGAGGGCAATTAGGGGACCGCGAGCGCTTTCGTCGAACTCTCTCGAATTGGGAACGGAGTCAACGTGAAAGAATGGGTTGTGCGTAGTAGCGAGAACCCGGAGTTATTCACAAATGCTCATGGGAGAACTTGGGCTTCGTGATTTATGGTAATGGGGCGTTATTCATGGAAATTCAAAGAGTTTGTCGTCTTTCCGCTTAATCTCAGAGGGGATGTCCGGAACAATCCCAAAAACAATTCACTAGTTATTCACAGATTGATAACGGCGGGGAGACAGTAACAACAATGAACAACAACGAACGACAACGAACGACAATGTTTCGTTGACGTTCGCTGTCGTTCGTTGACGTTCGCTTATAAGCCCTAGACAAAGGCTAAAGAACCAAAATCGTGGCCCAGGACTTTGGAAGCGGGCGCCTTGAGCCACTGATTTAGGATCGTAGTGTAAACGGAACGAAAATCGACGTTGTAAATCAAATCTCCGGCGTCGAGCTGTTCAAGGGAAGGTGAGCGACCGTAAATACCAGGTTTGATAGCGCCGCCGGAGATGAACATTGGTGCCGCGGTTCCGTGGTCGGTCCCTTTGCTCGCGTTTTCGGCGACGCGCCGCCCAAACTCGCTGAAGGTAATGGTCATTACCCGATCGAAGATCCCTTTCGATTTCAAATCCCGGCAAAATGCAGAGACGGCATTCGCGAGGTCGCCGAGTAACCGGTTGTGGCTGTTTTCTTGGGCGTTGTGGGTATCATAACCGCCCTGGCTGGCGTAATAGACCCGTGTCGGCAACCCACCGGCAATCAAGCGGGAAATCAGCGAGAGCGAGTTACCAAGTTGCGTCTTAGGGTAGGTCGTTTCCGGTTTCACCCGACGCAGGACTTCGGCGATCTTATCGGTCCCGATTTGGGCGTCTAGCGCTGTCCTCTGCAAGTATTCGACCGCGGTCATACCTGAACCGTTTGGGCCGCTCAGTTCGCCAATCGAAGCTCCGCTTACCGTATCGTGGTCGATGCCGTTAAGTTGATTAAAGAGCGCCTGCTCTGAGGCGTCCGTCTCCTTGGCGAAACCCAGCCGCGACCCCGGGTTAAGAGTGATACCGGTTGGATTTTCTGACGTAAACGCCTGTGGCAGCTGGCCTCCAAGCGCGACGCCGGCCGTGGCTCCCTCACCGGAGCAGCAGTTATCAAAGTATCGGCCCAACCATCCGGTGCGGATGATCTTGCTAGAGTCTGAAGCTGTCTGCCAGATTTCGGTCGAACGAAAATGAGATCGATTAGGATTTGGGTAACCGACACCCTGGAGCAGCGCCAGATGCCCCTCATCGAAGAGAGCCTTAAACGGTGCCAGGGCTGGATTAAAACCGATGTGACCGCTTAAATTGATGACTTTGTCCTTGGCAATGCCGATAGTTGGACGAGCGCGATAGTAAGCATCATCGACATACGGCACGACCGAATTGAGGCCATCGTTGCCACCGGCCAGCTGTAGCACCACCAAAATGGGGTGATCTTTGCCCGTTGCCACCTGCAAAGAAGACTCTGCAGCTTCCGCGTTCAGCGCGGAGAACGTTCGCTCAATGAAGACGGGAACGGTCCAACTCAGCGCGGCGCCGAGTACGGAGGTGCGCAGGAAATCGCGCCTGGTTACTACATCAGGTTCTTGAGACATACGAATTAACTCACTTGGTAGTTGGGTGTGGTCATCATGAGCGTGACCAGGTCTCGGATCGAGCCGTCATCGAGTGGTAACGTTTTGTTGGAAGCGACTTCGATGAAGTTCTTGAGGAGATCCGATTGCGGGCTGGATTGAAAAATCTGGATATACAATTTTCCCAGCAATCGTTTTACGTCTTTCCGATCCTCAGAGTTGACGTATTTTTCCACTGGCCATGGTGAGGTAAGTGGCGGAAACGGCGTAGCTGCCGGCCCTGGACTACCGGCATCAAGGTTTGCTGGCATAGAAGCTATAACGCTTTGCTCTGGTGTTCCCTGGTTTGGGGAGGTAGTAGATTTCTGCGGAAGCCTAGGAAGGCCGACCTGTTCTGGCCTGATCCCATTGACGAGCGCACGCGCGATTTGGTAGCGGTAGGTTAGCGTTCCGGTGTTGATCCAACTCTTGCCGCCGTCCCATCCTTTTACATTAGGAGGATAGAAAGGAACTTGCCCAAGCTGTCGATAAATATTTACAAAGGCTCGCCCTGTTGGCGTGTAGACGCCTAGTGAGCGGCGAGCCTGTACCAAATATTGGATCGGACTCTTAATGATCGCGCCCTTTGCGCGATCGCTGTAGAATTCTTCCGAACTGAAGATGGTGCACAGAAGCGGCCCTATCTCGTAATGCGCTTGGCGGAATTTGGCTGCCAATGCGTCGACTAACGAGGCATCGGGATCGTCATACACAAAAAACTCCCAGACCTTGGCGACGATGAATTTGGCACACTGAGGCTGCTCAAAAATGATGTCGATGATTTGATCGCCGTTCCACGGACCGGCCATTTTCATAAATACTTTGATGGAAGGATCGAATTGATTAGCAACAAACCGGAATTGCTGATCGACCTGATTGATCCGATAACCGGTGAAAGCCTTCGCTGACTCCTTGATATCGTTCTCCGTGTAATTTCCTTCTCCTAGGGTGAATAACTCCATTAACTCGCGCGCGAAGTTCTCGTTTGGCCTCTCTTTTCGACTGCTGGCCAAGTCCAACCAGACCAGCATCGCCGGATCGCGGGAAACCGCCTTGGTCAGAGCACCAAAGTTTCCCAACGCGTGGGTCCGCAGCGTCTGGTTCTGCAACCACATCTTGTAAGCCGGCCTTACTTTGGTGGCGCTCGTGGCGAAGTGGCCGTGCCAAAAAAGGGTCATCTTTTCCAGCAAAGGAGCGTTGGTATCAGTCATCTGTTGAGTCCACCACTGAACAAGCTCTTCCATCTGTGCACGGTTTGCCTGGTTAAAGGCTTGGCGCGCTTTAACTTTTTCTTCCGGTGTTGTGGATGAACGGATCTGATCAACCAAATCCTTTAAACTATTTGGATAAGCCCAGGTTGGCGGCGTCGGTTCGGTCGGAACCGAATTTAATAACTTTTCAATGCTAGGTTGTATTCCTCGATCGGCCAAATCCTGGATCTCGGCCTGCGATCCACCGAATCCAGCGCGAACCAGTAAATGACCGGCTGCGTCGTAGTCCCACTTGCTTGATGGTAAGGGGGTCAACATGGTAAATCGAAGCAGCTAAAGCTGAGATGGAAGGATTTTGTTTGGTCATCGGCACGGATTTGCACGCAAGCGGGTGCTACCCGACCTTGATCAAACATCATCGTTAAAAGTCCCATCTTCCTTAATGACGAGATGACGGGAGCTACGGTTTCAGCGAAAAGGTACGGCGATCATGCGTTTTATTAACCTCACGAGGCAGACGGAGATTGGGGCGAACTCATATTTACTTGAGATCGCTGGAAGGAAGATTGTTTTGGATGCTGGATTGCATCCGCGCAAGGTGGCGGAGGAAGCACTTCCGAATTACCGAAGTATTCCCGATGAGGCCGTGTCGAGTATTTTTGTTAGCCATGCTCATCAGGATCATATCGGATCTCTCCCGGTGCTGATGCGGCGGCAGCCACAGGCGCGCGTCTTCATGACGGAGGCAACCGCCAAGCTCAGCGAAATAATGTTACATAATTCCGTAAACGTTATGACTCGACAGCGAGAGGATTTAGGCTTGGCAACTTATCCACTCTTCACCCACCGAGAAACGGAACAAGCGACAGCGGTCTGGCACAAAGCGCAGGTCGGAAAGCGGTGGAGCATGGAAGGGGAGCGAGTACCCGATGATGCGAGCGGAGATAGCTTTGAATTTTTCGAAGCCGGTCACATTCTGGGTGCGGCCGGCATTCTGTTTCGCAACGAAGGTAAACGAATCTTCTACACTGGCGACGTGAACTTTTCGGATCAAAGCCTGGTCCCCAAAGCCACTTTCCCGGAGGAACCTTTAGATGTTCTTATCATCGAAACTACGCGCGGCGACCGCGCTGCCGACCCTAAGTTTTCGCGACTGAAAGAAGAAGATAGATTTCTGGAGGCGATTCTCGCGGCTTTCGAACGCGGAGGATCGGTTTTGGTTCCGGTCTTTGCCCTGGGGAAAACGCAGGAGGTCCTCACTATGTTGCATCGATTTAGGATGAATGGTGCGCTGATTAACGCACCCATTTTTATCGGCGGACTCAGCACAAAAGTAACTATCGTTCACGACCAGCTGGCGGCCAGCACTCGGCGGCTCCATCCAGGTCTCCAGCTATTACCGACTGTAGCTCCCCAGGTTCTCAACGGACGAGAGGGCCCAGTCGCCAAAATCCAAGCGAACGGGATCTATGTTCTTTCCAGCGGGATGATGACCGAAAAAACGCTATCAAATCGTTTGGCTGCCCGGTTTGTTGGAGATCGGAAGCAATCGATATTCTTTGTCGGATATGCTGATCCCGAGTCACCGGCCGGTCGCTTAAAAGCAGCCGCACGTGGCGAAGCGATTCAGCTGGACGAGGATTTCCCGAAGCAATCGATCGATTGTTTGATCGATGAGTTCAACTTCAGCGGACATGCTGCCCGGGAGTCTCTCCTACAGTATATCCAAAAAACAAAGCCAAAGGTACTTATCCTGGTCCACGGAGATCCTCCGTCGGTGCAATGGTTTGCAGACGCAGTCGGAGCGAGTCTGCCGGGGACGCGTGTAATCGTGCCGAAGCCGGGCCATTGTTACGACATAGAGTGAGGGGAATTGCGGAACGCGGAATGTGCAACCGAAATTGAGTGGCGCACTCAAGACGGGATTGAAATCTTCGCGTATTTCTCCACTGCCCGACGCGCGAAACGGGGCAAAAAGATGAGGGCGGCAATGGTAGCGACCACACTGAGAACGAGCAAAGTGATTTCACCAGCTCCTTTGTGAAAGTTGCCGCTAGCCAAAGCCTCCAGACCCGCCTTGCCCGCACTTCCGAGATGACAGAAAAGCACGATGCTGGGTAAGCTTCCGAGGATGGTGGTCCAAAGATAGGGTTGGAACCGTACACCGGTGAGGCCATAAAAGTAATTCGCCAGACCGAACGGGATTGGACATAGGCGCAGCAGGGCGACGACCTTCCAGCCCTCTTCTTCGATCGCCAAGTCGATCGCTCGAAACGTCGGGTTTCGTCGGAGCCGCTCGGCGATATCTTTTCGCAAAAAAGATCGCGAAAGGATAAAACCCAATGAGGCTCCCAGTCCGACGCCCAAAACAGCTCCAACTATTCCAAGGGCAAAGCCGAAGACAGCTGCGGTCGCGATGATGACCGGACTAGCCGGAAAAAAGAAAAGTGACGAAACGGCCAGGACTATGACGAAGATAGCCAAGCCAATTAGCCCAAGATCACCAATCCATTGGGAAAGACCTTGGAGGGTCGGAATGATCGGAAAATAGCAAGCGATTAAGGCCAGGCCTAGTACAACGACCGCAGCAATGATTAGCTTGGCCCGAAAAGACGAAAACACGCTTGATGCTACGCCAAAGATCCCTCTCTGCCAATATCAGCAGAGAGTATCTTGCGGCGAGCGCTGGTTATTTAACGATGTGCGTATTCACCAAGCGGGTTAGCTCGAACATGTCGACCTCTTTCTTGCCGTTGAATACAGCTTCTAGTGCGGTGTCCGCTTTAATCTGCTTCTTGTGCTGCAGATTATGCTTCTTAATGTACTCCCAAAGTTTCTTGGTGAGTTCAGTTCTTGGCAGCGGGTGGGAGCCTACGATTTTCGCCAACGCCTCATCCGGTTGAACCGGTTTCATGAACGCGCTGTTTGTTTTACCTTCTTTCGACATAATTGTGGGATTAATACGGCCTAGAGGGAAATCAATCACAAATTACCTGGGCGAGCGAGGGGAAACAAGGTTCTTTTACCGACCCGAGAAGACTTCATTCGCTTCGGCGAGACTCTCTTGGCTGCCGATATCATACCACAGACCGTCGATTGGATAGGTGAAAATATCGATCCGCTTATGTAGCCACTGGACAAAACGACCGGGCTGATCGGGGTTATTGCCTTCCGCCAGATACGTCTTCAGCAATCGAAGTGCCTCCGGAGTGTAGTAATAGAGCGCGATTCCACAGAGTGTGCTTGAGGAGTGTGTTGGCTTCTCGATAAAGTCGGTCACGATCCCGGCGGGATTGGTGGTGAGCTGATTATATTTCTTTGCTTCCTCTAAGCTTTTTACATCGTATACGCCGATCGTGGCCGGATGCTCCCGGGCGAAATCAGCAAAGTTGGCCAAAGATTGGCTAAAAAGATTGTCGCCGGCCACGACCAATAGGTCTGAGTGGTAGAGATCTCTTTTTTCCACGGCAAAGAAAATATCGCCGATTGCCCCGCGTTTGTCGGCGTCAGATTGCGAGCCATCGTCCAGAACATCGAGCGGTGCCGCCTTGTTTCGCTGCCGATAGTCAGCCGTCCAATCGACGAACTGCTGTGCAAATCTGTGGTTCGTTACGATATAAACTGTTTTCAGATCCGTGATCGGCTGGAGGTGTTCCACTACTCTTTCAATCATGGGTTTGCCCGCCACTGGTAAGAGTGGCTTAGCCCGATTCAGCGTCAGCGGGTAGAGACGAGTGGCATAGCCAGCTGCCAGAATCAGCGCATTCATGATTTATCTCAGAGGCTAATCCCGCCGCAATGTAAAGAGGGAAACGCGGAATGCGGAATGCGGATTGCGGAATGGTTTCGGTTGCCGCGCCTAGCCAACGCCATGTCTCAATGCCTCCATTGCTCGACGACTCGAGAAACGCCACCCCGCATGCCAGGTGTCATGAAAACGCTACGTCGGCCTGAAGGCCATTCCGCAATCCGCATTCCGCGTTTCCTAGCCAATCTGGCTTTCGAATATCCCGATCAGCTCTTGAACCGTGGCCGCCAAACTAAACTTCTCGCGCGCTGTACTCAAACCGGAAGCGCCCAAGTTCTCTCGCTTTTTCGGGTCCAGGAGCAAAGTTCGGATGGCTGAGGCTAATGTATCTGGGGCTGGTTCGGGAATTAGAATGCCGTTTATTTGATCAGTAATAATTTCCGGGATACCGGCTAGGTTAGACGTAACGATAGGTAGACCGCTGGCCATCGCTTCGATCAAAACAGTCGGAAGGTTATCCTGGTCACCGGTTTCGTCTCGGCGGGCTGGGAAAGCAAAAATTTGGCTCTGCGCCAGCAATTCCACGATCTCAGTCTGGCTCTTCGGTCCGGCCAGTTCGACAATCCGATCGAGGCCACGCGCTGCAATCAGCTGGCGAAGTGGAAGATGCTCCGGGCCTCCCCCTATGATCGTGCACCGAAAATCCAGTCCTTGGTTATTTAGAAGACTGCAAGCTTCAACCAGCTCCGCGTACCCTTTTTTTGGAATGAGGCGACCGACCGAAATAATGCGAACTGGTTGGGCTCCTGGTTCGGCTGGGACAAACTGCGCAAGATCAACTCCATTGTAAACCCGGTATATTTTACCAGCGGCGAATGGGAATTGGGATCTAAGGTAACCGACGCCGTAGTCGCTGACGGTGACCACAAATCGCGCTTCTGCGACCAAACTCTTGAGTGGCACTCTTTGATTGGGTTTCTCAACGAAAATGTCGTTAGCGTGACCGGTGAAGCTATAACTGGTCCCAAAAAGCTTCTTAATCCACCAAGCTGTCCGGGCCGCCATACCCGCGAAATGAACATGAAGATGGTTGATTCCAAGTTTCTTCAGTCGATTCCCGAGGTAAATTGCCTCAAAAAAACGGTGTTTATCTCGGCTATCTACCTCTTTCTGCCAAGAATCGGCGAATCGCCTTGCTGCCCAACGGGTCGGGATTTTGAAAAACGGGCTGTTTGAATCCGGCAGATAATGGATCGCGACCTGATCCAGCGGAATATTTACCGGACGTTCGTCGTTCGGTCGACGAATGGAAAAAACCGGAACCCGATAATTTTGACGATAAAGTTCTGCGACCTCGCGTGCGCAAAACGTTTTCGTAAAAGCGGGAAACCTCTCAAAAAGGTAGGCTAGTGTGCCATTTCGCACGATTATCCTTATTCCTGGGAAGAACGGAACGCCAACCAGAATCCGAATTGGACGTCGGCATCGAAACCTAGGTGTCCGGAAAAGGGGATTTTTCCCAGGAGAAAATGCCTTGTGAAAAATTTCACAAATAACTTGCCAGAGAGGTTAGCCGTTGCTTTTATACCGAGTCCACCCCTCCGACCGCTGGCGCGATCGGTCCTGCACTCCCCCCCGGAGGCTGCGGACCTCTCTCCTCTTGTCTGAGGGGGTGACACCATTATGCAGGTCTGGACATTGATAGCCGCTGAAGAGCTTTCCGTAAGCGCTAACCCGCTTTCGCCGTTGGCTACCTGGTTTACGAACTCATTCGTGTTCACCGTGATTGTGACCGGGCTGATAATCTGGGTGTCACGCTGGGCGACTCGAAATATGCAGCTGGTGCCCTCCGGCCCTCAAAATCTTTTCGAATTCGTTGTCGAAACCTTGTACAACACATTTGAGGGGGTCGTAGGCCGGCACATGATCGCCAAGGTTTTCCCTCTGCTGGCTACCCTTTTTATTTTCATTCTTGCGGCCAACTGGATCGGGTTGTTTCCAGGCGTGGGAACTATCGGGTTTGGTAAACCTGGCGCGGGATTCCTTTCCTTGAGCGAGGTGGACACGCCGCTACTCAGACCCGCCAGTGCGGATCTGAATATGACCCTGGGAATGGCGCTCCTTTTTATGGGCCTGTGGCTAGTCTGGACAATTCAGGAAGTAGGGGTGATCGGCTTCCTCAAAGAACAGTTTGTTCCCAAGGGCGACATATCCGGTCTTCTTCGGATTGCACTTGTTCCTATCTTTTTCTTCGTGGGGATCAATGAGCTTATTTCGATCGCCATTCGCCCCGTTTCGCTGTCTTTTCGGCTATTTGGCAATATTTACGCTGGCGAGACGCTGTTGCACACAATGCAGACGATCGGGTCGGGGTTGCCGTTCGGGTTGGGATTCCTTACTTCGGTGCTTTTTCCGCTCCCATTTTACTTTCTCGAACTGTTGGTCGGCCTGTTACAGGCATTTGTCTTCGCGATGCTGTGTGCCGTCTACATCAAACTTTCCACGGGAGAAGCAGAACACGGGCATTAATCACTTTTCCGTCGAGACCATGCTACGCGTGGGCGGCAGGAACAAAAAGCAAAACCCCATCGAGAACAAAGAAAGAGAGAAATTATGTTGGAAATTCTGCCTATGTTAGCCGCCGACGCTGCGGCTGGCCCAAGTTTTGGGCCAATGCTACCATTGGCCTTCGCCGGCCTGGGAGCGGGAATCGGCGTCGGTTTTTGTGGAGGCAAGGCCGCCGAAGCAGTGGGTCGCAATCCCAGTGCCTTCGGAAACATCCTGGTCATGGCGATTCTTGGAATGGCGCTGGCCGAGGCCATTGCAATTTACGGGTTGATCATTGCATTCACGAAGTAACCGCTGAATGGTAAGGGCTGCTGGTGGATCCCCGCTTGCAGCCCCCAACGGTCAAGAAAAACCTCCCTCGATCAAAGACTATGGACACAATTTCTCAGCAGTTTGGACTCTACTGGCCAAATTTCATCGCTCAGGTCATCTTATTTGTGATTGTGTACTTTGTTCTGCGCAAGTATGCCTTCGGGCCAATCGTTACAATGCTGGAAGAACGACGTCGCCGGATCGAGGAAGGACAGCTGAACGCTGAACGGATCAAGAAACAGTTGGCGGAAGCGCAGGCGAAATACGAGGAGATTTTGGCGCAAGCTAACGCGGAATCGCAAAGACTGCTCGAAGAGGTTCGGCAAAGCGGTGACCGCCTGTCGGAGCAAAAACGTCAACAGGCGATCGCGGAAGCGGAACAGATTATGACCAAGGCTCGCGAATCGATCGAGCAAGAGCGCGAACGGACAATGGTCGAACTGAAGCACGATTTTGGACGACTGGTTGTTGAAACGACCACGAAGGTAACGAAGAAGATCCTTACTCCGGAGGATCAGCAAAGAATCACTGAGGAGGCAGTCCGCGAAATAGCGGCGTGAACGAGAAGAATCCATGAGAACGTCTCGACAAGCAGGCCGGGCGTCTCGGCAAATGCTCAAACTAAGCTTTACGAACGGAAAATTAGATCAGCAAAAGGTATCGCGAATGGTTCAAACAGTCTTGTCGGAAAAACCTCGGCATTACGCTGAGGTTCTAAAGAGTTATCAACGCCTCGTGCGTTTAGAGGTGGAGCGTCGGCACGTCGTGGTCGAGAGTGCCATCGCTTTGAATCCCCAAGTCAAGGATCAAGTCTTGACCAGATTAAAGGCACGTTACGGAGACGATTTGACCACAGAGTTCCGCACGAACGCCACTCTGCTCGGTGGTTTACGTATCAAAGTGGGCGACGATGTTTGGGATGGGTCGGTTCGTCATCGGCTAAACGCTCTCCAGGAGCAGCTCTAGACGCTAAAATATGAACACTATTCTCGAAGAGTTGGAAACCGCGATATCCGGGCTAAAGACGGAAACGACTCGGTCGAACGTTGGCATAGTTCGCGAGGTAGGGGACGGGGTTTGCAAGATTGAGGGTTTGAGCGATGTCATGCTCAATGAGATGATTGAGTTTCCCGGCGGTACCTACGGATTGGCGTTGAATCTGGAGGAAACCGAAGTGGGCGCCATTCTGCTTGGAGATTACACCGAAATTACCGAGGGTACGGAAGTCCGGACGACTGGTCGAATATTATCGGTACCGGTCGGGAAAGGATTACTCGGCAGAGTGGTGAACGCGCTGGGGCAGCCGATCGATGGCAAAGGTCCGATCCGTTCAGAGACAACTTATCCGCTCGAGAAGATTGCGCCGGGAATCATCAAGCGGCGTCCGGTCGGTGTTCCGGTCCAGACCGGCATTCTTCCGATCGATGCGATGATTCCGATTGGCCGCGGGCAACGCGAACTGATCATTGGAGACCGTGCAACCGGAAAAACGACAGTCGCGCTGGATACCATCATCAGCCAGGCTCGGCTTAACCGGGCAGCGGAAGAAGGCAAAGCGAAGTATCACACGCCACTCTACTGCATTTACGTGGGGATCGGGCAAAAGAACATGAACATTGCGCGTGCGGTTGACGTTCTCGATAAAACCGGAGCACTTCCGTACACGATTGTAGTCTCGGCGGCCGCGTCCGACAGCGCTACGGATCAATATCTGGTTCCGTATGCAGGAGCCGCGATGGGAGAGTGGTTCATGGATCACGGCATGGATGCATTGATCGTTTTCGACGACCTGTCCAAGCACGCCGCAGCGTATCGTCAGGTTTCGCTGGTCTTAAAACGGCCTTCGGGGCGTGAGGCTTATCCGGGCGATGTTTTCTACCTGCATTCACGATTGCTCGAGCGCAGTGCGCGTTTGAGCAAAGAGGCGGGAGGGGGCTCTCTGACCGCCTTGCCGATTATCGAGACTCAGGCCGGCGACGTTTCCGCATATATTCCGACCAACGTTATTTCCATTACCGACGGGCAAATCTATCTGGAAACGGACCTCTTCTATCAAGGCGTCCGTCCGGCCATTTCGGTTGGGATTTCGGTGAGCCGGGTTGGCTCAGCTGCTCAAATTAAGGCGGTCAAACAAGTGGCCGGTTCCACCAAGTTGGATTTGGCGCAATTTCGCGATCTTCAGGCGTTTGCGCAATTTGGATCAGATGTCGACCCTGGTACCAGAAAAAAGCTGGATCGAGGTCAGCGGATTGTCGAGGTCTTCAAGCAGGGTCAGCATGATCCGATGCCGGTCGAGATTGAAGTAGTGGTTCTGTTTGCGATGCAGAAGGGCTACTTTGATGACGTTCCGGTAGACAAGATCAAGGATTGTGAAGGGAAACTGCGCGAATATTTTGAGACGCGGAAAGAAGATCTCCTTAAACTCATTCTGGAAAAACTGGCGATCGACAAGGATCTTGAAGAAAAGCTTCACGCCGCGCTCAAGGATTTTAGGTCGTCTTATAAGCCGTAAGGGAAATGCCAAGTACGCTCGATATTCGCCGGCGAATCCGCTCGGTCAAAAACACGGCGCAGATCACCAAGGCCATGCAAATGGTTGCGGCTTCCAAGATGCGCAAGTCGCAGGCGGCGGCGTTGGCGGGAAGGCCGTACCAGGAAGTGCTTAACCGAGCCCTTGGTGCACTTCGGGGAAGGATCGATCCTCTTGCGACTCCGCTGTTAGTGGATCGTCCGGTTCACTGCGAATTGATTTTGGTGATCAGCACCGACAAAGGGCTGTGCGGCGCCTTGAACACTAACCTCTTTCGTGAACTCACTGCAATCGATGCGAAGGAGCCTTCGTTCGCAGCGGTAGGCCGAAAGGCAGTTCAATTTCTGGCTCGCACCAGGCGCAATTTACTCGCCGATTTTCAAGTGAGTGAAATACCGCGGACTCAGGAAGTGCGACCAATCGCCGATTTTTGCGTCGAAAAGTTCTTGTCGGGCGAGGTTGATCGGGTACGCGTCGTTTACTCGAAATTCTTAAACACCTTGGTGCAACAGGCGACAACCGCGAATCTATTACCGGTTTCGCCTGAGGAATTACATGGGGAAGAGGAGGAAGCAAAGGTTTCGAGCGGCGAGTTCCTGTTCGAGCCAAGTGAGCAGGGGGTACTCACAGCGATTCTACCTCATTACGTCATTTTCCAGATTTTTCAGATGATCCTCGATGCGCGGGCATCCGAGCACAGTGCTCGAATGGTGGCGATGAAAAATGCCACCGACAACGCGAAGCAACTGGTAAAGGATCTAACCCTACATTATAACAAAGTGCGGCAAGCAAGCATCACCACTGAGCTGCTCGAGATTGTTAGTGCGCAACTCTCCGTAGGATGACTTCAGCATGAGCGAAGGTACAATTGTAAGAGTGGTCGGTCCGGTCGTGGACGTCGATTTCAGCGAGGCTAAGAAGGTCCCAAAGATTTACGACGCGCTGGAGGTGACGGTCAACGCAGGCAATGAGAACAATCGGTTGATTCTCGAAGTTCAACAGGATTTGGGAGAAGGCTGGGTTAGGGCGATTGCCATGTCGACAACCGACGGATTGAAACGTGGTATGAAATCGACCCACACTGGAGATCCTATTTCGGTTCCGGTTGGCGAAGGTGTGCTCGGACGAATTTGCAATGTGATTGGTGAGCCGGTCGACGAGCGTGGCCCGATAAAGTTTGAAAAGCGCTACCCAATCCATCGCCCGGCACCTACATTGATCGAGCAAGACACGTCGGCAAGTACGCTCGAGACGGGGATTAAGGTCATCGACCTGATCTGCCCATTTGCCAAAGGCGGTAAGGTCGGAGCCTTTGGCGGCGCGGGAGTAGGGAAGACGGTGGTGATCATGGAGTTGATCAACAACATTGCCAAAGGACACGGCGGCTTCTCCGTATTTGCTGGAGTTGGTGAGCGCACCCGTGAAGGAAACGACCTCTACAATGAAATGTCGGAAGCTGGCGTCATCGATCAAAAGGATCTGAGCAAATCGAAGGTCGCACTGGTTTACGGTCAAATGAACGAGCCGCCGGGGGCTCGCCTGCGAGTGGCGCTGACCGCACTTTCGATGGCGGAATACTTCCGAGACGAAAAGAATCAAGACGTGCTTCTCTTCATCGATAACATTTTCCGATTTTCTCAGGCCGGATCTGAGGTTTCGGCGTTACTGGGAAGAACGCCGTCAGCGGTCGGCTATCAGCCAACGTTGGCATCGGAAATGGGTGATCTGCAGGAGCGCATCACTTCGACTAAGAAGGGTTCGATCACTTCCTTCCAAGCCGTTTATGTTCCTGCGGATGACTTGACCGATCCGGCACCCGCTAACACGTTTGCTCATCTGGACTCGACTATCGTTCTGGACCGTGCCATTTCCGAGCTTGGAATCTACCCGGCAGTAGATCCATTGGCATCCACCTCGAAGGCCTTGTCTCCGGAGTTTGTCGGCCGAGAGCATTATGATGTGGCCCGAGGCGTCCAACGCGTACTGCAGCGGTACAAAGATCTGCAAGATATTATTTCCATTCTCGGGATGGATGAGTTGAGCCCGGAGGACAAGTTGACTGTCTACCGGGCCAGAAAAATTCAGCGCTTCCTCAGCCAGCCTTTTCACGTTGCCGAAGTATTCACCGGAATAGAGGGCAAATATGTCACTATTAACGAAACGATTCGCGGGTTTAAAGAAATTCTGGACGGCAAGCACGACGATGTTCCCGAGCAGAACTTCTATATGAAAGGCGGTATCGAGGAAATTCGGGCCGAAACCTGATTAGCGATGGCGAAACTGAAGCTCGAGATTGTAACCCCGGAGGGGAGAGCATATCAGGACGACGTGGATATGGTTGTCTTGCCCGGGAGCGACGGAGAACTGGGTGTTTATCCCGCCCATGCGCCCCTGATGACCCAGCTTGCGCCGGGAGAGGTGAGGATTTTTAAGGACGGCAAGCAGACCGAATTGGTGGTGGGTTCCGGCTTCGCGGAGATTACGCAGACCCAGGTTTCTGTGCTGACGGATTCGGCGCTGGAAGACGAGGCGATTGACGAGAAAGTAACCGAAGATGCAATCCATCGCGCGGAAACCGCTCTTAAGGACAAGAATATTGCATCTGACGAATTAGCTGAAACCGAGGCAGCTTTGGCGCGCTCGCTCGCTCAGCTCAGATTCAAGCGGCGCAGGAGACACTAATTGCAACGAACGTCAACGAACGACAACGAACGTCAATGAATACAGTTTGGGATTGTCGTTCGTTGGTGTTCACTGTCGTTCGTTGACGTTCGTTGTTGTAAATCGGATCCGCGCAGAACGTCCGTGTGCTTCGAGATGCTCTGCTTCGCTCAATTTATCGAGCACCGGTAGCGATCTTTGGAGAGCTTCAGCGCTATAGCATACGACGCTCGTTCTTCTCTGAAATTGATCCACGGTCAATCCTCCGAACGATTTTCCTGCGCCGCCGGTAGGTAATTCGTGACTGGGACCAGCCATAAAATCGCCCGCCACGACCGGCGAATAGGAGCCCAGAAAAATAGCACCGGCGTTTCTGATCCGTTTGGCGATACTCCACGGATCCTGCGTCACGATCGATAAATGCTCTGGAGCAAAGCCGTTTGCGATTTGGACGGCGTGAGCAAGATCTCTGACGAGAACCGCGAAAGCGCGATTTGAAACAACCTCTTCTAAAAACTTTCGTCGCGGTAGAGTGGCCACCTGCTTGGTCATTTCCATTTGGGTCGCTTCCAAGATTGATCGAATCGGCGAAACCGCGCAAATCACGCTTCCCGGGCCGTGCTCAGCTTGCGCAAGCAGATCGGCCGCCAGCCAAGCTGGCCGAGCACTGGCGTCAGCTAGGACCAGGATTTCACTGGGGCCGGGCAACAAATCAACGGCGACGTATCCGAATACTTGGCGCTTTGCTTCAGTAACATAGGCGTTTCCCGGACCAAATATCTTGTCGACCTTCGGGATCGTCTCCGTTCCAAATGCCAACGCCGCGATTGCGTGTGCTCCGCCCACTTTAAAAATCTCAGTTGCTCCGGCTATCTGCAATGCGCCGAGTAGCGCGTGGTTCATTTTCTTGTCGGGTCCGACCGGCGAAACCACTGCGATCTCGGGGACGCCGACCGCGGTCGCTAGCGAGACGGTCATAATGGCCGACGACACGAGAGGAGCCGTACCCGCCGGGACATAGATGCCGACGCGTTGAAAAGGATGAAAATATTCACCAACTTCGGCTCCCTGCCCATTCTTCGCCAGCCAATCGATGCGCTGACTTTTTCTGGCGAACTCCTGGACATTTTGTTTAGCGGTCTCAAGTGCATCGCGCATCCCAGAGTCTAGATTTTCGATCGCTTTACCTATTTCGTGCTGATCGACTCTTAACTCTGGCCGAGAAAGAAGGGTGTGGTCGAATTTCTCTACCAGCTGAAGAAGCGCTTGGTCGCCCCCTACACGCACCTGATCTAGAATCTCCCGCACCTGCTGGATTAAATGGTCGGACGGAAAATATCTGCGATCCAGCTCTGCAGTCTCGGTTGTGCTCTCCTCGGAGGTCAGGTCGATGAACTTCATGCCCGAGGCGGACACTGTACCGTGAGGTTATGTCTCGCAAGCGACTGTGTGGTTTTCTGAGTTCGTTCTCCGGATGCGCTCGGAAAATCGCCGCAATTTCCCAGGTTGTTACGGTGGCGCCTGGGTGGAAAAGGAGCGTTGATTTCCTGAAAGATCCGAGCGTATCGTCCTAAATCAATGACACAGAACGAATGCCGGCCGCCGGTGAGGCAGATATTCGATTGGACCGAACAAAAAGCCCATCAGAGTGGAAGCCGCAGTTTATATACGGCAGTCCGGACAATCTGAGTCGCTGAAGCTCATTTCTTGTCCAAAACTGCCAATCAGTTCTCAGCGGATCATGAAGTCAAGCAAACCACGATCGTGTAAGATACACCGCGTTGGTGATTCTCGGCCGTGGTCTGATAGCCGGAAAGACAATCGCGAAACGCTTTCCTGGTTGGTCCAATGAAGAAAGCTCTTATCCGCACACTGCAGGCGGTATTCACGATTGGAATCTTGATTTGGGTATTTCACAGCCCAGAAAAACGCGCCCAAATGGCGGCGGCGTTCACCCAGGCGGACGGCCATTGGATGCTAATCGGACTGCCGGTCGCGCTGACCGGAGAGATCGCTAACATCATCCGTTGGAAGATCCTTCTGCGGGTACAGGGGATGCATCTGAGTTGGCCACGAATTGCCCAGCTTTTTTTTGTCGGGTTATTCTTCAATTTGTTCATGCCCGGATATACCGGTGGAGATTTTGCCCGGCTTTATTTCTCAATGCGGGAATTTCCCGACCGAAAGAAGGAGGTCATTCTAACCGTCGTCATGGATCGGCTTATTGGCATGCTGGCCCTGGTCGTTGCGGCTGTGGTCACAACCGGGCTCCGCTGGCAATGGTTACAGCAAACCCCGCAAGCCTCCTTCTTACTCTGGATCCTTCTTTCTATGTTGATCGGTTTCACGGTCATAACGGTCGGATCCTTCCTGGTAAGCGGCTTAAAGCTGGCCAACCGCTTACCGCGGCATACCCCATTTCGAGACCGACTGATCGAAACCTCTGAAGCCTATCATGTATTCGCCCGCGCTAATGTATCGCTCCTCTCGGCATTTCTGTTGTCGTTTCCGGTCCTCTTCTCGTTCTATGGAGCGTTCTACTGCGCGGCGCAGGCGGTGCATGCGAGCGTCTCATTCCTCGACATGATCACGATCATGCCGATCGTTACTTCCATTATTTCTCTACCGATCACGCCCGGAGGCGTTGGATTTCGCGAATCGTTGTTCGAGATTTTGCTTAGTGATCTCTGCAAAGTGCCGGGCGAAGTAGGCGTGTTGATTTCGCTGCTCGGTTTTTCCTACTTCGTTCTTTTCGGAATGATCGGAGGTATTTGTTACCTCTTTTATTCTCCCAGAGGACGCGCACGTTGGCGCGAGATGCAGGGCGAGGTGGAACGAGTTCATAGCAGTAGAACTGAACCGAACTCGTCCCCCGCTGCCTCCTCGAAAGATTTCGTCGACAGAAGGTTGCAGCCATAGATGGTTCTGGCTTTGTTCTGGCATGGATCTACTTCTTGGGCATTCACCGGATCCCGATGACGCGTTCATGTTTTATGCGCTCGCCGAAAACAAAATCGACAGCCGAGGGTACCGCTTTCAGCACATTCTGCAGGATATCGAAACGCTGAACCAACGCGCGTTGCGTGGCGAACTTCACATCTCGGCCGTGTCGATTCATGCCTATGCGTTCCTGACTTCGCAGTATGCATTGCTACCCTGCGGGGCTAGCATGGGAGACGGATACGGTCCCATGTTGGTCTCATTATCTGAGGCACCCAAGACTCCTCCAGAGATTTCTAACTGGCTTGTCGATCGGAAAATTGCGGTACCCGGGCTGAAAACGAGCGCATATCTCGCCTTACGACTTTTTACGACGAATGGATCTGCGGTGGTTGTGCCATTTGACGAGATTTTCGATTTTGTCAAAGCTGGCAAAGCCGATGTGGGATTACTAATTCATGAAGGTCAACTGACCTACGCCCAGCAGGGGTTCCAGTTGGTGCTGGATTTGGGCGCATGGTGGAAGGATCAAACCAGCCTTCCCTTGCCCTTAGGTGGAAACGTGATCCGGAAAGACATACCTCCCCAGCAACGCAAGGAGATTTCCGATATCCTGAAGGAAAGCATCCGATACGGACTGGAAAATCGCGCAGCTGGGATACAACATTCGATGCCATTAGCGCGCGACCTAGATCTAGCTCAAGCCGACAAATTCATCGGCATGTATGTGAACGACTTTACTTTGGACTACGGTAAGACCGGCCGGCAAGCGATTCGCGAATTTTTGGGACATGCGAGCAAGCGAGGTTTCGTTTTGGAGCCGATCGAGATCGAATTTGTGGAATAAGACGGCCAGCCCTGAAAATCACACGCCATATGCTTCGGCACGCATCCTCCATCAAAATGCATTTGGTTGATTCTCCGGCGTTGGAGGCAGTGGCTGAATTGCAGATCTTTTTTCGGTAGCGGCGACTGTCCCGCTACGCACCTGGTTTGATGCGTCTTAGGCACTGGAACGAAGCGACTGATCGAAGCCGACCAGAAAGCGCAGTCGCCACCGTACCCGCCCAGGCTTGGGCGCAATGATACCTCTTCAGCAGCCACACAGTGGCGACTGTGCTTTCCGGTGGGCTCGGTCAGTTGCTCCGTTCAATCTTCTAGAACTGGCAAGCGCTCCGGCCCAAGCGGACAGTCGCCGCTACCGGAAAGAGATCAGGGTCATTTCGAGACTACCACCCCCAAAGGTGGCGCGGTGACTCTCGCAATACCTGCCCAAGGATTGGGCGCAATGATATCTCATCAGCAGCCACACAGTGGCGACTGCGCTTTCCGGTGGGCTCGATCAGTTGCTCTGTTCAATTTTCCAGAACTGGCAAACGCTCCGGCCCAGGCGGACAAGTCGCCGCTACCGGAAAGAGGTCATGGCATTTCAAGACTACCACCTCCCAAAGGCAGCGCGGTCATCCTCGCAGAGACGGTTTCACTGCTTGGATGATTATAACTGCCTGGTTACCTAGCGATCCGTGCAGGAATCGCGGACTACCGGTGGAACGAAACGTTTGCTGCTTCGTGCTGTTCCGGAGGACAAGGCGCGTTGATCGGGACCTCGGTGGGATGGGAGCTCGCCTGGACCAAATTGTTCTCCACCAGGTATTGTTCCACTTCTTCCCCACTGATGTCGGCGAGCATCACGCCATTAATCTCAACGCATGGCGAAAGCGGTTGGCCACTCTTTTGTTCCATCTCCCAACGGAACGCCGGGTTCTGGATGATGTCCTTTTGTTGATACGGAAGGTTGTACTTGCTAAAGACTGCGCGTACCCCGTTGCTCCATCCACATTGGGTTTTTAAGTACGCGACAATTTGTGGTGTTTCCATGCTAATGTGTTTTGCTTTGTTGAACTCTAATCTGCGGGTTACTGGAGCCGGTCAATCAATACTATACCTTCGACTCACAGCAAACTCGCCTTCTACCTAAGGAAGCTGCGGTAATATTCGTAGATTCTCAACGAAAAAGGCGCCCAGAATTTATTTCGGACGCCTTTCCAGAGAAGCTACTTTTTGCGGTCGCTGGGTCGATATTCTTCTTCGGCCGCTTGGAACGCCTGCTCCAGGCCAACCATATCCTCGCCCGGTCGCAGACTATCAAATGCTTCAGTCTCCCGTCGCAATTCGTCTTCGGAATAGTGCGCCGCTTTGATCGAAAGACCGATTCGTCGCTCTGCCTTATCCACTTTGATAACGCGAGCTTCAACATCTTGGCCGACTTTCAACACATCCTTGACCTTGGCAACATGTTCCTCGCTGAGCTGAGAGATATGGACTAGGCCGTCAATGTCGTCCTGCAGCTGAACAAACGCACCAAAGCTAGCTAGTTTGGTTACCTTTCCTTGGACCAAGTCACCGATCTTGTATTTCTGATCGATTTCCTTCCACGGGTCGGATTCGAGTTGCTTAATCCCCAAACTGATCCGCTGATTGACTTTATCGATGTCGAGAACAACTGCTTCGACGTCGTCACCTTTTTTCAGAATCTCGCTCGGATGATTGATCTTACGAGTCCAGCTGAGATCCGACACGTGAATCATGCCGTCAATACCTTCTTCCAGTTCGACGAAGGCACCATAAGCAGTCATGTTACGGATCTTGCCTTTGACTTCGGAGCCGATCACATACCGCTGTTCGATCGCGTCCCAAGGATTTGGTTCGAGTTGGCGAACACCCAGAGAAATCTTTTGCTCTTCTTTGTTTACGCCAAGCACGATGGCATCGATTTCCTGGCCTTGAGCTAGAACATCAGAAGGACGAGTAATGCGTTTCGTCCAAGAGAGTTCAGAAACGTGGATAAGACCTTCCACTCCTTCTTCGATCTCCACAAAAGCGCCGTAGGGTACCAGATTCGTAACTTTTCCGTGCACTTTCGCGCCAACCGGAAAACGTTCCTCGATCTTGTCCCATGGATTGCGCTGGGTCTGCTTTAAACCCAACGAGACGCGTTCCTTCTCCTTATTAATGTCGAGAACGACAACATCTAAGGTCTGCCCGATCTTGAGAAGTTCGCTTGGATGAGTGAGCCTCCCCCAAGTCATGTCGGTGATATGAAGAAGCCCGTCCATGCCATCAAGGTCAATGAACGCGCCGAAATCCGTCAGGTTTTTCACGCTGCCTTTGACCGTGTCGCCGACCTTCACTGAATCCAGGAATTTCGTCCGTTTCTCCGCGCGTTCCTGCTCGATGATTTCGCGCCGGCTTAAAACAACGTTCTTTCGCTCGTCGTTGATCTTAACAATTTTAAAATCGTAAGTGTTGCCTACGAACTGCTGGAGATCCTTTGGAGGCACGATGTCGATCTGCGAACCGGGTAGGAAAGCCTCCACTCCGATATTGACCGTCAGTCCACCCTTGACCACCGCCTTTACCTTCCCTTTGATCAAACCATCGCCTTCAAAAACCTTAACAATTTTGTCCCAGTTTTGCTTATGGGCGGCTTTTTCCTTCGAGAGAACGACCATCCCATCTTCGTTTTCGAGCCTTTCCAGCAGTACCTCGACCTCATCGCCTACCTCGACCTCGTCAGAGTCTTCGAATTCCGACACTGGGATTACGCCCTCAGACTTATAGCCGATATCTACGAGCACTTCGCGGGGACGAATCTCCAGAATCCGTCCTTTAACGATACTGCCTTCTTTGAAATCGCGCAGGGACTTCGCGATTAGCTCCTGCATTTCAGTCATAAAGAAATTACAAACACAAAACAACCCATGGTTGCCACTAAGTTTAATCTGCTCCCGGACGGCCTGTTTCAGGGCGTCTTCACGGGATCAGAGGAGGGGTGAACATAGCCACTCGCTTGTGAGCTGCAAGAGAATTCCAGGAAGAAGCGCCATTCTCGCTCCAGGCTCGAATGGAATCACAGATAGCAATATTAGAACCGATTATGCAGCAACGCTCTCAGCCAGGCGGTGGACAAGTCGGCAGCCGTGGTCGACTTCGGAAGATTCGCGGCGCTCCAGCTTTAATCCCAACCACGCCCGTCAGACGCGGCTACGACGTAGTCGGAGCGACGCGGTGGCTATTTCATTAGAAGTACTGAGCGGGCGCGCTTGATTTCCCGTGTAATCTTCCGGTGCAGATAAGCCGGCATGCCGGTGACACGCCGCGGTAAAATCTTACCGCTTTCGGTGACAAATTTGCGAAGCAAGTCCGGGTTTTTGTAATCCAGCGCTTCAATTGCGATATCGATGCGACGCCGAGGCATGGCGCGATTGGCGCGACGGAAATTCGATCGGCGTTTGGCGGTCTTCGGTTCCATGGTGCTACTTTACTTCACGATGCAGCGTGTGGCGTCGGAGAAAGGGATTGTATTTTTTCTTTTCCAACCGGCCTGGGGTATTGAGGCTCTTCTTATTGCGGGTGGAGACATAACGGGAGACTGGTTTACCTAGGGCTCTGGCCTCGGTACACTCGAGGATAATGATGTCTCTCGGCATAATTATTCCTTATTCCTTATTGTCTGATACCGGCTCTTCTTCATCCCCGTCGCCGCCTTCTTCGTCAGTCAATCCAAACAGAGACGTGACTGGCTGCCGAATACGAGTGGCCTTCTTCTGTTTCTCAATCAACGTCTGGCATTCCACCGTATAACGGGCAAATGGAATTGCTTCCAATCGGGCGTGGGGAATAGGTTTTCCCGACATTTCGCAGATGCCGTAGGTTCCGCCGTCGATTCGCTTGAGTGCTTCTTCGATCTCGTAAAGGGCATCTTGCTCTTGGGAAAGCAGGCTGAGCGCAAAGTCACGATCATAGGCGTCGCTCCCGGCATCGGCTTGATGCATCCCGAACGCTGAGGCTTCACTTCCTTCGGCTCTTGCTCGTAAGGTATCCCGAGACACCCCCATCATCGCGTCCAGAAGGCTGTCCCGAAGTTGAAGAAGCTTGGCTTTTTGTTTCTTGAGGAAAGGGCTGAGCTTTTCGTCTCCCACTTCATTGTTCGTGCCGGTGGTCAAAACTTGAGCGGTTTGTTCCGCTGGCGAATGCCCATTCGGAGACGCCTCTTCTTTTTTCTGTATTTTCGATTTGGCCATAAATTAAATGCACCGAGCTACTCCCACGCTCTCCCCTTCCCGAGCGAGGAAGGGCGAACATATACTGGCAATCACCGTCCGGTTCAAGGGGAAAGATCAGCGGGAAAATCGGCCCCCTTTTGGCCGCCGCTCCGGGGAATGCTTCTATCGGATTTCACTCGACTTCTGTTCGACGCTGAATCCGGTCCGGATGTTTAAAAACAAATCAGAAATCGCGAAATTATTCTCTTAGCCTCTCCGAAACTCTGACTTTGACCCCCGACCGTCAAGAACTGGCGCTCGAATAGTGGTTAAGGGCAGCGCGCCACACCAGTCGCGAAAGCAAGATCATCATAAAGGAAACCAGCACGAGGTGGCCGACAAATTGCCAAGGGGTTTCGCCGGCATGAATCAACACCCGTGCTGGAACATTGGTGACAACCATCACCGGAATAACCCAACTGAAAAAGAACTTAGCTAGACCCTTAAATACCACATCCGGATACCGAGCCAGGTTCATGATATTGTAATAGCCATAAATGACTCCTTGGGCCCGGACGCTCCAGAAACTGACCGTCGAAAGCCCGAACATGACGGCATAATGTAAGGAGACACCGATCAATACCGTAGCCAGATAAAGTACAATCTGACCGATGGACGGCAGCACCCGGATGCGATGGAGCGCGTAGCAGACGATCAGAATTCCAACGAACGCATTCACCAGGCTGTCAATGCCGAAACGACGGACGGAGGTGGTAAACTGAGCGTCGATCGGCTGGAGCAAAACAAAATCGAGTTTACCGGTCCGAACGAGCTCGGAGAGGTTCATCAGGTTGGTAAAGAAAAATGCGTTAAAGATCTGGCTGATGATCTGGTGCGTTCCGACCAGCAATATCATATCCCATTTCGTCCAATCACCGATGGCATCTACCTGACCATAAATGACCTCGATAAAGATGAGCTGCCCAGCGAACCAGAATGCTTCGACCAGCATCCACAGCAGGAAGTTGAGCTTAAAGTTCATCTCCCTGATCAGGGAGTTGCGTAACATTACGGCGTAAACGCGCAGGTAGCTGACGAGCCGATTCATCTTCCTCGGGTCGGATCGCCGTGCCGGCGGCCCCATTTTGAACGCAACGACACCACCATTATAGGCGAGACGGTACACTAACGAGGCCGCGCCTCAGCTCAAAAAAAGCCAAAGAGGCGCGATTCGGAAGGTCAGGCGCTGCCAGAATGAGAAGGAAGTTCCTTGGCCTCGCTGTCCGAATCCGGAATCAAACGGTTCTGCAGAAATCCTCAAATCGATCGATGCCTCGATTGATGATATCGAGACTGGTCGCGTAACTGAAACGAATCGTGCGATCATTGCCAAAGGCAATTCCGGGAACAACAACGACATTTGCTTTACTCAAGAGCCGATCGGCAAAATTTTGTGAGGTCAGACCCAGGCGGCCGATATTGGCAAGTACATAAAACGCGCCAAATGGACGGACAATGCTGAGATTCGGAATCTTCGATAGCCGGTCCGCCATATACTGGCGACGTAAATCGAATTCCTCGCGCATATCTGAGATGGTCTGCTGATCCCCTTTTAATGCGGCTAATGCGCCTTTTTGGGCAAAGGAACACGGATTTGACGTGACATGGCTTTGAATGGAGTCAATGGCTCGAGCGATTGGTTCGGGGGCGCCTAGATAGCCGAGTCGCCACCCCGTCATGGCGTAGGCCTTGCTGAACCCGTTCACTGTGATCGTGAGATCGTAATACTCCGGTCCCAGCGATGCGATACTGACATGTTCGGCGCCTTCGTAAACGAGTTTCTCGTAAATCTCGTCCGCCAGAATCAAGATTTCCTCCTCCGCGGCGACGGCAGCGATCGCTTCCAGCTCCGGACGAGTGTAAACGGCTCCGGTCGGATTGTTCGGAGAATTGATGATGATCATCTTCGTCCGCGGGGTCATCGCGTTTTCAAACTCTTCGGCAGTAAGTTTCCACCCATTTTCTTCCTTGGTCTCGACAAAGACCGGATCGGCTCCCGCCAATCGTACCATCTCCGGGTAGCTCAACCAATACGGCTTCGGGATAATAACCTCGTCGCCAGCCTGACAGGTAGCGAGTATCGCGTTGTAACAGGAATGTTTGGCGCCGCTACTGACGATGACTTGGGACGGGTTGTAGGTGAGTTGATTGTCCTGATGAAACTTGTCCGAGATTGCCTGGCGAAGCTCGGGGATTCCTGAACTAGGGGTGTATTTGGTAAATCCGGCCTCCAATGAAGCGATAGCTGCGGCCTTAATGTGCTCGGGTGTGTCGAAATCGGGTTCGCCCGCAGCAAAGCTGCACACGTCGATCCCTTCGGATTTCATCGCCTTTGCTTTGCTGTCGATGGAAAGAGATAACGATGGTATCAAACTGGTCGCTCTTGCGGAAAGTTGCATAAAAATCTCCCCCACGAGTATATGTTACCAGCGGCCATTTCAACCAATGAATTCCCATTTGGCTGCCGTCGAATGGGAATAGCAAATAGCCGATCGCAGATCGCAAATATGAGCATTTACTACCTGCGATCGGCTATTTTGCTATTGCGCTTTTTGTGCCAGCAAGGTCACCCATTTCCCGCGTGCTCGAGTGAGGAGAACCGGCGTGCCATTACCTTCTAGTAATTTACCAATTGGTTCTACTTGATCTCGCATGAGACCGGACACAATGAGATGTCCGTTCGGAAGCAGAGCGCGGCCGAGCGGTGCTGCGGATTGCCGAAGCAGCTCGCTGTAGAGATTTGCAGTCACAATTTCGTAGGAATGGTTTGGAACGAATGAAAGGACATCTTGTTTCCAAAAGTGGATCCTAGTCTCTAGCTCATTCAATTTGGCGTTCTGTTTGGCGGTACGCACTGCTGTCGGATCGAAATCAAAAGCGTCAACCCCGGAGGCTCCCAGCTTAGCTGCGGCGATCGCGAGAATGCCGGCGCCTGTTCCCACGTCCAGCATATGCCATCGCCCGGATTTGGGGACGATATCGCACAAGAGCCGCAAACAGCTGGCCGTGGTGGCGTGGTCTCCTGTACCAAAGGCTAATCCGGCCGGTAAATAGAGGTGATGGCGCGGAATTGGCCCATCATCCCCGGGCTCGCGATTCAAGATCTGCAACCGCCCGCGAATCGAGATAGGACTTTTTTGAACGACCGCTTTCACCCAATCGGCGGTCGACCGCCGAAGGTCTCGAATCTCGCCACCGAACCGCTGGAGCAGCAAAGTTGCTTCTTGCTGGGTCACTTCGAAGATCTCAAGACGTATCCGGTTGCTGCCGCCCAGGTGAGTTATAACGAGTCGCTCCCAACCAAGGAATAGAAGCCGTTCCTGCCAGCTGTCTGCCCATTTTTCGGTGCTTATCTTGCGCCAGACCAGCATTGTTGGATAATTCCTTGCCTAGGGATAGTCTTGTTCTTAGAAAAAGGGTTGCGCATGATTCATCACATCGTTCTCTACAAACCCAAGGCGGACGTTACCGCGCAACAGCTCGAGGTGATCATGATGCAAACGCGGATACAACTCCTTAAGATCTCGTTTGCTTCAAACGTTCGCTGCGGCCGAAGAATTGACAAGGCCAACGAGTGGGCCTTTTTCGTTGCGATCGACTTTGATTCGAAGGAGCGGTTGGCGATGTTTCACGACGACGCCATCTATATTAAGTTTGTCGAGGAAATCATTAAGCCAAACATGGCCACCTCTCTCGTCCTCGACTATGACGGTGATCCGAAGCGAAGTAAGGAATAGCGGCGCCGCATTACATTTCCTCCAGGTAGTGTGCTAATCGCGCCGTCACAAAATCGATCTCCTCTTCGGAGATACAAAATGGAGGCGTGAACGACAGAACATTGCCTTCTGGCCCTCCACCGAGCAAAATAATGCCGTCCTGCAGAGCTCGGTTCATGATCTGAGCCGCGCGATTCCCATCGGGTTTGCCGTGCAAATCGACCATTTCCATTCCAATCATGAGGCCTAGCCCTCGGATGTGTCCGATTGATCGATGGCGAAGCGTTCGGAGTTGTCGGAGAAAGTATCGACCGGTCTTCTGCACTCCCGGCGCGGTTTTGGGTTCGAGATGCAGGTCGATCGAAGCTAGAGCCATCGCGCAGCCGATCGGATTACCAAGAAAAGTGGTCGTGTGTAGCGCTTCCCCGGCAGACCTCGGCCAGGCATCCATGATTTCTGCTCGTCCGACGCAGGCCGAGAGAGGAAACCCGGTAGTCAGGCCCTTTCCCAGGCAGAGAATGTCGGGATAAACGCCGAACTGGTCGCATGCGAACAAACTGCCGGTCCGATTAAAGCCGGTGTAGATCTCGTCGAAGACCAGCAGGATTTTGTGTCGATCGCAGATGCTTCTGAGCAAGCGCAGGAAATCGAGCGGAGGAATGATCTCTCCGCCGCGGCCCTGACACGGTTCAACGATGACGCATCCGATCTCTCGCTGGCGGATGGCTTGAGCGATCTGGTCTTCAATCGACTCGAGGCAGGACAAAGCGCAATTGGGAAAACGCGTGCCTTCCAGCCGATAACCCTCCGATCTGCCAAACGGACAGCGAAAACAAGATGGATAAGGAACCAGTGTAACGTAGTCGCGAAGTTGAGACCGGAACGGTTCACGGAACCAGGGAATTCCGATGAGCTCTAAAGCGCCGTAGCCCAATCCGTGGTAGCCGTTCCGAAAAGCGATAATGCCGGACTTACCGCTATGCAACAAAGAGGTCTTCATCGCGACCTCGACCGCTTCGAAGCCAGAGTTGCACAAAGTCGTCTTAGCAAAGCCGAGATTCCATCGCTCGAAAGTGATCGCGCTGAGTTTTTCGCAGAGCAAAGCTTTGCTCGCGGCCGGATGCACATCTCCCATCGCGTGCAGCAAGAGATCACTTTGCTTGCGAATCGCTTCCCGGATTACCGGATGGGTGTGACCATGAGCGGCGACGGCAAATCCCGCGGTCAGATCTAGATACCGGTTATCGTCGGCATCCCAGACGTTGACCCCGTCGGCTCGTTGCCAGATGATAGGGAAAGTTTCGGCTAAAAAGGTGACGCTACGGTTTTCGTACTTACTGAGCAGCCTGGTCAGTTCTCTCGATTTCGGTCCGGGTATCTGTGTGGAGAGGTGTGGCAGCATTGGGAGGCTAAATAGCCGATAACCAATAGCCGATAGCCAAAATTTGCTATCTGCTATTTGCAATTTGCTATGCCACGTTCGGCGGCGGTCGAATGGGCCTAGGCGGAGACTGCGGGCCGGTGGCGAAGCAGCCCGGAATAGAGTTCTGCAAAGGACTTCGCAGATTCAGCCCAGGAAAAATCGGCCGCAGAGCATTGTTCGACGAGCGCGTTCCAATACTCTTTTCGCTCTCTTGTCCAGTAGACGCGTTGGATACTATCCCAGAGGCCCTCGGAATGGTTGCGATAATATACGAAACCACGCCCCTGTCTCCGCACGGGGTCGAAATCAGTAATGATCTGTCGTAGTCCGTTTCGATAGCTGACGACCGGAACAGTGCCATAGCGGAGCGCGATAATCGCAGTAAGGCCATTTACTCCCAGCGAACCAGGCAGCAGCACGACGTCCGAGCCGGCCAGGCTCAGATTGCGGATTCGTGGATCTCCCTGAGGATCATAAGCGAGCCGGCGAGGATATTTGCGCTCCGCTACGATAATCTGAGGAGTGAAGAGAGGGGGCAGCGGTCCCGGTATGATCAAGCGCGCCGTACCGGTCAAAAGACGGTCGAACAGCGGGACCAGTTGAGACAACCCGGCAGTGTCATCTGGCTGTACCGGGCAGGTTGCAACCAGTTCGGTCCCGTCAGATTCAAAGTTGAGTTGATTGAGTAGATGCTGGCGGCAAGCCGATTTTCCCGAAGTGGTCTCGTATTTCGAACGCCGGGGCAGGAGTTTCTCGAAGGGCGGATTCACCTGCGAGTAGTCAATCCCAGTAGGTATTCCGACCGTACGCGCGCTGTTTTCTTGAAGGACCAGATGGAGGCCGGCGCCATATTCGGGTTGGAGCGCGGCCTGAAGCGCGATCTCGCCGGGGAGCGCCACGGCATCGGCGAAGAGGATGCCGGACTTGACGAAGTTCAAGCGTCCATAAAATTCGACACCGCGCGGTCCAAAGTAGCCGCCGGGTAGCCCGGTCAACGCAAAGTCAAAGCTCCAAAAGGAGCCCTGATATTCGAGATCGTACAAGCTGAGTACGGTCTGAAACGGGAGCTTGCGGTCTTTGATAAAGACCGGGATCAGCGCGGTTGGCCAATCATGGCAATGAATGATATCCACCGACGGACTCAAACGGCGGGCGAGTTCGACCACCGCTTTGCTGAAAAAGATAAATCGTTCCGAATTATCTTCGTAAGCGCGTCCATCCCCTGCGTAAATTCCCGAACGGTCGAAGTATTCGTCTCGCCGGATCAGCAAAAGTTGAATGCCCTCGGCTGTCCTGGTCTCGAAAAGCGCGGTAGTAACCTTCTTTTCGCCCAAATAAACATGAAATTCTGACTCCGCGGGCTCGATTGGCAGGCGGCTTTCGCGAATTGACCGATAGAGAGGTACGGCGACGCTTACCTCATGGCCCAAGCGTTTGAGTTCCAAGGCCAAAGTCCGTACATGATCCCCAATTTCGCCGGTGGAAGCGAGTGGAGCAAACTCGCTGGTTGCCATCAAAATTTTCATGAATAGGTTTCCTACTTGTCCCGGAACTTTCTTCCTACTGCAACATCACACGGTTTCAAATGTAAATTCGACGATCAGACCCGCGGCATCTTTGACGCGAATCAGCCTTGTCAACCGACGGCGACTTGATAAGGTGCCGAATCCTCGATCGTGAGCTTTATGACTTTGGGCTCCCTCTTATCTGTAGATCAAATAATCCCCGAAATGAAATCCACCGAACGGTGGGCAGCGATCGTGGAATTAATCGATCTTTTGGTCCAAAAAGGACATGTTCAACGTGCCGATCGCGATCCAGTCCTGCAAGCGCTTCGGCAGCGAGAAGAGACAATGAGCACGGGAATCGGGTTTGGGATCGCGATTCCGCATGCTTCTTCTAATTGCGTGAACGAGGTAGTGGCCGCTTTTGGCCGTTCATCGACCGGTATCGAATTCGATTCGCTGGATAATTCGCCGGTCAAATTCATTGTTCTGTTCGTGGTTCCCAAAGACCAGTTCCAAGTTCACTTGAGGACCTTGGCGGCCATCGCAAAGTTTCTGAACGACAAATCTGTCCGCGAGCAACTCGGCCGAGCTGATTCCGCCGAGGAAATACTAGCCATCTTCGACCATCGGGCCCCCAAGCCTCAGGCTTCGTGAGCCGATGGTTACCGTCATCGAGAGGCTACAAGAGCGGCTTCATACTGCTCTTCGCCGCTTAGGGCTACCGGTGGATCAAACAATCCAGGTAGTTCCCGCCGCTGACACGCGCTTCGGGGATTATCAAACCAATGCCGGCATGGTTTTGGCCAAGGAACGCAAAGAGAATCCACGATTGCTTGCTGGCCGGATTGCTGCGGCAATTGAGGTGAACGGTATCAGTGAGCCTCCCGAAGTTGCTGGCCCTGGTTTCATTAATTTCAAGCTGGAACGGAAATTCATCGCGGCGCAAGTGATCCAAGCCTATTCCGACGAGCGTCTAGGGGTGGGCAAGACCGATGTTCCGAAAACCCTAATCATCGAATTCAGCTCGCCGAATATCGCAAAACCGATGCATGTCGGGCACATTCGCTCGACCGTACTAGGCGATGTACTGGCCCGCGTTGCCCGGTTCCTTGGGCACGTCGTGATTACGGACAATCACTTGGGCGACTGGGGAACACAGTTTGGTAAGGTCATTTACGGTTGGAAAAATCTGCGCGACGAAGCTGCCCTTGCGACTCACCCGGTGGACGAGCTGGTGCGTCTATACCGAGCTGCCGATGCCGCGGCGAAGGCGGATCCAGTTATTCTCGATGTATGCCGGAATGAACTCATCAAGTTGCAGCAAGGCAATGCGGAAAACAGTGCCATCTGGCAAAAGTGTATTGAGCTTTCGAAAGCCGAGTTTGCCGGTGTTTATCGAACGCTCGGAGTTGAGTTTGACCAGCAACTGGGAGAGAGCTTTTATCATTCCGAGCTTTCTGGGGTGGTCGACCGTCTACTGAAGTCGGGAATCGCAGAGGTGAGCGAAGGCGCAGTCGTCGTATGGGATCGAACGCTGTCCGATGCGCCCTTCATGATCCGCAAATCAGACGGTGGTTTCGGCTATGCCACTACCGATACAGCCACTCTGGAATACCGAGTTCGACGGTGGAACCCGGACGGAATCTGGTATGTCGTCGGCACTCCTCAGCAGCTTCATTTCCAGCAACTATTCAGTTTGGCCCGAAAGCTAGGTCTGAGGTTGGACCTGCAGCATGTTGGGTTCGGAAGTATCCTGGGGGAAGATCGGAAGCTGATGCGGACGCGGTCCGGTGACTCAGTTCCGCTCACGGAATTGCTGGACGAGGCGGTGACTCGAGCCAGAGCGCTGGTGGTGGAAAAGAATCCGGAGCTAGCTCCAGAAGAAGTTGAACAGATCGGTCGAATCGTTGGAATTGGCGCCATCAAGTACACCGAGCTGTCGCAGCACCGTCTTACCGATTACGTCTTTTCCTGGGGCAAAATGCTCTCTTTCCAAGGGAATACTGCGCCTTATTTACAGAACGCTTACGTTCGCAGCCGGTCAATTTTCCGCCGACTGAAGGAGCAGTTTCACCCGCCTTCGCAGGTCGAGCTTGGTACTCCGGCGGAAGAAAAACTGGCGAAGAAACTGTTACAGTTTGGCGAGGTAGTTCCGGCGGTCCTTGACGGTTTCCGTCCTAACGTGTTGGCCAATTATCTTTATGAGCTTGCCGCCGATTATCACGTCTTTTACGAACAGTGTCCGGTTCTCAGCGCAGAGACCGATCAAAGAGACCAACGGTTACTGCTTAGCGACTTATTTGCGCGGACGTTGAAACTGGGATTGCATCTACTCGGCATCGACGTTCCGGAACGAATGTAATTGTACCGGATACATCAAAAAGTCACACAAAAGTAATGCTCGTGTTCGAAAATATAATTATAGTTTGGCGCGGGAACGACGATATTTAATGGAGGCGCAACGACAAAAATGGCGACGCTTGGCAGGCATATCAGCACCAGCTTTGAGGGAGCGCTGACCGCTCTCCGAAATAGCGTTTTGATGATGTCGAGCCTGACCGAGCGGTTATTGAATCGGTCGATGCAAGGGCTTTTGCAAAGAGACAGCGATCTCTGCAATCTGGCAATTGCTGACGACGAAGAAGTCGATTTCCTTGAAAAGGAAGTAGACCGGGAAGGGGTCGAGATTTTGCTTCGGTTTCACCCGGTGGCCTCCGATATGCGGCACGTGATTTCGGCGATGAGACTGAGCGTCAACCTGGAGCGGATAGCCGACCAGTCAGTGTTGATTGCGCGCCGAGCGAAGAAATTGAATAAGGAATCCAATGTCCCAGAAGTCTCTTTGCTTGAGCCGCTATTTCGTGAAGCATTGGGTATTTTCCACGACGCGATGAAGGTTTTTGTTGATGGCGATGCTGAAATGGCGCTTCAGCTCAAACCACGTGATCGAGTACTGGATTCGCTCAACAAGGAAGTGGCAGATAGATTCATGGAGCGAATCGCGGCCGATCCGAGTCGGGTCCAATCCTATATCAATCTGATTTTAATCGCGCGCGCTCTCGAGCGGGTGGGAGATCATTCGACAAACATCGGAGAAGATGCTTTTTGGGCATCGCACGCCGAGGATATTCGGCACACATACGAGAAGAAGAAGGAAGAATGATCGTCGAGCAAGTTGCCCGAAATTCTCGGGCGGGGAGTAGCGCTAACATCTGAGCCTTTCCATTCTCCGCTGTTCTCTTTGTCAGAAATAGAAGTTGTCAAAAGTAGGTAAGATCGGGAATCTTCGCCCATGTTTGAGAGTACTTCTGCCAAGAAGATCGCGGTCGTGACCGGCGGAGCCGGATTTCTTGGATCTCATTTGAGTGATCGCCTCATTGCCGAAGGTTTTCGCGTCATCGCCATCGACAACTTAATTACCGGCTCCCCTGATAATATCGCCCATCTGGCCGGAAACCTGGACTTCCAGTTCATTCGTCATAACGTCAGCGAGTTTATTTTCGTACCGGGTCGGGTTGATTACGTATTTCACTTTGCTTCACCGGCCAGTCCGATCGACTACCTCGAGCTGCCAATCCCGACATTGAAAGTCGGGGCGTTGGGAACGCATAACACGCTGGGACTAGCTAAAGACAAAAAAGCGGTTTTCGTGCTGGCTTCGACCTCTGAGTGTTATGGTGATCCGCTTGTCCATCCGCAAAGCGAGGACTATTGGGGCAACGTCAATCCGATTGGGCCACGCGGGGTATACGATGAGGCCAAACGATTCGCCGAGGCGATGACAATGGCCTACCACCGCTATCACGGAGTGGATACTAAAATTGTCCGGATCTTCAATACTTATGGGCCACGGATGCGGCTCAAAGATGGTCGAGTTGTTCCGGCATTTATCAGTCAGGCCCTTAACCGGGAACCCTTGACGGTATTTGGCGATGGTAGCCAGACACGGAGCTTTTGCTATGTTTCCGACCTGATCGACGGCATTTTCCGTCTCGCGCTGAGCGACTATCACGAGCCGGTGAACATCGGTAACCCCCGGGAAATGACCATTCTTGATTTCGGCCGCAAAATTCTTGAGATTACTGGGGCCGGTTCGCAAATCATTAACAAGCCGCTGCCGGAAGATGATCCGAAAGTGCGTCAACCCGATATAACTCGTGCGAGAAAGCTGCTGGGTTGGGAGCCAAAGGTCGATTTCGAATCAGGAATTCGCGAGACGATAGTGTATTTTAAGGATAAATTAGCGGTTTAGGCAGCCTAAGAATCGGCCGCGACGAAGCGGTTCGTGTAGTCGGAAGCGAGTCCGGACCGGCCATTTTGCGAGTTTTCCAGGCAGTATGTCAGCAATCGGTATTACCGGAGGGATTGCGACCGGAAAATCAACGATCGCCGCCGCACTCCACAAATCGCTTTCTGCTCATCTGCCGGTAGAATGGTTTAGTGCTGATTTTGAAGCCAGGAGATTGACGGATAGCGATTTGCATGTACAAGAGGAGATTGAGTCGGTCTTCGGGGCGCAGCTGTTCGACAGCGAGCGGCGTCTGCAACGGGAACGGTTACGGGACTTAGTCTTCCGGGACCCGTCAGCGCGCAAAACACTCGAGAACATTCTGCATCCGCGTATCCGATCGGCATGGCTGGAGCGAGCAAATACCGGCACCCTGCTTCTTGCCGAAATTCCACTGTTGTTTGAGACAAAAGCCGAAGAACACCTTGATTTGGTCGTTGTTACAGCATGCAGCCGATCGGCCCAGATAAACAGACTAATTGAAGTGCGTGGGTTGACGCTAGACTTGGCGGAAAGCATGATCGCGGCACAAATGCCGCTCGAGGAAAAAATTAAACGCGGCGATCGCCTGGTCTGGACCGACTGCCCGCCCAAAATCACTACTGCCCAAATTGATCGCCTGAGTGCGGAATTGCTGGAACGTTATGGAGAGTCAACCAACTGAGAGCGCCCAAGTTCCGGGAGAGAAATATCTTTGTTCCGATCGCTCTTCATTAGAACTGGATCGACTCCATTCCCTTAATCACACGCTTCTTCTCGATTTGACGCGCGAATTTGGACTGCGAGTCTCGCATGAACGCACCCGGCACCAACTTGTCTTCGACCTGTTAAAGGCATACGGCACACGAGGGACGAAGATCCTGGCGGAAGGCATGGTCGAACTTTCCGGCGAAGCGTACGGGTTCTTAAGGTGGCCGCGATTTAACTTCAATCCGTGCCCGGAAGACGTTTACGTGCCAGCCTCGGTACTCAAGCGATTTGGGTTGCGTCCCGGCCACAGGGTAAAGGGTTTTATCCGGCCGCCTCGCGACAAGGAGAAATTCATGGCGTTGGAGGAAGTTGTCGCGATCGAGGGAATTCCGATTGAACAATGGACCGAGCCGAAGCAGTTCGATCAACTTACCGCGCTTTTCCCCGATAAGCGCATCTTACTGGAGAACAACCAAACCAAAAGCACCAGCGCCAGAGCGGTGGATTTAATCACGCCGTTAGGCAGAGGTCAACGGGGACTGATTGTTGCGCCGCCGCGCGCTGGTAAGACAATCCTTTTGAAGGAAATTGCATTGGCAATCCGCGCCAATTCACCGGAAATTCATTTGATCCTGTTGCTCGTAGACGAGCGACCGGAGGAGGTCACCGACCTCAGACGGTGTCTCGATTGTGAGATTTTCAGTTCGACCTTTGACGAGTCGCCAACCCGGCATGTCCAAGTTGCGGAATTGGTTAGCGAGCGTGCCAAACGCCTCGTTGAAATCAAGAAAGACGTGGTGATTCTTCTGGATAGCATCACCCGCCTGGCACGTGGGTATAATGCGTTGCAGCCCGGGAAGGGTCGGATTATGTCTGGTGGAGTGGAGGCCAAAGCCCTACTGAAACCAAAAAAATTCTTTGGCGCTGCTCGAAATGTTGAAGAGGGTGGGAGTCTCACGATCTTGGCGACAGCATTGATCGAGACGGAGAGCAGAATGGACGAGGTTATTTTCGAGGAGTTCAAAGGGACCGGAAACATGGAGCTCCATTTGGACCGGACCCTGCTCGAAAAGCGCATTTTTCCGGGAATTCACATCCTGAACTCCGGCACCCGGCGCGATGATCTCCTTTATCATCCGGCGGAGTTTGAGAAGATCACCGCACTAAGAAAATATTTAGCGCAACTTCCGGCGATCGAGGCGATGGAAGTACTTTTGCAGCGCATTCGGGCGACCAAGACCAATGCGGAGCTTTTGCTCACCACCCTCCGTTAGTAGGCCACCAATCATGCATTCTGAGGAGGTTTTGACTCTCAGCGAGACGGATCAACTGCTGCGTTGGTGCGATTCAATGGCCAGTGAGCCAAAGATCGCGGTAGATACCGAAGGAGATAGCCTCCACTGCTATTATGAGAAGCTGTGTCTAATTCAGCTTTCCGCACCGAGTCAGAATGTCCTGGTCGATCCGTTTCAACCGCTCGATTTCGGGATTTTGTCTCGTTTTCTGCAGAGTCGGACGATCGTTTTTCATGGTTGCGATTACGATCTGCGCATGTTGCGACGCGGTATCCAATTTGTTCCGGGACCGGTATTCGATACTTACGTTGCGGCTCGGTTAATGGGAATGAAGGAGGTCGGTCTGGCATCATTGGTCAAACATTTCTTCGCGATCGAGCTACCCAAATCCTCCCAAAAGGCCAATTGGGCTCGCCGCCCGCTCACCGATGTGATGATTACTTATGCGGCAAACGATACCAAGTATCTGTTGCCGCTGGCGGAAAGACTGGAGCAAGAATTGCGCAACTCCTCGCGGTGGCATTGGTATGAAGAATCATGTACCCGTGCCGTAGCTGCTGCCGCAGAAGATCGGGAGAGAGATCCGGAAAAGATCTGGAAGATTCCCGGTAGCGCCGCGCTTCCAACCCGCGGTTTGGCAGTGCTACGGGATCTGTGGCATTGGCGCGAATCAGAAGCTCAACAGGCCGATCGCCCGCCTTTCCAGATTATGCGGAACGAAGATCTGGTCGGATTGGCCGAAGCCGCTCTGAGCGGTTCACGTCTCGATGTTCCCGATTGGCTTCCGAGCTCGCGACAGCGACGGTTGCTATCAGTGATTCATCAGTCTCTGCAAATTCCGGAGGCGGATTGGCCGCAAAGAAACCGTCATACCCGGCTACGGCCAACCGGCGAGCAAGAGAAGCGATTTGAGCAGCTTCGCCTTAAGCGCGACCAAGTGGCCGCAGAGCTGACGTTAGATGCCAGCGTGCTGGCTTCCAGGAGTGCTCTGGAAAAGGTCGTGAGAGAACCGGAAGCTGTCGAGACTGTCCTCATGCGCTGGCAACGAGATCTGCTCGGGTTGTGAGGATTGGCGGGTAGGGCGAAACAGATCCAGCGAAGGCAGGATCTGTGAGCCTGGCATAGGGAATAACGGGTCTTAGCACATCGGCGTATGGGGTTTGGCCCGAAGGGTCGTTCGAAGGTAGCCGACGTTTCTTGAACCTAACCTCGCTTGTACGCTTTTGTGTGACGCCCGGCCTGAAGCATCGTCCGAAATTCATGAAATTCCTCCGGAAAACCTATCTGACGATGGCGGGTTTCGCCCTACCCGCCGACCACGAATTTTTGTTGGCAAATCGGGAAGGGTACGTTATTGGTTAGATTGTCAATCATGAAATCGAACGCCTACGCTGCCTGTTCCAGCAGGCCATCCTCCTTTGAGTTTGTAGGCAGCTTTTTTTATTATTGGCGCTTCTTTTTCGGATTCTGACCTGCGCTTTTC
>Ga0209647_1000353_pt1 | contig 43390 bp, 40 predicted proteins | sample GraSoi_2013_60cm_FD_185827 | JGI IMG/M metagenome (GOLD analysis project Ga0209647, IMG submission 185827) | Grasslands soil microbial communities from the Angelo Coastal Reserve, California, USA - Sample 9_17_2013_60cm (SPAdes) (version 2) | ecosystem: Environmental > Terrestrial > Soil >...
CAAAGATTGCCACCCATGCCGCGAAACTGCCGAAAAACTTGACTGAAGCGCTGACCGCGTTACGTGGCGATGAGGTTTTTCGCGCAGGCTTTGGTGCGGCGTTCGTAGACTACTACACGCATATCAAGGCGGCCGAGCTCGAACGTTTCCAGAAGGAGGCGCGCGAGCAACCTGAAGCGACGCCTTGGGAACAGAAAGAGTATTTGGATTTATTTTGATGCGCTAATAGTCAAGCTTTGGCGAACGTAGTCGTGCCCGGCTGATGAGGCAGACGCCGACAGTCCCGGCCATCCCGGCAACCGAGCAGACCAGCTTGATCTTTGCGTGCGCGCCGGCGCCAAACGATGCCGCGTAGTCCGCCACAATCGGGTCGCTGGCAATCACGTCGCCTGCAATCCATCCCAGCAAAGCCGCGCCCGCCCATATGATGAGCGGAAAATAGCCGAGAATGGCCATGATGATGTTTGCGCCGGCCACGATCGCGGGAATGCTGACGCCAAGTCCAAACACGAGCAACGCAAGGCTTCCATCGGCGACCGCCGCCACGGCGATAACGTTATCGAGGCTCATGACCACGTCCGCGATGGCGACAAGCTTCACCGCTCGCCAAAGACTGTGGGATGTGGGTTCTCCGTTGTCGGCCCCTTCGTTGGGCGAAAGCAATTTTACCGCGATCCATAAAAGCGCGGCGCCCCCGGCGATCTTGACGTAGGGGAGCAACATCAGTGTCGAGACGATTGTTGCGAAGATCAGCCGCAATAATAACGCGACGCCCGTGCCGAGCACCATTCCGGTGAGACGCTGTCTTTGCGGCAAATTCCGACAGGCGAGCGCAATGACGATTGCGTTGTCGCCTGACAGCAGCACGTTGATCCAGATAATTTGAACAACTGATATCCAGAACTGAGGCTGCGTGTTGACGCCAATATTTTCTAAAATTTCGATCATTCGCGATCCCTGCGGAATTGATTACGCGACGTTTCTGGTATTCGGACGATGCGGTCGCTTGTGGGGCGGGGACCCGTGCCGGGCGCGCCATACGGGATCGAGCGTTTCCTTCCATGCCGTGTAGAGAATGCTGACGAGTCCGAGAGCGCCGATGATCAGCAGCGACCATTGCAGGACTTCAGACCGCGCCGCGTCAAAGCGGAGATGATCGAGTAGCGTGAGATACGGGAGTGCCCATAGCGCGACGAGCCCGGCCCAGTTGACCAGGACAAAGCTGATGGAAACGCGCGTGTTCGAATTTCCCGTGGGTCCGCCGGGGCTACGCCACGGCTGTAATTGCGGGCGGTCCTTTGCTCTCCACGATCGAACGTAACCCGCGCTGACGTGGGATATTACATTCAATGGTTTTCGGTTCGGCACGATCCTTGTCCGCAATGCCGCAAAGCAGATTGTCGTAGCGCGAGAATAGGGACGCCGAATTTGCCTACAATTCGGGATGAATACCCGGGTCAGCCCACTTGGGTATTTTGACCTAGGGATTAATATCCGGGGTGCAATTGCCGGAAAGGTCTAAACATTCATGACCAGCAGAGCCCAGGTGGAGCGATTGCGAGCGATGGCTTTCCCGCGCGTATTCGACGCCAACAAGATTTTCGTCGGAGTCGTCTACCTTGTGGCTTATGCGGCGCTCGATTGGATCAGCTTCATCGAGCCTTACGCGCATCTAGGAATCACGGCTTGGAATCCCGGCACCGGTTTGAGCTTTGCTCTGCTCCTGCTGTTTGGCCTTCGAATGATTCCGTTCTTGCTCATCAGCCCTCTGCTCGCGGACCACGTGAATCAACAGTTCGCGATGCCGTGGCAGGTCGAGATCCTTGCTTCGGCATTGGTCGGCGGCGGCTATTCGATCGCATTGACATTTTTATTGCATCCGAAGTTGCGGTTTGAACCCACGCTCGACTCGATGCACGATCTTGTTCTCTTGATGGTCGTTGCGGTCGTGAGCGCAGCTTTCGTCGCAATCGGATACGTCAGCCTGACAATTGCCGCAGGGTTGTTGCCGAGCGCGGACTTTGCGGCGGCGACGCTGCGCTATTGGGTGGGCGACGTCATCGGCATCGCGGTGATTACCCCGTTCGCGCTATTCGTATTGACGCGCCGGCGCGTGCTGCCGATGACGACCGAGACTATGCTGCAATTTGTTGCAATTGGCGTAGCCTTGGCTCTGGTATTCGGTCTGGCACAAGAACAGCAATTTCAACTGTTCTATGTTCTCTTCCTGCCGATTGTCTGGCTTGCCGTACGGACAGGCTCGGAAGGCGTCAGCGTCGGAATTCTGATCACGCAACTTGGATTGATTCTCGGTATTCAGCTTTTCCCGGCGGGGACGTTCGGCGTGACGGCTTTCCAGGCGCTGATGCTCGTCCTGGCCGTGACCGGTTTAGTTGCTGGCGAATTGGTCACGGAACGGCGGCGAACCGAGGCGCAATTGCGTTTGCAGCAAGAATCGCATTCGCGTCTTGCGCGCCTTGCCAGCATGGGAGAACTCGCGGCAGCAGTTGCACATGAGCTTAATCAGCCCCTCATGGCGGCGGGCACCTACGCACGGCTGGTAAACGAAGCGATCAGTACGGCACCCGTCGATGTCGTGACGGTTGCCGAGACCGCGAAAAAGGCGGTGGCTCAGGTTGAACGCGCCGCTGAGGTTGTGCGCCACCTGCGCGCCCTCGTTCGGCTCGATCGTAGCAATCGTGAGCCGTGCAGAGTCGAGCAGATTGCAGAGGAAACAATCGAACTATGCCAACCGGACCTCGACCGCATGCGTGTGACCGCCCGGACCACTATTGCCCCCGATCTCCCGCGAGTCATGGTTGACCTCCTGCAGATCGAGCAGGTCCTGATCAATCTCCTACGCAACGCGATCGAAGCGATCGGCGAAAGCAGAACCCCGCGTGGCGCTATCCTGATCGAGGCAAGAAATTTCGATGCCGACTTGATCGAAGTTCGTGTAGTCGATACCGGACCAGGCTTTCCACCGCAGCTTCTCGAAAGCGCATTTCTTCCCCTGTCTTCCGGCAAAGCCGAGGGGCTCGGTATTGGATTGCCGCTGTGCCGGTCGATCGTCGAAGCCCATGGTGGCAAGTTATGGCTTGGTGACAGCTCGCCGGGGGGCGCCGTCCACTTTACCCTGCCCATCGCGAAAGCGGCCCAGGCATGAGCACTCTTATTCACATCGCGGTCATTGACGACGATGAGGCGGTGCTCGACTCGCTGCGCCTCTATTTCGTCCGTCAGAACATTGAAACATCTTGTTTCGCGTCTTCGAAAGATTTTCTGGCTGCGGTCGAGAGCGGACAGCGATTCGATTGCGTTGTCTCGGACGTCCGTATGCCCGGAATGTCCGGTCTGGATCTTGTTCACCGCCTAAAAGGCGGTGGGACCGGTGTTCCGGTTGTCCTAATCACCGGACACGGTGACGTCGATATGGCTGTCGCCGCCATCAAGATTGGCGCATTCGATTTCATCGAAAAGCCATTCGACGAAGCTCGCCTGCTCGCCAGCATCCACAATGCAATTGAAAAGAAACTGCAACCTGAAATCGACGCAGCTGAACTACAAAAGTTGCAATCCCGTTTCGAGACGTTATCAGTCCGGCAACGCCAGGTCATGGAACTGGCCGTCGCCGGGTTGTCGAATAAAGAAATCGGATCGCAACTCAAAATCAGCCCAAAGACTGTGGAAAATCATCGCGCCTGGGTGATGGAGCGTATCGGCGCCCGCAATATTGCGGATCTGGTGCGCATTGCGATGAGGGTTCAGGGAATGCCACGAAGCTGACCGGCTTCATTTGCTGGTGTGAGCACCTAAGCCAACAGGACGTTTTCGAATGCCCTATGTGAATACTTCGGACAAAGTGAAGCTTTATTACGAAGAGGTCGGGCAAGGCACGCCGATCCTGTTCGTGCATGAATTTGCCGGCGACCATCGTAGCTGGGAACCGCAGCTCCGCGAATTCGGCAAACGTTACCGCTGCATCGTCTATGCCGCGCGCGGCTATAAACCCTCCGATGTTCCGACAGACGCGAGCGCATACAGCTATCAGCTTGTTATGCGCGATGCCGTCGCCGTGCTCGATCACCTGAAGATTGAACAACCACACCTGATCGGCCTGTCGATGGGTGGCTACACAGCGTTACAGGTTGCCCTCAACTATCCTGGACGTGTGCGCTCGCTGGTGCTCGCCGGCGCCGGTTCAGGCAGCGAGCGCTGGTACACCAAGGAATTCCATCGGCGTTCGCGCGAGCTTGCCGACCAATTCGAGCGTGAGGGTTCTACAGCCGTGGCGCAAACTTACGGCCGCAGCCCCAGCCGCATCCCGTTCGAGCTCAAGGACCGACGCGGATTTGCGGAATTTGCCAAACAGCTGGCGGAGCACGACGCGCAAGGGTCCGCCCATATGTCGCGCGGCTTTCAGGGCGCGCGGCCTTCTCTTTATGATTTCGAGGCTGAGATCCGGAAGCTGGCCACTCCGGCGCTGATTGTGGTCGGCGATGAGGACGAGCGATGCATTGAGCCGGGGCTGTTCCTGAAGGATGCCGTCCCCGCTTCTGGTTTGGTGGTTTTTCCCAAAACCGGTCATGCGGTGAATCTGGAAGAACCGGACCTTTTTAACCAGGTCGTCGGTGATTTTCTTTACCGCGTCGATAGTGGCGGCTGGCTACCACGCGACCCGCGGACGCGCGCTCCCAAACCTTCGACTTAAGGATGGAACTTCACGGCCGTCCTGCTCATTATCGGGGCGAAATCCGGTCGAGGAGAGCCGCCAATGCTGAAATGGGCCTTTGTTTTTCTGATTATCGCGGTGATTGCAGGAGTTTTCGGCTTCACCGATGTGGAAGCCGCGTCGGCCACGATCGCGCAATGGCTTTTCGGTATTTTCCTCGTGCTGTTCCTGGGCGCGCTCGTCATTGGCCTGACGATCGGCGCAAAGCTTACCATATGACGAACAATTTTCAGCAATTGCGCGCGGATTTTCTTCGCAATCTTTCGGGCTGTGCCGGATATGATTCTCGTCAGATCCTCAGGGTGACACTCATGCGTATCATCGTTTTGGCCATGCTGGCGTTAGGCCTGTTCGTATCGCTCGGTAGACAGGCGAACGCCGCCGACCTTTCCCGCTATTCGTATCGCTCGCATTCGCAAGTTTTGTACGGCGGCGACTGCTGTGGCCGCGACGAGCGTTTCGGACCCGGTATACGAGTCGCTGAACAGGTTCCTTATTGCGGCGATTGCGACCGTCTTGTCGGCCCGAACACTTACCATGCGGCGCTGAGCTACATCGGCTATCTGCCGTGGACGCGCGGTTGCGCACTCGGCGGATGCTACGGCTATTACGCCAGTTATGGCGGGTGCTATTGGAAAGAAGTACCGATCGCTGACGGCCGCGGTGGCTGGGTCCGCGGCGTCGAGAAAATCTGCAACTGATATTGGCCTGATCGCTCGCCTGCGGCGAACGTCAGACGTCGACACTGGCCGCCAGCGCGTTGTCCTGGATGAATTGCCTTCGCGGTTCGACCAGGTCGCCCATCAGCTGGTCGAAAAGCACATTGGCTTCGTCGACTTCCTTGATCCGCACCTGCAGCAGCGAACGCGCATTGGTATCGAGCGTGGTCTCCCACAATTGCTCGGGGTTCATTTCGCCAAGGCCCTTGTAGCGTTGTAGCGAAAGGCCTTTGCGGCCGGCAGCGGTAAGCGCCTCGAAAAGACCAACCGGTCCGTGAATCGCAATGGTTTCATCTTTGCGGCGAAGCATTGCCGGCGGCGTCGGCCGCGGGAAGATCTGCTGCAGCGATAGCGCGAACTCGTCGAGCTTGCGGGCATCGGCTGAGCCGAGCAGGGCCTGATCGATGATCGCGACTTCTTTTACGCCGCGCACCGTACGCTCGAAATGGAAACCGTTCTCGTCGAACGTGCCCTTCCAGCCACGCTCGGTTTCATCTTCCAGCGCGTCGAGACGCTTTGCGATGTAGTCGGCGGCGGCGCCGCCGGTCTTGAGGTTGTCGGTGACCTTGGGTGTGAGCACCCCGGCGATCGCCGCCTGCTCGATGACCTTGCGGTTGTAGCGGCTGTGCAGCCCGTTGAGGATATTGCGGATCGAGCGTGCATCTTCGACCAGCTTGCGCAAGTCGGTGCCGGCACGTTCTTCTCCGGAGGCAAGCCGCAAAACGGCGTCCTCGAGTCCGGTCGCGATCAGATAGTCTTCCAGCGCGCGTTCGTCCTTAAGGTACTGCTCGGATTTGGCGCGGTTCACTTTATAGAGTGGCGGCTGCGCAATGTAGATGTGGCCGCGCTTGATGAGCTCTTCCATCTGGCGGAAGAAAAACGTCAGCAGAAGCGTGCGGATGTGGGAGCCGTCCACGTCCGCGTCGGTCATGATGATGATCTTGTGATAGCGCAGCTTGTCGGGATTGAACTCGTCCCGGCCGATCCCAGTACCAAGCGCGGTAATCAGCGTGCCGATTTCCTGGCTGCCAAGCATCTTGTCAAAGCGCGCGCGCTCAACGTTCAGGATCTTGCCGCGGAGAGGCAGAACGGCCTGGAATTCACGATTTCGGCCCTGTTTTGCGGAGCCGCCGGCGCTGTCGCCCTCGACGATGAACAGCTCGGATTTCGCAGGGTCGCGTTCCTGACAGTCCGCAAGCTTGCCCGGCAACGACGACACATCGAGCGCGCCTTTGCGACGGGTCAATTCGCGCGCCTTTCGCGCCGCTTCGCGGGCAGCAGCAGCTTCCACCACCTTGCCGACAATGACTCGGGCTTCCTGCGGGTGGATCTCGAACCAATCCTGCAAAGCCTGGTTGATGACATTTTCAACAACCGGCCGCACCTCGGAGGACACCAGCTTGTCTTTGGTCTGCGAGGAGAACTTTGGGTCTGGCACCTTGCACGAGAGCACCGCGGTCAATCCTTCGCGGCAATCGTCGCCGGTAAGCGCGACTTTTTCCTTGCGCGAACTACCGGCAGTCTCGGCGTATTGCGTAATCTGACGGGTAAGCGCGCCGCGGAAACCGGCGAGATGCGTGCCGCCGTCGCGCTGCGGAATGTTGTTGGTAAAGCAGAGCACGCTCTCGTGGTAACCGTCATTCCACCACAGCGCGCATTCGACCGTGATACCTTCGCGCTCCGCCTTGATCATGACCGGCTTGGGAATGAGCGCGGTTTTATTGCGGTCGAGGAATTTCACGAAGGCCTCGACACCGCCCTCGTATTTCATCTCCTCGCGCTTTTCGACGGCGTGGCGTTGGTCGGCAAGTATGATGACAACGCCGGAATTCAGAAACGCCAGCTCGCGCAGCCGATGCTCCAGTGTCGCAAAGTCAAACTCGACCATGGTGAAGGTCTTGGTCGACGGCAGGAAGGTGACTTCCGTCCCGCGCTTGCCTTTTGCGTCGCCAGTGGCTTTGAGTGGAGCGACCGCGACACCGTCGCGAAACTCCATGAAGTGCTCCTTGCCATCGCGCCAGATCGTGAGCTTGAGCCAAGTTGAAAGCGCATTCACGACTGAGACGCCGACGCCATGGAGGCCGCCGGACACTTTGTAAGCGTTCTGGTCGAATTTCCCGCCGGCATGCAACTGCGTCATGATGACTTCGGCAGCCGACACGCCTTCGCCCTTGTGGATGTCGGTGGGAATGCCGCGGCCGTTGTCGCGTACGGTGCAGGAGCCGTCCGGATTGAGCGTTACCACGACTTCGGTGGCATAACCCGCAAGTGCTTCGTCGATGGCATTGTCCACCGCCTCGTAGACCATGTGGTGGAGGCCGGAGCCGTCGTCGGTATCGCCGATATACATGCCCGGCCGCTTGCGCACGGCGTCGAGGCCTTTGAGGACCTTGATCGACTCGGCGCCATAGTCGGACGGGTTTTTGCGGGCCGGTTCAGCCATTGGCGGCACCTTCGGAACGGACGAAAAATTGAGTCGGAATGAGCAGTTTGTGTGACATGAAACCAGGGCCTCGTACAGCGCAAAGTAGGACCATTAATATGTTGATTTAGCAGCATTTTTTAAAGAGGAGCAGGGTCAGAAATCCCCACTTTTTTCACCTCATTTTTGGTCCGAATCACGCCTCCAAATACGCACCAGAAATAGGCCTGAGGCGCGACAATCAAAGTGGCGTTTTGATGCGTTGAATCCCCGCGCTTGCACCGTGGCAAGGCATGGCATTTAAGCCATTGGCATCTCCGTTGATTGAATTTGCTTCTCATGCGCTTTCTCAGCCGTCCGCTCGAAGTCCCGCACCGCCTGCGTGCCATTGTGCGCGCGCGGGAATCGAGCGTCATCGTCTTGGCTGTCATAATCGGTGCAATCGCCGGCCTGGCGGTTGCCGCCATGGGCGAAGCCGTCGGACTCATGCATCAAGTTTTTTTCGGGCTCGACCCCGGCGAGCGACTGTCGGGGCGCGTATCGCTCGATCCGCTTCACGCATTTGTGCCACCTTGCCTCGGCGGCCTGCTGTTCGGCCTCGTCACTGCCTACATCACGCGCCGGCGCGGTACCGAAGTTGACCCGATTGAGGCCAATGCGTTGCACGGGGGCCGCATGTCGATGCGCGGCAGCCTGATCGTGGCAGCACAAACAGTCTGGTCGAGCGGCATCGGCGCTTCGGTCGGCCTGGAGGCCGGTTACACGCAACTTGCCAGCGGCATTGCATCGGCGATTGGCCGCTCATTTCGCCTGCGCCGTAGCGACATGCGTATTCTCGTTGGTTGCGGCGCGGCCGCCGCGATCGCTGGTGCCTTCGGCGCCCCGCTCGGTGGCGCTTTCTACGGCTTCGAGTTGATTATCGGCAGCTACTCGATTGCCTCGCTGGCGCCGGTCGGCTTGGCGTCATTGGTTGGATATCTGACCGCGCGGGTCTTTACACCAGACCGGCTCGGCATCGAGACCGGCGCAGTAGCGAACCTCGCAGTCCATGACGTCGTGGTGGCTGCTTTCGTTGGTGTGCTCGCCGCTATATTCGGTATCGCTCTCATGCGCGGTGTCGCCGCCTGCGAGTTGCTGTTCACACGGCTCAAGGTGAAGCCGGCGCTGCGGCCGATGATCGGCGGCGCGCTTGTAGGCTTGTTGGCGATTCTGTCGCCGCAAGTGATGTCATCCGGCCACGGTGCGCTGCACTTAGCCGGCATCTTCAAGCTGCCGCTCGCGGCGATCGCAGCTATCTTTGTATTGAAGTCACTTGCGTCGATGGTCTCGCTCGGCTCCGGCTTTCGAGGTGGCCTTTTCTTTGCCTCGCTGCTGTTGGGCGCGCTCGGCGGGCAATTATTCGCATTCGGACTCAATGCGGCATGGCCAGGCTTGCACCTTGATCCGGATACTTATGCCGTCATTGGTATGTGCGCGCTGTCGGTCTCCGTCATCGGCGGACCACTGACGATGACCTTCATCGCGCTCGAAACCACGGGCGATCTCTGGTTGACCACCGCGGTGGTGATTGCGGCGATCATTGCCATGCAGGTGACACGAGAATTCTTCGGTTATTCTTTCGCTACCTGGCGCTTCCATCTGCGCGGCGAGACCATTCGCAGCGCGGCGGACGTCGGATGGATTCGCGATCTCACCGTCGCCCAGATGATGCGATCGGACGTGCGCACCACTCCGGTGGAATCGCCGATCGCAGCCTTTCGCGAGGCCTTCCCCCTTGGCTCGACCAACCAGGTTGTCGCGGTGGACGAAGACGGCCGCTATGCCGGAATGGTCATCGTTGCGGAAGCGCACGCGGCTGAACTTGCTGCGACCGCGTCCGTTCGGGCTATTCTGCACCAGTCCGACCATGTGTTATTGCCGCAGATGACGGCGCGAGAGGCAGTCGCTGCTTTCGATCGGTATGAGGCGGAAACGCTGGCGGTGGTCGATTCCGTGGAGCGCCGCCAAGTAACCGGGTTGCTGAGCGAGGCGCACGCGTTGCGCCGCTATTCGGATGCCTCGGAGCGCCAGCGGCGCGAGTTGCTGGGAGAAACCTGAACCCGCCGCAAATTTTGGCTACCGGAATGCACGCAGCCAATGACGCCGACGTTATTCGGACGTCAATTCTTTTGCCTTGATGGTCGCGCGCCGCAAGTGCTGGAACCGGGGTTCGTAATTTGGAATCGGTTTATTGAACGCAGCGAGACCCGCCGCCAGAATCTCGATGCGGTCGAGATCGGCCCGCGTTTTATCAAAGGCGAGATTGAGTTCGCTCTTCACCCGCTCAATTGCCGCTTGCGTCGTCATAATAGCCACGTGCTCACAGTACCTTGGGGGTAAAGGCCGTTGCTCGGCGATGGTTCCTATTTTCGAATAATTGATCGCAATTCGATTAAAAAATCGTGAGTGTTCCTAATGGAACTCCTTGGGTGCAGGTTCTACGGCGCCGTCGCGCACAACGAATAAATGTGCACGACCGGCGAGGTCGCCGAAAGCTGCCGGATCGGCACCCGTCATCCAGACTTGGGCGCCCAGCGAGGAAAGCGCGTCATAGAGCGCCGCGCGCCGCAACGGATCGAGATGGGCAACAACTTCGTCAAGCAGCAGCAGCGGCGCGAAGCCCGTCATCTGTTTAATCAAGCCGGCATGTGCGAGCACCAGCCGGATCAGCAGTGCCTTCTGTTCGCCCGTCGAGGCGTCTGCGGCAGGAATGTCCTTGGCGGCATGGCTGACGGCAAGATCGGATAGATGTGGTCCGTCGAGCGTACGGCCCGCGGCGGCGTCGCGGGCGCGGTTGTCTTTCAAGAGTCCGCGATAGCGGTCCTCAATTTCGATCGCGCTGTGATCGGGCAAAAGCTGTTCCATCCAGCCTTGCAGCGCGATTTCGGCTTGCGGGAATTCCGGGGCCTCATTGCGTGAAGCATCAAGCGCCGCCGATAGGCGATTGACCGTTTCCGCGCGTGCGGCTGCGACGGCGACCGCAACCTCCGCCGTTTCATGCTCGACGGCGTCGAGCCAATGTGAATCGCCCGGTGAATCTTCGAGAAGACGATTGCGCGAACGCAGGGAACGTTCGAGTGCGGCGACGCGACTCGCGTGTTGCGCGTCGACGGCCAGCACCAACCGGTCGAGGAAACGCCGGCGTTCGGAAGCCGGTCCGTTGAATAGCGGATCCATGGCAGGCGTGAGCCAAACCACGCGCAGATGGTCGGCGAAAGCCGCGGCCGAGCCCGCGCTTTCGCGGTCGATCCGGTATTTGCGAATGGGCGCAGAGTCCTCGCTCGCCGGCGGATCGATACCGGTGCCGAGCGTTGCGAGCCCCAGCATGCCTTCGATTTCAGCTGAAACGGCCCAGGCGCCATCGCCTTCCGAGAAAGCGAGTTCTTCCATTGTGGCCCGCCGCAAGCCGCGGCCGGGGGCCAGCAATGAAATCGCCTCGATCAGATTGGTTTTGCCGGCGCCGTTCGCGCCGGTGAGGACCACCGGTCCCGCATGGTCGAGCGACACCTGCGCGGCATGATAGCTGCGGAAATTGGTGAGCGTCAGACGACGGACAAAAGCGGGAGCCATGACAGGCGTTTTAACCGTCATGGCCCGGCTTGTCCCGGGCATGACGACAACTGAGTCAGTGTCCTGAACTACACCCGCATCGGCATCAGAACATAGAGGGCGCCCTTGGCGTCCTTGTCTTGGATCAAGGTCGGCGAACCGGGGTCGGCGAGCTTGAGCACGGCGACTTCGCCTTCAATCTGGGCAGCAATATCGAGCAAGTAGCGTGAGTTGAAACCGATATCGAGCGGCTCGGAGTCGTACTCAACCTCGATCTCCTCGGTGGCGCTGCCCGAGTCGGGATTGGTTACCGACAGCACAAGCCGGCCGCCAGTGATCGAGAGCTTGACCGCGCGCCCGCGCTCGCTCGATACGGTCGACACACGATCGACCGCGGCTTCGAAATCCTTTTTGTCGACCACGAGGCTCTTGTCGTTGTTGACGGGGATGACCCGCGCGTAGTCCGGAAATGTGCCGTCGATCAGCTTTGATGTGAGCACCACGTTGCCGATCGTGAAGCGGATTTTTCCAGTCGACAGTTCGACTGCGACTTCGCCTTCACCAGTCTCGATCAGGCGCTGGACCTCCGCCACAGTCTTGCGCGGCACAATGATGCCGGGCATGCCGGCGGCGCCTTGCGGCAGCGGCAGTTCGACCTGAGCCAGACGATGTCCGTCGGTTGCCACCGCGCGCAGGGTCCCGGATTTTGCGGTGCCCGCCGTGTGCAAAAAGATGCCATTGAGATAATAGCGCGTCTCTTCGGTCGAGATCGCGAACTGGGTCTTGTCGATCAGCCGCTTCAGGTCGGCGGCGGCGACCTTGAACGCGTGGCTCATTTCGCCGGCGGCAAGATCGGGGAAATCGCTTTCCGGCAGAGTTTGTAGTGTGAAGCGCGAACGCCCCGCGCGCAACGAAAGCACGGCGCGATCGCCCGAACCTTCGACCACGATCTGCGCGCCCTCGGGCAGTTTGCGCACGATCTCGTAGAACATGTGGGCCGGCACGGTCGTGGAACCGCCGGGCGACACTTCTGCAGCGATTGAGTCTGTAACCTCGAGGTCGAGGTCGGTGGCCTTCAGGCTGAGTTTGCCGCGGTCGGCCTTGATCAGAACGTTTGCCAGAATCGGGATGGTGTTGCGCCGCTCCACCACGCGATGGACGTGGCCCAGCGATTTCAGCAGCTCTGTACGCTCGACTGTAACTTTCATTGGGAGACCCGCTTCGGCGCCTTCGCAAACGACCTAAAACCAGGCGCAACGGCAAGTCAGCCGCAAGGCCGGGCAGCGAAAGTGACGTGCCGGAGCAAAAATCGCAAGGGTGCCGGGGCTTAACCGGCTCCTATCCCCAGGGCGCCCACAGGCGCGGTCCCGTGGGCATTGGCCGGCCTGGCCCCACCCCTGGTTCGCCCTCGTCGCCTCAAGACGCACGTGGAAAGGCGCTGTAACCAACCTATTCCTGCAATTGGCGCTTGAGGATTTCGATCTCCTCGGCCAAAGCCATGTCGTTGCCGACGAGCCCCTCAATCTTGCGGACTGCATGGAGCACGGTGGTGTGGTCGCGCCCGCCGAAGCGCCGGCCAATTTCGGGTAAGGAGCGCAATGTCAGCGTCTTCGCCAGATACATTGCCACCTGGCGGGGGCGGACCACATTGGCGGTGCGCCGCGATGACAACAGGTCAGACCGGCTGACATTGTATTGGCGCGCAACCACCCGCTGGATGTCTTCGATTTTGACCCGCTTGGGCTCCTGCGGGCGGATCAGATCGCGGACCTCGCGTTCCGCCATTTCCAGGGTCACGACGTGGCCGGTGAGCTTGTTATGGGCGAGCAAGCGGTTGAGTGCGCCTTCCAGATCGCGGCCGTTATGGGTCACGGTCTTGGCGATATAGGCCAACACCGGCAGCGGAACGTCGAAAGCAGGGTGGTGGGCACGCGCCGCCATGACCCGGGCTTTGAGGATTTCGAGCCGTAGCTCCTCGCCAAGGGACGCCATCTCGACGACCAGCCCGCCCGCGAGCCGCGAGCGTACGCGGTCATCGAGGCTTTCGAGGTCCGAGGGCGGGCGATCGGATGCAATCACGACCTGACGGCCGGCGTCGATCAATGCATTGAGCGTATGGCAGAATTCGGCCTGGGTTGATTTGCCTTGCAGGAATTGCAGGTCGTCGATGACGAGCACGCCGATGCCACGCAACGCTTCCTTGAAGGCGAGGGCGGTCTGCGTCCGTAATGCCGAAACGAAGCCGTACATGAATTTTTCGGCTGTAAGGTACAGCACTTTGCGCTCGCCGGCGGCATTTCCGGCCCAGGTCACGGCCTGCAACAGATGTGTCTTGCCGAGGCCGACGCCCGAGTGAATGTAGAGGGGATTGAACATCACCGGATCGCTGCGCTTGGCGCCGGTTACCTGTTTGGCCGCCGCGTGAGCGAGCGTATTGGAGCGGCCGACGACAAAAGTGTCGAAGGTCAGGCGGGGGTCGAGCGGCGAGCCGCCGAGCGCCTCATGCACGCTTGGGTCACCGACCGAAAAGACGCGGCCATTGCCGTTGCCATTCGTGAAGCGGCTGCCGTTCTCGCCAGGCGAAAGGTCGGCTTTTGGCTTTGGCAGCACAGCAGATTTCAGGACGGCCGATCGCACGATCAGCTCGACGCGTGTCACTTTGCCTTCCTGGGCCTGCCAGCAGGCCAGAACGCGTTCGGCATAATGAGACTGGATCCAGCTTTTCAGGAAGCGGGTCGGTACCGATAAACGCACCGCGCCTTCCTCGATTGCCTCCAGGTCCATGCGGGCGAACCAGCTCGAATAGACGTCGTCACCGACGTCCGCGCGCAGGCGCTCTTTGACCCGTGACCAACTCTCCTGCTCCCCGTTCGACATTGTCTTCTTCTCGATCCGATTAAATGGTTGGACGGACTCGGTTGCCCGGCTTGACGGTGGGACCGCCAACGCGCCGGAAACAGGACGCAACAGCACTCGATTGATGGCGTCGTCTGAGGGACTTGGGCTCCACCGTAGAAAGGCTCCGGCAGAGCGACATCGACGAGAAGTCGAGAGGCGTTGCGCTTCAACCCGTCGGTGGCGGAGTTGCGCCGCGAATTCCGATCGTGAATGTAGACGCCGTGCGGGACATGTGGCGGTTCAAATGAACAATATATAAGAGTGGGACTGATCGACCGGCGATACGGGCTACAGCGACACATGAGTCTGTACTGGATAACGCCCATCCAATACCGCCAACGTTGGTCACCGACCCTCTCCCTGCGCCTGTCATGACATCACCCCTCGAATATTTTGCGGGCTTTCGCCCTGCGGTTTGTTCGTTACCCGACTTTGGCCTCTCCCGGTGCGAAGGCCATCAATTTTTTATTTTGCAGCCCCGAGTTGACTGACTTAGATCTCGATACCGGACGGCCTCGGCGTTTTGAAGAGCTGGATTTTGCGAGCGCAAACCAAAGCTGTTCTCATGTGCCGATGAGCGTACCGCGGAACCTTGTTTCTGATCGCGCCCGAAGAATTCCCGAGCGCGTTTTCACGATACACGAGCGATGTGCGCTCGCAATGAAATTTACAACTGCGGCGGTAACAGAAATTGTCGCGAGTGTGGCCGGGAGGCTGTGGCTACTGCGATACTTTACCCAACATGTTGGAGTCGCGCAGAATTTCGACGTTGAAATCAGTTATCAAGGCAACGCGCGGTGCAAAAATTTTTAAAAATTAAGCGGCGCAAAAAACGCCTGTCACATATGCATTTTTGGGGTCCTTGCTTCGCCTTCCTCTTAAGTCTTTATCGACGCGAAAAAAAATCTGAGCGAATTTGTGGGTAACTCCCAATACGATAATTCCGATGCCACCGCGCCTATGCAGGGTATGGTGCGACCGAAGCCCAGCAAAACCTCGGCGAGCAAATTTTTCTGACGCGGCGATGACGTTTTAGCAACAGTCGCGCGCTGTAAACCACTTCCTCTGGGCAACAGCTCGCTCGGACGTCTTTTACAAGAATTTGAGGCGAATTAGGCCCGCGTCCCCGCGAGGACGGCGCTGCGCCTACTTGCCAAGCTTCGCAATACGATGGGCCAAGCGTGACACTTTACGGCTTGCATTATTCTTATGAACGACACCGCGCTGTGCAGCGCGCATGATCACCGGCTCCGCTGCCTTGAATGCCGCCAATGCCGCATTGCGGTCGCCGCTTTGTATCGCTTCCTCGACCCTGCGCATGGAATTCCGTAGCACTGTACGTCGCGCCTTGTTCACTTCGGTCCGGCGCGCGATCACGCGCGTGGCTTTGCGGGCGGACTTGGTATTGGCCATCAGGTTCTCGTTCGTAGCTGGCGCCTTCGGCGGGTCTCCGCGAAAGCGACTTGGATTTACAAAGAGTTGCGGCGGCGAAAGAATTCGCCGCCAAGGCTGTGGCTTATAGTGAGGCCGCGCGTGGGCGTCAACGGCTCGATATCGTTGCTTCAGGCAACGCGTTTGGCCCGAGTTGCATCGTGTCCTGCGATGACAGACGCGCGGTCGGCGGCCGAGAACGGCGCCAGCGGCGGCCTTACCCGCGCCAGCCCGGCATCACCATGGATATGAGCGAGCAGCGCTTTGACCCCAGAGACGAGCGGCTTGCCATCGAACAGTTTGCGGATGGTGACCGCGGCATCGAGCGCTCCGGTATCGGCATCGCTCCAGGCTCGCGCGCACAGATCCGAATTGAGGTTGGCGGTTGCCGAGATGCAGCCGGCGAAAGCGCCGGAGCGAGCCTCGATCAGGCATGCTTCGGTCGACGGGAATACGGCAAAGTCGGGTGATACCGCTGCGGCCGCGCGTGCGTATGCCATTTCGCCGGAAGAATCTTTTAAACCCACAATTCGGGACGGAAACGATTCCAGCAGGCGTTCGATGAGCGGGACGTGCCAGGGCAGGCCGGACATCGAGGGGAAATGATAAAGATAGATGGGAATCGGTTTGCGTTCGGTCGCCTTCACCAGCGTGTCGATATAGGCGACCAAGCCGTCGTCTGGCACGCCTTTGTAATAAAACGGCGGCAGCACAAGCGCACCGGCAAAGCCAAGCTCGGCCGCGTGACGGGTCAGCGCAACCGCATCCGACACCGCGGCGGCACCGGTCCCGACCATCAGCCGATGCAGCGGCAACCCATTCGCTTTGTAGGCATCCATGACCGCCTTACGTTCGTCGAGCGAGAAGGAGGTCGCTTCCCCGGTGGTGCCAAGAACGTTGAGGCCGTCGCACCCATTGTCGAGGAGATAGCGCCCCAGGTTGACGGCGCGCTTGAGATCGGGCGCGCCACTCTCATCGATGGGCGTGGCGACGGCGGCGATCACGCCGGACAGAGGCTTGGTCACATAGGTTCTCCAATTTTCTCTTGCCGTCATGCCCGGCCATAGCCGTCCGAAGGACGGCGTGCTTTCGCACGCCTATGTGCCGGGCATCCACGTCTTCCTTGCCGAAACAACACGTGGATGGCCGGGACAAGCCCGGCCATGACATATGATAGGTCATCCACTCACATTATAGGCTGCAAGCGCCGCCATGTTGACGAGCTGATTGTCCTTGGCGCCGAGTTGGACGATCTGCACCGGCCGGTCGAGCCCGACCAGCAGCGGCCCTATGACTGTCGCGCCACCCAATTCTTGCAGCATTTTGGTCGAGATCGAGGCGGAGTGGAATGCCGGCATGATCAGCACGTTCGCGGGTCCAGACAGACGGCAGAAGGGATAGGCCGCGACCAATTCCGGGTTCAGCGCCACGTCGGCGGCCATCTCACCGTCGTACTCGAAATCAACCCGCTTGCCGTCGAGGATCTTCACTGCCTCGATGACCCGAGCCGAGCGTTCGCCCTGCGGATGGCCGAAAGTGGAGAAGGCGAGCAGGGCCAGCCGAGGTTCGTAACCGAGCCGGCGCGCGACGCCTGCAGCCTCGATAGCGATTTCGGCAATTTCCTGCGCCCCCGGCATTTCGATCACCGCTGTGTCGGCCACCAGCACTGTACGGCCGCGCGCGACGACAACGGATACGCCGATCACGCGGTGACCCGGCTTTGGATCGATCACGTGGCGGACATCCTCGAGCGCGACCGAGAAATTGCGGGTCACACCCGTCACCATCGCGTCGGCGTCGCCGAGCGCGACCATGCAGGCGGCGAAATGGTTGCGGTCCTGGTTCACCAGCCTCTGGCAGTCGCGTACCAGATAGCCACGCCGCTGCAGCCGCTCGTATAAGAAGTTGATGTAAGCGGAATTGCGCGTCGAAAGGCGCGCGTTGACAATTTCGATGCCCTCACCGAGCTCGATACCGGTCTCGCTCGCGGATTGGCGCACCCGATCTTCGCGTCCAACCAACAGCGCGGTGCCCAGCCCCTGGTGCACAAAGCTTGCCGCGGCGCGGATCACTTGCTCTTCCTCGCCTTCGGCGAAGACGACACGTTTGGGCTGCCGCCGCAGGCGGTCGTAAACCTGCACCAGCGTGCCTGCAATCGGATCGCGCCGCGCGTTCAGCTGGTGGCGATAAGCCTCCATGTCGACGATCGGCTTGCGCGCGACACCGGTATCCATCGCCGCCTGCGCCACCGCCGTTGGCACATAAGAGATCAGCCGCGGGTCGAATGGCACCGGGATGATGTAGTCCGGCCCAAATTTCGGCCGCGCGCCGTAGGCGCTGGCGACTTCATCCGGCACGTCCTCGCGCGCCAGCGCGGCAAGCGCGCGTGCGGCGGCGATCTTCATCTCCATGTTGATGGCCGACGCGCGTACGTCGAGCGCGCCGCGGAAGATGTAGGGAAAGCCGAGCACGTTATTGATCTGGTTCGGGTAGTCGGACCGGCCCGTCGCCATAATGGCGTCGTCACGCACCGCCGCGACTTCTTCGGGAGAGATCTCCGCATCGGGATTCGCCATGGCGAAGATGATCGGCTTGGCGGCCATCGACTTAACCATGTCGGCGGTGAAAGCGCCTTTGACCGAGAGCCCGAAAGCGACATCGACGCCTTCAAACGCCTGCGCAAGCGTGCGCGCCGAAGTCTTGATGGCGTAGCCCGACTTCCATTGGTTCATTCCATCCTTGCGGCCCTGGTAGATCACGCCCTTGGTGTCGCAAAGGATGAGGTTCTCCGGCTTGAAGCCGATTGCTTTGAGCAACTCAAGGCAGGCGATGCCGGCAGCGCCCGCGCCATTACAGACGAGCTTGGTCGTTGCGATTTCGCGTCCCGTGAGATCGAGCGCGTTGAGAAGGCCAGCGGCAGCGATGATGGCGGTGCCGTGCTGGTCGTCGTGGAAGACCGGGATGTCGAGCAGCTCGCGCAGCTTCTGCTCAATGATGAAACACTCCGGCGCCTTGATGTCCTCGAGATTGATGCCGCCCCAGCCGGCGCCGAGATAGCGAACGCAATTGATGAACTGATCCGGATCCTCGGTGGAGACCTCCAGATCGATGGAATCAATATCGGCAAAGCGCTTGAACAGCACCGCCTTGCCTTCCATCACGGGCTTTGCCGCCAGCGCGCCGCGGTTGCCGAGACCCAGGATGGCGGTGCCGTTGGTGATGACGGCGACGAAATTGCCCTTCACCGTGTAGTCGTAGGCACGGCTGGGGTCCTCGGCGATGGCCAGCACCGGTACCGCGACGCCCGGCGAGTAAGCGAGCGAAAGGTCGCGCTGGGTCGCCATTGGCTTGGTGGCGATGACTTCCAGCTTGCCCGGCCGGCCAACGCTGTGAAATTGCAGAGCTTCCTGGTCGGTAAAGGTCGGCCGGCTGCGGCCGGCAGGGGGCTTGGCGGGCATTGTTACTCCATGAACACGACCGGTATGCCCGGCGACAACGACGTTAGCGGATGCAACCATAATGACTCAAGGGAAGGCGGTTGCTGCTATTGGTACTGTTGTATGAAAGCGGGACGCAGGGTAATCGGTGCCGGGACGAGCGATTCTGATTGATTGGGGCTATGATCCGTTTCCTTTTCCGATTTTTTGGTCTGCTCTGTCTGGCAGCTGGATTCATCCTGCTGATCTATGACGGCACCAAGTCAATCGCCGGAAACAGGCTTTTTCTCACCAGCGTGCGGACGCTGTGGGAGCTGATCAATGCCGGCAGCCTCGAAAAGCTGAAGCCGATGATCGAATCTTATGCGGAGGGCTACCTCTGGGATCCGCTGATGGTCGCCCTTTTAGCGGCCCCGAGCTGGAGCGTGCTCGGCGGATTCGGCATTATTTTCCTTCTACTCGGCCGCAAGAAAAAACCGCTGATCGGCTACGCGCGGCCTTAAATGCCTCGCGGCTGCGTGAACCGCCCGTCCCGGGTTCTGGCCGACACGTGATCGCGGGGCCCGTTTCGGTTAGCCTGCACCCGACATATATTGCGGTCAGCGATTGCAGGAGAACCAAGCATGTTCGGCTTCAAGAAAGTTGCCATGCCCAAGCCCGGCGAGGCTTTGCCGGGCCGCGCGAACCCCATCCGCACCGCCGCTGCACATTTCATCAATCACCGCGCCCTGAGGGGGCCTTATCCGGAAGGCTTCGAAAAGGCGATGTTCGGCCTCGGCTGCTTCTGGGGCGCCGAGCGCATATTCTGGGAATTGGGCGACGGCATTCACGTGACCGCCGTCGGCTATGCCGGCGGGATGACGCCAAATCCGACCTATGAGGAAGTCTGCTCGGGCCGCACCGGTCACAACGAAGTTGTGCTGGTCGTCTATGACCCGAAGAAGATTTTCTACGAGACGCTGCTCAAGACATTCTGGGAAAGCCACGACCCGACGCAAGGCATGCGCCAGGGCAATGACGTCGGCACGCAGTACCGCTCCGGCATCTACACCTTCAATGCCGCGCAACGGCAGGCGGCCGAAGCCTCGAAAGAGATGTACGAGCAGGAGCTCAAGAAAAAGCGCTACGGAACGATCAGCACCGAGGTCGTGGACGCTCCGGAGTTCTATTTCGCCGAGGACTATCACCAGCAATATCTGGCAAAAAATCCGAGCGGCTATTGCGGGCTCGGTGGTACGGGAGTCTCATGCCCGATCGGGACCGGCGCCAAGCTCTCGCAGGGCGCCACGGCTTGAGCGCCAAGGAGATACAAGTCGATAAATGCGAACGGGCGCGCCTGTCGGGCGCCCATTTTTTTGCCTGGGGCCTCAGCCGCGCCGGCGCGCGCCGGGCCTGGTGAGGATTTGTTAACCATATAAAGCCTTAATCGGGCTCAATTTCCCTACGACCGCGCGGGATTCGCTTTGATGCGGTGCGCCCGATTTTTGTTGGCTGCTGGTATCGCGCTCGCGCTGTCGGGCTGCGTGCACGAACAATATGCGCAACAGGGCAGTGCGCGCACAAGCGCACCAAGTCCGTCAGCGCGCCATCTGTATTCCACCTCACCCGCTTATGCGCAGCAAGCTTACGAGCAGGCGACGTATGAGACGCCGGCTATGAGAGCGATGCCGGTGAGCAACCGCGGTTTCTTTACGTTGCAGCGAAACCCGCCGCCTCCAGCCGAGCCGGTTTACGTCGCGCCGCCTCCGCCGGCGCCAATGGCCGTCGGCGGTCCTTATGTTGCGGCGCCTGACGTTTACGCATCGGCGCCCATCGTCGTACCGGCAGCGGTTGAGCAGGCCTATACGCTCGATGCAGGCGACAAGCTGCGCGTCGTCGTGTTCGGGCAGGACGGCATCACCAACAGCTACACGGTCGATGCCAGCGGCAAGGTCAACATGCCGCTCATCGGCGCGGTAGCGGCGCGCGGCCTCACAAACCAGCAACTGGCAGCCGCGATCACGGCCAAGCTTAAACAAGGTTTTGTGCGCGAGCCGCACGTGACGGTCGAGGTCGAGACCTACCGGCCGTTCTTCATTCTCGGCGAAGTGACGACACCGGGTCAGTATCCCTTTGTCGCCAACATGACAGCGGAGATGGCGGTTGCGATCGCGGGCGGCTTTGCACCGCGCGCGTTCAAGAAAACGGTCGAGCTCACCCGCAGGGCTGGCGGCCAGCAGATCCACACCGAAGTGCCGCTCGATTTCCCCGTGCGCCCCGGCGACACCATTGTCGTCAAGGAGCGGTGGTTTTAGAGGCGCGCCCATCGCCGCTCGTCCCCGTGTAAGCGGGGACCCAGGTGAAATGGAATTCTGGATTCCCGCTTACGCGGGAATGAGCGGACGAAAATGATCGCCTATTTCTTCATATGCTTTGCGAGAAATTCCTGCGTGCGCGTCCAGGCAAGATCGCCGGCGGCCTTGTTGTAGCTTGCGCGCTCGTCGCAATAAAAGCCGTGCGCGGCGCCGGGATAGACATAAGTTTCCGCCTGCGGTTGTTTCTTTTTAATCTCTTCAACCACGGCCGATGGAATGCCTTCGTCCTTCTCGCCGAAATGCATCTGGAGCGGGCATTTCGGCTTCTCGTCGGCGAACTTGCCGATCATGCCGCCGTAAAACGCGACAGCCGCCGAAAATCCAGAGATGCGGCAGGCGGCCAGAAACGCCGCAGTGCCGCCCATGCAGAACCCGACAATGCCAAGCGGGCCGATGCCTTTGAGATCGCCCTGCGCGGCAGCGATATCGGCCATCATGTGATCCCAGTTGAGATTGCCCAGATAGCTGCGGGCGTGAGCGATTTCATCGGGCGTGTAGCCGCACTCGAAATCGCGGACGAAACGGTCGAACACCGCTGGTGCCACGGCCACGTAGCCAAGCGCGGCGAGCCGGTCGCAGACCGCGCGGACGTGATGATTGACCCCGAAAATCTCCTGCACAACCACCAAGCCGCCTTTGGGCGTGCCGGACGGATCGGCGCGGTAGGCGCCGAGCGAGTGTTTGTCCGTGGTTGTTAATGTGAACTGCTTACCCAAGGAAACCTCCCGTAGTTTTTGCGAACTTGAATGAAAAGCCCGGGCGGGCTTTTAGCATGGCATTATTGGCCCGTCATTCGGGGGTGGTTGGCAATGCTGCTTTTCACCGCGAGAAGCAATGCCGTCCCAGAACGTCACGCAAACGTCTTCGCCAGCAACTCGTAGGAGTGCTTCCGTGCCTCGTGGTCGAACAGCATGGCGGTCACCATGAGTTCGTCGGCTTTGGTGGCCTCGATCAGAGGCTCAAGTCTCGCTTTTATCGTCTTGGGCGAGCCGACCGAAAGCCGCGTTCGGTTTTGCGCGATGCGGGCGCGGTCGACGGGCGTGTAGTCGTAGCGCGCCGCATCGTCCGGCGACGCCAATGGCAGATACTCGCCCTTGGCGCGGCGCACGATGTTGAGATCGACGGTCGCCGCCAGCCGCTCGGCTTCTGCATCGGTGTCGGCGCAGACCACGTGCGTTGCCAGAATCGCGTAAGGCTTGTCGTGCGATGGCGACGGTTTGAAATTCTCGCGGTAAAGCCGCATCGCTTCCGCCGCGTCGAACGTCGCGAAGTGATGCGCGAAGGAAAACGCCGCGCCTATTTGGCCCGCGAGCTGCGCGCTGTAATCCGATGAGCCGAGCAAATAAATCGGCGGCAGCGGCACATCGGATGGCATCGCGCGCACATTGTGAAATGGATGGCCGGCAGGAAAGCCGCGCGTTTCCAGCAGCATCAGCTCTTTGAAGCGGTCGAGGAAGTCATCCTCCTCACTGATGCCCTGGCGGCGGCGCAGTGCATAGGACGTCGCCGGGTCGGTGCCAGGTGCGCGGCCCAGGCCAAGGTCGATGCGGCCGGGAAAGAGCGCCTCCAGCACCTTGAAGCGCTCGGCCACCATCAGCGGTGCGTGGTTCGGCAGCATCACGCCGCCGGAGCCAACGCGCATGTTGCTGGTTATGGCCGCGATTTGCCCGATCATGATGTCGGGCGCCGAGCTCGCGATTGCCGGCAAATTATGATGCTCCGCCACCCAATAGCGCTTGAAGCCCAATCCGTCCGCGAGGCGTGCAAGATCGAGCGAATTGCGCAAAGCCTGTGCGGCGGTCGAGCCGGCGGAGACGGGCGAGAGGTCGAGAATGGATAACGGGATCATGGCATGGGAATTACACTAATGGGAATTACACTAACATGTGAGTGCCGTCTTTTCGCCCGCATGATCCGGCGTATGATAGGGAGCCCTTTAGGAGCGTATCTGATGGCCTCGGTGACCGAATGGAAGGTGCCACAAGGAGTGCAGCCGCGTGCGGAGGATTATTCCTACGATCTCGCCAGCGCGCTGTCTTCGGTTGTCGGCCTGCATTCGATCGTTCCTGCCGATGCCTTCACCGCCGACACGCTCGGCGTCGAGCGAGCCGGTAACGGCGTGTTGATCGACGACGGGCTCGTCCTCACCATCGGCTATCTGGTCACCGAAGCCGAAACTGTATGGCTGCATCTCGGCGACGGCCGGGTGGTGCAGGGCCATGCGCTCGGCTTCGATCAGGAGACGGGCTTCGGCCTGGTGCAGGTGCTCGGCAAGATCGATTTGCCGGTGCTTGCAATCGGATCATCGAAAGCCGTTGAAGTTGGCGAGCGGGTGGTCGTCGGCGGTGCCGGTGGCCGCACGCGGTCGCTCGCCGGCCGAATCGCCGCCAAGCAGGAATTCGCGGGCTATTGGGAATACGTGCTGGACGAAGCCATCTTCACCTATCCTGCGCACCCCAACTGGGGTGGCACCGCAGTGATCTCGAGTGCGGGCAATTTGATCGGCATCGGGTCGCTGCAACTCGAGCGCGCGCGCGCAGGCAAGAGCGAGCATCTCAATATGGTGGTGCCGATCGATTTGCTGAGTCCGGTACTCGAAGACCTGCGCAAATTTGGCCGCGTCAGCCGGCCGATACGGCCTTGGCTCGGGGTCTATTCGACCGAGATCGAAGACAAGATTGTCGTGGTTGGAATTGCGCCGAAAGGTCCTGCGGCACGGGCCGAGATCAAAACCGGCGATGTTGTCGTCGCCGTGAAAGGCGAGCGCGTTTCTACTCTTGCCGGTTTTTACCGCAATGTATGGGCGCTGGGACGCGCCGGCGTGGAAATCCCGCTCACGCTCTATCGCGAAGGTGTCACCTTCGACGTGCGGGTAAATTCATCCGACCGGACGAAATTCCTCAAGGCACCGCGCCTGCATTGAGCGTTATCCCGCCGGCGCGGCAATGAGCGTTCATCGATCGCGCCGTCACCCCTCCTCGATTGCGTCGACACGGTCTGGATAAAAGGCGAGATGGTCCTTGATCTCCGTCATGGCAGGGAAGGGCTGCTCGTAGCTCCACACGGCGTTCTGCGAGCTGCGGCCATCGGCGGCGATGCTGAAATAGCTGGCGTCGCCTTTGTAGGGACAATGCGTGCGATGGTTGCTCGGCGTGAGCAAGCTCATGTCCGCGTCGGCGCGCGGAATATAAAGCACGGGTCTGTAACTCGCTTCCTGCAGTGTGAGCGCGCGCGTCGTGTCGGCGACCACGCGGCCCGCGAAGGTAACGCGCACCCGCTTTTCATTCTTGGCAATGCTGATGGGATGGTCGGGGCCCGGAAGTTTCATCGTGCTCGCCTCGCTGCGTTATGGATAACATTCGGTATATGGCGCCGTCACCGGTGCGGCCGTCGCGGTCTAGTTAAGCGCCATTTTCCGGGCTCGCCAGCCAAATTGCGAAAAGTTGAACGATCGTCTCAACAAAACTACAGACACTTCGATCTAGATTGCGCGTAATTGGGCGCAAAGGTTTCCGCGGTTTTCATGGCCAATACGCAAATCGAAAAGATGCTTCAGGGGCTTAATATCCTGATCGTCGATGACAACGCCTTTATGCGCCGGCTCACACGCACGATGTTGACGAACCTCGGCGCCAAGTCGGTGCTCGAGGCTCCCGACGGCCTGGCTGCGCTGGAAGCGATCCGTACCTGCGATCCCGACGTCATGCTGCTCGATTGGGACATGCCGGTGCTCAACGGCATCGAGGTGCTGCGCATCGTGCGTTCGCCCGGGGTGTTTCCGCGTCCAAATTTGCCGGTCATCATGCTGACCACGCGCGCGCAACGCGCTCAGGTGAACGAGGCGCTACGTGCCGGCGCCAACGAGTTTTTGCTCAAGCCGACGTCGCCCAAGGCCTTATGCGACCGCCTGATGTCGATCGTGTGCAAGCCGCGGCCGATGGTAAAGCTCGGCACGTACTATGTGCCGCAACCTCGACGCCTGTCGGCGCCGCGCGACCTGGCGCACGCGGACGCCGAGTGAAAACTCGGCCGGCGCATTTGTGACGGCGAGGATTTGACCGGCCCGGTGCCGATCGGTCGCGAGATGCTGGCGCGCCCGAGACGATTCGAACGTCCGACCTTTGCCTTCGGAGGGCAACGCTCTATCCAGCTGAGCTACGGGCGCGTGTAAGCCCTCAATAGACGAAACGCGCACAAGCGGCAACGGGCCCGGATCTTTGGTGGGGCCGATTGGTGCATCCCGGGCCTTGAGCTTTCTGTGGTTAAGCCTGTGGCCGGGCCGCTCGCAGCTATGCGCCTCTAAAAGAATCTCTTACTGCTTTAACGATTCGCGCATGGTGCGCGCCCAAGGAGCATTTTCAAATGGCAGTCGCCGCTTCATCCAAGCCGAAAGCCGGCAAACCGGTCACCACCAAGCACCTGGCCGCTGCGCTCTCGGAACAGCATCAGCTTACCAAGAAGCAGGGCTTGGAAATGATGGAACAACTCATCGGCATGATCACCAAGCACCTGAAGAAGGGCGAGCGGGTGAAGATTTCCGGCCTCGGCATTCTGCTGGTGCGCAACCGCGCCGCCCGTATGGGCCGCAATCCGATGACTGGCGAGGCGATCAAGATCAAGGCCAGCAAGAAAGTTGCATTCCGGGCCTCCAAGGATCTGAAGATGGCGATCTGATCGCCCCGGTTCCGTTTTTACAAAACCCCGCCGCACGCGGCGGGGTTTTTGTTTTTGCCCGCAGACTATCGATGCAACCCGCACTCTTTCTTTGAGTCTTCCCACCACCATCGGCCGGCGCGTTCTGGCTCTCCCGGCGCAATCGCGCGCGTGCACGGTGCGCAGCCAATCGAGGCAAATCCCGCGGCGTGCAGCGGATTGATGGGAGTATTTTGCGCAGCGGCGAAATTTTGCACCGTTTCGCGGGTCCAATCGAAAAGCGGATTAAGTTTGATCACGCCATGGGCGGTGTCGACGCCGACGACCATCATGTCGCGTCGCCCCGCCGACTGCTCGGACCGCAGCCCTGTGATCCAAGCCTGCGCACCAGCGAGCGCGCGATCAAGCGGCTCGACCTTGCGGACATAACAGCAGCCAAGCCGTGCCTCGCGCGATTCATAGAAGCCGTTTATACCGTGTCGCTCGACGAACGCGGCGATATCGTCATGCCGAGGGAAAAAGGCCTGGACTCGGCGTCCGAAACGCCTCTCGGTCTCGGCCCACAAATCATAGGTTTGGGGAAACAGGCGTCCCGTGTCGAGCGTCGCCAAATCGACGTCGATGTCGTTCTCGCAGAGCATCTGAACGATGACCTGATCTTCCAGCCCGAAGCTCGTCGTGAAGACAATCCGTCCGGAGATTTCCGCACGAAGCCGCTTGAGCCTCTCCACTGCCGGCAAATCACGCATGATCGGCGCAAGTCGTTTGGCCTGTGCCGCCAAGGCGCCTCGCTCCGCTTCAGACGCCCGATTCTGCTGTGGCTGCGCACCTGTCGTCAGATGAGCCGGCCGGGCGTTTGCAACCGGAGCATAATGATCCAGCGACAAGATAAGCCCGCCGCCCGCGATGCGGCCGTCGAACTCGATGACCACGCGGCCGACTGCTGGATTGGTCGTGTAGGGATCGCCCGCGAGCGGCTGCGAGAGCATGATCTCGACCTCGCCAACATGGTTTTGACCGATAACATTGCCGCCCGTATGCGTCAGGCTGCCGGGATCGACACCATTGATGATGGCGCTCACCGTTCCGCGGCTGTGCGCCGTTCCGACCCGCGCGATGAGATCAGTGCCGACTTCGAGCGCTGTCTTCGCCAGCCAGAAGACACGCGCACGGAGCCGATTTCCGTATGCCGGCGGTGTCGATAGCGATGCAACAAGGTCTCCGCGATCAATGAAGATCTCCTGATCGAGCGTGATGCCGATCGACTGGCCTGCAATCGCTTCCCGAGGCGCCCCCCGTTTTTCGTATGCTGGCCAACGCTCAATTGTCTTGACGCGCGCCAACTTTCCGCCCGGCGCGATTGCGATCGGATCTCCAATCGCGATCACGCCACTTTCGACGCGTCCCGCGACAATGCGGCGGTCGTCGACCTTGTAGATCGCCTGGACAGGCATCCTGAATGGCAGTCCGGCCGCCGCATGCATCGCTCGAAATTCGTCCAGTGCTTCGAGCACGGTCGGGCCGTTATGCCATGCGAGTGACCCCGTGCGCCGCGAAACGCCATCGCCAAGCCGTGCAGAAATCGGAACGACCGACGTCGGGTTCAGGCCGAGATCGGTCAAATAGGAAAGAACGTCAGTCCTGAGCGATTTGAAGCGTTCCGGATCGAAATCGATGCGGTCCATTTTATTGATGATGACCGCAACCTGACGAATGCCAAGGAGCTGCAGCATGTAAGCGTGGCGGCGGGTCTGGTCGCGAATACCTTCGACGGCATCCACAATGAGAAGGGCCGCGTCGGCCTGCGCGGCTCCGGTGATCATATTGCGGAGAAACTCCGCATGACCCGGGGCATCGATCAGCAGAATGTCGCGAGACGGCGTTCGGAAGCGAATTTGGCTGGTGTCGATGGTGATGCCTTGGTCACGTTCGGTTTGCAGGGCATCGAGCAGGAAGGACCACTCGAACGGCACGCCGCGACGCGCGGCGACGGCCTTCAGCGCTTCGAACTTTCCCGCGGCCAGACTGCCGGTCTCGTGCAGCAGCCGGCCGATGAGAGTCGATTTGCCGTGGTCGACATGGCCGACAATCACGACGCGGATGGAGTCGCGCTCGGGCAAGGCCGATACGATATGGGTCTCATCATGGACAACAACGTTCATGGCACATCACACTCACTGGTGGGGGAAGAAGCGTTGCGCATCACAAATAACCGGCCGTGCGCAGGCGCTCGAACGCATCCTCGGACTCATGGTCCATCGACCGGCCCGATCGCTCCGGAATCCGGGTCGTATTCAGTTCTGCGATGATTTGGTCGATGGTCTGCGCATTGGAAGCGACCGGAAACGTAATGTCTGTATCGCCGAGCGAGCGGTAGCGTTTGCCGTGCCGCGCCAGATAAAGCGGGATGATCGGAATCGATTCACGTCGCGTGTAAGCCCAAATGTCGGCTTCGGTCCAATGCAGGATCGGGTGCACGCGCAGATGCGCGCCGGGCAGCGGCGCGGCGTTGAAGTGGTTCCAGAATTCCGGTGGCTGATCGCGCACATCCCATAAACCTTCGGCGCCACGCGGGGAAAACACGCGCTCTTTGGCGCGCGTGGGCTCTTCATCGCGGCGGATGCCGGCGATCAATCCGTCGAAGCCGTGCTTGGCCAAGGCAAGCTTGAGCCCTTCGGTCTTGCGTGCCGCAGACCGGGCGGCGGGCGGCAGCGTCGGATCGATGGTTTCGACGGGAGGGCAGTGCTCGATCAAAAGATTGAGTTGCCACTCCCGCACATAGCGGTCGCGAAAGGCATACATCTCGGGAAATTTCTTGCCAGTGTCGACATGCATGGCTGGAAAAGGCACGCGCCCGAAAAAGGCCTTCCGCGCGAGCCAGATCATGACATTGGAATCTTTTCCGAGCGACCAGAGGAGAGCGATGGACTTCAGGCGCGCGAAAGCCTCGCGCATGATGAAAATGCTCTGTGCTTCGAGCTCATCCAAACGATCCATCGATGTCACTCCGTAAGCGCACGAGACGGCCGGATGTGACAAAGGCAAAAATTTCTATCGTTGCTTTAAGTCGCATCGGTACTTTCGGAAAGTGCGGCCTGTTAAAGTAGGCGGCGAATGACCTGCCTACCGTAGATATGGCGCGGCTCGATCCTTTGGAATTCCAAATTTGAATGTCGTTTTGGCGGTTCATTCTATGAATGAAGGCGCCGTTGCTAAATTTTTCTACGGTCAACATTGCATTCCGAATAGCCACATCGAAGAGAACCAATTTCTATTCGGTCAGTTTGTTTGGCTGGAACCTTCTTTGGTAATAGACTTAAAGAGTGAGTTGCCGCCTTGTTAAACGTCGGTGCGCGAATAGGGTTTCGAAACTTTTTTGCAAAGGTCACGAAACGAAATAAGGATGGATGCAAAGGCAATGTGCGACTTCATACGGATACGTGCGGCGCTCGCAGCGCTGTGCGTGTTGCTGCTGCTAACAGGGGCAACGCAATCGCTGGCGCAAACGACACTCCGAATCGGTCATTTTCCCAACATTACGCATGTTCAAGCTCTGGTCGCACACAACATGTCGCGCCAGGGAAAAGGCTGGTTCGAGCAGCGCCTTGGACCGGAGATCAAGATTGAATGGTACGTCTACAACGCCGGCCCGAGCGCGATGGAAGCGATTTTCGCAAAATCGATCGACCTCACTTATGTCGGGCCGAACCCGGCGATCAATGCCTATGTGCGCTCAGGCGGAAAGGAAGTCCGCATCATAGCGGGCTCGGTCAACGGGGGCTCCGCGCTGGTTGTACACAAGGGCTCGCCGCTTAAAACAGCCGCCGATTTCCGCGGCAAAAAAATCGCCACGCCGCAGTTCGGCAATACTCAAGATGTCGCGGCACGTGCGTGGCTTTCGGCGGGCGGCTTGAAAATTACGCAGGCAGGCGGCGATGCGCAGGTTCTACCGACCGCCAACCCCGATCAGTTATTGCTATTCAAGCAAAACCAGATCGACGCGGTGTGGACGGTCGAGCCTTGGGTATCGCGCCTGGAACTAGAGGCGGGCGGCGAAGTTCTCATCGATGATCGGCAGGCGATTACCACCGTCCTGGTCGCCCGGGCCGACCTGCTTGCAACCCAGCAGGGCTTGGTGCGTAAATTGATCGATGCACATCGGGAATTGACCAATTGGATCCTGAAGAATCCGGCTGAGGCAGAGCGGATGGCTCGGGAGGAGTTGGACGAGGAGATGCACACAAAGTTCTCGCCCGAACTCATCGCCAAGGCGTGGCGCCGGATCGTCGTGACCGGCGATGTAACGCTCGATGCTCTCAAGGAATTCATGACGAGTGCCCAGTCCGTGGGCTTCCTGCGCGGCGCGCCGGACATTTCCCAACTCGTTGCCAACCCATGATCGCCAACGACGCCGAGCCACGGGCATCGCCTCCGGCCGAGCTCGTGGTCGAGGGCATCGACAAGTGGTTTCGCACCGACCGTGCGACAACCCACGCAATTGACGATATGAGTTTTCGTGTTGCGGGCGGTGAATTCGTCTGTCTGGTCGGGCCGAGCGGGTGCGGTAAATCGACGCTTCTGGACATTATTGCCGGGCTCACAACTCCCGACGAAGGCCGTGTGCTGGCTGACGGTCAACTGGTGGACGGACCGGGGCGACACCGGCTGGTGATGTTCCAGGAATCGGCGCTGTTTCCCTGGCTCAATGTATTCGGCAACGTCATGTTCGGCTTGCATCGCAAGCCTGAGTTGAGCAATCGGCAACGCCGCGCGATCGCCGAATATCATCTCGCGCTGGTTGGTCTGGAGAAATACAAAAAAGCTTACGTGCACGAACTGTCGGGGGGCATGAAGCAGCGCGTAGCGCTGGCACGGTCGCTGGCGCCGGATCCGCGTGTGCTGCTGATGGACGAGCCGCTGTCGGCACTCGACGCGATCACGCGCGAGCAACTCTGTTACGATATTCAGGACATCTGGCAGAGGCGGCGCAAGACGATCGTGCTCGTCACCCACGACGTGCGCGAAGCAGTGTGTTTCGCCGACAGGGTTCTCCTCCTGTCGCCGAGCCCGGGTAGAATCCGCGAGGAATTCCGTGTCCCGCTACCGCGCCCGCGCGACATCAACAGCCCCGAGCTCGCTCATATTGCCCAGCGGATCATGGCGGCCCTGAAGGGCTACCTCAGTGAGACACACGAGGCGGCCGAATGAGGCGCACACTTGTTGTTGTTACATTTTTCCTGCTGCTGCTCGGGCTCTGGCAGCTGGCAACTCTGAGTGGGCGGTGGTCACCTGTTTTGCTGCCTTCGCCCGCAATGGTTTGCGAATATTTATGGGGCGCGCTGCGAGATGGTTCGCTCACCGAAGCGGTCGAAGTGACTCTCAGGCGGCTGCTCGTCGGCTATGCGATTGGTGTCATTATCGGGCTGCCGCTCGGTCTCCTGACCAGCACGTCCGATTATTTTGAGGACACGATCGGCGCATTGGCACTCGGGCTGCAGACCTTGCCGAGCGTGTGCTGGGTTCCGCTTGCGCTGCTCTGGTTCGGCCAGACCGAGGCCGCCATGTTGTTCGTCGTCGTGATGGGGACGGTTTGGTCCGTGGTGATCGCCACTGATACCGGTGCGCGCACAATTCCTCCGATCTATGCCCGGGCCGCGCGCACAATGGGGTCGGAAGGATTCGATAAGTGGACAAGGGTGATCCTGCCGGCGTCGCTGCCGTTCGTGATCAGTGGCATGAAACAGGGCTGGGCCTTCGCCTGGCGCTCACTCATGGCGGCGGAGATATTTGTCACCATTCTTACCGGCTTCGGCCTTGGCCATATGCTTCAATATGGCCGTGAATTGAGCGCCATGGATCAGGTGATCGGCGTGATGGTGGTGATCGTGGTGATCGGCCTTGTCGCGGACAAGGCGCTATTTTCGCCCTGCGAGCGATTTCTGCATCGGCGCTGGGGCACGGGATTGAAATAGAGATCCGGCCTGGCTGAGAGCTCGCAACATACTCCGCTCATTCCCGTCCCCGCCTGCGCGGGGACAGGCTCCAGCGGGCATATCTCATCCCGCCTCATGCTGAGGAGCCGCGCAGCTCTACTGTCGTCCCCGCACCCGGGTCCGGCTTCGCCGGCCTGAGTGCAGGCTCCAGCGGGGACCCATACGCCGCGACCCATCGATAGGCTGCGGCGTATGGATCCCGGGCCTCGCTGACGCTCGCCCGGGACGACGCAGAAAATGCGTCTTGACTTTAATCCTAGCACGACTATAATCCTATTCGTTCGATCCACCAGAGGGCGCTCTCATGAGGCGTCATGAAGGGTGGGATCGGATGCGGCGCCCGCGGGCGTGGTTTCGCAGCCACGCCTCCGGGAGGCCCCGGGTCGCCGTCCGCTCCAACTACGTGGGGCTGCCTTCAATGGCTGGACGCGGCGTGGACGAAGGGCGGCGAAAGCCGCCTGGATGCGGTGTCCGCGCCCGGAAGCACGGTCCCGGCGGACAGAAAAGCCGCAGGTGGAGCGCCGTGTGGCGAACGTGCCTCGCAAAGGCACGTCAACGCCGCAAGGCGTTGGACCGCTGGTTGCGCCGCACGGCGCTCCATTCCCTCGCAATGGGGGGCACAAGTAAAGACGGGCCTCCCCGGGGCCTCGACAAAGAATACGGGCGGCGGAGCGTTGGCTAAGGCTGTTTGACAATTGAATCTGAGAATTGGCGCGCGGGAGCAAACTCTTCCTGTCGTCCCCGCGAAAGCGGGGACCCATACGCCGTGCCCTATCGAGATGCTGCGGCGTATGGGTCCCGGGCCTCGCATACGCTCGCCCGGGACGACGGGAAAAACTGTCCGGCAACGACAGTGAAATGAGCGCAAAAGGCACGCGTTCAGCGCTCCTCACCATGAGGCGACAGGGCAGCACGGCACGGTCTATAATGCGCCCCAGGAAATTCCGAGGAGGTTTCATGTCGCAAGCGGCCGAGAAACGCGGTGGGACACCTGCGATGCTGAAGGATGCGGCATTCGTATGGGAAGATCCGCTCGATCTCGAAGGCGAGCTGACCGAAGACGAACGCATGGTGCGCAACACCGCGCGCGGCTTTGCGCAAGGCTATCTGATGCCGCGTGTCGTCGAAGCCTTCCGCGACGAGACATACGATCCGGGCATGCTGCCGGAAATGGGCAAGCTCGGTTTGCTCGGACCCACCATTCCGGAAGAATACGGCGGCGCGGGGCTCGGTTACGTCTCCTACGGGCTGATCACGCGCGAACTTGAGCGCGTCGATTCCGGCTATCGCTCGTCGATGTCGGTGCAGTCTTCGTTGGTGATGTATCCGATCTACGCTTACGGCACCGAAGCACAGCGCCGCAAATATCTGCCCAAGCTCGCAACCGGAGAAACCATCGGCTGCTTCGGGTTGACCGAGCCTGATCATGGCTCCGATCCCGGCTCGATGGTGACCCGTGCCGAGAAAGTCTCCGGCGGCTACAAGCTCAACGGCGCCAAGACCTGGATCTCCAACGCGCCGGTTGCGCATGTCGCAGTGGTGTGGGCAAAGCTCGACAATGTCATCCGCGGCTTTCTGGTGGAGCGCGGCACAAGGGGTTTCTCCACGCCGAAGATCGAAGGAAAGCTGTCACTGCGTACGTCGATCACCGGCGAGATCGTGCTGGAAGATTGCGTGATCCCCGAGGAAAACTTGTTGCCGAACGTGAAGGGCCTCGCCGGTCCGTTCGGCTGCCTCAACAATGCACGCTTTGGTATCGCATGGGGCGCGATGGGTGCCGCTGAATTTTGCTGGCATCGCGCGCGCCAATACGTGCTCGACCGCAAGCAGTTCGGACGCCCGCTCGCCGCCAATCAGCTGGTGCAGAAGAAACTCGCCGACATGCAGACCGAGATCGCGCTCGGCCTGCAAGGCGCGTTGCGGCTCGGGCGCATGCTGGAAGCCGGCAAGGCCTCACCGCCGTCGATCTCGCTGATGAAGCGCAACAATTGCGGGAAGGCCCTCGATATCGCGCGGCTCGCGCGCGACATGCATGGCGGCAACGGCATTTCCGAGGAATATCACGTGATGCGCGTGCTTTCGAACCTCGAGACGGTGAACACCTACGAGGGCACGCACGACATTCACGCGTTGATTCTCGGTCGCGCGCAGACCGGCATCCAGGCGTTCTTTTAGTTCAATCTGCAATGTGTGCCCGCAATCCGCTCATCCCCGCGAACGCGGGGATCCGGAGCCCAGCTTTCCGCTATTTCATTCTGGATTCCGGCGTAAGCGGGAATGAGCGGAAGAAAAGTTATCGCGCATGGACTTGATAACAACCGTCTTTCTGGCCGGTGCCGGCGTTCTTGCCGGCATCATCGCGACCATGGTCGGCGGTGCGGCGGTGGTGATTTATCCGGCGCTGATCGCGACCGGCGTGCCGCCGCAGCTCGCCGCGGTGTGCAATCTCGCTTCGGTCATGCCCGCAACAATGCTGGCGTCATTGTCCGACCGGTCGCAATTGCCACCGTTCGATCGTGCGTTCGTCGGTTTGATTATCGCCTCGATTGTCGGCGCCGGTCTCGGCGCCGCGCTTCTGGTGCTCACGCCGGAGCGGATGTTCGCGCAGGTCGTGCCATTTTTGCTCGGCTTCGCCACGTTGCTGTTCGCCCATTCCGAACGCATCAGTCGCTGGCTTCGCAAGCGCGCGGAGGGCCGCGGGCACGCCATCGCATTTAGCTTCGCAAGCCTGAAGGTGATCCTGCCGGTTTCGTTTTACGGCGGCTATTTCGGCGCCGGGGTCGGCATCCTGATGCTCGGCGTATTTTCACTGGCGACCGGTGGCGACTATCGTGCCGCCAATGTCGCCAAGAATTTTGTCTCCAGCCTCAATGGTCTCGCCGCGACCTTGGTGTTTGCCACGCAAGGCGCGGTGCTTTGGCCACAGACGCTCGCACTCGCCGCCGGAACGATTATCGGCGGTCTGATCGGGGCCTATGTGGCGCGCATCATCCCGCGCAATGTCGTGCGCGTGCTCATCGTCGTGGTCGGCGCCGCGCTGACAATCGCGTTTGCGCGGCGCTATTGGTTTTAAAGCGGCATGCGCAAACGAAAATGCCTAATGCGGTATGCTGTTGACGCTTTGCGCCAGTGCGGCAACGCGCGCCGTCATCGCACTGTTCGGATCATTGAGCGCATCGATGATGGTGAAATGATTGGTGCCGGCGATTTCCTCGTAGCGCGTAAGCGCGTGCGCTTGCCGCCAGGCTTCGGCGATCGACTTGCTCTGACGCAGGAATTCACTCGATTCCAGCGCGCCCACGACGGCGTCGAGACTTCGCCCGGCCGGCACGCTCCAATGAAGAGGAGATATGCGCCGCGCTTCCGCTTCGTCGAGTCGCAAATCCGCGTTTTGCGATACATGCACCAGCGGCAACAGATCGAACACGCCGGAGATCGCATAGGCCGAGGGTACAAGATCGGCGGGCGCATCGGAGGCGAAGACCTTCCAGTTGGTCGCGACCATGCAGGCTGCGAGATGTGCGCCGGCGGAATGGCCGTAGATGAAAATGCGCTGGCGGCGTTTGCGCCAAAGATAAAGACAAGCGGCGCGCATTTGCTCGATGATGTCGGCGATCGCGCAGTTCGGGCAAAGATCGTAGCCAACGACCGCGACCGTGATACCGCGTGCATTCGGGCCCGCGGCCAATTGGGAAAACATGGTGGGCTCGAGCGAACGCCACCAGCCGCCATGAATGAACATGGCAAGCGGCGCCTTGTCGTCGTCTTTGGCGGGAAACAGATCGAGGGTCCGGCGCATCGAAGGCCCGTAACCAATCCCGAGTTTGGCGTTATGCGCGGCTGCCCGATACGCGGCGCCGTCGCGCTGCCAACGCGCGAATATCTCCGGATGTTCGGGCACGCGGGCGCGATTGTCATATTCGACTTCGTAATCAATGGGCATAGCTGTTCTCGGATTGCGGCACGAAACCGATCCGGCTTTGCGCCGGGCTAAAACAACGTTATCTCTTAGCCATGAAAATCGACGGCAAGCAAATGCGGACCATCTGGGTCGAGAGTGACGGCACAGGCGCCGGCATTATCGACCAGACCCATCTGCCGCATCGTTTTGCGACCGTGCGCCTTGCGACCCTTGAGGATGCGGCGCGGGCAATCAAGACCATGCAGGTGCGCGGCGCGCCGCTGATCGGCGCCGCCGCGGCCTATGGCGTATGGCTCGCTTTGCGTGCGGATCAATCCGATGAGGCGCTTGAGCGGTCCTACTCCACGCTCATTGCCACACGGCCAACGGCGATCAATCTGAAGTGGGCGCTTGATGAGATGCTTGCCGCAGTGCGCAATCGTCCGCGCGCCGAGCGCGCGGAGGCGGCTCTGCGTCGCGCCAACGAAATTGCCGAAGAAGACGTGGTTATCAATCAGGCCATCGGCCGGCACGGGCTCGAGTTGATCGAAGAGGTTGCGGCAAAGAAAAGAGGCGAGCGCGTGAACGTGCTCACCCATTGCAATGCCGGTTGGCTTGCGACCGTCGACTGGGGCACGGCGACCGCGCCGATCTATCTGGCGCACGACAAAGGCCTGCCGATTCATGTCTTTGCCGATGAGACAAGGCCGCGAAATCAGGGTGCTTCACTCACCGCCTGGGAGCTTGGTCATCATGGCGTGCCGCATACGGTGATTCCGGACAATACCGGCGGTCATCTGATGCAACACGGCCTGGTCGACATGGTGATCGTGGGCACCGATCGCGTCACGGCGCAGGGCGACGTCTGCAACAAGATCGGCACTTATCTCAAGGCGCTCGCCGCCCACGACAACGGCGTGCCGTTTTACGTCGCGCTACCGTCACCGACCATCGATTTTAGCGTCAGCGACGGGCTTACCGAAATCCCCATCGAGCAGCGTGCGGCCGATGAAGTCGCGACCATGACCGGAAAGACCGCGGACGGCCGCATCGAGACCGTGCAAATTGTGCCGGATGGCTCGCCAGTTGCGAATTACGCGTTCGATGTGACGCCGGCGCGGCTTGTCACCGGCCTGATCACCGAACGCGGCGTGCTTGCCGCAAACCGCGCCGCGCTTGCTCAAGCTTTTCCAGAGCGTGCCGAAGTCCGGCCAAAATCTGCACGCAAGGTGAGCTGATGGCTTTCCTGTCAACTTCGCTCGCATTGCCTGTCGACGGCCGCCAGTCGGAAACCGCGTTAGCAATCGCGCGCGGCACCGCCCGGCTGTTGCATGCGCATGGACGCTGCGTGGTGAGCGAATTGCCGTTGCCGTCCGGCCGCCGCGCCGATCTGGTTGCTCTCCATCCGACCGGTGAGATCTGGATCGTCGAAATCAAGTCTTCCATTGCCGATTTCCGGGCCGATCAGAAATGGCAGGACTACCGCGCTCATTGCGACCGGCTTTTCTTCGCCTCCACTGTCGAAGTGCCTTGCGATATTTTCCCGCCGGATACCGGATTGATCGTAGCCGACGCGTTCGGGGCGGAGTTCAAATGCGAAGCGCCCGAGCACAAGCTGCCGGCGGCGACGCGCAAATCGATGATGTTGCTGTTCGCCCGCGCCGCAGCGATGCGCCTGCAATCGCTGGCGGATCCGACGGGCCCATATGCGGATGCGGAGTGAGGTCAGCGCGGCGCGCGCTTGGCCAGAATTCGCTGCAAGGTGCGGCGATGCATGTTGAGGCGGCGCGCAGTCTCCGAGACGTTCCGGCCGCACAATTCATAAATGCGCTGGATGTGCTCCCAACGCACGCGGTCGGCCGACATCGGATTTTCCGGAGGGTCGATCTTCGTATTGTCTTGCGCAAGCAGGGCCGCAACAACGTCATCGGCGTCGACGGGCTTGGCGAGGTAATCGACCGCGCCGAGCTTCACGGCATTCACCGCAGTGGCGATATTGCCGTAGCCCGTGAGGATAATGCCGCGAGCATCGGGCCGACGGCGCTTGAGCGCGGAAATCACGTCGAGGCCGTTGCCGTCGGCAAGGCGCATGTCGACCACCGCGTAAGCGGGCGCCGATTTTTCGACTTGCAGCAAACCATCCGCGACGGACTCGGCAGTTGTCACGGTGAAGCCACGTTGCTCCAGCGCTTTCGCGAGCCGCTGCAGGAAGGAATGGTCATCCTCGACGATCAACAAAGACCGTTCGCCGGAGATTTTCTCTTTCGCCGCCGGGTTGGCGGGTTCACTCGTTGCAGCGTCCACGTTAATCACCCGCGCGCTGAGCCCTGCGCTTATTGTAACTCGTACAATCTAACAACCTCACCGCAATAAATAGTGATTTCGCGCGTTTACCTCAAGCGGCTGTGGACGTTAACGATTGTTCGAAATCGGTCCGGCTCCAGCGAAGCCTCACGATTGCGCCGCGTTGAGCCGGTGGCCGATTTTCGAAGGATAGTGTCGCGCCCGAGCGCTCGAGCAGGGTCTTGGCGATGAAGAATCCGAGCCCCAAACCGGCCGGTTCGTCTGCGGTATCATTGGGTTGGCGGTGCCGGCTGGTGACATAAGGCTCGCCGATGCGGGCCAGTATTTCCGGTGCAAAGCCCGGCCCATCGTCGCTGATGGTTACCTGAACAAAGTCCTCACTCCACAGCGCATCGACCGAAACCCGGTCGTGCGCGAAATCGACCGCGTTTTCCAGCAAATTCCCGAGCCCGTACAGGATGGCCGGATTGCGTGCGCCGACCGGCTCACTGCCGCGTTCTTTCGGTGTCGTCACGTCGATGGTTACCCCGAAATTTCGATGCGGCGCCACGACCTCTTCGATGAGCGCCGTCAGCGGTGTGCGGTCGAACGGCTCTCCGCTCGACGATAGTTCCGTGAGCTTGGCGAGTATATCGCGACAGCGCGTCGCCTGTTCGCGCAGCAGGCGCACGTCGTCGCCGTGCGGCGCATTCGGCGCAATAGCGCGCTCCAGTTCCTTCGCGATGACTGAAATGGTCGAGAGCGGTGTGCCGAGCTCATGCGCGGCGGCGGCGGCAAGCCCATCGAGCTGGGACAGATGTTGCTCGTGTGCCAGCACCAGTTCAGTTGCGGCAAGCGCATCCGACAGTTGCCGCGACTCCTCGGTGATTTGCCAGGCGTAGACGCCGATGAACCCGATCGCGAGCAAAATGCAAAGCCAGACGCCCATCATATAGATCGGCGGCAATTGCAGCGGGTCCTCGTTATCCCAAGGAAGCGGATAATGCACGAACACCAATACGGTCGCGCACACGACCGCGAATGCGCCGAGCATGAGCGTGAGGCGAGGCGGTAATGCGGTTGCCGACCACAGCACCGGTCCCAAAAACATAAAGGCGAACGGATTTTGCAGACCGCCTGTCAGGAACAGAAGGACGGCCAATTCCGCAATGTCGAAAGCGAGCAACCAGGCGGCTCGGTCCGGCTCGAGCCGTTGCGTCAAGTGGAAACGCAGCCGCAACGCGACGTTGAGCCAGGCCGCCAAGGCGATCGCCGAAAGGCAGGCATAGATCGGCAGTTCAAAATCGAGGCCGAAAAAGACCACCAGGACGGCGGTCGTTTGCCCGATGATTGCAAGCCACCGCAGCCGCACGAGTGTGTCGAGCCGCACATTGCGGCGCGGGTGGTGCTGGGCAAAGTTGAACGCTGGCATAAGCTCAGTCTAGCGCCAAGCAGCGCGCGCACAAATTGCCGTCAAATCGCGGGGCTTGCGCTTCCTGCGGCGGGGCGTCACATCTTGCGCCGTATGGACAAACAAAGCACTCCTGCCATCGCGGTCGACCGGCTTGTCAAGCAATACAAGGGCGTGGCGGCGGTCGACGGCATTTCGTTTCGTCTGGTACCGGGGTCGATTACCGGCCTTCTCGGCGGCAATGGGGCCGGCAAAACCACGACGATTGCGATGATTATGGGGCTCGTCACGCCAACGTCCGGCACCGTCACGGTTTTAGGCGCCGACATGCCGAGAGAACGCTATCGCGTCCTGCACCGGATGAATTTCGAAAGTCCTTATGTCGATATGCCGATGCGCCTGACGGTGCGGCAGAACTTATCCGTGTTCGCTCAGCTCTACGCGGTGCCGGATATAGACGAACGCATCGCCAGCCTTGCCGCAGATCTCGACCTGACCGAATTCCTGGATCGTCCGACCGGCAAGCTTTCGGCCGGGCAGAAGACACGGGCCTCGCTGGCCAAGGCACTCCTCAATAAACCCGAAGTCTTGCTGCTCGACGAACCGACTGCATCACTCGACCCGGATACCGCCGATTGGGTGCGCTCGCGGCTCGAGCGTTACCGCGCGGAGCATGGCACGACCGTGCTGCTTGCCTCCCACAACATGGGCGAAGTCGAACGCTTGTGCGAGCGCGTCGTCATCATGAAAAAGGGCCGCGTTGAGGACGACGATACGCCCGGGCGTCTGCTCGCGCGTTACGGCCGGGAGACGCTGGAAGAAGTATTCCTCGATGTGGTACGTGGCCGCCGGCAAAGCGAGGCTGCACAATGATCGGTGCCGATACCGGCATGAATTTCTCGCTCAATCGCGTCGCCGCCATGGTGCGGCGCTATTGGTATCTGTTGCGCTCGTCGTGGCCGCGCATTCTCGATTTGATTTATTGGCCGACCGTGCAGATGCTGATGTGGGGCTTCTTGCAGCTTTACATTTCACAGAACGCCGGATTTTTTGCGCGCGCCGGAGGAGTGTTCATCGGCTCTGTGTTGCTGTGGGATATTCTTTTCCGCGGCCAGCTCGGTTTTTCCATTTCTTTCCTGGAAGAAATGTACGCGCGCAACCTCGGCAACATCATGATGTCGCCGTTGCGCCCAGCCGAATTTTTGCTCGCGCTGATGATCATGAGCATCGTGCGCTTGTCGATCGGCATGATTCCGGTGTCGTTTCTTGCCATCGCCTTCTTCGGCTTCAATCTCTGGGCGCTTGGGCTGGCGCTCGTCGCTTTTTTCGCCAATCTCATTCTGACGAGTTGGTCAGTCGGCATTTTCGTCGCCGGTCTGTTGCTGCGAAATGGCCTGGGCGCCGAAAGCATGGCCTGGACCATCATGTTTCTGTTTCTGCCGCTGACCTGCGTCTATTACCCGGTCGCGGTCCTGCCGGAATGGTTGCAGTATTTCGCCTGGATGCTGCCCCCAACCTATGTCTTTGAAGGCATGCGCGCGCTGGTGATCGACCATGTGTTTCGCGCCGATCTGATGGCAGAAGCATTTGCGTTGAATATCGTGTTCTTCGCGGCTGCATCATTTGCTTTCCTCAAGCTTTTGCAGAGCGCGCGGGTCCAAGGTTCGCTCCTGCAGACCGGCGAATAGCGGGAAAAAACCTCGTATTTACTTGGATTTAGAGACTTCGGGCGCGTTGTAAACCTGACACGAACAACTTATCTCTATGTTGACGCTATGACTGAAAAACGACAGTCTCCCGCACCGCAGCGAGGCCCGGGGTCAGATTCCATGGCAATAGGCGAGTTCGGCGGAGCCGCGACGCTCTCCGACGACGGTGGGTCATTGTTGGCCACGCCGATGTACTGGTTTTACGAACTCGGTCATGCGGCGCTTAATCCTTCGCGCGCCTTCGCCGACGCCACGCGTCTGTTCTTTAAAAATCCGGCCAACCCGTTCGCTCATACGGCTTACGGCAAATCCGTTGCAGCGACGATGGAGTTGTTTGAGCGCTCAACGCGCCGCTATCGCCGTCCGGAGTGGGGAATCGAAACGACTACCGTCGGGGCCGAAAAGATTCCGGTCACCATAAAGACCGTGTGGCAACGTCCGTTCTGCCGACTGCTGCATTTTGAACGCAGCTTCGCCCGTCCGCCGCGCCGGCCTCAGCCGAAGCTGCTGATCGTCGCGCCGATGTCGGGTCACTATCCGACGCTGTTGCGCGGGACGGTAGAGACCTTCCTGCCCAATCACGATGTCTACATCACCGAATGGATTGATGCGCGCATGGTGCCTCTGGCGGAGGGCCGCTTCGATCTCGATGACTACATCGACTACATCATTTCGATCCTGCACGTGCTCGACGGCGACACGCATGTCATTGCTGTTTGCCAACCATCGGTACCAGTGCTTGCCGCTGTGGCCTTGATGGAGGCCGATAAAGACCCCACTGTTCCGCGTTCCATGGTGCTCATGGGCGGCCCGATCGATACGCGAATCAATCCGAATGACGTCAACAAGCTGGCCGAGCGGCGCGGACTCCACTGGTTTCAAAACCACGTCATAACCAAAGTGCCGTTTCCGCATCCCGGCGTGATGCGCGACGTCTATCCGGGCTTCCTGCAGCTTCACGGCTTCATGAGCATGAACCTCGATCGCCACATCGAGGCGCACCACAATCTGTTTTTGCATCTGGTGAAGGCCGATGGTGATTCCGCGCAGAAGCACCGCGAATTCTACGACGAGTATCTTGCGGTGATGGACCTTGCGGCCGAATTTTATCTTCAAACCGTCGAAACCGTATTCATTCGCCATGCGCTGCCCAAATGGCAAATGACTCATCGTGGCCGGCCGATTGATACGAGCGCGATTGAACGTGTCGCATTGATGACGGTGGAGGGCGAGAACGACGACATCTCCAGCGTCGGCCAGACCGAGGCCGCGCACGCCCTGTGCATGAATATTCCGGACGAGCACAAGGTGCACTATGTGCAACCGGTCGTCGGCCATTATGGTGTGTTCAACGGTTCCCGGTTCCGCGCCGAGATTGCGCCGCGCATCTCGGATTTCGTTCTGTCACGCAATGGCAGCCGCGCCGTGCGTCCTGCGCCGCTGAAGGTTGTCGCCCGGCGCTGATCTCGCATTCGCGAGCCTGGTTGTGGCACACTGGCGGCCCGTCCTGATTCTGGGTCGACGATGTCCATACCGCTGCGCGCCTTGCTTTTCCGCCGCACCAGCGAGCCCTCGTCGATCACCGTCGACTATGGCGGCGACATCTATCTGGTGCGCGTGCGCCGTCACCGTCAGGCCCGCCGTTACACGTTGCGCATCCATGCCGCCAACCGCGAAGTGGTCCTCACGATGCCGCCGCGCGGCAGCGTGAGGCAGGCAAGGGAATTCGCGCAAAAGCACGGTGCCTGGATCGAGGCTCGGCTCAAGCGGCTGCCGGATGCCGCGCCTTTTGCGCATGGAACCGTGCTGCCGTTGCGCGGTCGCGCGCACTGCATTGATCACCGGCGCAGCGCACGCGG
>Ga0209647_1000354_pt1 | contig 43371 bp, 37 predicted proteins | sample GraSoi_2013_60cm_FD_185827 | JGI IMG/M metagenome (GOLD analysis project Ga0209647, IMG submission 185827) | Grasslands soil microbial communities from the Angelo Coastal Reserve, California, USA - Sample 9_17_2013_60cm (SPAdes) (version 2) | ecosystem: Environmental > Terrestrial > Soil >...
CTACTTGATTCTCGGCGAAGCGGTAGACGATCGCCACGTTATCGCCCTCGACATAGCCGGTGTCTTTGAGACCCTGGCGGAATACGCGCAGGCGGTCCGCGCCCGCGTCAGCAGTTGTGGGGTCGAGCCACCCGATCACCGGCATCGCCGGTTGCTGCGCGCGCGCCGCGAGCGGCCACGCGGCCGCGCCGCCGAGCAGCGTGATGAACTCGCGCCTTATCACTCAATCACCTCGTCAGCGCGGCCGAGCAACGGCAGGGGGACCGTGATGCCGAGCGCCTTGGCGGTCTTCAGATTGATGATCAACTCGACTTTTGATTCCTGTTGCACCGGCAGGTCGGCGGGCTTCTCGCCCTTGAGAATACGGCCGGTGTAACCCCCGACTCGACGAGACGGCTCGGTACCGCTGCCTGCGTAGCTCATCAGGCCGCCAGCGGAGACAAACTCGTGATACTGGAAAATCGCGGGCACTCGGTGACGGACCGTGAGGGCGGCGAGCTGTTCGCTCCGGCTAATGAACAATGCATCGGTGACGATTACCAGTGCGCCAGCGCGCAGTTGGAGCAATGTGGCGAACGCCGTATCGAAGTCGCGCTCGCTGCTGGCATGCAGCACATGGAGAGTCAGCCCGAGGGTGGCGGTCGCTGCCTGCAGGTCCCTGGTGAGCGACTCGGCAACGGGACTGGTCGGGTTAACGAGCGCGGCTATCACGGCGGCCGTGGGCACCATCTCGTGCAGCAGCTCCAACCGCTTCGCCACCAGCTCAACGCTCAGCGTAGTCACTCCGGTCATGTTGCCGCCCGGGCGATTGAGGCTGGCGATGAGTCCGACCTCGACCGGATCGACGCCCAACTGGAACACGATCGGGATCGTCGTGGTCGCCGCTTTGGCAGCCAGGGCCGCAGGCGCGCCGCTGATGCAGGCGATTACGGACACCTGCCGACGGACCAGATCGTCCGCCAATGCTGGCAGTCGGTCGTTGCGGTCCTCCGCCCAGCGATACTCGATCGCCACGTTGCGGCCCTCGACATAGCCGGTCTCGCTCAGGCCTTGATGGAACGCGCGCGTCCGATCCACGTAGAGGTCAGGCGAAGCACTGCCGAGGAATCCAATCACCGGCATCGCCGGCTGTTGCGCGCGCGCCGCGAGCGGCCACGCCGCCGCCCCGCCGCCGAGCAGCATAATGAACTCGCGACGTTTCACTCGATCACCTCGTCGGCGCGCGCGAGCAGCGTCGGCGGCACGTCGAGGCCGAGCGTCTTCGCCGTCTTCAGATTCATCACGAGGTCGAATTTGGTCGCCGCCTGGACCGGGAGGTCCGCAGGTTTCTCGCCTTTGAGGATGCGATCGACGTAACCGGCGGCGCGCCGGAACTCATCGACAATATTCGAACCGTACGATATCAGCCCGCCCGCGACGGCGTAGTAACGATCGTAGTAGACCGCGGGCAGCCGGTGGCGCGCTGCCAGCGCGATGATCAGATCGCGATGAAGGACGGCCAGCGCGCTTCCAGTCACGATCAGCCCGCCGTTCGGGGTGCGTGCGAAGACTGCGAGGGCGCGCTCAATCTCGTCGGTATCGCCCACATTTACGGGGTTCACCTCGATTGCAACGGCGGGCGACACTGACTGAATCGCGGCCCACAGGCCAAGGCCGGCGCTAATGGCCGGATCACGCAGAACCGCAGCGCGCGTGACGTTCGGCGCGATCTCCTTGAGCAGCTCCAACCATTTCGCGCCGATGCCGTATTCGAAGGACGTAAAGCCTGTGATGTTGCCGCCCGGGCGAGCCAGACTCTCGACGAGGCCTGCGCCAACCGGATCGGGGACGTTCGTGAACACGATCGGCACGGTGCGCGTCGCTCGCCGCAATATCCCGGCAGTCGCACTGCCTGGACCGAAGATGACGTCCGGCGACAGCCCAACCAGTTCGGCTGCATATTTTCGAGTATCATCCTCGTTTCCCCCGGACCAACGGTAGTCGATCTGGAGGTTCTGCCCAACCGTCCAGCCCAGTTGCTGCAACCCCTGCAGGAACGCCGCGTTGCGCTCTTGCACCTGCGGGTCGTTGGCGGCATAGGGCATCAGCGCGCCGACTCGCCGTATCCGCTTAGCTTGCTGCCCGCGGGCCGCCACCGGCCACGCCGCCGCCGCGCCGCCGATGAGCGTGATGAACTCGCGGCGCCTCATGTCGAACATGGGGAACTTCCTCCCCTCCCGCTTTAAGCGAGTGCCACCTGTCGTGACCGCTGGCAGGCGAGCGAAACCTTGCGGGCGGTCTTCCTCACCCTCAGTCTGCCGCAGGGCGGCCGGTAGGTCCTTGGCCAAGTCCTGAATCGTTCCGAATCGAGATGGGGCGCTGCGACCCCTCCTGTACTCGACCTAAACGATAGCACATCACGGCGCGGCGGCAGACCGCTGAACTGCGGGACTTCGACCCGGCTTATGACCGCAGTGGGTCATTCTCGTCGGTATCGACGCGCATCGGTCGGGTCGCGGCGTGTCTGCTTCGCTCCGATCGCGCCCGGATTTGTGCAAGGCGCTAACGAGCGCCAAACCGGGAAATCGCGTCAAGCCGACAAGGGCGAGGTTACCTCTGCAAGGGCAGCTAATCAGTACGGCTTCTGCCCACACACCGTGACGCGATGGCCGTAGCGCCTGTGGGGGTAATAGTCCCACAACGCATGGTGTTGCGTGCAGCGGTTGTCCCAAAATGCAATCGAGTTCGGCGTCCACTTGAAGCGCATGCTCAACTCGGGGGTCTCAATGTGCCGATAAAGCATTTCGAGAATCGCGTCGCTTTCGCTCTTGCGCAGACCGACAATATGCGTGGTGAAGAAGCGATTCACGAACAGGCATTTCCTACCTGTCTCGGGATGCGTCCGAACAATCGGATGCTCGGCACGCGGATAGATCTTTCCGCGGTCGTCATTGCCGTAGCGGCCGCGATAATGCTTCTCGCCATCGTGGACCGCTGTGAGGCCATTAATGAACTTGCGGATTGGCTCCGACAGCATGTCGTAAGCGAGATACATGTTGGCGAACATGGTGTCGCCGCCGCCGTCAGGGGGCACTTCCGTAAGATAGAGGATCGAGCCCATCGGCGGCTCGGGGTCGCACGATACGTCAGAGTGCCAATCCTCGCCGGCAATGTACTTGGCTTTGTCATCCGCTTTGATAACGAGAACTTCGGGGTGGTCCGCAACCAGGTCCGGCGACGCAGGGTGCATGTGCAGCTTGCCGAAGCGGCGGGCGAAGTCTTTGTGCTGTTCGATGCCCAGCTTCTGGTCGCGGAAGAAGATCACCAGGCGGTCCATAAGCGCGTCATGCACTTCCTGGAATTGCTGGTTCCCGAGCGGATTGGATAGGTCGACGCCACGGATTTCGGCGCCGATATGCGGCGTGGAATTATGTACTTCGATGGTCTGATAGCCCATGTTCCTTCTTCCTTCAGTGTGTCAACTACCGTTGATCGATCAAGTGCTCGTCACGAAAGCTGCCGTGAACCTCAGTTCATTTTGATCCCGGCCGCTTTGATGAGGGCCGCGTTGGTGCGAATCTCGGCTTTGACATGCGCATCGAACTCGGCCGGGGTCATCACCATCGGCTCCAGGCCAAGTGTCGCGAGCTTGTCCTCCACGTTGGGTGTCTTAAGGGCTTTCAACGTCTCGCGATGAAGCGTCTCGACGATATGGCGAGGCGTCTTGGCAGGGACAAATGACCCGTACCAAAGTGGGTACTCAGCGTCGGCGACGCCGGCCTCCGCCAGCGTAGGCACCTCGGGCAGGATAGCGGCACGTTTCGGGCTGTTCACTGCGAGCGCGAGCAGTTTCCTCTCGCGTATGTGTTCGACAATAAGTCCGACAGGGCTAAAATAGAAGTCAACGCGTCCGGCCATGAGTTCGGTGATCGCTTCCGGGCTCCCTTTGAAGGGTACATGAACGGCCGCGATTCCGGCACTGGCCAAGAAGCGTTCCGCGCTCATATGGACTCCGCTCCCGACGCCGGCCGAGGCAAAATTGAACGAGCCTGGCTTGGCTCTGGCGGCGGCAACAAGGTCACCAACAGTCTTAAAGCCCCGAGACGGTGAAACGACCAGCACGTTTGGCGAATTGCCAATCGGGATGACCGCTGAAAAATCCCGAGCAGGATCAAATGTCAGGTTCGGCTGCAACGACGCGCTGATCGTGTGCGCAGAGGAGTTCACTAGCATGGTATATCCGTCAGGGTCCGACTTGGCGACAAAGGCGGCGGCGATCGTTGTTCCCGCACCGCCGCGATTTTCAACGACCACCGGCTGACGGAGCTGGCGCGAGAGCTGATCGCAGACCAGACGCGCCATAACATCGACGATGCCTCCGGCGGAAAAGGCGACAATCGCTCGGATCGGTCTGGTCGGCCAAGCCTGTGCCCACGCCTCGCCGCTCGCGAAGGCGAGGCCAAGAACTGACAGTAGTATGAAGCAAAGCCGCGTCATGCCGTTCTCCCTCGTATCGAGGCAGGCATTGCGTGGAAGATCTGCACCAGGCAGCAGCCCCGTGCTTCTGATCGAAGATAGCACACATCGGGCCCGGTTTTTATTCGGGATTAGGGCTTAGGCCGGTCACCGCCCCCCGTGAACCTTTTCCGGCTCGACGCGACTAATGGCTGGGAGATCGCGGATAAAACCGCCTCCAACAGGGGCGAAACATCAGATTATGCGCCGATACCTCTTTTTGCGTCGCGCGGTTGTGCTCGGCGCCGTTGCGACGCTGAGCCTATCGGTAACCGCCCCGGCATGGGCGCAGCTGCCGAGCACCGTCGCAACGCCCGCAACGCAGCTGGCGCCGGCATCCGCCACGCTTGCGGCGCCCCACTCGGCTACGTGCACGGTGGCGACCGATCAGGTCCGCTTTGATTTTCCACTTCCTCGGACGGCGCGGCTTCTCGTGAGCGGCGTGCCGATCAAGATCGTGGCGCTCGGATCATCGTCGACGTATGGCGTAGGCGCCAGCACGTCGGCTGCCTCCTATCCGAGCCGCCTTGCCGAAGAACTCGTCCGCCGTTTCCCCGGGCACAAGTTCACCGTTTTGAACCGCGGCGTGAGCGGTGAGGACGTCAGCAACATGCTCGCGCGCCTCGACACCGCGGTCATCAGGGAAAAGCCTGATCTCGTGCTGTGGCAAATTGGCACTAATTCAGTGCTGGACAACAAAGCCGTGCAGCCGCACGCCTCGCTGTTGCGCGACGGACTAGCGCGTCTTAAGGCAACTGGCGCCGATATCGTGTTGATCGATCCGCAATACGCGCCCAAGGTCATCGCCAAGCGAAACGCAGACGACATGGTGTCGCTGATTGCCACCACCGCGAAGGTGGAGCGTGTTTCTCATTTTCGCCGCTTCGATCTGATGCGGCGTTGGCACGAGGCTGAACATTTGCCGTTCAAAGCGTTCGTGTCGCCCGATGGGCTGCACATGAATGACTGGAGCTACGCCTGCCTCGCCAAAGCGCTCGGTCTCGCGATTGCCGAGGCTGCGGAGCGGCCCACCGCGACTGCGATCGGACCGAGCATCGCGCCGCGCTAAGCGATATCCGGACTCGCTTAAGGCTTCTCATCAACCGGAACGGCTTCGCTCCGGAAGCGGACAAATTGTGTGTGCCGCAGCGAATGACGCTAAATGCCAAAAGGCGATATATGCAGTGCAGCAAACAGTATCGCTATTCGATCACCTGTGCCAGGAGCGAACGAACGCGCCGCAACAAAGAGCATCACTCGAAAATCTCGTCGGCACGGCCGGACAGCGGCAGCGGAATGGTGATGCCGAGCGCGCGGGCGGTCTTCAAGTTGATGAACATCTCGACTTTGGCCGCCTGTTGCACTGGCAGATCGGCAGGCTTGCCACCTTTAAGAATTCGCCCGGCATAGATTCCGACGAGGCGATGTGTTTCCGTAACGTTGGACCCGTAGCTCATCAAGCCTCCGGCCGCAGCGAACTCGCGCCATTGGTAGATCGCGGGAACCGCGTGTTGAACCGTCAGGGCGGCGAGCTGCTTGGCATGGCTGGTGAAGAACGCGTCGCCCCCAATTACCAGCCCGCCAGCTCGCAACTCAGTCAGCTTCGCGAAGATCCGATCGAAGTCCTGTTCGGTGCTTGCGTTTAGGACATGTAGGTCGATGCCAAGGGCCTGGGCCGCCGAAAGCACTTCGCGCTTTTGCGGCTCGGCAAGCGCGGGAGCAGTCGGGTTGACGAGTAAGGCCAATACGCCCGCCTTGGGAAGCAACTCATGCAATAATTCCAGCCGTTTCGGTGCTACCTCTTCGGACGCTTGGGTGACGCCGGTGACGTTGCCACCCGGCCGGTTAAGGCTTGCAACAAGTCCAATTTTGACTGGATCGGCAGCCGTTTCAAAAACGATCGGAATGGTTTTGGTCGCCGCCTTCGCTGCCAACGCCGCCGGAGTGCCGCTCGTTGCAATCACTGCCACCTGTCGTTGAACCAGTTCGGTGGCCAACGCCGGCAGCCGGTCGTAATGGCTATCAGCCCAACGGTACTCAATCCTGAAGCTCTGGCCGTCGACCAAACCCGCTTCACTCAAGCCCTGCCGAAATGCTGTCACACGATAGGCGTCGGACTGCGCCGAGCCGGGCCCGAGGAAACCGATCACCGGCACGCTCACCTGCTGCGCGCGCGCCGCCAGCGGCCACGACGCCGCAGCGCCGCCGAGCAGCGATATGAACTCGCGCCGCCTCATCACTCGATCACCTCGTCGGCGAGCGCGAGCAGTGTCGGCGACAAGTCGAGGTCGAGCGCCTTTGCGGTTTTGAGGTTGAGAATGAACTCGTATTTGGTCGGCTGCTGAAACGGCAGATCGCCGGCGTTTTCGCCGCGCAGAATGCGGTCGACGTAACCGGCCGATCGGCGGAAGAGGTCGATGCGATCGGGCCCGTAACACGCCAGGCCTCCGGCCCTTATGAAGCTCGGATCCGAGTAGATCGCCGGCAACCGCCGCCGTGCGAGCAGCGCGACGACCTCGTCGCGCAGCGCAAGGACCGTGACGTCGGGCGGAACGAAAACACCGGCACCCAGTCGACCAGCCAAGTTTGCGACAGCGTGCTCAATATCGGCGAACCCGTGAATGGGGATAGCGATGGGCTCGATGCCAAGCGGTCCGGCAGCGTCCTCGAAGGTGCGCCGGTAGACCGGGCTGTTCGGATTGTCCGGGTTGTAGACGATGCCAACGCGAATGATGGAGGGCGCAATCTGCTTCAACAGTGCCAGCGTCTTGCCGAGGACCGAGACCTCGAACAGTGAAAAGCCGGTGACATTGCCGCCCGGCCGCGCCAGGCTCGTCACCCAGCCAACGCCGAGCGGATCGCCCGATCCCGGGACGACGATCGGGATCGAGCGCGTGAGCTGCGTCAATACGGGAATGACGCGGCCGCCGGTGGCGATGATGGCGTCCGGACTAGACGCGATGAGACTTGCCGCCTCGGAGCGCACGCGATCCATATCGTCCGCAGGCCAACGCTCGTCGAATTGCACGTTTGCGCCGTCCGTCCATCCGAGTTTTCCGAGCTCTTGCCGGAAGGCCCGGACGCGGACGTCGATTTCGGCATCCTCCTTGCGATAGGGCATCAGGATTCCCACGCGCCGCATCCGCTCGCCCTGCTGTGCGCGCGCCGCAAGCGGCCACGCAGCGGCCGCGCCGGCCAGCAGCGTGATGAACTCGCGGCGTCTCATATCTGACATGGGGTTCTCCCCACCGCGTGTGGCCGGCTTCCCTGGAAACTCGTGACTAAGAGGTGGAGGCCACGCCCGGAATTGAACCGGGGTACACGGTTTTGCAGACCGTTGCGTAACCACTCCGCCACGTGGCCTTGAGAGTCGAATAAGTACCTATCTACAGGAACTTGCGCAATCTCCGCATCGCGCTAAGGGATGCTGCGCCGTCCCGGCTCCTACTTGCCCTCCATGATCGGCTCGGCGGCGGTGGTCAGGGAATGGGTGGGGTTTTGGCTGCAATAGACCGCTAGCCTCCCGGCCTTCTGTCCCAACTTCTCGAAATCAATGATCGGCGGGTCATCCTCGTCCCGATAATACGCATCGAGCCACATAACGATGGCGAATGTCGTGTCCTTTTTAAACCCATTGAAGTCGTTGCAGGTGACCGTGTTCATATCGACGACCTGCGCCGAAGCTGAGCCAGCGCTCACGAGCGCCCCCGCCAAAGCAGTAGCCAAGATGGTGCGCATTCAGCGTCATCCTTGTTCCTGAGAGTCCCGGGCAGACCAGGTTTTATAGAAAACGCGCCGGACAAAACAGCCAATCACTGCCCCCAGCCGAGCCTCGGCAGGGGCGTACCCATTCGGAGCGCGTCAAGTCCGGGATGCGACACGGAAACCAAATCGCGATCTGTCGGTTAACGGTGGAACGGGCAACAAGGAGGTGACCCATGAAAGCTCTCGCGATCACTCTGTTGGCCGGCGCCGCGCTGACGGGCGCCGCGTCCGCGCCGGCTTCGGCGATGCCTGCGAGCAATCTCACGGCTGCGGCGAGCGACGTCGCGCTAAGCCAAAATGTGCGCTATGTGCGTCATTATCAGCGCTCCCGCTTGCGCAGCTCCGGCGCCTACCACGGCTATGGAACAGGCTGCCGCGGCTTCGCACCGGACTCGCCAAGCTCGCCTTGCTATCCGTGACGCCGGTCTGCGATTGAGCCATCGGCGGGGACAGGCGTGATAAGTTGCGCGGTCCTGGTCGCTTCGAGAGGCCGCGATCACAAGCTCGAGGGGGCGATCCGAGGTGACGCAGGACAAACGCCCCGTCACGCTCATCACCGGCGCCTCGGCAGGGATCGGCGCGGCGCTCGCGCGCGAGTTTGCCGCCAACGGTCACGAGCTCGTCCTCGTTGCCAGGCGTGAGCCGGCGCTCGTGGCGCTGGCGGACGCGATCGCGGCCAAGGGCCTGCCGCGGCCGACGGTCGTTGCCGCGGATGTCGCGCGCGCCGATGCGGCGCAAGTGATCGCCGCGGCACTCGAGCGGCACGGCCTCGAGCCGCAGGTGATTGTCAACAACGCCGGGGCCGGGCTCATCGGGGCCGCGGACACGCTCGACCGCGCCGAACAGCTCGCGCTCATCGACCTTAATGTGCGCGCGCTCACCGAGCTCTCGCTCGCCTTCATCGACAGCCTCAAGCGCCGCCGAGGCGGCATCCTCAACGTGGCTTCGCTGGCGGCTTTCATGCCGGGGCCGGGCAGGGCGGTCTATTACGCCAGCAAGGCCTACGTGCTCTCTTTCAGCGAGGCGCTTCATCGCGAGCTCAAACCGCACGGGGTACGGGTGACCGTGCTCTGCCCGGGCCCGGTGCCGACCGCGCTGCAAGCGCGCGCGGGCATGAGCGGCCTCCTGCCGCGGCTTCTCATGCGCTCCGCCGAAGCGGTCGCGCGCGAGGCTTATCGCGGCCTTAAAGAGGGCCGCCGCATGGTCGTTCCGGGCTTTGCCAATCGCCTGGTGACGATGGCAATTCGGTTGGCGCCGCGCGGCCTCTGGCTCGAGCTGATCGCGCGGCGCGGCGCGGGCGGAACGCACGCCGCGCAGCAAAACTCCGCTCATTCCCGCGAAAGCGGGAATCCAGGGCCAAGTACTGGGTCCCCGCTTTCGCGGGGACGAGCGGACGAGAGTGCCTGAAGGCAATCCTCGCCGGCTTGCCTTTCTGCCCCGCTTGCCGCAATGAGGGCGCCGCTCACAAACGCGGCTGGACTCCCCGACCATGACCGACTTTGCCACCGCGCGCCGCATGATGGTGGACGGCCAAGTTCGCACCAGCGACGTGACCGATCTGCGCATCAGCGCGGCGATGCTCGAGCTTCCGCGCGAGCGTTTCGTGCCGCAAGGCAAGGCCGGTCTCGCTTACCTCGATCTGGACCTTCCGGTGACGCAGCCGAAACCCGGTGGAGCGGCGCGCTGCCTGCTCAAGCCCATGGTGCTGGCAAAAATGGTTCAGGCCGCGGGGCTCGGCGAGGACGACCATGTGCTCGATGTCGGCTGCGCGACCGGCTATTCGTCCGCGTTGCTGGCGCGCCTCGCAGGCTCGGTGATCGCGCTCGAGGAGGACGAGACGTTGGCGCGCCTCGCGCGCGAAAATCTCGCAGCCGTCGGCGCGGTCAATGCGACGGTCGTGACCGGTCCCTTGACCCAGGGCTGGCAGGGGAGCGCGCCTTACGACGTCATCTTCGTCAATGGCGCGAGCGAGATCGTGCCGCACGCGCTCGCCCGCCAGCTCAAGGAGGGGGGGCGCCTCGTGGCGGTGGTGGGCCGTGCCCCGACCGGCCAAGCCGTGGTTTACCGCTGCGTGGGCGGCGATATCAGCGGATGGCCCATCTTTGATGCCGCCGCCCCCTTGCTTCCGGGGTTTGCCGCACCCCCCGCCTTCGTGTTCTAGCGCGGATTCGGGCGAATCAGCGCGAACCCCCACCCCCAACCCCTCCCCAGCCGGCTGCGGGCTTGCCCGCTTCCGGCAAATCTTGAGTGACCAAACCCCGGCAGGCCGGGGTTTGGTTGGGGAGGGGAGCACACCGAGATCGTTGTCGTCGACACTCTTTGTGAAAGTCTTCTAGCCGGCGTTTACGTGGATTTTCCGCGAGGTGTGGCGCGAAAGCAGCATGCGGGGGTCTTTTCGCTGAACCGGCGTTTTCGCTGGGGGGAGAGCGGGTTCCTAGCCCCATTATGGCTAACATTAGCCGTTAGCGCTCGACGAGCCGCGACCGCGAAGGCGGGAGCGCGGGGGGCTGGAGTCTGCGCATGGGCAGGGGGGCTCTGAGGGGGCGAGCGATTGCGCGCATCGCGCGGATTGCAGCGCTTGCCGCATGCGCCACGCTTTTGCTCGCGTCGCTTGCCGCTGCGCAGATCTCCACTGGGCAGACTGGCAACGGGCAATCCGGCAACGGGCAGGCCGGTACTGGACAGACTGGTACTGGGCAGACTGGCACTGGGCAGGCCGGCACTGGGAAGAACGGCAGTGGACAGAACGGCAGTGGGCAGAACGGCAATGGCGCGCGGCTCGTGGGGTCGGGCGCGGGCTCCGGCACGATGGATATCGCGCTGATTCAGTCGTACCAAAACAATCCCCAGCTCAATTCCCAGCGCGCCGCAACGCGCGCGATTGACGAGAACGTCCCCAGCGCGCTTGCCGGTTATCGCCCGCGCGTGAGCGGCACCGCGAGCCTGACCGATCAGTATTTGGATAACCTGAGCAGGGCCGGCATCAGCCCCACGACCGGCGGCGCGCTCTTCACCACGCTGAGGGGCCAGCAAGCGGTACAGTCCTACGGGATCACCGCGACGCAGACGCTGTTCAACGGCTTGCAGACGGCAGGCCGCACGCGTCAAGCCGAAGGCCAGGTGTTCTCCGCGCGCGAACAGTTGCGCACCACCGAGCAAACCGTGCTGCTCAGCGCGGCTACCGCTTACATGAACTTGTTGCAGACTGCGGCCATTCTCGAGCTGCAGCGCAGCAACGTCAACGTGCTGGAAGTGACGCTGCGGCAGACGCGCGACCGCTTCACCGCGGGCGAGGTGACGCGCACCGACGTCGCGCAGGCCGAATCGCGGCTCTCCGGCGGCCGCTCGCAGCTCTCGCTCGCTGAATCGAACTACGTCACCGCGCAGGCCCAGTATCTGCAAGTCATCGGCGTGCCGCCGCCGTCGCGGCTCGCGCCCGCGCCTCCGGTCGACCGGCTCTCGCCGCGCACGCTCGAGGGCGCGATCGCCCGCGGGCGCACCGAGCACCCGTTGATCACGACCTCGATGTTCAACGTCGATATCGCGCTCCAGCAGGTCAAGATCGCCGAGGCCGCGCTCGCCCCCGTCCTCCAGGCGGTCGGCAACGTGCAGAAGACCTACGGTTCGACCACCACCACCATACAGCTCGAGAACCTATCGGCGTCACTCGCGGCCCAGCTCACCGTGCCGATCTACCAGGGCGGCGCCGAATACGCCGCCATCCGGCAAGCCAAGGAGACGCTCGGGCAGCGCCGGCTCGATCTCGACACCTCGCGCGATCAGGTGCAGGCGACGGTGACCCAGGCGTGGGGGCAGCTCGAGGCGGCCAAGGCGCAGATCGACGCCACGCAGTCGCAGGTCACCTCCGCCGAGGTCGCGCTCAACGGCGTGCGAGAGGAAGCGCGCGTCGGCCAGCGCACCACGCTCGACGTGCTCAATTCGCAGCAGGACCTCGTCAACGCGCGGGTGGCGCTCGTCACCGCGCAACGCGACCGCGTGGTCGCCTCCTACACGGTGCTGGCCTCGACCGGCGCGTTGTCGCCGCAAATCCTCGGGCTCAGGATCGAGGTCTACGATCCCGTTACTCACTACCAGCAGGTGCGCGACGCCTGGGGCGGCGTGCGCGTGCCGGATGGACGCTAGCGTCCTCCGTAGAGCTTCTTTGCGTTCCATGGTGGGCGTGTCATAGTTCCCCCGCTCCGGCGGAAGTCGCTGATTCCGCTGCAGTCGCGGCCGGGGAGACGACCTCGGCCGGTGCGAGGGGGGACGTCGCCCATGACGCAGCCTGCGAAGAAAGAGGAGCCCTCGATGGAGGAGATCCTCGCTTCCATCCGCCGAATCATCGCCGAGGACGAACAGGATATCCCGTCGAGCACGGCCGCGACGCCGCAGCCGCTGCGGCCGGTGCCGGCGATGCAGGACGATTCGACGCCGAGCGAGCCGGTCGCATCGCCCGCACCGAGCAGCGGCCCGCCGCCGATCGAGCGCCCTTCCGAACCTGCGACGAGCGGCCAGCGTTCGACCAGCGAGGGCCTGCTCTCGCCCGCGACCACGGCCGCGCTCGATGCGGCTTTCAACGCGCTCGCGCAGACGGCGCAGCCGCGCCGCGGGCGCACGGTCGAGGAACTGGTCAGCGAGCTGATGCGCCCCATGCTCAAGACCTGGCTCGACGAGAATCTGCCGGCGATCGTCGAGCGGCTGGTGCGCGCCGAGATCGAACGCATCTCGCGCGCTCGAGATTGAGCGCGACACACGGCTGATTGGAAATCAACGGCGAGCCGGCTGGGGGCGAAGCAAGCTGTCGTGCGAGCGCCTTAAAGTGTAATCAGGTCAAGTGGAATCGACGTGAGCAGCAAACTCGGTGCTACCCTCCCCCTTGTGGGGAGGGTCGGCGCACGCAGGCAAGCTTGCGCAGCCTGCGCAAGCTTGGCTGCGAAGCGCCGGGGTGGGGGTCGTGCGGTGATCCGCTGATGGACCCCCACCCCCAACCCCTCCCCAGCCGGCTGCGGGCTTGCCCGCTTCCGGCAAATTTTGAAACTGACCAAACCCCGGCAAGCCGGGGTTTGGTTGGGGAGGGGAGCACACCGAGTGCGCGCCGTGATTATGCATCCAGCACAAACGTAGATGCTTTAGTCCACGATTCGCGTCGCAGGATAATGCTCTTTAGCCGGCAGTCCCTCCCCGCTACGCGGGGCGAGGCTCGGTGTGCCGGCGCAGTCTCGCCGCGAACCAGAAGGCCAAGGCGGGCAGCGCGACCGCGGTGGCCGCAAACAACGGCACCGCGGTGAAGCGGTCGAAAACGACCGCGCCGGCCGCGACCCCGAGCGTCTGGCCGAGATAGATCGCCGAGGAAAAGATCGCGACCGCGGTGCCGCGGGCCTGCGGCGTCATCTGCGTGGCGTTCGTCTGCAGCGTGTTGTGCAGCGCGTAGAAGCCAAGCCCGATCGCGGTGACCGCAATCGGCGCAAGCCACGCGCTGCCGCCGACGGCGAGCGTGAGGTAAGCGAGGCCTAAAAGCACGCCGCCGAACAGCGCGAGCCCCGCTTGTCCGAACCGGTTGACCAGGACCGAAACCGAAGCGGCGTAAAGGAGCCCGCCGACCCCAAACGTACCCACGACGAGCCCGACCGCGCCGAAGGTGAGCGAGAAGCGCAGATGCAGATCGGCGCCGACATAGGCGAAGGCGCCCCATCCGACGGCCGCCTCGATGAACACGGCGAGGATCACGAACCGCGCCCAGGGGTTCGAAAGGACGGCGACATAGTCGGCGATGAAGCCGCCGCGCGTTTCCTCTGCGTGGTGGGCGGCGCGGGTGCGCGGATTCGTCACGAGCTCGAAGACGAGACCGGCGGTTGCCAGCGCGAACATCCCCGCGAGCACGAAAAAGACCTCGCGCCAGCCGAACAGCTCGCCGAGCACGCCGCCCGCCGCTTGGCCGAACAGCTGGCCTGAAATCTGTCCGGAGAGATAGCGGGCGAGGATCGGTTGGCGCCGCGCATAGGGCGTCACGTCCCCGACATACGCCATGGAGAGCGGAATGATCCAGCCCGCGGCGGCGCCCGAGGCGCAGCGTGCAACGGCGAGCGCCGAGAGCGATTGCACCGTGCCGCACAACGCCACCAGGATCGAGGCCAGCGCGCACATGGTCGCGACCGTGCGATATTTGCCGAAGCGATCCCCGAGCGGGCCGATGACGAGCTGGATCGAGCCGTGGCCGACCGCATAGGCGGCGACCACGATCGAGGCTTCGCCCACCGTGGTGCCGAAATCCACGGCGATCTGCGGCAGGAGTGAGTCGGTCACCCGCACCATCGCCTGGCTGGCAAAGCCCGCGCCTGCCAACAGGACGATGGAGCGCGTCGGGACTTTTTCAGAAGATGAGAGGACTGGCACGAAGAATGCTGCTGGTTGTCATTCCGGGGCCACCGATCTCGGGTTTACCCGAGATCGGCATTTAGCGATGCCCAAGTCGGCTAAAGCCGACTTGGGTGCGTAGCGAGGGAGCCCGGAATCCATAACCACCGGCCTGTGATTATGGATTCCGGGCTCGCCGCTTCGCGGCGCCCCGGAATGACAGGACGGGTACAGCGTTGACACGGTGCAGCGCCGTGCGCTTTTTACCGCGGCGTTTGCGGAACGAAACAACAATGATCGGCAAGACATACCAGCCTTCCGCGGTCGAGGGGCGCATCTACGCCCAGTGGGATGAGGCGGGCGCGTTCCGTTGCGGCCGGCCCGAGCGGCGCAGCGCCAGACCTTATTGCATTGTCATCCCGCCGCCCAATGTCACGGGCTCGCTGCATATGGGCCATGCGCTCAACAACACGCTGCAAGACGTGCTCGCCCGCTTCGAGCGCATGCGCGGCCGCGACGTGCTCTGGCAGCCCGGGACCGATCACGCCGGGATTGCGACGCAGATGGTGGTCGAGCGCCAGCTCCTGGAGCGCCAGCAGCCGCCGCGGCGCGTCCTCGGGCGGGAAAAATTCCTCGAGAAGGTGTGGGCATGGAAGGCGGAGGCGGGCGGCACCATCACGGCGCAGCTCAAGCGGCTCGGCGCCTCCTGCGACTGGTCGCGCGAGCGCTTCACCATGGACGAGGGCCTCTCGCGCGCGGTGCGCAAGGTGTTCGTGGAGCTTTATCGCGCCGGCCTCATCTACAAGGACAAGCGGCTCGTCAACTGGGACCCAAAACTCCTCACCGCCATCTCCGACCTCGAGGTGCAACAGGTCGAGGTGAAAGGGCATCTCTGGCACATTCGTTATCCGCTCGAAGGCGCGGCCTTCGATTCCAACGACGCGGGGACCTTCATCACCGTCGCGACCACGCGGCCCGAGACCATGCTCGGGGACGTGGCGGTTGCGGTGCATCCCGAGGACGAGCGCTACCGCCATCTCGTCGGCAAGCACGCCATCCTGCCGTTGGTCGGGCGGCGCATTCCGATCATCGCCGACGAATATTCCCATCCGGAGAAGGGCACCGGCGCGGTCAAGATCACGCCCGCGCACGACTTCAACGACTTTGAAGTTGGACGCCGGCATCAGCTGCCGCTGGTCAACGTGCTCGACCCCGAGGCCCATCTGAACCTTGTGGGGAACGAGGCATTTCTCCACAACGTGCCGGATTCGGCGGACCTCGATGCGACTTTGGCCTATCACGGCCACGATCGCTTCGTCGTACGCAAAGATGTCTTGCGGCGTCTGGAGGCGAGTGGTCTGCTCGCGAAGACCGAAGCGCACGTCCATACGGTGCCGCACGGCGACCGCTCGGCCGTCGTGATCGAGCCCTTTCTCACGGATCAATGGTACGTGGACGCGAAAACGCTGGCGCAGCCCGCAATGACGGCGGTGCGCGCCGGGCGCACCGTGTTCGTGCCGCGCAACTGGGAAGCGACCTACTTCAATTGGATGGAAAACATCCAGCCGTGGTGCATCTCGCGTCAGCTGTGGTGGGGGCATCAGATTCCGGCCTGGTACGGGCCCGACGGCAAAGTGTTCGTCGCCGAGACCGAGGCCGAGGCGCTAAGCGAAGCGACCAGGCACTATATCGCCAACGGCACGATCTCTCCCCAAGCCGCGGCGGAGATGCAGCGTCCTGGAGCCAAGTCGACGCTGCTCACGCGCGACGAGGACGTGCTCGACACCTGGTTCTCCTCTGCGCTCTGGCCGTTCTCGACGCTGGGTTGGCCGGACGAGACGGCGGAGCTCAAGCGCTATTACCCGACCGACGCGCTGGTGACCGGATTCGACATCATCTTCTTCTGGGTCGCGCGGATGATGATGATGGGGTTGCACTTTATGCAAGAGGTGCCGTTCCGCGACGTCTACATCCACGCGCTCGTGCGCGACGAGCGCGGCGCCAAGATGTCGAAGTCGAAGGGCAACGTCATCGACCCGCTCGAGCTGATCGACGAATACGGCGCCGACGCGCTGCGCTTCACGCTCGCGGCCATGGCCGCGCAGGGCCGCGACATCAAACTCTCGACCCAGCGGGTCGAGGGCTACCGCAATTTTGCGACCAAGCTGTGGAACGCCTGCCGCTTCGCGGAGATGAACGGATGCGCGACGGTGCCGGGATTTAATCCGAAGTCGGCGAAGGAGACACTCAACCGCTGGATCGCGCACGAGACCGCGAAAGCCGCGCGCGAGATCACCGAGGCGATCGAGGCCTACAAGTTCAACGAGGCGGCGGGCGGCGCCTACCGCTTCGTGTGGAATGTTTTCTGCGACTGGTACCTGGAGCTGGCGAAGCCGCTGCTGCAAGGCGCCGAGGGGAAGCCCAAGGAGGAGACGCGCGCGATGACGGCGTGGGTGCGCGACGAAATCTTGAAACTCTTGCACCCGTTCACGCCATTCGTCACCGAGGAGCTTTGGGGCCTGACGGCGCAGGACGGCGCGGCCCGTGACAGCCTGCTGGCGCTTGCGTCCTGGCCGAAGCACGAGGCGCTCGATGATCTCGAAGCCGAGGCCGAGATCGGCTGGGTGGTCGACCTCGTCACCGCGATCCGCTCCGTGCGCGCGGAAATGAACATCACGAGCGCCATTCCGCTGGTGCTGGTGACGGCATCGGCCGCTACGCGAGCGCGCGCCTCGCGGTGGGCGGAGATGATGCGCCGCCTCGCGCGCCTCTCCGATATCTCGTTCGCGGAGCGAGCGCCGCAGGGCGCGGTGCAATTGATCGTGCGCGGGGAGGTCGCGGCGCTGCCTCTCAAGGACGTGATCGATTTCACGGCTGAGAAAGCGCGCCTCGAGAAGGAGATGGCGCGCGTCAAATCCGATATCGCGCGCATCGATGCCAAGCTCGCCAATGCCGATTTCGTCGCCCGCGCCCCGGAGGATGTGGTCGAGGGCGAGCGCGAGAAGCGCGAGGAGGCCGAAGCGCGCCGGGCAAAGATCGACGAAGCGCTCGCGCGCCTCAAAGGCGCGGCGTAGGGTGCGCTCGCGTAGAGTGGGATCAGCGCGAGCGGCGAGCTCGGTCCTACCCTCCCCCTTGTGGGGAGGGTCGGCGCGAAGCGCCGGGGTGGGGGTCGTGCGGTGATCTGCTGACGGACCCCCACCCCCGACCCCTCCCCACAAGGGGGAGGGGAGCACACCGAGTGCGCGGCGCTAAATGTACTTTTAGAACGGCGAACGCCCCAGCCGGGAGCGCCATGCGGGAGATTTGGATTGCCGGCAGCCTGCTGTGGCTCGCCGGGGTGAGTCTGCGGCTGAGCATCCTGGCGGTGCCGCCGGTCATCGCGCTCATCCAGTCCGATCTGCGCCTGTCCGGCACCGAGATCGGCATTCTCTCCGGCCTGCCGACTATCCTATTCGCGATGGCGGCGCTGCCGGGATCGCTCTTCATCGCGCGCCTGGGCGCGTTGCCAACGCTCGTTATCGGTCTCGTCGTCGCCGGCATCGCGTCCGCGCTGCGCGGCGCCATCCTCAACGTGTTTGCGCTCTATGCCGCCACGATCGTCATGAGCGCGGGGATCGCCATCAGCCAGCCGGCACTGCCGCCGCTCGTTCGCCAGTGGCTGCCGCAGCGCGTTAGCTTGGGCACCGCGCTGTTCACGAATGGTGTCCTGGTGGGCGAAACGCTGCCGGTCATGCTGATGATCCCGCTCGTGCTGCCGCTCGTCGGCGCGTCCTGGCGCTGGGCGCTCGCGCTGTGGGGCGTGCCCTTGGTGCTGATCGCGCTGTTAACGCTCGCGCTCGCACCGGCACGGGCGGAGGCGGCGCCGGCCGGACCCGTCAGCGGCTGGTGGCCCGACTGGCGCAACCCTTTGACATGGCAAATCGGCATTCTCTTCGGCAGCGTCAACGGCGTGTACTTTTGCAGCAACGCGTTCCTTCCCGGCTATCTCACCGATGCCGGCCGGCCCGACCTGATCAGCGCCGCGCTGACCGCACTGAATTTCTGCCAACTCCCGGCGTCGTTTATTTTGCTCGCCACCGCGGAGCGCTTCGTGCGGCGAGCCTGGCCGTTCATGATCTGCGGCTCGCTGATGCTCTTGTGCCTGGCGGGCATCGTCATGACGGCAAGCCTATGGACCGTCGCCTGCGCGGGCGTGCTCGGCTTCCTCGGCGCTGCGGTGTTCACCCTCGCTTTGACGCTGCCGCCGCTGTTGAGCGCGCCCGGCGACGTCGGGCGCGTGTCGGCGGCGGTGTTCACCGTCAGCTATAGCCAGGCGCTCCTTGTATCCGTGCTCAGCGGCGCGGCCTGGGATCTCGGCGCAAGCCCGCGCTTCGCCTTCCTCCCGATGGCGATCAGCGCACTGCCGCTCTTGTTCCTGTCCCCGTTGATCCGCTTCCGTCGACGCGACGGCGCGGCATAGTTGCGCGATGTCCAACCTCAAGCTCACGCTCGCCTGCTGGGACTACGACCGCACGCGGCCGCTGATCGATGGGCGCGTGCGGCCCGAAGGCATCGACCTCGAGATCGAGATTCTGCGCCCGCGGCAAACCTTCCAGCGCATGCTGGACAGCAAGGAGTTCGACATCTCCGAGCTCTCGCTTGCCTCCTACACCGCGCTCAAAGGGCGCGGCGATTGCCCGTTCGTGGCGGTACCGGTCGCGCTCTCAAAGATGTTCCGGCATTCGTGCATTTATGTGCGCAGCGGCGCCGGCATCACCACGCCGCAGGATCTGCGAGGGAAGCGCGTCGGTACGTCGCAATGGAGCTCCACCGGTCTCGTGTTCATGCGCGGCATGTTGCAGCACGACTACGGCGTTCATCCGCGGGACATGCACTGGTTCATGGGCGGGCTCAACAGCTTCGTCGAGCCGCCGCTCATCGCGCTCAATCTGCCAAACGACATCAGGCTCGATTTTCTGTCCGGAACGCAGACGCTCGAGCAGATGTTCGCGGCGGGCGAGCTCGACGCGTTGTTCTCGCTCTATATCCCAAAACACTTTCTCGAAGGCTCGCCCGAGATTGCGCGCTTGTTTCCGAGCTACAAGGAGATCGAGCGGGATTATTACCGCCGCACGCGCATTCTGCCGATCATGCACACCGTGGTGCTGCGCGCGGACGTGCATCGCGCACATCCGTGGGCGGCGCGCAGCGTCTACCGCGCGTTCACCGAAGCGCGCGATCTTGCGGTCGGTGGCCTCTACGACACCGATGCGTTGCGCGTTGCGCTGCCGTGGCTGATCGATCACGTCGAAGAAGCGCGGCGGGTGTTTGGCGCCGATTTCTGGGCCTATGGACTCGAACCCAATCGCGCGGCTTTCGAGGCGATCGGCCGCTACGTGCACGAGCAGGGTCTCTCCCCGCGCGTCGTCAGCGCCGACGAGTTGTTTGCGCCGGGGGTGGAGTGATCGCAAGCGGGGGAGGGAGCAAACCGAGTTCGTCGCTCGCGCTTGCTTTCATCTCGCCGAGATTGATTTGCCGATCATGCTTTGAACGGCTTGCTGAGGAAGCGCGAACCTTTGAGGCCGTAGCGCCAGGGCTGATCCACCGCCTTGGTGAGGCCGATGCGCGGCCCAACCGCAACCTCGACCTCCTGCGTGCGGGAGAAAATCGCAAACGGTGGCATGTCAAGCGCAAGGCCGTAATGCGCGCCGGTGACGCCGAGCGCTTGGCACAACCGGCCCGGACCCGCGCACAACAGCCGCTCCTCGGCGAGGCCGCGACGGCGGCGCATCGCGGCAAGCCCATGGGTGGGTTCGAGCGCGCGGATCAGCACCGCGCTGGCGCTGCCCTCTCCCTCGCACACGAAGTTGAGGCACCAGTGGATGCCGTAGGAGCGATAGACGTAAGCATAGCCCGGTGGGCCGAACATCACCGCGTTGCGTGCGGTCCGCCCGACAAAGGAATGCGCCGCGGGATCGGTGTGGTGATACGCCTCGACCTCGACGATCATTCCGCCCACGCCCTTGAACAACAGCGTCGCGCCGATGAGATCGGGGGCGACGGCGTGCACGCTGCGGGCGAAGAAGCTGCGGCGAAGCAGGCGGGGCATGTCTCGACCGGAAAGGGCGGGGGCAGATGGCGACTCTTTTGCGTCGTTCCGGGGCGCCGCGAAGCGGCGAGCCCGGAACCCATAACCACTGCCTGTGATTATGGATTCCGGGCTCGCGCCTTTCGGCGCGCCCCGGAATGACCGCACAAGTTTGCTAGCATAGGATCATGAGAGTGTTTCTCGCAGGTGCCACCGGCGCGATCGGCCGGCGGCTGGTGCCACTGCTCCTGCGCGCCGGACATGACGTCATCGGCACGACGCGCTCGGCGGAAAAGGCACGCGAGCTCGAACGCGCCGGCGTGGCGGCAGCCCTGCTCGACGTCTTCGACGCGCAGGCAACGCGCGCGGCGATGCGCGCCGCCAAGCCCGAGGCGGTGATTCATCAGCTCACGGATCTGCCGCGCGAATTCGATGAGGCGCGGATCACGGCGTCATACGCGGGCAATGCACGCATTCGCAGCCAAGGCACGCGCAACCTCATCGCGGCGGCGGCGGCCGCCTCCGCGCGGCGCTTTATCGTGCAAAGCATCGCGTTTGGCTATGCAAGCGGCGGCGAGCCGCATCCCGAGACGGATCCGCTCAATCCTTCGGATCCGGAGCGGGCGGTTACGATCAAAGGCGCCGCCGATATGGAAGACCAGGCGCTCAGCGCGACGGGTCTCGATGCCATCATCCTGCGCTACGGCTTCTTCTATGGACCAGGCACGTGGCACGAAAATCCCACGCGCAAGCCAGGCTTGCACATCGATGCCGCGGCGCAGGCCGCGTGCCTCGCGCTCACGCGCGGGGCTGCCGGCATCTACAATATCGCTGACGACGATGGCGTAGTCGCCATCGCCAAAGCGCGTGCCGAAATCGGATTTGATCCGCAATTTCGGCTGCGGTGAAATGCGACACGCGCGGTAGCATTTCCTGCGAAAAGGAGACGCGCTTGTGGCCAAGGTGTGACATACGAGGCTTAACCTGTTATTAATCCTGTTGCTCGCGCGCAACACGGCTAAAACATTGACCTGCTGACAGGAATCCGGACCGGCCCCGCCGCGATTCGGCCATACGCGGCCGTGAGCGTGACCGAGGTCCGGGCCGCGCAGGTGGCTCAGGATGGAGGCGGACGAGACGCCATGGACGCGAAGACTGCTCTGAAAGCGAAATTGCCCAGCCGGCACGTGACCGAAGGTCCGGATCGCGCCCCACACCGCGCCTTCTATTATGCGATGGGGCTCACGCGCGAGCAGATCCATCAGCCCTTCGTCGGCGTGGCGAGCTGCTGGAACGAGGCCGCCCCCTGCAACATCTCGCTGATGCGCCAAGCCCAGGCCGTGAAGAAGGGCGTCGTCGCAGCCGGCGGCACGCCGCGCGAGTTCTGCACCATCACCGTCACCGACGGCATCGCCATGGGCCATGAGGGCATGAAGTCCTCGCTCCCCTCGCGCGAGGTGATCGCCGATTCCGTCGAGCTAACCGTGCGCGGGCACGCCTATGACGCGCTCGTCGGCATTGCCGGTTGCGACAAGTCGCTGCCCGGCATGATGATGGTGATGTGCCGCCTCAACGTGCCTTCGATCTTCATTTACGGCGGCTCGATCCTGCCCGGCACCTTCCGCGGCAAGCCGGTGACGATCCAAGACGTGTTCGAGGCGGTCGGGCAACATTCGGTGCGCCAGCTCTCGGACGCCGATCTCGAGACGCTGGAGCAGCATGCTTGCCCCTCGGCGGGCGCGTGCGGCGCGCAGTTCACGGCCAATACGATGGCGACAGTCTCCGAGGCGATCGGGCTTGCGCTACCCTATTCGGCGGGGGCTCCGGCGCCCTACGAGATCCGCGACGCCTTCTGCATGACTGCGGGCGAGAAGGTCCTCGATCTTGTTAAAGCCGGCATCCGCCCGCGCGACATCGTCACCCGCAAGGCGCTGGAGAATGCCGCGGCGGTGGTGTCGGCGACCGGCGGCTCGACCAATGCGGCGCTGCACCTGCCCGCGATCGCCAACGAGTGCGGCCTGAAGTTCGACCTCTTCGATGTGGCCGAAATCTTCAAGCGGACGCCATATATTGCCGATTTGAAGCCGAGCGGCCGTTTTGTTGCCAAAGATATGTTCGAAGCAGGCGGCGTTCCGCTCTTGATGAGGACGCTGCTCGATCACGGTTATCTTCATGGAGAATGCTTGACCGTGACTGGGCGCACGGTCGCCGAGAACCTCAAGCGAGTGAAGTGGAACAAGGACCAGGACGTGGTCCGCCCCGCCGACAAGCCGCTCTCCGCCACCGGCGGCGTCGTCGGGCTCAAGGGCAACCTCGCGCCGGAGGGCGCCATTGCCAAGGTTGCTGGGATGGCGGACTTGAAGTTTACCGGCCCGGCGCGCTGCTTTGATGGGGAGGAAGCGTGCTTCGAGGCCGTCAAGAAGAAGAAGTACAGGGAAGGCGACGTGCTCGTGATCCGCTACGAAGGGCCCAAAGGCGGCCCCGGGATGCGAGAGATGCTGGCGACGACCGCCGCCCTCTACGGACAGGGCATGGGCGGCAAAGTCGCACTGGTCACCGACGGGCGCTTCTCCGGAGCAACCCGCGGTTTCTGCATCGGCCATGTGGGTCCGGAAGCCGCCGTCGGCGGCCCGATCGCGCTTGTGCGCGACGGCGACATCATCGCCATGGACGCGCTGAAGGGCACGCTCGAGGTCGAACTCAGCAAGGCTGAACTCGAGGCACGGGCCAAGGCTTGGAAGCCGAGGGCGCCCCAATTCACCTCAGGATATCTGTGGAAATACGCCCAGCAGGTGGGAGCGGCGCGCCAGGGCGCGGTCACCCATCCCGGCGCGGCGGCCGAAAGGGCGTGCTATGCGGATATCTAAGCTCATCGTGAGCATGGCCATGCTGGGGATTGCGATCGGCCTCTCGCCGGCGATCAGCTTCGACGGCAGCCGCGCCCCGGAAGCGATGCCGGTGCCGCTCCCGGATGCCGTCAGTCCGGCGGCGGGAAGCACCTCGCTCGGCAATGCGACGCCGCTCGTCGCGGTGCCGTCCTCGCCGCCGGTCGCGCCGCTGACCCTGCCGCCGCGCTCGGCCATGCCGAGCCCGCTCGAAGCGTTCCGCTCCGGCACGCAGGCGCTGCGCCAGGGCAAGACCGAACAGGGCGTAATGGATCTCGAATACGCCGCCGAGCAGGGCGTACCCGGCGCGATCTGGAAGCTCGGCCGAATGTATGCCGACGGCGACGGCGTCAAGATGAACGAGGCGCGCGCCTATGACTACTTCCGACGCCTCACCGCGATGCACGGCGACGATAGCGCCGGCACGCCGAATGCTCGCTACTTGGCCAATGCCTTCGTCGCGCTGGGGCTCTATCATCTCGACGGCATTCCCGGAACGCTGAAGGCCGATCCCAGCGTCGCGCGGGAAATGTTCCGCTACGCGGCCTCGTATTACGCGGACCCGGAGGCGCAATATTACCTGGGCCGGCTCTATCTGCAGGGCAAAGGCGCGTCGAAAGATGCCATCCAGGCGGCGCGCTGGCTGCGGCTGTCCGCCAACAAGGGCGAGCACCGCGCGCAGGCGCTGCTCGGCGGCATGCTGTTCAAGGGCGAAGACGTGTCCCGGCAAGCCGCGCTCGGCCTGTTCTGGCTCATCGTTGCCAAGGACGCCGCCGGACCGGACGAGGCTTGGATCACCGATATGTACACGAGCGCGCTCGCCCAGGCCAACGAGAGCGAGCGGGCCATGGCCCGCAAGTACCTGGAAGACTGGCTGAAAAATCGCCGCGAATGAGAATCTGTGGCGTTCGCGCCACACTCGCCGGAAATCTGCTCACCGCGCTCGCGAGTTGATGGACCCCGAGGCCGGGCGCGCCTATCTCTTTGCGCCAATGCGAGATGTGTCGCGTTGAGGCGTGCGATGAGGACATCGCTGTGCGCAAGCACGGCGGCACTGGCGTTGGTAGCGGCGTCGGTGGGGCTGGCGCCGGCCTTTGCGGCTGACCTCAATATTGCGCCGATTTACCAAGCACCTGCGGGCGCGCTGCCGACCTGGGCCGGTGCTTACATCGGGCTTGCCGGCGGCGGCGCATGGGGCGGTGCAGCGCTGCGCAATAATGCAACCGGCGCCGATCAGGCGCCACGGTTTGATCTCGGTGGCGGCCTCTTCGGCGTCACCGCGGGCATCAACGCGCAGGGCGCAAACAGCGTGCTCGGTTTGGAGGCCGATATCTCGGCCATGAGCAAGAAGGGCAGCACGTCCGAGTTCCCACCCAATGCGGCCTTCAGCAACGAGGTGCGGGAGCAGTGGCTTTCGACTTTGCGCGGGCGTGTCGGTTACGCGCGGGATAACTGGCTCGTCTACGCCACGGGCGGTGCCGCGCTTGCCAATGTCGCAAACAGCATTGTTGCTCCTGCGGGCACGATTTCCGACCAGCAGTGGCATTGGGGCTGGACCGCGGGCGGCGGGATCGAGGTCAAGCTCAATCGGGATTGGTCGGCGAAGATCGAGTATCTCTACGTCGGATTGCAGGACAAATCCTATTTCAACCCGACGCCGGGTCCCGTCCTTCCCGGCAACCAGCGTCTGCACCTCGACGATCACATCGTCCGCGTCGGGGTGAACTACAAGCTGCCGTGGAACGTGTTGGACAGCTTCTTCAAGCGCTGAGCTCGAGATCGGCCCACACCGGCACGTGGTCCGAAGGTTTTTCCCAGCCACGCACGTGCTTGTCGATGCCGGCGGCGATCAGCCGGTCGGCGGCCTGCGGCGAGAGGAGCAGATGGTCGATGCGGATACCGTCGTTCTTCTGCCACGCACCCGCTTGGTAGTCCCAAAACGTGTAGGGGCCGGGGCCGTCGGTTCCGGCGCGAACCGCGTCGAGCAGTCCGAGGTGATAAAGGGTGCGGAATTTCTGCCGGGTGCGCGGCAAAAATAGCGCGTCATTCACCCACCGCTCGGGGTAACGGGCATCGAGCTCGGTGGGGATGACATTGAAATCGCCGCCGAGAACCAGCGGCTCTTCCCATTGCAGGCGTTCGCGCGCGTAGTGAATGAGCCGGTCCATCCAACTGATCTTGTAAGAATATTTGTCCGTGCCCGGCGGATTGCCGTTAGGCAAATAAACGGATGCGAGGCGGAGCACCCCCTGCGTGGTCGACACCACCGCTTCCAAAAATCGGGCGTGGGTGTCGGTCTCATCGCCTGGCAGCCGTGCGGTCACCTCCTCGAGCGGAAATTTGGAGAACACCGCGACGCCGTTGAAGGTCTTCTGCCCGTGCACCGCAACGTTGTAGCCGAGCGCCTCGAAAGGCTCGCGCGGGAAGGCCTCATCCACGCACTTGGTCTCCTGCAGAAAAACGATGTCTGGCCGCCGCTCCGCAAGCCAAGCGGTCAAATTGTCGATCCTTTGCTTGATGGAATTGACGTTCCAGGTGGCGATGCGCATTGGTGGGCAAGATGGTGTAAGATCGCGTGGTTTAACTGGGCAGCATGCGGCGCCGGAGTGACCAAGTTTTAACCTGAGGTTACACGGTTTTTACGATGGCCGCTCATAGGGATATGTTAGAAGATTGTTCCCGCGTAATAAAAGGAATCGTATGAGCGGGACACCGGAACACAGAGGGAGTCCGGGTGGGCCGACAAAGGGCCCCCGCGGCGCGGTAATGAAGAAGCGGATCCTGGTGGCGGGGGCGGTGGTGGTGCTGGTTGCAGCCGGCTGTGCCGTCGCCGCGACGCGCAGCGGCTTATGGCCCGGCGGCGCGATCGCGCAGGCTCCGCGACAGAACGCCCCCCGCGCGGTCCCGGTCGAAATCGTGACCGCCGTCAAGAAAGTCGTTCCCGTCCGCATCGAGGTGCTTGGAACGGTGACCCCGATCGCCAGCGTCGCGGTCAAGCCGCGCGTGGACAGCGAGATCACGGGGGTCCACTTCCGCGACGGCGCATTAGTGAATCAAGGCGACCTCCTGTTCACGCTCGACGGCCGGACGATCGAAGCGCAAGCAAGGCAGGTCGAAGGCCTGCTCGCCGGCGCAAAAGCGAACCTCGAGCAGGCGGAACGCGATGTCGCGCGCTACACCGAACTTCTCGCGAAAAACGCGACCACGCTGGTCACGCTGCTAAACGCGCGAACGCAGGTCAATATCTGGCGCTCCTCGGTCGATTCCAACACGGCGCAACTCGAAAATCTCAACATCCAGCTCGGCTACTGCACCATCCGGGCGCCGATTACCGGGCGCGCCAGCATGGCCGCAGTCAAGGTCGGCAACCTCGTGCGTGCGGCCGACTCCGCGCCGTTGGCGACCATCATCCAGACGGCGCCAGTCTACGTCACGTTCTCGCTTCCCCAGGGCTACCTGCCGGATCTGCGCCAAGCGCTCGACAACGAGAGCGCGTCCATCGAGGCGATCATTCCCGGCGATCCGCGCCGGGCCAGCGGGCAGGTCACGATGATCGAGAACAGCGTGGACGCGCCGACCGGCACGGTGCCGGTTCGCGCTACCATGCCGAACGCCGACGAGTTGCTCTGGCCGGGGACGTTGGTGACGGTTGGACTCACGTTCCGCGAGGAGGAGGCGGTCACGGTGCCGTCGACCGCGGTCCAGGTGAGCCAGACCGGCACTTACGTGTTCGTAGTGAACAACGACGTGGCGACAGTGCGGCCGGTGAAGGTCGCCCGCGTGCTCGGCAGCGAGTCGGTCCTCGCTGACGGCCTCGAGGGCGGAGAAACGGTCGTCAGCAACGGCCAGCTCTTGCTCTCGAATGGAACCAAGGTTGCCGTGCGCGCCCCGAAGGTCGGATCCTAGCCCATGATGCTGTCCGAGACCTGCATCCGGCGGCCGGTGCTGACCACCCTGATCACCGCCTCGATCATCGTGTTGGGCGTCTTCGCCTACCGGCTGCTTGGGGTCGCGGCGCTCCCTGCGGTCGACTTTCCGACCATCAGCATCCAGGGACAATTGCCGGGCGCGAGCGCGGAAACGATGGCGGCATCGGTGGCGGCGCCGATCGAGCGCCAGCTTTCCACCATCGCCGGCATCACCTCGCTCACCTCCTCCTCCTCGCTCGGCATCACGTCGATCACGATCCAATTCGATCTCAACCGCAACATCGACGGCGCCGCGCTCGACGTGCAGACGGCGCTGACCGTGGCCGCTCGAAAACTGCCGGTGGAAATGACGATCCCGCCAAGCTTTCGCAAGGTGAATCCGGGCGACTTCCCGATCATGTATATCAGTTTGGTCTCGGCAACCTTGCCTTTGTCGGTTGTCGACGAATTCGGCGAGATCACGCTGGCGCAACAGATTTCGCAGCTCACCGGCGTCGCTCAGGTGCTGGTGTTCGGCGCGCAGAAATTCGCCGTGCGGGTGCAAGTCGATCCGGTGGCTGCCGCGGCGCGCAACATTTCGCTCGACGACATCCGCAGCGTCGTCGCCAAGACGAATTCCAACACGCCGGTCGGAACGCTCAACGGCCCCAAGCAGAGCGTGACGCTGACCGCCTCGTCGGCAATGACGAAGGCGGAGGAATACCGCAAGGTGGTCGTTGCCTATCGCAACGGAGCTCCGGTCTACCTCGATCAAGTCGCGCGCGTCATCGACAGCGTCGAGAACGACAAGATCGCGAGCTGGTTCAACAACGAGCGCGCGATCGTGCTGGCCATTCAGCGCCAACCCGACGCAAATACGGTCGCGGTGGTCGATGCGGTTCGTTCGCATCTGCCGCAGTATGAGGCGTCGATACCGCCGTCGATCCGCATGCAAGTGCTGATGGATCGCTCGATCTCGATCCGCGATTCGGTGATGAACGTGCAGGAGTCGCTCATCATCGCCTGCTTCCTGGTCATTCTGGTGATCTTCCTTTTCCTGCGCTCGATCTCGGCCACCGTCATTCCCGCACTCGCGCTCCCGGTGTCGCTGATCGGTACCTGCGCGGCGATGTACGTGTTCGGGTTCTCGATCAACAACATGACCCTGCTGGCGCTGACGCTGTCGGTCGGTTTCGTGGTCGACGACGCGATCGTGATGCTGGAAAACATCGTGCGCCATGTGGAGGGCGGGATGCGGCCGTTCGAGGCGGCCCTCAAGGGCGCGCGCGAGATCGGCTTCACCATCATTTCGATCACGTTCTCGCTCATCGCGGTGTTCATTCCGGTGCTGCTGATGGGCGGCATGGTCGGCCGGGTATTTCGCGAGTTCGCGGTGACGGTCGCGGTCGCGATCATCGTGTCGGGCTTCGTTTCGCTGACGCTCACGCCGATGCTGTGTGCGCGCGTCCTGCATTCGCATCGCGAGGGCGACAAACAGAACATCGTGCTGCGCATTTTTGAGGCGTTGTTCAAGAGCTGCCTGCGCGCCTACGAATGGTCGCTCGATCGGGTGCTGCGCTACAAAGCCGTCACGCTCGCGGTGACGTTGGCGTCGCTCGGCCTCTCGGTTTGGCTCTACATCATCATTCCGAAGGGCTTCTTCCCGACCGAGGATACCGGCTTCGTCTCCGCCTCGAGCGAGGGGGGCTCGGATATTTCGTTCCAGGGGATGGTCGACCTGCAGCGTCAGGTCGCGGAAATCATCCGCTCCGATCCAGCGGTCGACTACGTCAATTCGACGGTGGGAGCGGGCGGGCCGAACCCGACCCTCAACATCGGCCGCCTTTTCATCGCGCTCAAGCCGCGCAGCGAGCGCCACGAAAATTCCACCGCTGTCATCCAGCGCCTGCGCAACAGCGCCAATACCGTTCCCGGCATGGCGGTCTATTTCCAGAACGTTCAGAACATCAACATCACCGGCCGTATTTCCAAGAGCGAGTACCAGTACACGCTGCAGTCCAGCGACAACCAGCTCCTCTACGACATTGCGCCGAAATTGCGCGACAGGATCGCCGAGATCGAGGGCCTGCGCGACGTCACCACCGACCTCTACATCAAGAATCCGCAGATGACGGTCGAGATCGACCGCGAAACGGCGGCGGTCTACGGCGTCACCATCGATCAGATCCGCCAGGAGCTGTTCAACGCCTTCGGCGCACGCCAAGTGGCGAGCATCTACACGCCGACCAACGATTATCAGGTCATTCTCGAGAGTCAGCCGCAGTTTCAGGCTGATCCCTCGCAACTGCAGAACATCTTCGTGAAGACCAACGTGACCGGCGGGGGCGGAACCGGGACTGGCCCGGGCTCCGGCGTCAACGGAAACGGCATCCCGTCCGGGACCGCGATCCCGCTCTCGGCGGTCACCCGCATCGTGCCCACGGTGGGCCCATTGCAAGTCAATCACCAGGGCAACCAGCCCGCGGTGACCATCTCGTTCAACCTCGCGCCCGGCTATTCGCTCGGGCAGGCGGTCGATGCCATCAAGGAGATCGAGCGCGAATTCCATCTACCGATCACGGTCAGCACCGGCTTTCAGGGCTCGGCCCAGGTGTTCCAGGACTCGCTCAAAGGGCAAGGCGTGCTGATCTTGGCCGCCATCTTTGCCGCCTACGTGGTGCTCGGCGTGCTCTATGAGAGCTTCATTCATCCGATCACGATCATTTCCGGCTTGCCGTCCGCCGGCGTCGGCGCGCTGCTCGTGCTGATGATGTTCAACATGGATCTGTCGGTCATCGCCATGATCGGCATCGTCATGCTGGTCGGCATCGTGAAGAAGAACGCGATCATGATGATCGACTTCGCGATCGAGCGCCGGCGCGTGGGCATGGGCGCGCAGAGTGCCATCCGCGAGGCGGCCCTGCTGCGCTTCCGTCCGATCATGATGACGACCTTTGCCGCCATCTTCGGCACGCTGCCGATCGCGATCGGCACCGGCGCAGGCGCCGAACTGCGTCAGCCGCTCGGCATCGCGGTGGTCGGCGGGCTCCTGCTGTCGCAGCTTTTGACGCTCTACATCACGCCGGTGATCTACATCTATCTCGACCGTATCGACCGCATGGTCAAGTATCGGCTGGAGCCGCAACTGCGCGAGCTGCCAGAGCCTGTCGAGCGCCCGACCGCCGTCGCCGCCGAGTGACGGCTGCAGCGCCAGGACCTTTCTTCGATCTGCCATACACAAGCCGAGGAGGATTGCGGTATGCCGCGCGCGTTGCTCGTGAGCTTGGTTGTCCTCCTCTTTTGCCGCGGGGATGCGCTCGCGCAGACTTGGCCGAGCAAGCCGATCCGCGCGATCATCCCTTTTGCCGCCGGCAGCGCGACCGATGTTACCCCGCGCGTCGTGTTCGAGCCGTTGTCGGCGCAGCTCGGCCAACCGATCGTGGTCGAGAACCGCGGCGGCGCGGGAACGACAATCGGCGCCGCCATCGTCGCCAAGGCGGAGGCGGACGGCTACACCCTGCTCGCCACATCCTCGGCCCATACTCTGGTTCCCACGGTCTATCCGAGCGCGCCCTACGACACCGCCGCCGATTTCGCGGCGGTGGTCTCGCTCGGAAGCAGCCCGAACGTGCTGGTGGTGTCGCCGGCGAAGGACTTTAAGACGGCGCAGGACCTCGTCGCCGCGGCCAAGGCTAGGCCCGGCTCTTTCAACTTCGCCTCCGCCGGTGTGGGCAGCGCCACTCATTTGAGCGCGGAGCGGTTTCGCATGGCTGCTGGGTTTGAGGCCGTGCACATTCCGTTTCGGGGCGGCGCCGAGGCGATCACGGAGGTTCTAGCGGGACGGGCCGACTTCTATTTCTGTCCGCTTGGTACGGCGCTGCCGCAGGTCCGCGAGGGCAAGCTGCTCGCGCTTGCGGTGAGCAGCCCAAAACGAGCGGCGCTGTTGCCCGACGTGCCGAGCGTCGTCGAGCTATTCCCCAATTCCGATTACGCGTTCTGGATCGGCGTTTTCATGCCGGCGAAGACGCCGCGAGACATCGTCGATCAATTCCATCGCGAGGCGATCAAGACGATGCAATTTCCGAACGTCAAAGAGCGTTTGCAAACGCTGGGCATGAATCCGACGCCGCTGATGCCAGCGGAGTTCGACGCCCAAGTGCGCTCGGAAATAGCCTCGACCGGCCTGCTCGCCAAGGCCGCCGGACTAGGCGCGAATCAGTGATCAGAGCGAGAAGCTCGTTCCGCAGCCGCAGGATGCCGTGGCCTGCGGGTTGTTGATGCGGAACGACGCGCCGATCAAATCATCGACGAAATCGATCTCGGAGCCGGCCAGATAGCCGACCGAGACTTGATCGACTAGAACGGTCGCGCCGTCGCGCCGGATCACGAGGTCCTCGGCTGCCTGAGCGCGGTCGATGTCGAACTTGTACTGGAAACCGGAGCAGCCCCCGCCCTCCACGCTGACGCGAAGCATGCTGCCCGGCGGCTCGCGGCGCAGAATTTCGCCGATCCGCTGCGCGGCCCGTTCGGTGAGCGTAATATGGTCCATCCGCGTACCAGTGATTGCCAGTCGGCCTAACCGATAGTTAAGTGCGCCCAGGGCTTTGGTCAATTGGGCGGTTCGGCATGGCGGTTGAAGCGGCCCGCGCGCGCGCGCCCTACGCGTCCGCTCCCGGCAGGAGCCGCGGCCGGCTTCATCCGGAGCCGGTGAGCGCAACGCGCAACCCCTTCCGCCGCGACTGCGACCGCATCATCCATGCAACCGCATTCCGGCGGCTCGCGTACAAGACCCAGGTCTTCGTGTTTCACGAGGGCGACCATTTCCGCACCCGCTTGACCCATACGCTCGAGGTTGCCCAGATCGCGCGCTCGCTGGCCCGCGCGCTCGGGCTCGATGAAGACTTGGCCGAGGCGCTGGCGCTCGCCCATGATCTCGGCCATCCGCCTTTCGGTCATGCCGGCGAGCGCGCGCTCGATCGCTGTCTTGCGGCCTGCGGCGGCTTCGATCACAACGCGCAGACGCTGCGGGTGGTGACCGTGCTCGAACGGCGCTACCCCACCTTCGATGGATTGAATCTCTCCTGGGAGACGCTCGAGGGGCTCGTCAAGCATAATGGTCCCCTGACGCTGCGCGACGGCAGCCCATGCGAGGCATATCGCGAGCGCGGGCTGCCGCATGCCATCGCGCTGCATAGCAGGATGCAGGATCTCGAGCTGTGGAGCTTCCCCAGCGCCGAGGCGCAGCTTGCCGCGATTGCCGATGATATCGCCTACGACGCCCACGACATCGACGACGGCTTGCGCGCCGGGCTTTTTTCGATCGAAGAGCTCGCAGGCGTGCCGTTGATCGGCGACATTCTCAGAGAGATCCGCAAGCAACATCCCGGCCTGGAGGCTTCCCGGGTGGTGCATGAGCTGGTGCGTCGTCTGATCACGCAGATGATCGAGGATGTCATCGCGGAAACCCATGAACGCTTGCGGGCTTTAGCACCGCGCTCGGCCGATGAGGTGCGCCATGCCAAGGGGCCGGTCGGCGGCTTCTCGCCGGCAATGGCGCAGGCCGACCGCGCCATCAAAGGCTTTCTGTACCCGCGGATGTATCGGCATCACCGCATCATGCGGATCATGGGCGAGGCGGAGCGCGTGGTCTGCGCCCTGTTCGCCCGCTATGTCGAACGCCCTCGCGATATGCCCGCGGAATGGGCACAGATCCCGGAGGAGGGTGATGAGGCCGCGCGGTTGCGCCATATCGCAGATTTCATCGCCGGCATGACCGACCGGTACGCGTTGGGCGAGCATGCGCGGCTTTTTGACACGATTCCCGAATTGCGTTAGGCGGCGCCACTCGACGCAAGCCATGAGCGATCAGAACATCTTTGCCGCGGTCCTCGACAAAATCCGCGCCGCCAATGTCGCACTGGTTGAGGATGGTGCGCTGCCGTCAGGGATCGACCAGTCCCGCATCGTGGTCGAGCCGCCGCGCGAGAGTGCGCATGGCGACATGGCGACGAATGCGGCCATGGTGCTGGCCAAGGACGCCGGGGCGAAGCCGCGCGTATTGGCCGAAGCGATCGCGGCAAAGCTGCGCGGCGACGATCTGGTGGCGAAGGCAGAAGTCGCAGGGCCGGGCTTCATCAATCTCACGCTCAAACCCGAGGCTTGGATCGGCGCGCTGCGCTCGATCCTGGCCGCAGGCACAAACTATGGGCGCAGCAACGTAGGCGGCGGCAGCGCCGTCAACGTCGAATACGTCTCCGCCAACCCGACCGGCCCCATGCACGTGGGTCATTGCCGCGGCGCCGTGTTCGGCGACGCACTCGCCAACCTGCTTGCCTTTACCGGGTTCGCGGTCACGCGCGAGTACTACATCAATGACGCCGGCGCCCAGGTCGATGCGCTCGCACGCTCGGCGTTCTTGCGCTATCGCGAGGCGCTAGGCGAGAATATCGGGCCCATTCCGGAAGGCCTCTATCCCGGCGATTACCTCAAGCCGGTCGGGGCGGAGCTCGCGGCCGAGTATGGCGCGGCGTTGAAGGACAAGCCCGAGGCGGAATGGCTACCCTTGGTACGCCATCGCGCCATCGACATGATGATGGGCCAGATCCGTAACGATCTGCTCTCGCTCAAAGTCGTGCAAGACGTGTTTTTCTCCGAGCGTTCGCTCCTCGAGGGGCCTCGCGATCAGGTGAGCGAGACGATCGCCACGTTGCGGCACGCCGGCTACGTCTACGAGGGGCGCCTGCCGCCTCCGAAGGGGGCGCCGGTCGAGGATTGGGAGGATCGCGAGCAGACGCTGTTTCGTGCGACCGCCTTCGGTGACGACGTCGACCGGCCGCTGATGAAATCGGACGGCAGCTATACCTATTTCGCGTCCGACATCGCCTATCACAAGAACAAAGTGGACCGCGGCTTCCGCAGCATGATCGACGTGTGGGGCGCCGATCATGGTGGCTACGTCAAACGCGTTCAGGCCGCGGTCAGCGCCGTGCGGGCGATCACCAATGCGCCGACCGCCGATCTCGACGTCAAGATCGTGCAACTGGTGAAGCTGTTGCGCGGCGGCGCGCCGGTGAAAATGTCGAAGCGCGCCGGCGAGTTCGTGACGCTACGCGAAGTCGTGGACGAGGTCGGCAAAGACCCGGTGCGCTTCATGATGCTCTACCGCAAGAATGACGCGCCGCTCGATTTCGACCTGGCCAAAGTCATCGAGCAGTCCCGCGACAACCCCGTCTTCTATGTCCAGTACGGGCATGCCCGCGGGCAATCCGTGTTCCGCAACGCGCGTGAAGTCCTCCCGCACCTGCCGGCCGAGCCAGCCGCGCGCGCCTCGCTTTTGGCTGGCGCGCCGCTCGAGCGGCTCGAAGATGCCGGGGAGCTCGCGCTCATGCGGCGGCTTGCACTCTATCCCCGCCTGATCGAAGCGGCCGCGCTTGCCCATGAGCCGCACCGCATCGCCTTCTATCTCTATGATCTTGCAAGCGATTTCCACGCGCAGTGGAACCGCGGGAAAGATGCGTCACATTTACGCTTCATTATCCAGAATGATCCACTAATCACTATGGCGCGCCTTGCGCTGGTGCTGGGCGTCGTGACCGTTCTCGCGTCGGGGCTCGGGCTGCTCGGCGTCGAGGCCCCCGACGAGATGCGTTAGTCCCGCTCGGTGCGCAGGGCAGACGGGCTCTTGATCGATCCGTTGCGCAAGAAGCCGAGTGCGAGCGCCAGTACCGGGAAACGGGGATGAGTATGGCGGACGACAGCAGGCTACGATCCTATCGCTCTAATGACCCCTATCGGCGCGCGGCCGAGCCGGCACCGCCGAGCGAGGAGGCAAACGCTCGCGATCCCTTGGCCGAGCTTGCCCGGTTGCTGGGGCAGAGTGATCCATTTGCCGAATTGGGACGCAGCAACCGGGTGCCGCGACAGGCGCATGACGCGCCGCCGACTGCGCCGGCCAACTGGCAGGCAGCTCCGGCGCGTGATGTCGCCGCCGGCGATTCGAGGAGCCGTTGGGCTCCTCCTTCGCAGCAGGATTACGCACCGGCACCGCAGAGCCGGCCCGCCGACAGCCGTTACTATGACGAGCCGCAGGTGAACGCCGAGCCGTACGGCGCATATGCCGATGAGGGTGGGCAAGAGCACCAGCAGGACCAGCACGAGGGCGAGTACTACGACCAGGACGATGGTGCGCTCGAGCCGCAGGACGAGGCGTACTATGACGACCCCCCGCGCGTCCGGCGGGGCAGCGCGCTCCCCACCGCGCTCGCGCTCATTGCGTGCGCCGTAGTGGGTACCGCAGGTGCCTACGCGTTTCGCACCTATTACGGCAATGGCGGCGCGCCGCAGTTGCCCCCGGTCATTACTGCCGACACTTCAAGCCCGACGAAGATCGTTCCGACGAGCGATCCGCAATCGGGCAGGGCGGGCCAGGATCGCCTCGCGAGCGCTGACAAGGAACAGATCGTTTCAAACCAGGAGGAGCCGGTCGCGCTGAAGGAGCTCGCAAACCAAGCCGCGCCGCGCGTCGTGCTGCCGGCACCGGTCGCACCGGCACAGGGTGCCGCGCCGTCATCGGGAGCATCGAACGAGCCGAAAAAAGTGCGCACCGTGGCTGTTCGCCCGGACGGCGGCGACACGAGCGGTAGGCCGATGACGGGCCAGGCCGCGCCGGCCGCGAACGCCGCGCCGCGTCCGAGCGCGACGCCGGCCGCGCCGAAGGCAGCGCCCGCGCGCACCAACGGTCCGATCTCACTCGATCCGCAGAGCGAGCAGGCCGCGGCGCCAGCAAGTCGCACCCGCACGGCGGCGGCACCGCCGGCTTCAACGCGCGCCGCGCCGGATGCGACGGAGAGCACGTCCGATGGCTTCATGGTGCAGCTGTCGTCGCAAAAGACCGAAGCCGAAGCGCAGTCCTCCTTCCGCAGCCTTCAGGCAAGATTCCCGAACGAGCTTAGCGGGCTGCAGCCGGCCATTCGCCGCGCGGATCTCGGCAGCAAGGGCGTGTTTTACCGAACCATGGTCGGACCTTTTGCATCGGTGCAAGAGGCCAGCCAGTTCTGCGCCAACTACAAGGCCGCCGGCGGCCAATGCGTCGTTCCGAACAACTGAGCTGCGCTTGACGCTTGCGTCAGGCGCGGGTGATCCGCGCCAATGGCGGTACGCGCTTTCATCACCGGACTTGCCAGCACGACCTTAACGGGTGTCGAGCGCGCGTTTCTGCGCGAGCGCGAGCCGTGGGGATTCATCCTCTTCAGCCGCAACATCGACACCCCGGCGCAGTTGAGCCGTCTGATCACGTCCGTCCGCGACGCGGTTGGCCGCGAGGCCCCTGTGCTCGTCGATCAGGAAGGCGGGCGTGTCCAGCGTCTCGGCCCGCCGCATTGGCCGGCCTATCCGCCGGGCGCTGCCTATGGCCGCCTTTACGACGACGACGCTGCGCAAGGGATGAGAGCGGCATATCTCGGCGCCCGGCTCATTGCCGCCGATCTCGCCGCCGTGGGCATCGATGTGGATTGCCTGCCGATCGCGGATGTGCCGGCGAGCGGGGCCGATCCCGTCATTGGCGACCGCGCGTATGGCGAAACCGCACAGAAGGTCGCAGTACTGGCGCGCGCGGTGGCCGACGGCCTGCTTGCCGGCGGGGTTCTACCGGTCCTCAAGCATATTCCCGGACACGGCCGTGCCACCGCAGACAGTCACCGGGCGCTGCCCGTGGTCGAGACCGACCACGCAACGCTGAGGAAGACCGACTTTGCCGTCTTCCGGGCGTTGCGTGATCTCCCGCTGGGAATGACCGCCCACGTCGTGTACACGGCCATCGATCCTATTGCTCCCGCCACCACTTCGGTCACTCTGATCCGGGATGTGATTCGCGGGTGGCTGGGGTTTGACGGCCTGCTGATGAGCGACGATATCTCCATGGGAGCCTTGTCCGGCTCGGTCGAGGCGCGCGCCCGCGCCGCCATTGCGGCCGGCTGCGACGTGGTGCTGCATTGCAGCGGCGAGCTTGCTGAAATGCAGGCGATCGCATCCGCGGTGCCAGTGCTCACCGGGAAGGCGGCAGCCCGCGCGGATGCGGCGCTCGGCTGGCGCGGGCAGGTGGTCAAGGATGATCTTGCGGCGCTGCGTGCCGAATGGACGGCGCTGATCAATGCTGGCGCCGTCGCCCGGAGGGCGATCTCATGAATCCCGATGAAGTCCAATTAGAGGCTGACCTTGTGGCCGAGCGGGCAACCGGTGAACCGGCGCTCGTGGTTGACGTCGAGGGATTCGAAGGCCCGCTCGATCTTTTGCTCGCGCTCGCCCGCCAGCAGAAGGTCGATCTCGCCAAAATCTCCATCTTGGCGTTGGCCGACCAGTATCTCGCTTTCATCGAGGAGGCGCGCAAGCTCAGGCTCGAGCTCGCGGCTGATTATCTGGTGATGGCGGCATGGCTCGCCTATCTGAAATCGCGGCTGTTGCTGCCGGAAGCGAACGCGGTCGAAGGGCAGAGCGCCGAAGACATGGCGATTGCGCTCGCTCTGCGGCTCAAGCGTCTCGAGGCCATTCGCGACGTGGCCCAGCGCCTGTTCGGCCGCCCGCAGCTCGATCGCGACATTTTTCGCCGCGGCCAGCCCGAGCCGATCGCGCATATCAAACATCCGCAATATAGCGCCACACTCTACGACCTGCTGTCGGCCTACGCACAGCAACGGCAAAAGTCGGCGCTCGCGCATGTGCGGTTGGCCAAGCGAACGGTCTGGTCACTGGCCGAGGCGCGTGAAGCGCTCGAGCGGCTGATCGGTCACGCGTCCGATTGGACGCGGCTCGATCAATTCCTGTTGTCCTATGTCGTCGAGCCGTCGCTCGCGCCGACGGTATTCGCATCGAGCTTCGCCTCTACGCTCGAAATGGTGCGCGAGGGCGTCATGGAGGTGCACCAGCAGGGGGCGTTTGCGCCGCTCTACGTGCGCAAGCGTCAACAGCCTGGACAAGAGGCGGCCGATGGCGGCGTGGCGGCGCCGCCGACGGAGGGCAAGGGTTAGAGGAGGCCAGCAATGCCGAAGTTGAAAGTGGTCGTGCCGGACGAGGAACCGGCGGGCGAGGTGAGAGCGGAGGAGCTTCGGCTCTTGGAAGCGATGCTGTTCGCGTCGGCTGAGCCGCTCGACGAGAAGTCGCTGGCGGAGCGGCTGCCGCAGGACGTCGACGTGCACGCAGCGCTTCTGCGGCTACAGGAGGACTATGCCACGCGCGGCGTCAATCTCGTGCGCATCGGCGGGAAATGGACCTTCCGCACGGCGAGCGATCTCTCCTGGCTCTTGAGCAAGGAAACGGTCGAGACGCGCAAGCTCTCTCGCGCGGCCATCGAAACGCTGGCCATCATCGCCTATCATCAGCCTGTGACGCGGGCGGAAATCGAGGAAATTCGCGGCGTGACCACCTCCAAGGGCTCGGTCGACGTGCTGCTCGAGACCGGCTGGATCCGTCCGCGCGGACGGCGCAAATCGCCCGGGCGACCGGTGACCTACGGCACCAGCGAAACGTTCCTGTCGCATTTCGGGCTCGATGCGGTGAGCGACCTGCCGGGGCTCGAGGAACTCAAAGGCTCGGGCTTGCTCGACGGTCGCCTGCCGCCGGGCTTCTCGGTGCCGATGCCGTCCGACGATCCGGCCTTGCGTGAAGACGAGGATCCGCTGGAACCGGGCGATCTTGATCTTGGCCTTGCACCGCCGCCGGAGCGCCGCGGCGAGGAATAGTCGCGCGCCGCGCGCACCTGAAAAGGTGCGCGACGCCGCGCCGCGCGACACAATCGAGGTTAATGCGGCGAAAGGCCGCTCAACGCGGCGGTTCCAAGGTCCCGCGGGCGCAACGGCGCCTGTGCGAGAGCCATGCGAGCAGGCCCGAGTCCTTGTTTTTGCTCGGCGCGGAGCCTAGCTTCCAGGGCAGAGCCGAGAGACGAGACGGCGGTCTCGTCGATGCGGAGGATGTGCATGGGTTCAATGAGCGTTTGGCATTGGATTCTGGTCTTGGGCGTTGCGCTTCTGCTGTTCGGGGGACGCGGCAAAATCTCCGAGCTGATGGGCGATTTTGCCAAGGGTATCAAGTCCTTCAAAAAGGGCCTGACCGAAGAAGAGAAAGCCGAGACCGAGCCGGCCAAGATCGACCCCAAGACCATCGATCATCAGCCCGCCCCGACCGCGACGGTCACGTCGGCAGAGACGCACAAGGCGGGCTGAGCGTTCGCCGCGGCCAAAGCCGGCCGACACGAGCGGAGGGCGCGGGCGCCTGGCGCGCCGCCCGGAGTTAAGCCTCCATGTTTGAAATCGGTTGGGGCGAGCTACTGATCATCGGCATCGTCGCGCTGATCGCGATCGGGCCGAAGGAGCTGCCCACGGTGTTTCGCACGCTCGGGCAGTGGACGAACAAGCTGCGCCGCATGGCCTCCGAATTTCAAAGTCAGTTTCAGGAGGCGATGCGCGAGGCGGAGCTGGCCGACATCAAGAAGCAGGTCGACGACATGACGAGCCAGGCGCAGAGCTATGCCTCGTTCGATCCGGTCGCCGAGGTCCGCCGGGAGTTGGACAGCACGCAACAGCAGATCGAGAGCGCAATGGCGGAGAAGCCGGCGCCGACCACGAGCCCGCCGGTCGGGGCGGAACCGAGCGCCGCGCCGGCCATCGCTCCCAGCACGGATGTTGCCGCGCCGTCCTCGGGTTCGAGCGAGCCAACTGCCGCCGCTGATGCCGCCAAGCCCGATGGCAAGCCCACATGAGCCGCGAGGACGAAGAGAAGGAAATCGAGGCGACCAAAGCGCCGCTGATGGAGCACTTGATCGAGCTGCGCTCGCGGCTGATCAAGGGGTTGCTCGCCTTCGCAGTCGCCTTCGTTGGGTGCTTCTTCTTCGCCAAGACGATCTACAACGTGCTGACCTGGCCGTTCATCTGGGTCGCGGGCCCGGAAAACTCCAAGTTCATCTATACCGGCCTGCTCGAATATTTCGTGGTGCAGCTCAAGCTCGCGATGTTCGGAGCGGCGTTCATCTCGTTCCCGGTCGTGGCGACGCAGATTTATATGTTCGTGGCGCCCGGCCTTTATCGTCACGAGAGGCAGGCGTTCCTGCCGTATCTGATAGCGACGCCGATTTTCTTCTTCCTCGGCGCCGCGGTGGTCTATGCCCTGGTGTGGCCGATGCTGGCGCGGTTTTCGCTGAGCATGCAGCAAATGGGCGGCGACGGGCAGGCCACGATCGAGCTCCTGCCCAAGGTCGAGGACTATCTCACCTTGATGATGAAGCTGATCTTCGCCTTCGGCATTGCCTTCCAGCTGCCGGTGATTCTGACGCTGCTGGGGCGGGTCGGCATCATCACCTCCGAGCAGCTCAAGTCCAAACGGCGCTACTTCATCGTCGGCGCCTTCGTGATCGCCGCGATACTCACCCCGCCCGATGTGCTCAGCCAGCTCTCCCTCGCATTGCCATTGATGGCGCTTTATGAGGGCTCGATCTGGTCGGTGAGCTGGGTGGAGAAGAAAGCAGCCGCCGACAAGGCCAAGGACGCCGCCAGCGCCGCCGCCAAGCCGGCGGAATGAACGTGGGCTAACTTCGGTGCCGGATGTATGTTGATTCGTCATGCCCGGCCTTGTGCCGGGCATCCACGTCTTGGATTGTGTAGCGACAAAGACGTGGATGGCTGGGGCAAGTCTGGCCATGACGTCGGAGCGGCCCGGCATGCACGACATCAAATGGATTCGTGAGCATAAGGAGGAATTCGATCACGGATTGGCGCGCCGTGGTTTGCCGTCGGAGGCGGACAAGCTTCTTGCCATCGACAAGCGCCGGCGCGCCGCCATTCAGAAGGCGGAAGCCGCACTCGCGCGCCGCAATGTCGCTTCGCGCGAGATCGGCGCGGCGAAGAAGAGCAACGAGGAGGCGGCGGCGCAGGCACTTCTTGCCGAGGTCGCACGCTTGAAAGCCGAAATCCCCGCGCTCGAGGCGGAAGAGAAGAAGCTCTCGAAGGAGCTCGACGACGCGCTCGCGCAAATCCCCAACCTGCCGCTGGAGGACGTGCCGGAGGGTAAGGACGCGAGCGACAATGTTGAGCATCATCGTTTCGGCGCCAGGCGCGATTATGGATTCGCGCCACAGCAGCATTTCGATCTTGGCGAGGCGCTCGGCCAGATGGATTTTGAGATCGCGGCCAAGCTGTCCGGCGCGCGTTTCGTCGTGCTCAAGGGCGGCCTCGCGCGGCTCGAGCGCGCGCTAGCGCAATTCATGCTCGATATGCATACGAATGAACACGGTTACACCGAGGTCGCTCCACCGCTGTTGGTGCGCGACAAGACGATGTTTGGCACTGCTCAGTTGCCAAAATTTGCTTCTGATCAGTTCGAGATAGTCATGGCCTCCTTTGAAGAGGTGATGGAGAGGGTCAAATCGAAGGCTATAGAGAGCTTTTCGGAAGTACAGGCGAAAAACAAAGAGCGCACTCGCAGGGAAATGACCACCGAGGAAGCGCTCAGCAGCTTTTACGATGGCCTCAAAGCCGGAATGCCTGAGTACAGAGAGCTTTATGAGGCACAGACGGGTCAAGCATCACGTCTATGGCTCATCCCCACCGCCGAAGTGCCGCTGACCAATCTCGTGCGCGAATCCATCCTCGACGAGGATACGCTGCCGATGCGGTTCACTGCCGGCACGCCATGCTTTCGCGCGGAAGCCGGCGCGGCCGGTAAAGATACGCGCGGCATGATCCGCCAGCACCAGTTCGACAAGGTCGAACTCGTCTCGATCACCACGCCCGAGCAAAGTGGCGATGAGCACGAGCGCATGCTCGCCTGTGCCGAGGAGGTCCTGCGCCGACTCGATCTGCACTACCGGGTGCTCACCCTGTGCACGGGCGATATGGGCTTTGCCGCGCAGAAGACCTACGACATCGAGGTCTGGTTGCCGGGGCAGAATATGTATCGCGAAATTTCCTCCTGCTCGCTGTGCGGCGACTTTCAGGCGCGGCGCATGCATGCACGTTTTCGCCCCTCCGTCAAAAGCGTACCATTCGTGCGAGGCGGTAGCGACGTGCCTGCGCGCCACGTGCACACGCTCAACGGCTCCGGCGTCGCCGTTGGCCGCGCGCTGATCGCTGTGATGGAGACCTACCAGCAGCAGGGCGGCTCGATCGCCATCCCCGACGTGCTGCAGAGCTATATGGGCGGGGTGAAGGTTATCGAGCGAGCGGGATGAATGGCGGAGCACAAGCCAGAACGAGCGGTCGAGGCGCGGGCGGAGCAAACTCCGCGGTCCGTCCTGCGCACCCCCTCGTCGCGAGCCATACGCATCCTCATCACCAACGACGACGGGATCCATTCGGAAGGGCTCGACGTCTGCGCCGAGATCGGCGGCGCGCTGTCCGACGACGTATGGGTGGTCGCGCCCGAATTCGACCAGTCCGGCGTGTCGCATTCGCTCTCGCTCAACGATCCGCTGCGGCTGCGCGAGATCGGCGAGCGCCGGTTCGCGGTGAAAGGCACGCCCACGGATTGCGTCATCATGGGCGCGCGCCACGTGATCAAGGATCGCCCACCCGATCTGGTGCTCGCGGGCGTCAACCGCGGCCGCAATGCCGGCGAGGACGTGATCTATTCCGGGACGGTCGCCGGCGCGCTGGAAGGCACCATTCTCGGCATTCCATCGCTCGCGCTCTCGCAAGCCTATCGCTCGCGCAGCGGTGAGCCACCGCATTGGGAAACGGCGGTTCACTTCGGCCCGGACATCATCCGGCGCGTGCTCGCTGCCGGCATTCCACGCGACGTGCTCGTCAACATCAACTTTCCCGATTGCGCGCCCGCCGACGTCAAGGGCGTCGCCGTCACCACCCAGGGACGCAATCGGCAGGAGCGGCTGCAGATCGATCAGCGTCAGGACGGTCGC
>Ga0209647_1000355_pt1 | contig 43175 bp, 28 predicted proteins | sample GraSoi_2013_60cm_FD_185827 | JGI IMG/M metagenome (GOLD analysis project Ga0209647, IMG submission 185827) | Grasslands soil microbial communities from the Angelo Coastal Reserve, California, USA - Sample 9_17_2013_60cm (SPAdes) (version 2) | ecosystem: Environmental > Terrestrial > Soil >...
GATAGCATGCTCGATCGGACCAGTCGCCCGCAACAAGCCCAGTCGATAGATGTCGACAGTGACCAATGGTTTCTGGTAGCCGGTCAACTGACTTGCCAAATAGTGGATGAGAGAACGATTTGTCAGGGGGTCCAGGAGTGCCAGCAGCGCGACGACGGCGATGACGCGGCAAAGCAGAGCCGCGAAGGACAATGCGTGCCCGTGCTCCGACAGCAGGAGGCGCGTTGCCATGTAGCCGACGCAAAACTCGAGAGCGGTTGGTCCGGCGTGATTGAGCGCCTGTCCCACGCCGACGACGTTGGCAGGTGCATAGATCATCCAAAATCCCGCCAAGAAGACAAAAAGATCGGAAAGGACGAAACGGTAGCGCCCGGCCGCTAACCTCTGGCCCAACCGAATGAGCAGAAGGGGCGTCAGCACAATGAGAATGAGCCTGATCGCCGTAAGCCGTAGCCCCAGTATGTAGAACGACAATTCTTCCGGGAGAAAGGTCGTGATGGCGATCAATTTGAGCGCCAGGGGAAGTGCGGCCTCGTTCCTCGCCGCCACCCCATTGAGTGGACCTACCGTAAACGGCCGGGTTAGCGTTTGCATATCGTGCGGGGTCCGGTAAAGCTGAGCGCCGAGCTGAGCGCCGTTATCGCGGTGCCGGTTGCCCTGAGACCGCCACTCGTCTCAGCCATCCCGACACCGCCGATTTTTGCGACAGCGCAGGTTCCTCGATGAAATGCCAGGACAAGACGGCCAGAAGAAGTGTAAACGGGAACGATAAGGCCATCAGAGCCAACGGAGCGCACCCTTTGCATAGGGCGGCCACCATTTGTTCAATTGGAAACGCAAATATATAGACTCCGTACGAGTAATCGCCCAACATGTTGTAATATAGTATGGGTTCGCACCTGAGAAACCCGAGATAAAAGAGTCCATAGGACCAAGCGAGTACAAATACCTGGTGGAACCAGGGTTTATCGTAGGAGAGAATAGCCGCGGCGATGGCCAGACCGAGCACGGGCAGTCGCAAGGGCAGGCGTCGACGAAATTGAAAAAAAGCCATGCCGATCACGAATGGGAGCGTCAACTGATGGGCGTTGCGCAAGATCGTCGCGTGATCCAAAACATGATGCCGCAGGTCAAGCAGCAGAACAGCGGCATAGAAAAGGGCGTATGTGGTCAAGAAGCCGACAAAACGGCGACCGCTCGCCGTCAGACCAAGTATGCCGACGACGGCCACCATCGCATAGCAGGCCACTTCATAGAATAAAGTCCACAGCGAGCCGTTTATGGCTCGTGGATATGGATTATCTTCGAAAACGCCGGGGAGATCATATCGAAGCGCCCCCAAAGAAAGATTCCGAGGCATGTATAGAAAAGTTTCACGATCCGAAAAGTAGGCACCGATATCTAATTTCGTAAATATGGGTCCGATGGCGAAAACGGTCAACAAAAGCACCATGACAAGACCGGGATAGATCCGCAGGATTCTGGCAACGGCAAATTCTATTATGCCGCGGTGAAAACTTTGCGATATGAAATATCCGGAAATAACAAAAAAGCTGATGACCGCCAGCGTTCCCACGTCCATGCCGAGGATACGGTCGAGAGGTTCGGGACTCCCCGGTCCGAGGGCTAACGGGTAGGCGTGAGAAACGAGGACAGAACCTGCAGCGACCATGCGTATCAGGTTGAAGTTATTGTCTCGCTGCGTCGTTGCTTGATCCACCCTGGGCATCGCCAGCTCTTCCCAACCCTGTTGCCATCAGGGGACGCGCAGCACCGGCGCCTCCCAATCTCGTACCCGCGCTCGTACTCGCGGGGCTCGTGTAATAATTATCGAAACCGCGGTAGTAGTGGCCGTAATTGTAGCCGCTGCCGTAGCCATAGCCGTGTTTCCGCAACTGCTTAAAATCGACCTTGCTGAGCACGATGCCGGCGATGCGATGCGCCTCAGGCCTCAGCATCTTGAATGCTTCGGCGACGCCCGTCCGCGGCGTGCGGTTCCATTCGATGACCATCAAGACCTTGTCGACCATCGCCGCGAGTGCGAGCGCATCGACGACCGGCAGCAGCGGCGATGCGTCCACCACCACGCAATCATATTGCTCCCGCAGTTGCTCAAACAGATCGTGCATGCGCCGAGAGGTCAGCAGGTTGGTGGGATCATTCACGCCGGATCCGGCTGGAATCACGTGGGTTCCCGTCGTCTCATCCTTGATCGTCACCGCCGCGATATCGGCAGTCCCCGTCAGCACCTCCGCCAACCCTTTGCCGTTCGCTCCGAATGCATTAGAGAGGGACGTGTGGCGGAGGTCGCAGTCCACCAGCACGGTCTTCTTGCCTGACATGGCGCTCGAGACACCGAGGAGCATCGAGGTCGTCGACTTCCCCTCGCCGGGAATTGATGAGGTGACTAAAATGACTTTGGACGTTCCGTCGGAATTCGACAGTCCGAGCCTGACTCGCGTCGTGCGGACCGCCTCGCCCAATTGCGAGAGCGGCGCCTCGACCAAGCCCTGCAGTATCGTGTCGCGTGCGGCGCGGCGGAATCTCCTCCTTGGCGGCACGAGAGGGATCATGCCGATGACGCGATATCCAAACATTTGCTCGACCTGCGTGCCCGTCTTAAAACCGGCGACGAGATGTTCCGCCAAGATGGCCAGCACGACCCCGACAACGGTGGCGACGAAGCCGACAAGCGGGTAAATCAGGAGGCGACGCGGGTAGCTCGGCTCGTTCGGCAGCGTCGCCGGCGTGATGATCCGTGCGCCGGTGTCTTGCAAGGTCGAGCGTTGAGAGATTTCGTTGAACTGCGAAAGGAAGCTCTCGTAGGCCTTGCGGTCGGCGTCAGCAACCGGCTGTAGCTCCCGCAGCTTGGCGGCGGCCTCGGAATCGGCGCGCGCGGCGGTGAGCTTCTGCAAGCTCGCCTCCAGCGACTGCTCGCGCCGCGTGGCAATGTCGTAAGCATTTTTCATGTTGCCGAGGATGCGACCGACTTCGGCACTGATCGCCTTCTTAATGTCTTCTTGCTGCGAGCGGATGGCGATGACCTCGGGAAAGCGCTCGCCGAATTGACTGCGAAGTTCCGCCTCCCGCCGGCTCAGCTCAGACTGCTGAATGCGAAGCTGGGTGATGACAGGGGAAGCCATGACTTCCGGGATTTCCTGGATATCGCCGCGACTGTCCACCAGATGACGTGCTTGCTCAAAGCGCGCCCGCTTCTCCGCGACATCGGCGCGTGCACCCATGAGCTGCGTATTGATATCGGACGTCTGTTGCTGGCTGACATTGCTGCCGACGCCGACGTCGCTCAATCCGCCTTGCCCCTTCAGCTTCTGCATCGCCTCCTCGGTCTCGATGACGCGGGAGCGGAGCTCGTCAAGCCGACCCGTCAACCATCCCTCCGCCCGGTGCGTGGCGTCGTATCGCGTTTCGGCTTGCTCGGCCAGGTAAACGTTGACGATCGTGCGAGCAAGGCGCTCCGACTTTGCCGGATCCTCCGATGTGACCGAGATCGCCAATACATACGACAACTGCACGCGTTCCACTTGCAGGCGTTGGCGCAGTCCTTCGGCTGCCCGGTCAAGAGCGGCGCTCTCCTTGTCCGTATCGCCCGTCGTTTGGAGGAGGTCCGCGAACCACGGGAGGCGCGCTAGGCCCAACTTTTTTCCCCAAGTCACGAGGCGTCTGGGCCGCTGAAATTCCTCATCCTTGTCGAGGCTAAGGTCCTGGGCAACGCGCAGCGCCAGCGATTTTGACTCGATGACCGCTATCTCGCTGCTCATCGCCGCATTGTCGACATCGAAAGGTGTCAACGGTCGATTAATCGCACCATTAAGCTGCTGCTTTGGATCGACAACGAGTATCTCTACCGTCGATTTGTACAGCGGGTGAACCAATCTCAGCGCGCCGTACGTCGCGACGGTTGCCAGAATTGGCACGGCAACGATCAGCTTCCAGTGTCGCAACAAAACACCGATTATGGACCACAGGTCCATTGTGGAGTCCGGGACTTGGTCGATCGGCGCCGGCGTAACAAGGTTTGTCGGCACCTCAAAATCATTGGCTGGCATTAAAGCCACGCTCCTTGCCTGCCGGTCGCAACAGGTGTCTGACTAGCCTCGGTTGCAGTGATCTTCAATCCGGCGCCCTATCTCGGCTATTGCATCCGCGAAAATCCATATGCCTCGCTCTCAAATAGGTCGACATGGGTTAGGGTTTGGCACTCCGGTAGCGGTTCTGACAAGGCCGTCGTTCGCGCGCCGGCCGGTCCCATCGCACACTCGCCATGCCATGCGCGCGGATTTGATGATGGCCATAGGAGGTTGGTCAGCGGCCCAGAAGCAGGTAATGCCCTGGCCACGCCAAAGAGGGACATTTCCCATCCGGAGACACCGATCGGTCTCCGATCATGCGACCGACGCCCACTTGGCTCTCTCCGCTTCAGGGCGAAAACGCGGCCCGACCCGTCCTCGATGGAACTCTATCCTTTGTAAGGCACGGCGGGCTCGGCACTAATCGGGCCGAGTCCCTAATAAGTCGAAGGAATCTACCGAGAGCAGAGATTGAACCGATGAGCGCCGGCCGCCTGCACAGAAGCCTTTGTAACCAAGGCGTGGGCAGCCATGAGTGGCCGATTTTTGACAGCCGGAATCCGCTTTCGTCAACAAACACCCAGCAGATGGCGCAGGTGGGTCCCATTTTTTCGTGCCATTTTCCAAGCCCACATCGACGACGGGAGTCATCATTATCCCTTTGAGGTCTGCGCTAGGTAGATTTTTGCAGCCAATTAGGGAATCGCCAAGATGGATGCCGAGCCTGCCGTGCGTTACATGGAATGGACTTGCATCGCGGATGAGCTTGGCCGCGCTTTCGCATAATCGATAACTGCCGCGCCCATTCGACAGGCGGGAGGAGGCAAATGCAGCATCTCTCCGAGGCACAGGCGGCTGCTCCCAGGATTTCCCCTCTGATTAATTCCGGTGTTCGCCGAGAGTTTCTCGGCGTGCCCATAGATTGCTTGACGTTGACCGAGACAATCGAGGCGGCCGATCGAGCCATCCGACGCCGCCAACCACTGCAGCACGCCTGCATTAATGTGGCGAAGTTCGTTGCCATGCGCTCGAATGCGGAACTCGACGTTGATGTCCGCTCGAGCGATGTTATCAGCATTGATGGGATGGGGATCGTCTGGGCAGCGCGGCTGATGGGAATCTCGATCCCGGAACGGGTCACCGGAGTTGACGTGATGGAAGGCGTGATACTGCTCTGCGCGACCAAAGGCTATCGTCCCTATTTTCTCGGCGCGCGGCGGGATGTGCTGCAACAAGCCATCATCAACATCCAGACAAGATTTCCCGGGCTCGACATTGCCGGTTCACGCGACGGGTATTTTGCGCCGGAGGAAGAGACCGGCGTGGTCACTGCCATCAAATCGTCCGAAGCTGATTGCCTCTTTATCGGCATGCCGACGCCGCGAAAGGAACGCTTCCTCGCACGTCATCGCGACGATCTCGGCATCCCTTTTATCATGGGCGTCGGCGGTGGATTGGACGTGCTCGCCGGTCGCGTCCGCCGGGCGCCCTGGCTAGTTCAGGAGATGGGCTTCGAATGGCTGTTCCGCACCGTGCAGGAACCGCTGCGGCTCGGGCCGCGCTACCTTAGAACTAATGTGGCGTTTGCGGGCCTTATGGTTAAGGCGCTGATGCCCCGCTCGGCGACCAGATCTTCAACATCCCGGCGGCTCAAAGCGAGGCAGAGATAGAGCCAGAACTCGAGAGCCAATGCAGGACCAGTCTTTAGCGCTGAGGACAATGGTTGCCGAGTGTTTGGAGCTCGCCAACAAATATTTAGATGTTGCCAAAACAGCGGCTCATCCAGACGAACTCTTCGAGATCACTCAGATGGCGATTCATTGTAACGCGGCGGCGATTGAGCTTGAGAAGTATTTAAAACCGCCATCGAGCTCGGATCCGCGGAAGGTGAAGGCGGCTCGATCGCGACCTGCCGGTGCGCCATCGTCGGCTCCGCCGGCAGAAGCAATGCTTGTGACGACGATCGCGCAGTTGCGGGAGCAGGCCGCAACGCTTTGCGAGCGTGCTAGGACATTCAGCGACGGCACCCTTCGAGAACATCTTTTGGTTTTGGCGGCGAAGTGCGAGAAACTCGCCCCAACAAAGTGAAGACGCTGCGGTGGACGAAGCTGCGCCGGCCCGCCAGTGCTTAGAGTGGCCTAGGACGAAACCGCTTCGACGCTTGCGTCTTCCGGAGTAGCAGTATCGCCCAACGCGCGCGCTAACGCTCGCCTCAATTCCTCGTCGCCATAGGGCTTCTGCAACCGCTCTCCAATTGTGCTTCCAGTGGTATTGAACGAAGGTGCGTAGCCCGAAACGATGATTACTTTGATCCCCGATCGCAGCTCGACTGCGCGACGGGCGAGATCGAACCCGTTCATTCCTCCCGGCATGACCACATCCGTGAACAGCAAGTCGATCGGCGAGTCGCCGCTCAGGATCTCGAGTGCCGTTGCTGCGTTATCCGCTGCAAGGACGCGGTGACCGAGTTCTTCCAGGCGAGTGACGGTGATGCTGCGCACGTGGGCATTATCTTCAACGACCAGAATTATGCGACTGATATCCGCGACTGCGGCGTCACCGTCGGGAATTGAATGCTGGCCAATGGTTTGCGGTGCCTCGCCTCTGGGTAGATAGACCCGAATCGTTGTTCCCATCCCTTCCACACTCTCGATCTTGATGTCCCCGCCTGATTGCTTGACAAAGCCATAGACCGTGCTCAAGCCCAGTCCGGTGCCTTCCCCCGCTGGTTTTGTGGTGAAGAACGGCTCGAATGCCCGGTCTACCACTTCCTGCGACATGCCGATGCCTGTATCGGTCACTGCCATCATCACGTAGTCATGCGGCACTGGTTCTAATTCCACGTTTTCGCGTCGCATGTTGACGGCCTCGATGATCAAGGTGCCGCCCTTTGGCATCGCGTCGCGCGCATTGATGGCAAGATTAAGCACCGCCGATTCGACCTGTGTCGGATCGGCAAATATCGGCCATAGGCCCTCGGCCGTCCGCACCTCTATCCTCACCCCCTCGCCGATAATCGGGTCCAGCAGTCTTGCCATGCGCGGCAAGAGCTCCGATAGATCGATCACTTTAGCCTGATGAGGCTGGTGATGAGCGAAGGTGAGCAGTTGCCGGGTCAGCTCGGCGCAATTCAATGCCGCGCCGAGCGCGTTCTGGGCGCGATCGTGATCCTTTCCCTGGCCAATGAGCGACCGGGTCAGTGGATGGAGGTTCCAGATAATGACCGTGAGCATATTGTCGAAATCGTGTGCGATCCCGCCCGTGAGCTGCCCGATGGCTTCCATCTTCTGGGATTGCAATAGCTGCTGCTCTAACTGTCGCCGATAGGTGACATCAAGGCAGGTTCCGAGGATTTCCTTGGGCGCGCCGCTTTCCTGGCGAACCAACACGGCCTGGTCAAGGAAAATTCTTTCCGAGCCGTCATCGCACCGCCAGCGATACTCCATTGATAGCGTTCCGGTCTTGACGATCGAGGCCACCCGAGCCAGTACCTGTGGCAGGTCGGCGGGGTGGATGCGCGCCGGCCATAGATCTTCATCGTCAATGAACGCCACGGCCTCGAAGCCGACCGAAGCGGCGATGCTCCCGCTCAGAAACCGAGGCCCAGCAAAGCGACCATTTAGGTCCGACCTGTAAAGCGCGATCGGTAGCGATTTGACGATGAAGGATTGAATCTCTTCGATCTGTCGCAGAGCCCTTTCTGCTTGCACTGCGCGGAGGGTCTCCCAATGCAGTCGGCGCTCAAGGTCAGCCTGGCGCCGTAGCGTCTCCGTCTTTTTGAACAGATCGACGAATACCGAGACCTTTGTTCTCAGAATGACTGGATCTATCGGCTTGAACACATAGTCGACGGCCCCCAGCATGTATCCGCGCGAGATATCCCGATCGTCTTTGTCGAATGCGGTAATGAAGATGATGGGCGTGTCGTGCGATCGTTCGCGCCTGCGTATAAGAGCCGCCAACTCGTAGCCGTCCATGTCGGGCATCCGGACGTCTACGAGTATGATGGCGGCATCCTGGCGCAAGAGGTAGCGTAGGGCGTCAGCACCGGATTTTGCCTGGGCGATATTCTCATTCAGACTCCCGAGCATTTGCGCCAGGGCCAATAGGTTTTCGGGCTTGTCGTCGACTATTAGAATGTTGGCCTTGATGGGCACACCGCCGCCAATGGCACCATTGCCATACTGGTCGCTGGCGACGCCCACGCCGCCAGCCGACCGGCCGGTCTGCTTCCCATCATCCGAAGTACTATGCACAGTCAGGTTCTGTCCAAAAATGCTTCTAATGTTCGCGCAGCCAGACCCGCATTGCTGAGAGGACATGGTCCATATCGACGGGCTTGGCCGCGTAGTCTGATGCGCCCGCTTCGATACACTTTTCTCTATCGCCTTTCATCGCTTTCGCAGTGATCGCAATGATTGGCAGTGTCTTGAAGCGATCACGAGCGCGGATACTTCGCACGGTTTCGTAGCCGTCCATATCTGGCATCATGACGTCCATGAGCACCAGATCGATCCCCGATGTTTCCTCCAATATGGCGATGCCGTCGCGGCCAGTCTCTGCATGGAACACCTCGACATTATGCTGCTCCAGCACACTCGTCAAAGAAAAGATATTACGGATATCGTCGTCGACAATCAAAACCTTCCGATCCGACAGCAACGGTTCTCGTTGGCGAAGGCTTGCGAGCAACTTTTGCTTCTCCTCAGGCAGGCCGACAACGCGCCTGTGCAGGAACACCGCGCTGTCATCAAGTAACTGCGCCAGCGACGCCGGGCTTTCCACAACCACCGATTCGGCCATTTTTCGCAGATTTGCCTTCTCCAGAGTGCTCAAGTCACTTGCAGCGTAGATGATCACCGGCAATCGAATTTGCGAATTCCTGCGCAGTTGCGCGAGCACTTCAAGGCCATCCATGTCAGGCAAGGCGGGGTTCAGGATCATACAATCGACGGGCGTTTCCCTGATCGCCGTCAGAGCCGCTTCCCCGCTAGAAACGCACATAGTCTCGACATCACCATTGCCGATCATCCCGACGATATTGGCGCGCCGGACTTCGTCATTCTCGACGACCAGCAATTGCTTTACTTTGCGCGACAGAAAATTTGCGGTCTGCTCAAAGGTAGCGAACAGCGTCTCCCGATCGACTGGCTTCGCCAACACCGAAAAAGCCCCTAACTGAAGGCCCGTGTCGCGTGGAGCTTCCACAGATATGACGTTTACCGGAGTGTGCCGGGTTTCACAATTACGCTTTAGAATATCGAGCAATACCCAGCCATTCATATCAGAGAGCTTTATATCGAGTGTAATGGCATCGGGCTTGAATCGGCGAGCCAAAACCAGGGCATCGCTGCCGCTGGACGACACAAGCCCCTTGAGTCCGCGCTCGCGCGCCATGTCTAGCAAGATCGATGCGAATTTCGGATCGTCTTCCACGATGAGCAGCGCTGGATCGCCTTGCTCCAACACATGGCGATCATCTCTAAACTCGCTTTGCGGCGACAGCTGAGCCGGCTTGTTGACAACGGGCAGATCGACGTCCACCCCGATGTTCGGCCGAGACGCGGTGACCGCGGGTTTATAGCTGATCGGTACGAAAAGCGTGAAAATACTGCCCCGCCCCGGTGTGCTGACCACGGCTATCTCACCCCCCAGCAGCCGGGCGATCTCGCGACTGATGGAGAGTCCGAGACCGGTCCCGCCATACTTGCGGCTGGGCGTTCCATCCAACTGTTGAAACGCCTCAAAGATGACCTTCTGCTTGTCGGACGCAATGCCGATACCCGTGTCCCGTACGGCAAAGGCAACGACCATTGGCACAGAATTAAGAATGTTGTTTCTTGAACTCCACCCGTTTGTGGCGCGTGCGATCTTCAGCTCCACATTGCCACGTTCCGTAAACTTGAAGGCGTTCGAAAGCAGATTCTTGATCACCTGCTGCAGCCGCTTGGAATCGGTATGCATCACCTTCGGCAGCGTTGTATCCAGGGTGACGGCGAATTCTAGCTTCCGGTCGTCGGCGATCTGACCAAAACTTCGCGACACGTAGTCTTTCAAGTCGCCAAGATTCACCTCGCCGATATCCAAAGTGACCGTGCCGGACTCGATCTTGGACAAGTCCAGAATATCATTGATCAACGTCAAGAGCTCGGTCCCAGCGGTGTGAATCGTCTCCGCAAACTGAACTTGTTTTTCGCACAAATTCTTGTCTGCGTTCTCGGCCAGCAGTTTGGATAGGATGAGAAGGCTATTGAGCGGCGTGCGCAGTTCGTGGGACATGTTTGCGAGAAATTCGGACTTGTACTTTGACGTCAACGCTAGCTGCGCCGCCTTTTCCTCGAGCGCCGCCTTGGCGTGCTCGATTTCTTGGTTCTTGAGCTCCACCTGTTTCTTCTGGCTCCCCAGAAGTTGCGCCTTGTCTTCTAATTGCTCATTACTATGGCGCAATTCTTCCTGCTGGCTCTTGAGCAGCTCCTCGGATTTCTGAAGCGATGCGGCCTGCTGTGCTAGCCGGTCGTTCGTCTTTTTCAGCTCTCCTTGCTGGCTCTGTAGCTCTGCGGTCAGCCGCTGAGATTGCGCTAGCAGCCGTTCCGTACGCATGTTAGTGGCAATCGTGTTCAGCACGATACCGATGCTTTCCATCAACTGATCGAGGAACGAATGGTGGATCTCGCTGAACCGTTCAAAAGAGGCGAGTTCCAGAACCGCCTGAACCTCGCCTTCGAACAACACTGGCAAAACGATGATATTGAGTGGGGGCGCCGCTCCGAGCCCCGAACTGATCCGGATATAAGTCCTAGGAACGTTCGTAAGCAGGATATCGCGCTTTTCGAAGGCACACTGTCCGATAAGACCCTCTCGGAGCGAGAAGCGATTGGCCAAATGCTTCCGCCGCGTATATGCGTAGCTTGCCACAAGTTCGAGAATTTCTTCGCCGTCCTCCGCCTTTTTCAAGTAGAAGGTGCCGTGGCTGGCGTTCACCAGCGGCGCAAGCTCCGAAAGAATCCGATTGGTCACCGTGACGAGGTCGCGCTCACCCTGGAGCATGCGAGTGAATTTCGCTAAATTGGTCTTCAGCCAGTCTTGCTCGGTATTCTTCCGGGTTGTATCCGCCAAATTGTGGATCATCTCGTTGATATTATCCTTGAGCGCAGCCACCTCGCCCGAGGCCTCCACCGTGATCGATCGGGTCAGATCGCCCGTCGTCACCGCGGTTGCCACTTCGGCGATGGCCCGCACTTGGGTGGTCAGATTGGCTGCGAGCTGGTTCACGTTGTCGGTCAAATCGCGCCAAAGGCCGGCGGCGCCGGGCACGCGCGCTTGGCCGCCGAGCTTGCCTTCGATACCGACTTCGCGCGCCACATTGGTTACTTGATCTGCGAAGGTAGCCAGTGTTTCGATCATGCCGTTGATGGTGTCCGCCAGCGCCGCAATTTCACCGCTGGCCTTTACGGCGAGCTTCTGCTGGAGGTTGCCTTTCGCGACGGCGGTCACCACGTCCGCAATGCCGCGCACCTGGCCCGTCAGGTTCGCCGCCATCAGGTTGACGTTGTCGGTCAGATCCTTCCACGTGCCGGCGACGCCCTTCACTTTGGCCTGGCCGCCGAGCTTGCCCTCGGTGCCGACCTCGCGCGCCACGCGCGTCACCTCCGACGCGAAGGAGTTCAGCTGGTCCACCATCGTGTTTATGGTGTTCTTCAGCTCCAGGATCTCGCCCTTCACGTCCACCGTGATCTTCTTCGACAGGTTCCCGCTCGCCACCGCCGTCGTCACCTCGGCGATGTTGCGCACCTGGCCCGTCAGGTTCGCCGCCATCAGGTTGACGTTGTCGGTCAGATCCTTCCACGTGCCGGCGACGCCCTTCACTTTGGCCTGGCCGCCGAGCTTGCCCTCGGTGCCGACCTCGCGCGCCACGCGCGTCACCTCCGACGCGAAGGAGTTCAGCTGGTCCACCATCGTGTTTATGGTGTTCTTCAGCTCCAGGATCTCGCCCTTCACGTCCACCGTGATCTTCTTCGACAGGTTCCCGCTCGCCACCGCCGTCGTCACCTCGGCGATGTTGCGCACCTGGCCCGTCAGGTTCGCCGCCATCAGGTTGACGTTGTCGGTCAGATCCTTCCACGTGCCGGCGACGCCCTTCACTTTGGCCTGGCCGCCGAGCTTGCCCTCGGTGCCGACCTCGCGCGCCACGCGCGTCACCTCCGACGCGAAGGAGTTCAGCTGGTCCACCATCGTGTTCACGACTTTTCCGATGCGCAGGAATTCCCCGCGCAGCGGCCGGTCGTCGATTTCCAGCAACATGGTTTGCGATAGATCGCCTTTCGCCACGGCGCCGATAACTCGGGCGACTTCGGTGATCGGCTGCACTAAGTCGCCGATCAACGTATTCACGGAGTCGATGCACTCTTCCCACGACCCCGTCGCGCCTCGTAGCTTTCCGCGCTGCGAAATCCTGCCATCCTTGCCAACCACCGAACTGATGCGCTCCAACTCTCGCGTCATTTGCTCGTTCAGCTCGACAACGTCGTTGAATGTCGTCGCGATCTCGCCGTCGGCACCGATGAGGTCCACCGGCAGGCGCACAGAAAAATCGCCCCTCTTGAAGGCGCGCAGCGCCTTGAGGAGCTGCTTCCGATCAAGCAGCCGCTTCGGATAACGGGACTCAGCGACGACTTGCAGCATCAAATCCTCCCACATCTCCTGCTCGATGGTCATGAACGGTTAGACCCATGGCCGCGGGGGCGACACCGCCCGGACCTGGTGGACTGGATGAGATTAGTGCACGATTTGCGATCATGAGCCTGTCCGTCATTTGCGCCAAGCGCCAGTCATGCGGTCATGCAAACCGGCGCTCGACTCCGGACTGCTCCACCTGGGATTCAACGGCGGTGCGCATTTGGACCCACGCCCTTCGAGTGTCCGCCGCAGGCGTGACGAACATCCGTCTCTAGAATGTGGCCGCCCGGCATCCACCTCCGGTTGAACAGAATCCACGCTGTATCCTAGCTGGCCCAAGCTGCCGCTCTTATCAGGGAATCCTTTAGAAGGCGGCTTGAAACTACTGAGACGGGGTTGGAAACCCGGATTGCCGTGGAGATCGGACATTGTCACGACGATGTACGGGCGCGGCGGCAAGGCGGGGCGCTGGGAGGAGGGTAAATACCGCCGGGGGTCGTTGCCGGAAGAGCAGTCCGAACTTGAGCGCCCGGCGGACCGTCTCACTGAGGCGTCGACACCGCGCTCAGCGAGCGAATCTTCAATATCCCGGTCGCTCAAAGCGAAACGGAAATAGAGCCCCACAGCTTGCGGGATGATGACCGCAAGAAAGCGGTGACGATCATGGCAGATCTCAGGCGTGGTCGAACTTCACCGCGCCCAGCCTAGACCGGCCTTTACCGTAACAATGCCCTCGACGATGTAAGCCACGTTGGGCTATCATGGGTTGCTTGTTTTCACCATGCGATTCATATCACTCGGGCACCCTTTTCCGGGGTGCAGGATGGCGGCCATTAAAATCCTTCTCGCTGACGATCACTCTCTCGTGCGCGCAAGCCTCAAGTCTCTGTTGGCCGATTTCCCCGGCATCGAGGTCATTGCCGAGGCGGGCAACGGTCGTGAGGCAATTGAGCTGATCGCGCAGTATCGTCCGGAGCTGGTGCTGATGGACATCTCTATGCCAGGATTGGACGGACTGGAGGCGACACGGCGGATCGTTAAAGAGCATCCGAACGTACGCGTGGTAGTTCTCTCGATGCATGCAACCGATGCTAACGTCCTTCAGGCTCTTCGCGCCGGAGCCTCAGGTTATGTCCTCAAGAGTTCGGCCCCACGCGAGCTCGAGCTGGCCATCGAGTCCGTGGCACGTGGCGAGATCTTCCTGAGCCCGGCCATATCAAAGCATGTGGTCGAGGTCTATCTTAGCCAAAAGGCGGATCAAATAATCCCTTTGGAGCAGCTCACGCCGCGCCAGCGCGAGATACTGCAGCTGGTAGCTGAAGGCAATTCGAGCAAGCGGATCGCGCAGCTGCTTCATGCCAGTGTGAAGACCATCGAGTCTCACCGAGCGAGCCTGATGGAGCGTCTCGACATACATGATGTCGCTGGCCTCGTCCGGTACGCCATTCGCAATGGGCTCGTCTCGGCCGACACGTAGTCCACGGGCGGAACATCTCGCGGCGGACAGTTCTCACCTAGCCCTGATGCGTTGGTCGGCCGCCCGCATCACCAATGGCGCTCGCAATCCCCTCAGTCTTTCCCCTGGGTAGATTCCTCGGGCCGATTAGGGAATCCCCCAATTAGTGCCGAGCTCGCCATGCGCTAAATTCGCTGGTGACGAGAAAATCCAAAGGGACAGAGTTCCCTCGAGGAGCTGTCAGACCGCGTTTTCGCATAATTAGGTCGTGGTGGTTCGGGCCAGAGATTCGCGATCTCGACTGCTCCGGCCCGGGCAGAGACTGGAAGAGGCGAGACCATAGCGTCATGGACGCACTTCCGCAAACGTGGGCGGCTCTGTTGACTCATCCGGAAGCCGTCGCGCTCCGGGTGCTCGGGTTTGTGGCCAGCGACCGACCTGAGTTGGACCGGTTCCTGTCCGAGACCGGCCTGTCGCAAGGCGACCTCAAACGAGTGCCCATCTGCCTCGAATATCTGGCCGCCATCTTGGATTTTCTCGTCACCAACGAAGCGGCGCTTCTCAGGTTCGCGCGCGCCGTCGATCTACCGCCAGAAGCTGTCCATGAGGCGAGGCATATGTTCGATCGCCGGCGGCCCATGAGAGAAAATGGCGAGCTACGTGCTGATCGCAGTGTAGTGACCGCTGCTCCCCACCGGCTCCAGGCGAACGACCTGAGCATACGCGTCGCTGGCCAGTGCAGCCGCCTGCTGAGAACGATCGGCCCGGCCGTGTCGCTCGAATGTAGGCATTCTCATGGCAATGCCTTGGCATGGCCTGCAACGGGTGCAACATAATGGCGCAACTCACACTGAGGGATCCGACCCTCGTCGGCGCACGCCGTAGGATGAGCGAGGGATCGCGTGTCGTCCGCCACGAGATCCTCGCGCTGTCGACCGGCGTGTTGCGCACGCTCGACATCGCCAGCGTGCCTATCGCAGGGCTGATCGCGTATTCTCTGCGCTTCCAGTCGCTGGCGATCGAGTTCCAGCACGGGCTGATCGTGATCCTGGGCATGGTGGTCGTCGCCAATGTCATGGCGATCATCGACGCCTATAACCTGGCCGATATCCACGTCTGGCACAGGCAGGCGGCCAAAGTCATCGGCGGCTGGAGCGTCGGTATCGCTGTCGTGCTTGCAATCGCCTTTTTCGACAAGATCTCCGACCAATATTCGCGTGTTTGGATCAGCTCCTGGTTCGTGCTGGGCACGGCGCTCTCGGGTGCGGCGCGCTGCGGCGTCGCCGCCTATATCGCTCGTCGCCGCCGGACGGGCACTCTTTCCATCAATGTCGCGATCGTCGGCTGCGAGCCATTTGCGCAGGAAGTGATGCGGCGGATCACCTGGCCGGGCGACGCCGAGGTGCGCGTCGTCGGCATCTTTGCGCCGCAGCTCCGCGCGGCCGGCACCGGCGTCGCAGCGGACGCGACGGTGCCCGGGCTACTGCGGCTTGCGCGCAAGACGCACATCGACGAGATCATCGTTCAGCTGCCTGAGAAGCGCGACGCCGAATTTAGCGCCGTGCTGCGCAAGCTCGGCGAGTTGCCGGTCAACGTCAATCTCTGCCCCGATCTCTCTGATTTGCCGGTCTCGCTGCGCCAGCTCACCATGCTGCACGAGACGTTCATGATCAATGTCTTCGAGCGGCCGCTTTCGGGCTGGGCAGCGGTGTTGAAGCGCGCCGAAGACATCATGCTTAGTGGGCTCTTGCTGCTGTGCGTCGCGCCGCTGATGCTGCTGATCGCGCTCTTGATCAAGCTCGACGGCCGCGGACCTGTGCTTTTCCGCCAACGGCGCTTCGGCTTCAACAACAACCCCATCACCGTGCTCAAATTCCGCACCATGTCGGCCGACGCCGCAAACGACGCGACCGTACCGCAGGCCAAGCGCGACGATCCGCGCGTCACGCGCGTCGGCCGCATTCTGCGCCACACGAGCCTCGACGAGCTGCCGCAGCTCATCAATGTGCTGAAGGGCGAGATGTCGCTTGTCGGACCGCGGCCGCACGCGATTGCGCACAACGAGTACTACGCCCAGGCCATCGACGGTTACCTGGGCCGCCACCGCGTCAAGCCCGGCATCACCGGCTGGGCGCAGGTGAACGGCTTGCGCGGCGAGACGGCGACCGTCGAGGTGATGCACGAGCGTGTCAAGCACGACCTCTACTACATCGAGAACTGGTCGGCGCGCTTCGATCTGCTGATTTTGCTGCGCACCCTGATGGTGGGCTTCGTCCACCGCAACGCCTACTGACGGGTTCCCATGATTGTTAGGAGCGGCAGCGAATTCCCGATAATACCCTTCATGGTCACGGCGTCCTGCAATGGATCCCACGGACAGCCTGAACCCATCCGGAATCCGACAGGAGGACTGACGCACGGACCGGCCTCGCCCGTTCACGGGAGAATCACGCGTACGCGTGACGCGCCGATGGCAGCGCACGTGCCGCTCCCGATAGCGCTGCTGGTGAACGCATGAGAAGAGAGACCATAGCGATCCACGCCGGCTACGACGGCGATCCCGCGACGAAGGCCGTCGCCGTACCGATCTATCAAACAATCGCATTCGAGTTCGACAGCGCCGAGCATGGCGCAGCCTTGTTCAATCTCGAAGTCACCGGAAACATCTACACTCGCATCGGGAATCCGACAAATACGGTTCTGGAGAAGCGCGTAGCCGCGCTCGAGGGGGGAGTGGATGCGCTCAGCGTTAGTTCAGGGATGGCCGCGATCCATTATGCGGTCGTCAACATTGCGGAGTTGGGAAACAATATCGTTTCGCTTCCCCAGCTTTACGGCGCCACCTACACGCTATTTGCTCACATCCTGCCGAAGCAAGGAATCAGCGTCCGGTTTGCGGAGAGCGATCGCCCCGACGCCGTGGAAAAGTTGATCGACGAAAACACAAGGGCGGTTTTTTGCGAAAGCGTCGGTAATCCCGCCGGCAATGTTGCGGATATCGAGGGGCTGGCACAGGTCGCCCATCATCATCACGTTCCTTTGATCGTAGACAATACGATCCTAACTCCGATCTTGTTGAGACCGATCGAACACGGCGCCGACATCGTCGTGCATTCCATGACGAAGTTCATGGGAGGGCACGGAACGACGTTGGGTGGAATGATCGTCGACAGCGGGAAATTTCCGTGGCGCGAGCATCGTCGACGCTTTTATATGCTGAACGAACCGGAACCCTCCTATCACGGCGTCGTCTACACCGAACATTATGGTGCGGCAGCCTACATCGCGCGGTGTCGGACAGTTTGCCAGCGAAACACGGGATCGACCTTGTCGCCGTTGAACGGTTTTCTGCTGCTTCAGGGGGTCGAGACGCTGGCGCTGCGTGTCGAGCGCCATGTGGAGAATGCCCGCAAAGTCGCCGAGTTTCTCCGCGACCACGGCAGGGTGGAATGGATCAACTACGCCGGATTTCCGGACAGCCCCTTGTACCCGATGGCCCAAAAATACTTGGGCTCGCGGCGCTGCTCGCTACTGACGTTTGGGATCAAGGGCGGCTTCGAAGAGGGCAAGAAATGTTTTAACGCGCTGCGGCTGTTCAAGCGAATGGTCAATATGGGCGATGCCAAGTCCTTGGCGTGCCATCCTGCGTCAACGACACACCGGCAGCTATCGGCCGATGAGCAACGGAAAGTGGGCGTGATGCCAGAGATGATTCGGCTTAGCGTCGGGATTGAGCACATCGACGATATTATCGACGACCTCTCTCAGGCATTGCAGGCAACAACCAGATGAGGCGGCCGAAGTCATAGCCTTGTTCGGCCGGGAGCACTTTCATGCCGTTGGTCATGGAAAAGAATCGGATTCCGAGCCGCTGGGCGGGCAGAGCCGCCGCCCGCCTCCGCGACAGTCGCAAGCCGCCGGCGGAGTGCATCAACATCGCGCTCATCAACAACATGCCGGACTCCGCGCTCGAGGGGACCGAGGTGCAATTCTTCGAACTTCTCGAAGCTGCGGCCGAAAATATTCCGGTGCGGGTCCAACTTTACTCCCTGCCCAAGATACCGCGAGGCGATTGGGCACGACAACATCTAAGCAGCTTCTATCTCGACATTGATGATCTCTGGAACAGCCGCTTTTTCTTCGACGGACTCATAATGACCGGGACCGAGCCGCAGCGCCCTAATCTGATGGACGAACCCTACTGGGATGCGCTGTCGGAGGTTCTTGACTGGGCTGAAAACAATACGATGTCGACGGTCCTGTCATGTTTGGCGGCGCACGCCGGCGTCCTCTATAGCGATGGCATTGAACGGTACGCGCTCAGCCACAAGCGCTTCGGTGTCTTTGACCACACACGGGTCTGTGACCACCCGCTGACAAGCGGCACTGCTGCCCAAATGCGGATTCCTCACTCGCGGTGGAACGACGTACGGAAGGACGCTCTGACATCGTGTGGTTATGCCGTTCTCACGAAGTCGGCCGAAGCCGGTGTCGACTTGTTTGTGAAGCAACGGGGGAGAAGTCTGTTCGTATATTTCCAAGGCCATCCGGAATACGGCGCACTGACTCTACTGAGGGAGTACCGACGGGATATAGGGCGTTTTCTCAGGCGGGAGAGAGAAGCCTATCCGTCAATGCCGCAGGGATACTTCGACGCGGCAGGCACCAAAACACTGAGTGATTTCCGCGAGAAAGCTCTGTCCGATCCGCGTGAGGAGCTCTTGGCCATCTTCCCGGAGGCAAACGTCGTCGCCACGCTCAGTAACACCTGGCGCTCGTCGGCCACCCAGATATATCGAAATTGGTTGCTGTACTTAGTCGAGGAAAAGGCTGGCTCGTCCGCGTATGCGGGTATGTCCCCTGTCGCAGCTCAATGATAAGATACAGAGCGAGGCCGCTAATGGGCTCCCGTGGGCGATTGACGTGCAATCCATGCCGGTTAAATGAGGCGTAATAGATGCCGACCCTGGAAGATCGCGTGCCTGAGATCCTGCGGAGTCTTCCGACCCGCATCAGCGACGTCCTCATACCGTGGAGCCAGCGGTCGCCCGATCGGCCGGCTCTCGTGGAAAGCAGCGGCACTTGGACCTATCGGCAATTGGCTTCCGTGATCGCCGAGACCCGAAGCTGGCTCGTCGAAAGCGGCATGCGCCCGGGCGATCGGATCATGCTTGTGTGCGAGAACTGCCGAACGCTTGTTGCGGTGCTCTTGGCCGTGGCCGGCCTGGACGCCTGGCCGGTGCTCGTGAACGCGCGTCTCTCAGCGCGCGAGCTCGATCAGATCCGAGATCACTGCGGCGCGCGCCGCGTGATCTACACCACGAGCGTGTCGCCGCATGCGAGGGCGCATGCCGAGCGCCACGGCGCACTTATCTACGAGGCCGGGGGGCTAGGTCCGATCGGCATCGGCCCGCTGAACGAGACAGTCGAGCCTGAGCCGGTCGAGACCGACAGTGCCAACAACGTCGCCGCCCTGATGTACACTTCAGGCACTACTGGCCGTCCCAAGGGCGTCATGCTGACTCATAGGAACCTGTTGTTTGTGGCGGCCGTTGCCGGCAGGTTGCGGTCGCTGACACCTGACGACCGCCTTTACGGCGTGCTGCCGATGTCTCACATCGTCGGCGTGTCCGTGATTCTCTTAAAAGCATTACTCAACGGCGCCACGGTTTATCTCTCGCCGCGCTTCGATCCCGCCGCGGCGCTCACGGCGTTGGAGCGGGATCGGCTGACGGTGGTGCTGGGCGTGCCGGCCATGTACGCCCTGCTGGTCGAATACGCGAAATGCAAAGGGCTTACTTCAGTGGCATGTCCTGCGCTGCGGATCATTTCGTGTTCGGGCGCGCCACTCGACCCGGCAATCAAGTCCGGAGTCGAGAGACTGCTCGGCCTGCCGCTCTATCACAGCTACGGCATCACCGAAACTTCTCCCAACATTGCTCAGACCCGTATCGAAGCGCCTCGCCGTGACACGTCTGTTGGCCCGGTGTTTCCGGGCGTCGAAGTCAAGCTGGTCGGACTCGATGGCAAGCCCGTAATCGAGGGCGAAGTGGGTGAGTTGTGGGCGCGCGGGCCCAACGTCATGAAGGGCTATTACAAGGCCCCCGAGGAAACCGCCGACGCGATCGATGCGGAAGGATGGATCAACACCCGCGACCTCGCGCGCTTCGAGAACGGCAACCTCTTCATCGTCGGGCGCACGAAGGAGCTCATCATCCGCTTTGGGTTCAATGTCTACCCGCCGGAAATCGAGGCGGTGTTGAACGCTCATCCCGCGGTGGCGCGGTCGGCGGTGATCGGCCGACCAGTCAAGGGAGATGAAGAGGTCATCGTTTTCGTTCAACCGGTCCCGGATTCGCCGATAACCGCCGCCGAATTGGGAGAGTACGCGGCAAAACACCTCGCTCCATATAAACGGCCGGCGCACATCTTTTTCGTTGCTACCCTGCCGACGACCGCGACCGGCAAGATTTCGAAGGGCGAGCTTGCCTCGACGGCTGCCGCAATGATCACGCGGCGGTCAACGTGAGTGACTGATTATGGATGCCGCAACAGTTGGTGGGCCGGGCTACAGCGAAACCGCCGCTGAGCTGCGAACAGAGTAGGAGCATCTGATGTCACCAACATTCGTGGTGATGGGTTCTCTTTGGGAGGGCGCAGGGCAAATCACGCCGGAAATCTTCGCCACGGAACGACAGGCAATGGAAAGGGCCGCTCAGCTAATCGACCGGTACGGTCAACACATCGTGGTCGATGTAAGGATCGAGGACCTCTCAGGGCCGCTCATACCGCTTCCGGAATGAACACCTAGCGGATTTTGTCGCTGGTGGCCCGAATGGTCGTTGCCCCACTATGCATTTGCTGCTGTGCTGAGGGTCGCATCGCCGCTGCGGAACGGCTTCGATCACGGGCCTAGCCGGCAGCGCCCCGAGGGGGCCTAGCCGGCAGCGCCCCGAGGCCTCCGCGTGCGGTGGCCCCGAGGCAGTCGTGGATTCGAAACGCTTCAGGCCGGTCAGGATCCCAATCCGGAGTCGTCGCCGCCGCAAGCGGTAATCTCATCCGGCGGCGGGTTCGGCCCGGTGGTGGATGGATTGGGTTTGTGCAACTTGATCTCGCCGCCCGCCAGGTCGCGCGTCGGAAGCCAGCCAAAAGTCGTACTGCATGTACCTCCGGCATTACACAGCTTTACGCCGAATCTGTCCGGCAATTTAAGAGTATCGTTGTCCTCCGTCCTAACCCGGAATTTAAGAGTATCGTTCGGGGGCGCAAAGTTGGTGTTGGCTGTGCCACAGATATCACGTATGTTCGAACCCACGAACGGGGTAAAATACCCGGCGATGCTCGTACTGCTCACATGCAGCCCGGCGAAGAACGTGGCCGTGTCATGATTCACGATGTTCACGTGGCCGAAGAATCCGCCGTTTTTACATCCTCCAACGATCCCGAAATTGACCTTCGAGCCATCGTTGTTGAGGACGAACCCGCCGCCCGTGGTGAAGTCACACGGACTCGGAAGCACGTGGGCTTTCACCACGGGGATGCCCTTGAACATCAACACGCCCACCAGGAGTCCCCCTGTCAATAGTGCCGATACGAGCTTGGCCGTTGCTCCCTTGCTCATTGCCTCTCCTCCTTTTCCATCGAGGCCGCTTTGTGCGGCGCTAAGAAATGCCCGCGGTTGCGGACGCGACCACCACATCGGCAACGCCACTGACGGTGACGTGAAGCGCATTCACCACGGCCGTGCCGGTCGGTGAAATCGTCTGTTCGTTGATAACCACCTGACCGCCGGGCATCAGGATGGTCTGATTCGGGTCACCCGTTACCACGATCGGAACGCCGTTAATCGACAGGTTGTTGATGATTGAGCTGCCGCTGCCGGCGGCGCCCAACACCTGTGACGCCTGTGCCATAACCGAGTCGGCGGAGATGCCGATCCCGGCTACCGTCAGGTTCAAGGCCGCGAGCGACGATTCGGAGTCGACCTGGTCAGGCCAACTGATCGTGGCTGCGTTTAAGACTTCTCCACTGAGCAAAAACGGGACGCTCCCCGTCAACTGACCCGCATCCCTTTCGTCGTTTATGCCTGCGAGAGTTCCGGTATCGGCAAGCGTGGTCGGCGTGGGGTTCAACGATCCGAGTAGGCTTGTCGCTGCGAGGACGGTCGCCTGCACCGCTGCCGCGTCCCCCACAACCGTCTGTGCTGCACCGACCCCAGGCCATAGGAGCAACAGGCCCATCATCATGAGGGCGACTGCTGCCGAGGACGACCGATAATGGTTTTTCTGACCCATATTAACCTCCTCCTTTCATTTGCTTGTTTCATCAGGCCCATACTGGCGACTTCTGCGGCCCCGTTGAGTGGGTATGCACGAGTCTCTCACTCCTCGCCGAACGCAGGCCATTGCCGTTATTTCGGCATTTCGCCCTGGCCGTCGCGTTCTCAACTTCGCAGGGGAGCCAGTGAAGCCTTCCGAGGCCACAACGCCGCGTAGCTTATGAAGCTTCGCCGGCCCGCGGAATCCGGCGCTCCCTGAAAAAGCGGTGGAAAAGAACCGATACTCAACCGGTAGATTACGGAGGAATTAATTGTCAGGAACATGGGTAGCGCAGAGAATTGGCGACGGAACGAGCGAAAAATGCCGTCCTCAAATTGAGGACGCTACTCAACTGAAACTCTGGCGGGGCCTGGCCGGACCAGAGCATCGATTGAGGTTTACAAGGATCCTGCGCCACGATTGCCGCCGGCATTCGCCTGCGTGTCTCGGGGAGTCCCCAATGCCGTCAGCTTGGGTTCTTCTGTGGGTCCTGATTATCTGAACCGATAAATTCGTATCGCTACAGTCCCACTTCGATCAGCACCGGTCCCTTGCTCGCGAACCCGGCACGCAGCGCCCTCGCGAAGCCTTCGAGCGTCGTAACGCGGCTGCCGGGTACCCCCATGCCTTTGGCCAAGGACACCCAGTCGAGGTCGGGGCGGCCGATCTCAAACAAGTCGAGGGCGCGAGGTCCGGGATTGCCGAAACCAAGATTGAAGAACTCGTGCTTGAGGATGGCGTAGGCGCGGTTAGCAAAGACCACGGTCGTGATATCGAGACTCTCGCGCGCCATAGTCCACAGCGCTTGCGCCGTGTACATGCCGCTGCCATCGGCGGATAGGCACAAGACGCGACGGTCAGGACATGCCACGGCGGCGCCCACCGCCAGCGGCATGGCGATCCCGATCGAGCCGCCGGTGTTCGCCAACCAGTCGTGAGGCGGCGCTCCTCTGGCGGCGGCCATCATTCCCCGGCCCGAGGTCATGGATTCATCGACCACGATGGCATCCTCGGGGAGGAGTGCTGCCACCACGGCGGCGAGGCCAGGCAGAGTAATCTCGCCGCTTGGCAGTGGCGGCCGCTCTGGCTCCTCGACGAGCGGCTGCGCTCCGCGCGGCGACAAGGCTGTCGCCAGCGAATCGAGCGCGCCGACGCAATCCTCGCCTGGACGCACCAGTGTATGGACCTCGCATTCCGGCGCGACAGGCACGCTGTTCTTGCCGGGGTAGGCGAAGTACGCGACGGGGGCCGGCGCGCCGACGAGGATGAGTTGACGAAATTCCTTGAGCTTCTCCGCCGCTTGCTCGAGGACATAAGGAATCCGCTCGACGACCGCGGTGCCGGCGCCACGTCCGATGCGCGTGAAAGCATAGGGGGCGAGAAGCTTGGCGCCCGTGGCGGCGGCAATGCGCCCGGCTGCCGCGAGCCCGCTGCCGTAAAGCGCGCGGCCGGCGATCAGCAGGCCGGCCCGCGAGCCCGTCCGAAGCATGGCTGCAGCGCGCTCGACCGTCTCGGCGGCCGGCACGGGCGGCACGGGTACCTTGGGGACCTTCGCAATGGCACCGCCCTCGCTCCAAGCGACATCGGCGGGCACGATCAGGGTGGCGATCCGGCCAGGCGCCGTCCGGGCGGCGACGATCGCTTCGGCCGCGTCGCGGCCTACTTCAAGGGCACTGCACGACGTGCGCAGCCACTTGGAATAGGGCCGCGCTATCGCCTCGATATCGGCGGTGAGCGGCGCATCATGTCGGAGGTGATAGCTCGCATGCTGGCCGACGATATTGACGATCGGGACTTGCGCGCGGGCCGCATTGTGCAGATTGGCAAGCCCGTTGGCGAGCCCCGGGCCGAGATGCAGCAGCGTGCATGCCGGCTTTCCCGCCATTCGGGCGTAGCCATCGGCGGCGCCGGTGACGACGCCCTCGAAGAGGGCGAGCACGCCACGCATTTCCGGCGCTCGGTCAAGCGCCGCGACGATATGCATTTCCGAGGTGCCGGGATTAGTGAAGCAGGCCTCGATCCCTCCCGTGATCAGCGTGCTGACTAGACTTTCCGCTCCATTCATCTGCTTACCCGCTTTCCGAGGAATTGTTTGAGCGCGCCGCTGCCGACATCATGTTGAGCCAACTGATTCCTGGAGATAACGAGAAAGCACGGCGGCGAGGCTCTCGAAATGTGTCGTGAGGATTTCCGCATGATCGCCGGGAACGGTCTCGACTTCGAACTCTTCAGCTAGCTGGGCCCAAACCGCCGTGGGATCAGCGGGGAAGTGCAGGCTAACCTCGGCTCTCACGAATCTTACCTTCCCGCTGTAGAAGCGGGGTCGGTAATTCGCCAAGGCGACATAAGAGCTATCACGCACCCGTTGTGCGGCCGATGGCAATGACACGCCGGCCGGGGACCGCTGACCTAGAGGATAGTCGCGACCTGGTCGGAAAAATTCCCACAAGCGCTCAGAACGGTGAATGACATAGGGAATGGCTTTGCGTAGCGGCAATTGCGTCATAGCCACGCCATGGTGCCTCGCCAGCCGAGCAAGAAGCCTAGCCCGACACGCCAACGGCAGAAATCGCCGGTGCGGGTAGGTCTCCAGCAGGGCCAACAACGCAACCTCTTCTCCGCTTTGCGACAGGCGTTGGGCCATTTCCAGCGTTACGAGGCCGCCGAGTGAATAGCCTATGAGGAGGTAAGGGCCGCGGGGCTGCAACTCCCTGATCGCATCCAAGTTGAATTGCGCCATATCCTCGATGCGCTCAAGTGGCTCGCGTACCCCGTCGAGCCCACTTGCTTGAAGTCCGTAAATCGGATGCCGCGATCGGATGTGCTGTGCGAGTCGAGCGACATCCGTGACATTGCCACCCAGGCCATGCGCGATGAAAACCGGCGAGGTATCGGTGCCGGGCTTCAGCGGCACCAGGGTGGAAATCCGGGATACGCCGGCTTTTTCCGTGGCCGCCGCCAGCCGGGCGATCGTTGAGGCTTCGTAGATCATCGCAATCGGCAGCACTCGACCGGTGGCCTGCGCTATCTCCATAAATAGACAAGCAGCCAATGACGCATCGCCCCCGAGGTCAAAAAAATCATCTTCAGCACCGATTGGCGATCGTTGCAGTACTCGCTCCCATATCGGGGTAAGCACCGCGATCATTGGATGTTTGTGCGTCTGATTGTCAATATAGGTGCCGCTCATTTGCACGGCTCGTCTCGCTTTGAAACCAGGGTCGAGGGACCGCAGCATTATTCCCGCCATTGATGGTTTTAGCCTATCTGCTCGTCGTGGCGTGACGCAAGAAGCGCGTGACTCGCGGGCAGCGCGTCTTTATGCGGTATTATGTTCCTCCGGCCCTGTGGCGCTTTCGCGATATACTTTTGGACTCGTCTCTGGGGATCAGAAAAGGCGGCCCGCCCCCACCAAGAAAGGCAGTGGTGCCCAGCAGGTCGCAAAATGCACACAGGCCGGCGGCTAACGTTTAGCTGCGCTGCCAGTGGCTCCGCGGGGATCCTTTAGCCTCCGAGCCAAGCTTGTCCCAACCTCGCGAGCGCGGGGTATTTCGGGGACGCTGGTCTCGCGCAATGGGTTGATGCCTCTCCCCAGGCTCTTTTGTCCCGCGACTCGGCGATTCGGCCATCTCCCTGCGAGACGTCGGTTAAGGCGTTCTTAAGCATGCGGAGCGAATCCTGATGTGGAGCACCCCAGCCCAACCTTATTGCACAGTTCACGCGACATGGCGGTAAAGGCCGATCAACAGAACGCGGTCGATCCCGGCCTAGCCGCCTTGGTGATGCTGCTGCGCTTCCAGGGCATCGGTGCCGACAGTGAGCAGATCCGGCACCGCTTTGGCGGCGTGCGTATTGGCGTGGCTGAGATGCTGCGCTGTGCCAAGGATATGGGCCTCAAAGCACGTGCGTTGCGGACGAACTGGAAGCAGCTCGCCAAGACGCCGCTTCCGGCGATCGCCCCGCTCAAGGACGGCGGCTTTCTCCTCGTCGGTAAGATTGGCGAGGACAAAGTCATCGTCCAGTCACCGCTGTCGCCAAGGCCCAGCCTCATGACACAGGCGGATTTCGAAGCCGTCTGGGATGAGCGCCTCGTCCTGATGACGCGACGCGCGCAGCTCACGGACCTGAGCCGCCGTTTCGATCTCACGTGGTTCCTGGGCGCTATCCACAAATATCGCGAGCTGTTGTCCGAGGTGCTGGTCGCCTCGTTCTTTCTGCAGATATTCGCTCTCGTCACGCCGCTCTTTTTCCAGGTGATCATCGACAAGGTGCTCGTCCATCGGGGCATGAGCACGCTCGAGGTGTTGATCTTGGGCCTGATCACGGTCTCGATCTTCGAGACCATTCTGGGGACGCTGCGCACATATCTCTTCTCGCACACGACGAATCGCATCGATGTCGAGCTCGGCGCACGTCTCTTCCGCCATCTGCTTGCCCTGCCGATCGCCTATTTTCAGGCGCGTCGCGCCGGCGACTCCGTGGCACGCGTGCGCGAGCTCGAGAGCATCCGCAGCTTCATCACCAGCTCCGCCCTGACCTTGGTCATCGATCTATTCTTCACCACCGTCTTCCTCGGGGTGATGTTCTTCTACTCGTCGCTTTTGACCCTGATCGTGGTTGCCGCTTTCCCCTTTTATATCGGCATCTCAGCCAGCGCCACGCCGCTTTTCCGCCGGCGCCTCGACGAAAAGTTCGCACGTGGCGCCGAGAACCAGGCGTTCCTCGTCGAGAGCGTGACCGGCATCGAGACCCTCAAGGCGATGGCGGTCGAGCCGCAGATGCAGCGTCGCTGGGAGGAACAGCTTGCCGGATATGTCGCGGCGAGTTTCCGCGTCCTCAGCCTCAACAACATAGCAAGCCAATCCGTGCAGCTCGTGAGCAAGCTCGTCACTGCTGCAACCCTCTATTTTGGCGCGCAGCTCGTCATCGATCAGAGCTTGAGCGTCGGCGAGCTGGTCGCTTTCAATATCCTTGCCGGCAGGGTGAGCGCGCCGGTGCTGCGACTGGCGCAGCTCTGGCAAGATTTTCACCAGGCCCGGCTCTCGGTGGCGCGGCTCGGCGATATCCTCAACACCCCGGCGGAGCCGAGCTACAATCCGACGCGCGCGGCGCTGCCGACGATCCGCGGCGATATCGCCTTCGACCACGTCACTTTCCGTTACCGTATCGACGGGCCGGAGATCTTGCACGACATCAGCTTCGTCGTGCAAGCCGGTCAAATCGTCGGCATCGTCGGTCCTTCCGGGTCGGGCAAGAGCACGCTCGCCAAGCTCATCCACCGCCTCTACGTGCCGGAGAGCGGCCGTGTCCTCGTCGACGGCGTCGATCTCGCCATGGTCGACATCGCTTGGTTGCGCCGCCAGATCGGCGTCGTGTTGCAGGAGAATGTCCTTTTCAACCATTCCATCCGCGACAACATCGCGCTCGTCGATCCAGCGATGCCGATGCCGCAAGTGATCACCGCCGCCGAACTCGCCGGCGCACACGAGTTCATCCTCGAGCTGCCCGAGGGCTATGATACGATCGTTGGCGAGCGCGGCAGCACCCTCTCGGGCGGGCAGCGCCAGCGCATCGCTATCGCACGTGCGCTGGTGTCGGACCCGCGGATCCTGATATTCGATGAGGCGACAAGCGCCCTCGACTACGAGAGTGAGCGAATCATCCAACAGAACATGGGGCACATCGCCAGGGACCGCACGGTTCTCATCATCGCCCACCGCCTTTCGACCGTGCGCCGCGCCGATCGCATCATAACCTTGGAGCGCGGACGCCTCGTCGAGGACGGCACGCACGATGAGCTGATCGTCAGGGGCGGCCGGTACGCTTCGCTGCACCGCTTGCAGGTCGGGGTTCATGAAGTTGGGTAGGGCCCTGGTCGCGAGACTGGCGGGCGCACGCAGTCTCGGACGTCAGGACGAGCTCGCCTTTCTTCCGGCGGCACTCGAGATCGTCGAGACGCCGCCTTCGCCCATCGGACGCGCCATTTCACTGACGATCGTCGCCGCCTTTTGCGTCGCCCTGGCATGGACGAGCATCGGCCATGTCGATATCGTTGCCGTGGCCCCGGGAAAGATCGTGTCGAGCGGCCGCACCAAGGTCATCCAGCCCTTCGAGATCGGCGTCGTGCGCGCCATCCGAGTGCAAGATGGTCAGACAGTAAAGGCCGGCGACGTGCTCATCGAGCTTGATCCGACCATCAATGATGCCGAGCGTGCGCATTTGCAAAGCGACCTGACCTCCGCCCAGCTCGACGTCGCGAGACTGCGGGCGGCGCTCGACGAGAGCGATCCGCTCGCCGCATTCCATCCGCCTGACGCTGCGCCGCCGGAACTAATGGCAACGCAACGCCAACTGCTCCTGAACCAGACCCAGGAGCAGCGTGACAAGCTTGTCGCGCTCGACCGCCAGGGCGCGCAGAAGCAGGCCGAGCGCGACTCCTATGCCGCCACCATCGCCAAGCTCCAGGCGACAATCCCCATCCTCGAGCAGCGTGTCGAAATCCGGAAATACCTTGCCAAGCACGAATATGGCTCGAAGCTCACCTATCTCGACGCGCTTAACGATCTCGTCAGCCAGCAGAAGGAGCTGGCCGTCCAGCAGAGCCACCTGGAACAGGCCCAGGCGGGGCTCGATGCGATGACAGCGACGCGTGCACAGTCGCAGTCCGAGTACCGCCGCACGCGGCTCGGCGAGCTGGCGACAGCGGAGCAGAAGGCGGCGGGCTTGGCGCAGGATGTCATCAAGGCGACCGAGCACTCGAAGCTGCAAGTCCTCACCGCGCCGGTCGACGGGGTCGTGCAGCAGCTCGCCATACATACGGTGGGCGGCGTGGTAACACCCGCTCAGCCGCTGCTTGTGGTGGTGCCGCTCGACAGCCCTCTCGAGATCGAGGCGATGGTATCGAACCGCGATGTCGGCTTCGTCCATGCCGAGCAGGAGACTGCGATCAAGGTCGACACATTCAATTTCACCAAATATGGGCTCCTGCACGGCAACGTGCTCGACGTGTCGGCGGACGCCATCAGCCGAGGCAAGCCAACCGACAGCTCGACCGCCAATGCGCAAGGAAACGACGCGGCCGGCGACCTTAAGCCACCAGAGCTGGTCTATGTCGCGCACATATCGCTCGACCAGACGCAGATGGATATCGATGGAAAGTCCGTGCGTCTCTCCCCGGGCATGACGGTGACCGCGGAGATCAAAACAGGGTCACGCCGCGTCATCACTTACCTGCTCTCGCCGCTCCTGAAGTTCAAGCAGGAGAGCTTCCGCGAGAGGTAATCCGCCGGCAATCTGCGGGCGGTCGCGCGGCTCGCGGGCGCTTTCCACAGCCGCTCAATTCGCATTCGCGAACCAGATCCGGGCTTAGCGGACCCGGACCGCCGGCTCATGGCTTTCAACGTCGAACACGCCGTCGCGCCAGCTCAGCTGCTCGCATTCGAGGCTGACCGATCATGAATGCGCGAACGCCCAATAGAGTTCCCGGGCTCTACTAAAGAAAGGACCGGGCTGGAGTGAACGCTCGCCGATGCGGATCACCGGCACGACCTTGGAGTAATTGCCGGTCGAGAAGATCTCATCTGCGTACTCGAAATCGCGGTAGGTCAGAGTCTTCTCCACGACAGTGGTGCCATCTTGGCGCAAGAGCCCGATCACGCGCTGACGCGTAATTCCGGCCAGGAATGTTCCATTAGGCGCCGGCGTAAAGACGATGCCGTCCTTCGCCATGAAGATGTTCGAGGTGGCGAGCTCGGCAACGTTGCCCAGCACATCGCAGACGACAGCATTGTCGAAGCCATGGGCGCGCGCGTCGAAAAGCGCACGAGCGTTGTTCGGATAGAGGCAACCCGCCTTGGCATCGACCGGCATCGTATCGAGTGTCGGGCGGCGAAACGGCGACAATGTGATCGAGAAGCCAGTGGGCTTGCGCATTGGAGCCTCGTAGATAGTGAGGCACCACCGCGTTGAATCGGGGTCATGCGCCTGGACCCACGGCCCTTCCTTCTCCGCCCAGTACATCGGCCGAATGTAGAGCGCGGCATCCGTGTCGAACCGGCTCACCCCGTCTCGGGCCAGGCCGATCCAGGTTTCGGGTGATATCGTCGGCTTCAGGAAAAGTTTTGCCGCAGAGTCATTCACGCGCGCACAATGAAGATCGAGATCGGGGGTCACGCCTTCGAACGCCCTAGCGCCATCGAACACCACGGAGCAAAACCAGGCGGCATGCGTACGCGAACCCATGATCGGCACATTGCCCTCGTGCCAATCTCCTTCGAAAAATGTCCAGGTCCTGGACCAACCGCTTCCGGCTGCCATATGGCTCCTCCCTGCTTACCGGGTCATCGCCGACATACCGCAACGTCTCGCTTAATGGCCCGCGAAAATTACTGATCCGGAAATGACCTTCGTCGCGACAGCCCGTTGCCGATCCCGGTACGGCTGCGCGAACAGTCCAAAAGGACAGCGCCGCGGCCAATTTTCCGGGCGGTCGACGCGTGCTTATGGAACGGCATAAGCAGAAAATAGTAGAGGATGGCGCTGCCGGCTCATCTCTACCCGAGCGCTTTCTGGAGACAATGAGAAAGCTCCGCAGCAAGGCTCTCCGCATGCACGGTAGACATTCCGAGATGATCGCCAGGCATCGTATGAACCTCAAGATTCTGGACCAGCCTGCCCCAAACAACGATGGGATCGTCTGGGCCCCGTGTAACCACCTCCGCTCTCATGAAGATTATCTTGCCGCGATAATAGCGGGGGCGGTAGTGAGCCCAGGCCACAATGCCGCTGTGACGCACTCGTTGCAGCGAGGGAGGTATGGTGTTGTCCTCATTGTCTGCGGCCGCAGCCCACCGTCGAACATATGCGCCACGGCGGAATCGAAGATGATCCATTAGGCCTCTGCATACCCGTATGATGTACGGCAGGGCACCGTCAAACGGCAGCCGGCGTAGAGCCGTGGCATGATGCTTGGCTCGCCGTCTCAGAACGGCTAGCCAGCATTTCAGCGGCCAGTATCGCGGGTGCGGGTAGGTGTCCAAGAGCGCCAACAGAGCAATTTTTTCGCCACGCTTCGCCAAGCGTTGCGCCGCTTCCAACATGACTAGACCGCCAAAAGAATTACCCACAAGAAGATAGGGTCCGTGGGACTGCGTCTCTGTTATCGCGTCTAGATAAATTTGTGCCATGTCCTCGACACGGTCCTTTGGCGCGTCCACCCCGTCCAGACCTCTCGCCTGTATCCCGTATACCGGATGGCGGGACCTGATGTGTTTGCCGAGTTGGGAAAGTTCCATGACACTGCCTCCCACGCCATGCACGATGAAAACCGGCGGCACGTCATCAGCGCCAGGCTTTAGCAGCACGAGGGGCGAGAACCGGGGTGCAGTGGCCTGTTCCAGCACTGCGGCGAGCGATGCGACCGTAGGCGCATCGTAGATCGTCGAGATTGGCAGCTGTCGACCCGTTGCCTTTTCGATCTCCAAGAACAGAGCAATAGCGAGTAGGGAATCGCCCCCGATATCAAAAAAATTATCCTCGGCGGAGATTGGCGATTGCCCTAACACACGCTCCCAAATCCTGGTCAAGGTGTCTATCGCCAGTCCGACATGTATCGGTTTTCCTGGCGCAATGCCACTCATATGCAAGTCTTTGTGATCCAAAAAATTCATTCGGCTCTCCAAGCCAGCTTCCGCGGACAAGGTCGTCGACCTCCGTAGATAGGTCGATGCCTTCTGAAAGATGGCTGTGTCATTGGCCAAAGCTGCTGGAAATGACCTGTCAGCTAGATTGGCTTACTGAATGATCTTGTCAATGCTTCTGCACGCGCAAACGCCCGCCGCGACTGCTCGGTTAACCGCCATAATTCGGACTTCCGTCTTTCCTCTGGGTAGATTCCGCCGGCTTATTAGGGAATCGCCCTGATTAGTGCCGAGCCCGCGCTGCGTTACAAGGGGTGCAGGTTCCCTCGTCGACGAGTCCGACCGTGTTTCGCACAATCGAGTCATGGCGACCCGGGTCAGAGAGCTTCGCGATATCGACCGGCTCCGGCCCGGAATCAAGCTCTTGGGTGTTCGCCTGAAGCCAATCGATATTTTGCGGCGGGGCGAAGTGGACACGGTCGGAATGAGATCGCCTACGACCGAGATTCGCTCTGCGCCGCGGATCTTTTGGCTCCTGAGCTCGCCTTGGACCGACAGGACGATCGCCCTTATCGCTGTTGTCCCGTTCGCCAATGGGTTCCGCCATCAAATCCAAACCTGGGACTTCAGCTTGGCATGGCTCGCGCTGACCTTGAATTCTGCTCTATTGGTATTGACGATGGTCACGCGGACAGCCCCTACCAGGGTCACTCCAAATCCTTTGTACTGGCTGCTGGCCTTCGTTGCGACTTATTGGTTCTTACTGGGTAGGTTCGCAGACCCAGGCCACCCCATTGCGCCGCAGTGGGTGATCGATTTGGTCGGACTTTTGAGCATTCTCATCCTCGTTTGGGCGCGGCTGAGCCTAGGCCGCAACATAGGGCTTGTCCCAGCACAGCGACAAATCGTGACGCGCGGAGCTTATCGCTACATGCGCCATCCTATTTATACCGGCGTTTTCCTTGGTTACCTCTCGGTAGCGGTGCAATCCTATTCTCTTCGTAATCTCGTATTCGTTGGGCTCGGCATATTCTGGTTCTTGATCAAAAGCTTCGTAGAAGAGGGCTTTCTTCGCGAGGACCCGCAATACGCGGCGTACATTGAACACGTCCGCTGGCGCTGGGTGCCTGGAATCCTGTAGCGCGAATCGCGCAGGGGTCCAACGTCTATCGGTGCATAGCTCACCGTCGGCGCTCGAGCGTGTCGGCATTAGCGACGGCTATCCCATCCGGACCTTGTCGACTTGAGACGGATCGCCCCTTATTGACGAAACCCGCGACAACTCGTCGATACACGACCAGGGTATCCAAACCGATCACGAATCCTCCAACCGCCAGCATGAGAGCGCGCGGGCCCAATCCATCACCTCCGACGACCAACGGCCCTAATGCAGCCAGCCCGACCGGCAGAGCAAGCAGGCCAGCGTGTGCAAACGCTGTTCCCATCAGCAAGTGTCGGCGTGCGAGACTGAACAACGTAATGAGCGACGCCAGATCACCGATGAGCAGCCCCAGCAGTGCCGCCTCTACGCGCCGCGTCGAGCTCGCGAGCAGGAGACCAATGAAGGGCCCTACCCCCGCGATCATATTACCCGCGGTAAGGCGCCCTGTCCGGCTATGGGTCAAAAGAATGAGGTTTGGAGCACCACGGCAGATTCGTAGGAACGCGACAATCGTTGCCAGGGCGCAAAACGCGGGTGTCACTTTGTATTGAATCCCATAGAGAAGCGGCACGAGCTTGTCGAGAGATAGCCCTACGACGGTCGCGTAGGCCGCCGCACAGAGGAGCACTCCCAAGACGACGATCAGCGACCCTTGATTCGAGGCCGTAGGGTCGGCATGCAAACGCCCGAGGAACGGCATGCCAATTTTATTGACGACGATCAGGAGAGGCGAGATCGGCACGATGGCGAGATTGAGCGCCAGCGAATAGAGGGCGAGCGTCGCCAAATCGAAAAGGTTTGCGACGATGACTCGGTCGAGCTGGCTGAGAACCATGAGCCCGATCCCATTGGCCATGAGCGGCAGCCCAAAGCTCAGCGCCGCCCGGCGCATTATCGGGTCTATGGCAGCTACGCGCTCCTGAGGTACCAATAAATGCGAGAGCATCACGTAGAGCGCGGCCTCGACAATGAGGCTCGCCAGCATTGCGCGCTCGTCGCGGAACCAGGCGGCGGCCGGCACGACCACAATCACGGCCCCGATCTGCCCAACGACATTGCTGATGGCCTCCGGGCCATACCTATAGTCCTGCTGGATTTGAACGGTACGCAAGTTCCTGAAGCTTCTGATAAGCGGCACCGCACCGAGCCATGCAATGCTCCCAACATGCGCACTCGCGCCAAAAATGTCAGCCAGCACAGGCGCGAAGAGTGCGATTGCGATTGCCAGTAAGACAGCACGCGTGATCGTGATCTGTTGCGCTGCTGCGACCGCCTGCGCGCGTGTCTCGCCGGCATTCACCATGACGAACTTCTCGAGCCCAACGTCGGTGATAAGCTCGCTGCTGGATAGAATTGTGACAAGCGCGACAGCAGCGCCGAGATCGTTTGGCATCAGAAGGCGCGACAAGATGATGGTGCGCACAAAGCGGAGCGAAAACTCGCAGAGCGGGGAGACCGATGCAGCGGAGAGACGCACCGCATAGCGTTTCAGCAACATGTTCTCCGCCTCACCACAGCGAGCTCCCGCCCCGGCAGATACATCTATGGTAATGCGTCACTGCGAAGCCAGTGCGAAGCTTGGCCGAGCTCGGGAGCCCCGCACGTGAAGATGCCCTCCTGGCTGATGCTTCGCCCACCATCGAGGGCCCGCTTCGCCGCAGCGAATCCTGGAGAGCGCCTCCCCGGTGTATCGATGGCCCCATTCTGCGTCGCGGCGGCAAACGCACTGCTCCACGACAGAACTGCTGATTAGAGCATAGTCAGTGTCCGCAACCCAGCTTAAACCACAAATTCCCGGCGGCCTGTCACCTCAACGTAGTCGCTGCGTGCGCCGAATGACCAAAGGATCCACCCGAGCTCGTAGCTTCGGCACTCCTTACGCAGCACGAGCCCACGGTGGTTGTCCGCGGTATCACTGCGGGCCAGGGTGGCATTGACGATGCTACGACGAGTTCGGCGCCAAATCGAATCAAGCTCGCCCTCGCGTACTTGGGACCGATAGAACATCCGTTCATGCGGTCGAAGCATCGAGAGGCTCATCTCGTTGTCATGGAACAGCCAAAGGAAGCCTTTAACCAGTGCCTCTCGCGCGCCCGGCACGCCGTGCTCGACAGCGCGATGGAGGAAAGCTGGCGCCATACCGTGTTGATGAACCGAATAGATCTCGTAGAAATCGACGACTTCGCCGCCCGGGACATAGTAGAACCAACCCCATTCGCCGTGCGGACCTTGGAGCGAGATCACTTGCGCCGCCGCCATGTTGGCAAGGCCGATGGCCCAGTCGGCACCGAAGGCTTCGCCAAAATGGTAGAGCGCCAATATCGAATAGACTTGGCTGGCGAAAGAGGAGAACCTCCGGCGATGCCCGGTGCTCCCGTTATAGAATAAATGGGTGGTGGGATGGTGGTAATGTTCGCTCAGATGCGCTGCGAAGATGTTCGCCGCAGCACGCCATCGCTCGCCCTCCTTCAGCGCCATCGCGGCCGTGCCCGATACCAGCATACCGATGTCCTGGGCAGACAAGCGGTGCAGAGTGGACGGGCTTGCTGAAAACGCCATCACGCGGTCAATGAGCAGCCCCGGCGGCGCGATATCGAGTTTTGCTCCCGCCCAAAGACCCATCCCGTACATATAAGTCCGAACTCTGGGATTGCCGACCTCTCGGCAGCACGCGTCATAGATTTTTCGGATGTCGGCATGTTCGTGACCGCCGAGCCCGGGAAGCTGCGAGAAGCCCAAGAGAACATTGAGGGTGTAGAAAGCATCGCTTTCCGGAATGGCCTCATTGCATGGCTCCGGAACATCGAATTTAAAGCGATGCGAATACCGCCCGCGCTCAGGCATCCAGCATCGTCGCAAGCCTTGAAGGGCGTACGACACGAGAGGCGAGGTCCGAGGGGGCTCGCTATTCATCGCCGGCGGAATGCCTGAGGAAAATGCGGTCTGCCATGCCTGACAAAAAATGAACGGGCCACGCTCTGTAACAGCGATACGATCGACATCTGGCGCACTCGATTTCAGCCTGGAATCGGAATCTTGTAGAGATGGACCGCATAACCGCCGAAGGCGTCCTCAAGGACACCGTCCCTGATCGCGACGCTTCGCCCCTCTTCCAGGACAACTGCTTCGGCGTCATGGATCTCGCGAAGCGCCAACCGGGCCGTCGATGGTTGGTTCTGCATCGCCACGGCGAAGACGTAAAGCGCATGCTCCTGCTGCTTCGCCATCGTGGCGATCGGTACCAGCGCGGAGACAGCGATCCTTTCTGGCAGATCCGGGCTGTTCAAAATCGGCGCCAGCGACGCGATCGTCTGATTGATTCTTGTGACTTCATCGACAATCTCCGGATGGCGGAAAATACCATCCTCGCGGAAACTATTCGCCCATTCGTGAACGAAATAAACAATGCCCGTAGCGCCGTGAATAAGGGCCATCCAAACCTCGGCCCGCAGTTCTTCGGCCCTCACCGGACGCGCGGGGTCGAGCGCGGTCGTCTCGAGTACCGCCCAGACGGTTTGTCCGGGAGCTGCTCGCTTCACGAGATTGGCCACGCCCTGGGCGACATACTCGAGCCCGCCCTTCACATGCGGGGTGTCGGAACCGACGGGATAGATGTCGAACGACAGGATGTCCGCGCTGGTAATAGCAGTGTCGTAATAATCCTGATCGCCAGTACAGATGCCGCGCCCGGGCCAAGAAATATCCGCCACGCCCCGGCCGAAGTTTATCATTACTGGGCGGCTCGCGTCGCGAGCCTTCATCGCGTGGGAGCGCCTGGCGACCTCTGCTGCCGGTATGCAGGGACCATATCGACCAAGGCCGGTGATCTGAGCGTTGTCGGGCTCGTCGGCCTGCATCCAGCTCTTGATGATGCCGCGATTAATCGAATTGAGGCCGACATCGTTTTGCTCGGCGACAACATACATTCCCTGTTTCGCCAGCTCGGCCAGCTGTGCTTCGGTCGGCCCCTGCCAGAGCCCGACGAAGGTATTGATGCCCATCGCCTTGTATCGTGGCGCGTTGGGCGGCGACTGAAGCCAGACGCCAATGGGAAAAAACCCGCTGTCCGACGGGAAACCGTTTGTGTGAGGAGCTCCAGCCCAGGCAGCGTGGCGGTCTGCAAGCGTCGTCTCAGCCTGCATTAGCCCGAGGAACAGGAGCGCGGGCGATAGGAGATCCAGAGCAAAAGGGCGCTTAGAAGCGCTATCGGAAAACACGCGGCCCAGCATCGCCATTTCAAGCTCGCCCCTTTATTGTGAGCCCTGGCCAGCTTTGACTGCGCACGGCGACCAGCGACTTCGTCAGACCGAAGAAACGCTCCCGATGAATGGTGGCGTCTGGAAACAGCGTGGCGAGCATGCGGCAATCGAGCAATACGGCGCTTTGTATCTGCCGCATCGCCGTCTCGACGTCGGGCGCCTGCCCCCAATGTCCGCGGGGCCGGCGCATCAGCATGAAGACTCGAACAGATTCGGGCAGCCAATGGAAGAACGCGGTCGAACAATGCGGCTCGATGGGGAACCAGAAATATGGCGTTTGGACGAAATAGCCCGGCGCCAGCCGCCGCACCTCGCGCGCCATGGCCTGCATGTCATCCCAGCGGCCGACATGCTCGATCACCGAATTGGAGTGAACCAAGTCGAAACTCATGTCGGCGAATGAGCGGAGATTGCGAGCATCGCCCGCGACGGATGCGAATCGCATTTCATCCGTGACGGGATGAGCGGTCAGGTTCAACAGTGTCACGTGCCAATGGCGTCGCCCCAGCAGATCTGCAACATTCGCCCAGTATTCTGGCTCGCCTCCGATGTCGAGGATTCGGCAGGTATCCTGATGTGAGAGCACTTGGTCGACCAGACTCAGAAAGAGCTCGAATCGCCGACGCCGAAAGGCGCGGCTCCTGGTGTCGCGATTGGTGTCGCTCAGCCGCATCCAACCGAGAACGCTCACTGTCCTAGTCTCGCTCGGCCGTTGACGCCATCACCGCTTTCCGGGCCCCGTGACGCATCGTGATATCATATGGGACGCTGTCCTAGATCGGGGTTCCGAAACACCGGTTCGTTGGTGGATGGTGAACTCTCGTATCGCGAGACGCAAGAGGCCTTGCAGCGGCGCAAGATCCTCTAAGTGCGAGACCAGGCGGCGAATGGTGTTTGCGCGAGCGGGCAGCTAACTCGGTGGCCTCACAAGAAGACAAATCATCCTATAGCTGCGGTAACCTCGGATCCGTAGAAGGCCGACCAAGCCACAACATTTAGCGCGCAGGCTGACCAGGCGAGGGCTGCGCAGGACGGTTATCCAGTCCGCGAGGGGCGATGCCGCCACCACCGCGGCATAGCCGATCCATCTGACCCGCCATCCGGGCTGCTCCATCGCCAGCCGAATTCTTTCGGCCACGACGCGGTCCCACTTCCTCCTGAGTTCCGTCCATTCCCGTCGTGCCGCATGGTGCACAATGGCCCGCTCGGCATAGCCCAACCGGAATCCCATAACGTTGGCGCGCCGACACCATTCCATGTCTTCCGACACGCCAGCGCGGAAGCCGCCGACCTGCTCGAACACGGTTTTCGGCACGAAGAGATTGCCGGAGCCCGAGAACCTATGCTTTTCGATATATTTCTTGAAGTCGAAGGCAAAGACGGCTTCGTAGGCCTCCGCCGGGGTGATGTACGCCGCTTCGCCCATTTGCGTGATCACCTGCCCGCCGACATAGTCGAACCGTTCGAGGGCTGCGACGCCCTCCCGGAGCCAATCCTCATCGGCAATACAATCAGAATCGATGAAGGCAAGGCAGGTTCCGCGCGCCCTGGCCACGCCGGCGTTGCGAGCGGGGCCTGCACCCTGCTCCGGCGCCGGAGCGACGAGAATATCACCAGCGACGCGCTGGACCGCGGCCACACCGCCCACAGAGTTATTGTCGGCTACGATCACCTCGAAGCGTTCGCGAGGAAGGGTTTGTCGGCGCAGGCTGTCAAGACAACGCACGAGATGTTCGAGATCGTTGTAATGCGGAATAACCACAGATATTAGAGCAGGATGCGGATCAGGCATGGCCATGCGTCCAACCCGGTGGCGTCCGGCGGGGGCGAACCCCCGTTGGAGCGATGAGCGATGTCGTCGACGAATACGTCATGGAGAGTGATAGAATTAACCCCTTCGAGCAGGCTCGGCCAGCTTCAAGCGAAAGTCTTTTGGAGGATACCAAGACATAATGCCGCCAGATTATTTTGATCACGTCCGCTCCGAGATTGCTCCTTTGCTGCCGCCGACCGCACGGCGAATCTTGGATGTGGGGTGCGGAACTGGAGCGACATCGGCTTGGCTTAAGACACTTTACTCCAACGCTTATACGGTCGGACTCGAGGGCAATCCAGCTCTGCGTTCTATTTTAACGAGAAATGTCGCTGAGGCTCACATCGTGGATCTGAATCAACCGATCCCTGATGTCGGTGCGCCCGACCTTGTGCTGTTTCTGGACGTTTTAGAGCACCTTGTCCATCCCGAAGAGCTGCTTGCACAGGTCGTCAGAGTGATGGCAGACGATGCAACGCTAATCATTTCGTTGCCCAATGTTGCGCACCTATGGGTCGCTGCACGCCTGTTCTTCCTCGGCCGCTTTGATTATCAAGACGCGGGCATTCTCGACCGTACACATCTTCGATTTTTCTATCGAGATTCCGCGTATGCGCTCGTCGAAAGCGCAGGTTTGGAAATCCTGACCATTTTGAGGAATGGCGTAGAACGCCCCGGAGCGCGCCGCAGTTCACTTTTATTGAATTGGCTGACGATGGGGCTGCTGCGCGAGCGTCTCACGGAACAGTATGTGTTGTCGGCAAGAAAACGGCCGGCGCCGATAATCATGCAGCAATTTCCTGTGAGCGTCGATGTGAGGAGTTAGGATCCGTTGTTGAAGGGTTGGCCCCATTATCGGCGACGAAGTTTGGCCCGTTAACTATGGGAATTGCCGGCTAAAAACTGGGTTTCTTGCGGCGCCAGCGACGGTGGGGCGATCGTGCCGCTGCCATTGCTGCCTCCGATATTGCTGGCGGCTGCGATGAATTGGGTCAAGAGCCCGACCGACATCGACGCGGCGTCGACCTGTAGACCGGCCAGCGTGGTCGCTGCCCCAGAAAGGTTCGCATGATTCCCGGCGACGTCCTGGATCGTCGCGCCATTGAGGCTGACGCTCGTTACCGCGAGGGCTGAGGTGCTCGTGTCGCTCGATGCGACGGTGTAGTCGAAGACGAGCTGGTTCGTCGGGTTATTGAGGGCCGAGGTCGCCGCCTGGTCATAGGTTGCGGTGCCGCCGTCGTTCAGCGTCAGGGTCGGCGTTCCCCCGGAGACGGTCACCGCCTCGTTCATGCCAAGCGTCAAGGTGATTTTATCGCCGACGTGCTCGACGCCGCTCGAGGGCGAGGCCGCGACCTGGGTTACGGTCGGCGTTGTGGTATCGATCCGGAGGCCCGACAGCGTCGTCGCCGCGCCGGCGAGGTTCGCGTTGTTCCGCGCAGCGTCCTGGATGGTCGCGCCGTTCAGATCGACCCCCGTTATCCCCAGCGCCGGAGTGTTGAGGTCGCTCGCACCGACGGTATAGTCGAAGACGAGCTTCATAGGGTCTTGGAGGGCTGCCGTCGCGGTCGCGTCGTAGGTCGCTGTGCCGCCGTCGTTCAATGCCAGGCTCGGCGTGCCGCCGGAGACGGTCACCGCCTCGTTCAGGCCGATCGTCAATGCGATGTTATTGCCGACCCCCTCAACGCCGCTCGACGGCGAGGCCGTGACCTGCGTCGCTGTCGGCATCGTGTACGGCGGGTCGATCGCGAGGCCCGTCAGCGTCGTCAGCGCGCCCGCCAAGTTGGCGGCATTGCCCGCCGCGTCATGCACTGTCGCGCCGTTCGGCAGGTTGACCTGGGTGATCGCCAGCGCCGGCACGATGGCGTCCAGAATGCTGACCGTGTAGCTGAAGGTCAGGGCGTTGGTGCCGGAGCCGCCGGTGTAAGTGGCGACCCCGCCGGTGTTCAGCGCCAGCGTCGGCGTGCCCGTGACCGTCACCACCTCGGCAAGGTTGAGCGTCAAGGTGACCGTCCCGCCCGGCATCACTGTGCCGCTCGCCGGCGAGGCTAGGACTTTCGTCACGTCGCTGGGTGTCGTTCCTGACGGGCTCGCATATTGCGCGCCGGTCACCATGTTCACGTTATTCGTGTAGGTCAGGCTGCTGCCGCTCGGCGGGTAGAAGGGACCAAAAGCCCCGGTGGTATCCAGGTAGTTGGCTTGGACGACGGCGCCGTTGATAACGTTGCCCGAGTCCTGGCGAACAACGAGCGGATAAGAGACGGTTAGAGACGGGCCGGTGGCGATGAGGATATTGTTTTCGATCTGCGTATTGGTGATGGTCGACCCGAGCTGTGCCTCGACCTGAATGCCTTCGCCAGGAATCGGGTATCCGTTGACGGGCTGTGGGTTGAAAACGGTATTGAAATCGATTACCGAGCCATTGGAAACGCTGCCGTTGAACTGCACATCGTTCACGTGCGCGCCAACGGAATAGCCCACATTCTGGATCAGATTGTATCGATCTATCAGCGTCCCGTTCAGGAACTCGATGATGTGCTGAGGCGCGTTTTTCAGCCAATTGTACTCGGCGGTCATCCCGCCGGACCCGCGGAAGCTGATAAGAGTGTAGATGGCGCCAGGATTCCCGGCGACCCCAAGGCCGCCGCCATCGATCGTATTATACATAACCGTAAGGTTCGACGCGGCGGTGCTGCTCCCTATTGGGACCAGGTTGTTTGCGCCGACCTTGAAATTAGAATTTTCGATGACGTCGTTTGCCCCCTCGACATAGACGTCCCAGCCGCCTTCAAGCGAGAAGTCGTAGCCATTGAGCGTGACGTTGTTGCCGGTCACGAAGATGGTATGGCTGGTTGTGTCGACCGAGACCCCCGACATGGAGAGCGTCAGGGGGTCTTTGAGAGCGGTGCCGCTGGGGACGCCGACGGCGTAATCGACGCCCGCGACCTTCCACGGCGGACGAACGGCATAACCGCTCAGCAGGCTTGGCAGCTGCGGGGTACCGGCGGGCGCATTGACGGCACCATCATTGTAGCCGGACGAGACCGACGGGTTGATCGCGAGGCCCGATAGGGTCGTCACCGCCCCCGACAGATTGGCGGCATTGCCTGCCGCGTCCCGCACCGTCGCGCCGGTCGGCAGGTTGGCCTGGGTAATCGCCAGCGCCGAGACAGCGCTGTCGGCGGTCCCAACGGTGTAGCTGAAGGACAGCGCATTGGTGCCGGACCCGCCGGTATAGGTCGCGATGCCGCCATCGTTCAGCGTCAGCGTCGGTGTACCCGTGACTGTCACCGCCTTGCTCATGTCGAGGGTCAACGCGACGGTGTTGCCGGGGATCTCGGTGCCGCTCGCCGGGGAGGCGACGACCATGGTCACTGCCGGCGTCGCGGTATCGATCTGGAGCCCCGGCAGGGTCGTCAACGCCCCCGAGAGGTTCGCAGCGGTGCCTGCGGCGTCCTTCACCGTCGCACCGTTGGGCAGGTTGGCCTGCGTGATCGCCAGCGCCAAGGTGCTGCCGTCACCCGCCCCCACCGTGTAGCTGAAGGTCAGCGCGTTGGTGCCGGAGCCGCCGGTGTAGGTCGCCATGCCGCCATCGTTCAGCGTCAGCGTCGGCGTACCCGTGACCGTCACTGCCTCATTCATGGTGAGCGTCAGCACGATCGTCTTGCCGATACCTTCATCGCCGGTCGATGGCGAGGCCAAAACCTTGGTCACCACCGGCCTCGTAGTGTCGATCTGAGGGCCGGACGTCGCCGCCGCGCCCGATAG
>Ga0209647_1000356_pt1 | contig 42998 bp, 37 predicted proteins | sample GraSoi_2013_60cm_FD_185827 | JGI IMG/M metagenome (GOLD analysis project Ga0209647, IMG submission 185827) | Grasslands soil microbial communities from the Angelo Coastal Reserve, California, USA - Sample 9_17_2013_60cm (SPAdes) (version 2) | ecosystem: Environmental > Terrestrial > Soil >...
GAGGATCTGCGCCTGGATGGTGACGTCGAGCGCGGTCGTCGGCTCGTCGGCGATGAGCAGCTTGGGATGGCAGGCGAGCGCCATGGCGATCATCACGCGCTGCCGCATGCCGCCGGAGAGCTCGTGCGGGTATTGCCGCGCGCGTCGCTCCGGCTCGGAGATGCGCACCAGCCGCAGCATCTCGACGGCACGCCGCTCCGCCGCGCGCGCATCGAGGCCCTGATGCAGCCTCAGGGTTTCGCCGATCTGCCGCGCCACGGTGAGCACCGGGTTGAGCGAGGTCATCGGCTCCTGGAAGATCATGGAGATGGCGTTGCCGCGGATGCGCCGCATCTCCGCCTCGCTCAAACTCAGCAGGTCGGTGCCGTCAAAGCGGATGGCGCCGCCGACGATGCGGCCGGGCGGCGACGGCACCAGGCGCAGGATGGAGAGCGCCGTCACGCTCTTGCCGCAGCCGGACTCGCCGACCACCGCCAGCGTCTCGCCGGCGGCGACGCTCAAGGATACGCCGTCGACTGCGCGCACGACGCCGTCGCGGGTGAAGAAATGCGTCCTGAGATCGTCGATGGCGAGGAGCGGTGCGCTCACGGCAGGCGCCCTCACATGCGCCGCGCGAGCCTGGGATCGAGCGCGTCGCGCAGGCCGTCGCCGACCAAATTCACCGCCAGCACGGTCAGCGACAGGAAGATACCGGGGAAGATGATGAGGTAGGGCTTGATCTGAAAATAGCTGCGCCCCTCCGCCATGATGTTGCCCCAGCTCGGGACCTGCGGCGGCGTGCCGGCGCCGATGAAGCTCAAGACCGCCTCGGTGATCATGGCGGAGGCGCAGATAAAGGTCGCTTGCACCAGCACCGGCGCGAGGGTGTTGGGCAGGATGTGGCGCCACAGCGTGCGGAAGAACCCGGTGCCCGCCGCCATCGCCGCCTCGACGAAGGGCTGCTCGCGCAAGCTCAGCACCACGCCGCGCACCAGCCGCGCAACGCGTGGCACTTCCGCGATGGTGATGGCGAGGACGACGTTGCCGAGGCTCGCCTTGGTGAGCGCCATCAGCGCGATCGCCAGCAGCACCGGCGGGATCGACATCAACCCGTCCATGACGCGCATGATAATGGCATCGGCGATGCGGCTGAAGCCGGTGACGAGGCCGATGGCGAGGCCGATCACCGTGCTGAGTGAGGCAACGCCGAGCCCGACCGCGAGCGACACGCGCGCGCCATAGAGCGTGCGGCTGTAGACGTCGCGGCCATAGGCGTCGGTGCCGAACCAGCACGCCTCCGACGGGAAACGCAGGCGCTTGATCGGCGCCACCGACAGCGGATCGACGGTGCCGAGATAGGGCGCCAGCAGCGCCATCGCGCCCATCATCAGCAGCAGGATCGAGCCCGCGATCACCGTCGGGTGGCGACGCACCGCCTCGCGCAGCCAATGACGCTGGGCGATGGGTGCGGCGATGTCGGCGGGTGCGACGGCCATCTCAGTACCGGACGCGCGGATCGAGCAGCGTGTAGCTGATGTCGACCAGAAGATTCACCAGCACATAAGCGGCCGAGAACAGCAGGATCACGCCCTGGATGATCGGGTAGTCGCGCCGCAGGATGGCGTCGACGGTGAGCCGGCCGATGCCGGGGATGGCGAACACGGTCTCGGTGACAATGACGCCGCTGATGAGCAGCGCCAGGCCGATGCCGATCACGGTGACGATGGGCACCGCCGCGTTCTTGAGCGCGTGGCGGATCAGCACGTCGTTGTTGGCGAGGCCCTTGGCCTGGGCGGTGCGGATGTAATCCTGGCTCAGCACATCGAGCATGCTGGCGCGGGTGATGCGGGCAATGAGCGCGCCATAGATGAGCCCAAGCGCGATGCTCGGCAGAATCAGATGCTGGATGAAGGGGACGAAGCCCTCACGGATGCTGACATAGCCCTGCACCGGCAGCAGGTCGAGCTCGACCGAGAACACCAGGATCAGCACATAGGCCAGCACGAACGAGGGCACCGAGAATCCCAGCACGGCGACGAGCATCACCGAGCGATCGATCCAGGTGCCGACCTTCCACGCGGCGATGACGCCGAGCGGGACGGCGAACGTGATCGTCACCACGAGCGTGGTCAGCGTCAGCGCGATGGTCGGCTCGAGCCGCTGCCCGATGAGCTGCGTCACCGGAAGATTGGTGAAGATCGACGTGCCGAGATCGCCGTGCAGCACGCCCCACAGCCAATGGCCGAAGCGCAGCAGGAAGGGCTCGTCGAGGCCGAGCTGGGCGTGGATGCGCGCGATGTCGTCGGATGTCGCGAGATCGCCGGCGATCACCGCGGCGGGATCGCCCGGCGCGATATAGAGCAGCGAGAAGACGAAGATCGCCACCACCCCCATCACCGGAATGGTCGCGACGAGACGGCGGATGATGTAAGCGAACATGGTCGGAACGCCGCTACGGCTGGCGCGACGCGCTCACTCCTTCTCCACGTTCCACAGGAACACCACGGGCGCGACGATCACGCCGTGCAGGCCTTTGCGGTAGGCGGTGGGAATGATGAATTGACCGGTCGGCACGAAGGGAACGCTGGTGAAAGCCTCCTCCTGGATGTCGGCGGCGACCTTCTTCTGCGCCTCGAGATCGGTCGCCTCCATCCACTGCGCCCGCATCGCCTCGAGCTTCTCGTCGGTGGGCCAGCCGAACCACGCCTTCTCGCCATTGCCGCGCAACGGGAAGTTCAGGGCCGGGTTGATCATGTCGGGGCCGACGAGCCAGGTGAAGAACATGCTCCAGCCGTTCTTGTCGATCGGATCCTTCACCGTGCGGCGCGTGATCAGGGTGCCCCAATCCATCGCCTGGAGATCGACATTGAGGCCGATCTGGCGCAGCTCTTCAGCCACGACCTGGGCCTGCGAGTTGACGATCGGCTGGTCGGTCGCGGTCATCAGCACGATGCGCTCGCCGTTGTAGCCGGCCTCCTTGAGCAGCGCCTTGGCCTTGGCGGGATCGCGCTTGCCCTTCAAGGGCGCCGCGCCGGCTTCGCTCGCCATCGGCGTGCCGCAGGTGTAGTAGGAATAGCAGGTGCGCCAGTTCTTCTCGTCGCCGGCCAGCGCGGTCATCACGTCCTTCTGGTCGACGACATAGAGCAGCGCCTGGCGCATCTTCTCTTTGTTGAACGGCGGCTGCAGATGATTGAAGCGCGCGACGCCGAGGCTGCCGAGCGGGTCGACATTGGCGACGGCGACGTCCTTGTTCTTCTGCAGCAGCGGCACCAAGTCGGGCGGCAGCTGCTGCCACCAATCGACCTCGCCGGCATTGATCGCGGCGGCGGCGGTGGCGGCATCCGGGATGTAAAGCCATTCGACGCGGTCGACCTTGACGACCTTGCCGCCCGACGCCCAACTCGGCGGCTCGCTCCGCGGCACATAGTCGGGATTCTTGACGTAGACCGCCTTGTTGCCGGGGACCCATTCCTCCTTGACGAATTTGAAGGGGCCGGAGCCGGTCGGATCGGTGATCTGCGTGTTGGCGTCGGTCTTGGCGACGCGCTCCGGCATGATGAAGGGCACGTTGCTCGAGAGCTTGCCGATGGCGTCGAGCAGCAGCGGGAAGGGCTTCTTGAGGACGATCGAGAAAGTCTTGTCGTCCTGCGCCTTCATCTCGCCGACCGACTGCGCCAGCGCCTGGCCCAGCGCGTCCCGCTTCATCCAGCGCTCGAGCGAGGCGATGCAATCGGCCGAGCGCACCGGCTGGCCGTCGTGAAATTTGAGCTTGTCGCGCAAGGTGAAGGTGTAGGTGAGCTTGTCGTCGCTGACCTTCCAGGTATCGACCATCTGCGGCTGCGGCTTGAAATGCTCGTCGAGCGCGAACAGCGTGTCATAGACCATGTAGCCGTGATTGCGCGTGATGTAAGCGGTCGTCCATATCGGGTCGAGGCTGCGCAGATCGGCTTCGGGAATGAATTTGATGGTCTTGCCCGAAGATTGGGCATGTGCCGCCGGCGCGGCCACGAGCGCCGCCAGCGCCACCGCCGCCGCCACGCGCAAGACCCTCGTCGAAACCTTCCTCATTGATCCGCCTCCGTCCCACGCGGCTTTGATTTCCTGCGGTCTTGTGCAAGTTCGGTGCCGCGCACCTTACGCCACAAGCCCGCCGGACAACAAGGCGAGCCACGTCCGACCAACAGCCCGCTACCTCTTCTCCACATTCCACATTTCCAAGACCGGTGAGGAGATGAGGCCGCTGAGGTTGTTGCGATAGGCGGTGGGGATGGCGAACTGGCCGATCGGGATGTAGGGAACGGTCCGGAACGCCTCGGCCTGGAGTGCCGCGGCGATCTCCTTCTGGGCCGCCGGGTCCTCGCTGTCGAGCCAGCGGTCGTGCAGCGCCTCGATCTCCGGATCGGTCGGCCAGCCGAACCAGGCCTTGTCGCCATTGGCGCGCAAGCCCTGATTGACCGAGGGATCGATCGCGTCGGGGCCGGTGAAGGAGGTATGGAGGACGCTCCAGCCGCCGTCCTCGACCGCGCTGCGCTTGGCGCGCCGGGTCAGGACCGTACCCCAATCGCTCGTCTGGAGATCGACGTTGAGGCCGAGACGCTGCAGCAGATCGGCGGTGACGAGCGCCTCGGCATGGACGGCCGAGTAGTCGGAGGCGTCCATGACGACGACGCGCTCACCGTTGTAGCCGGCCTCCTTGATCAACGCCCTGGCCTTCGCCAGGTCGCGCTTGCCCTTCAAGGCTTCGGCACCGACCTCGCTCGCCATCGGCGTGCCGCAGGTATAGAAGGAATAGCACGTGCGCCAGAAGCGCTTGTCGCCCGCGACCGCCGTCATGTAATCGGTCTGGTCGAGCGCCCCCAGCACCGCCAGTCGGATCTTCACATTGTCGAAGGGCGGGTGCAGGTGGTTGAAGCGGAACACGCCGGTGAAGCCGATCGGATCGGTCGCCGCCACCGTGACGCCGCCGCGCTTCTCCAGGAGCGGCACCAGGTCGGGCGGCACTTGCCACCACCAATCGATCTCGCCCGCCAGCAGCGCGTTCGCCGCGGTCGAGGGGTCCGGGATATAGATCCATTCGACCCGGTCGACCTTGACCACCTTGCCTCCCGACGCCCAGCTCGGCTTCTCGCGGCGCGGCACGTAATCGGTGTTCTTGACATAGACCACCTTGTGGCCCGGCTCCCATTCCGCCGCGACGAATTTGAACGGGCCGGAGCCGATCGCCTCCTTGATCTGCGTATTGGGATCGGTCTTGGCGACGCGCTCCGGCATGATGAAGGGCATGCTGCCGGAAATCTTGGCGAGCGCCTGCAGCAGGAGCGGGAAGGGCTTCTTGAGGACGATCGAGAAGGTCCGATCGTCCGCGGCCTTCATCTCGCCGACAGCCTCGGCCAGCGACTGGCCGAGGATGTCGCGCTTCATCCAGCGCTCGAGCGAGGCGATGCAGTCAGCCGGGCGGACCGGCGCACCGTCATGGAATTTGAGCTGGTCGCGCAGCGTGAAGCTGTAGGTGAGCTTGTCCTCGCTCACCGACCATTTGTCGACCATCTGCGGCTGCGGCTTCAAGTGCTCGTCCAGCGCGAACAGCGTGTCGTAGATCATGTAGCCGTGGTCGCGCGTGATATTGGCCGTCGTCCAGACGGGATCGAGCACGCGCAGATCGGCCTGCGGGATGAACCGCAGCGTCGTGCCTTTCGCATCCGCGGCATGGGCGGCGGCCAAGGTGGCGAACCCCACGCGAAGGGCCAGAACGGACGCGACGAAGCGGATCATCATGCGCTCTCCTTCAAGTCGTCTCAGCGCCAGCGAGCCGGCGAACCCGAGCAAAATGCGTGCCGCTCGCCGCGCGCCATTGCGATCCGGACTTGTCGCTGCCCGCGCCCGTGCCGGATAGTGGGCGAAGGCCCCAGCCCCGGAGCATGCCCTTGAGCCAATCGTCCGACCGCGACATCGCCTATCTTTACGCCACCGAGCTCGTCGCCGCCTATCGCCGCAGGACCCTGTCGCCGGTCGAGGTGACGACGACGCTGCTGCGACGGCTGGAGCGGCTCGAGCCCAGGATCAACGCCTTCGTGCTGGTGGCGCGGGAGAGCGCGCTCAAGGAGGCGCGGGCGGCGGAGGCGCGTTGGATGAAGGGCGCGCCGATGGGGCTGCTCGACGGCGTGCCCGTGACCATCAAGGACCTCTTCCTCACCAAGGGCTGGCCCACCCGGCGCGGCTCGACGCTGGTCAAGCGGGATCAGCCCTGGGACGAGGACGCACCGCCCGTGGCGCGGCTCCGCGAGCACGGCGCGGTGCTGCTGGGCAAGACCACCATGCCGGAATTCGGCTGGAAGGCCTTGGGCGACAGTCCGCTCACGGGCATCACGCGCAACCCGTGGAACCTCGCCCACACGCCGGGCGGATCGAGCGCCGGCGCGGCGGCGGCGCTGGCGGCCGGCATCGGCCCGCTGGCGCTCGGCACCGATGGCGGCGGCTCGATCCGCATCCCCTGCGGCTTCACCGGCCTGGCCGGGCTGAAGCCGAGCTTCGGCCGCGTCCCCGCCTATCCGCCCAGCGTCTTCGGCCTCGTCGCGCATAACGGGCCGATGGCGCGCAGCGTCGCCGATCTGGCGCTGCTGCTGAACGTCATCGCCGGCGCCGACGACCGCGACGTCTACGGCCTGCCGCCGGACGGGCGCGACTACACGCAAGGGCTCGATGACGGCGTCGAGGGGCTGCGCATCGCCTTCAGCCCGGCGCTGGGCTACGGTCGCGTCGACGCGGAAGTCGCCGCCGCGGTCGAGCGCGCGGCGCGGCGCTTCGCCGAGCTCGGCGCCGCGGTGGAAACCGTCGATCCCGGCTTCGCCGATCCGGCGCAGGCGTGGCTCACCCTGTGGTGGGCGGGCGCGGCCAAGGCGATGAGCGTGTTCTCGGCCGCAGAGCGTCGGCGGCTCGACCCCGGCCTCGAGGAATCCGCGCAGAAAGGCGCGCGGCTCAGCGCCACGGATTGGCTCGCCGCCGACCAGGCGCGCGCCGCGCTGTCGCTGCACATGGCGAAATTCCATCGTCGCTTCGATCTGCTGCTGACCCCGAGCGTCGCGGTGCCGGCGCTCAAGGTCGGCGAGCTCGTCGCCGATCCCGCAACGCAGAAGGAATGGATCGACTGGTCGCCCTTCAGCTATCCCTTCAACCTCACGCGGCAGCCGGCGGCGAGCGTGCCCTGCGGCTTGACCAAGGCGGGGCTGCCGATCGGCCTGCACATCGTCGGCCGCATGCATGAGGACGCGCTGGTGCTGCGCGCGGCGCGGGCGTACGAGCGGAGCGCGCCGCCGCCGCTCTGCCCGCTCGAGTGAGCGCGGGCATGCGCGCGAGCCTGATCGAGCGGGCGGCTCGCGCCGTCGGCGCCGTCATCGCCGCCGCGCGATGGCTGGTGCTGCCAGTGAGCCTGCTGCTGTTCCTGCAATGGCCGCTGCGCGATCTGCTGCACGCCTGGTCGCGCGAGGCCAACGATCTCGCGCAATGGCTCTTCGCGCTCTATGTCAGCGTCGCCCTCACTGACGCGACGCGGGAGCGCGCGCATCTCGCGGCGGGCGCCCTCGCCCAGCGCTATGCGCCGGCGCTGCGCGATCGGATCGGGCGCGCGGGCGCGGCGCTGTGCCTGCTGCCGTGGTCGCTCTTCGTCCTCGTCGCCGGCGCGCCGACGCTGTGGCGCTCGGTGCGCGGGCTCGAGCAATTCCCCGAGACCTACAATCCCGGCTATTTCATCATCAAGGGCAGCGTCTGCCTGCTCGCGCTCCTGATGCTCGTCCAGGCGATCCTCGATCTGCTGCGCCCAAGACCGAGCTAGGACACATCGGTGCGTGCTTCACCCCCCTCCCTGCCCTCCCCCTCAAGGAGGGAGGGAATCGCTGACGAGCCCCCTCCCCCCTTGAGCTGTCGGATTCACACATCGTGAAGCGCCAAAGTAGTTCCGTACTTGATCGCTCGGAAGTCTTGGAGGCCTCGTCGCATGACCTGGGGTCCGGGCTTGCCGTAGTAGCCGGTCCAGCCGCCGAGGCGGGCGATGACCCAGGCGGCGAAGGCCAGAGAGCCCTTGGGGTGGGGATTGCATTGCCGTTCTGTCTTGCCCGCGAGCTTGGTCGAGACGGCTTCGAGGATGGGCTGGTCGTCCGGATCGAAGGCATCGGTCAAATGCTGGTCGGTGTTGCCGTCGCGGGCCTGGACAAGCTGCTTGACGGTGACGGCCGCGATGGTGGCGGCGGCGACGAAGTTGATCATCGCCTGCGGCTCGCCGATATCGGCGGCTTCGATGTCGAAGCCCGCCGTCTTGAGCGTGCGGAAGAACTCTTCGATGATCCAGCGCCGGCGATAGACGTCGATGACGCGGTGCGCCTGGGCCGGGGCGGTGACGATATGGGTTGTCAGCAGCCGCCAATGGATCGGCTCGCTGCCATCGGGCGCTGCCGAGACCTCGCGCACATCGACCAGCGTCACGGCGACGGTCGCGGGCAGCGCCGGATCGGCCCCGTGACGCGGCTTGCGCAGCACCACCGGCGCGAAGCGCACCGCAAGCTCGGCGGTGCGTGCCTTGCGCCCGGGCGCCGCCGGGATCGTCACCACGAACCGACCTTGCTCCGGCAGACCCTCGCCGAACGAGAACAGCAGCCCGTCCCCCGCCGGCAATGCGATCCGTCGGTTCTGGCAGGCACGGACGATCAGCTGCACGTTCGCCGGCCGCTCGGCAAAGAGCTCGTAGAAATCGCTCTCGCGATCGGAAACCACGGTGATGCTGGCCGCCTGCGCCAAGACCTCGCCGGCTTGCCGCGCGCCATCGAGCCAGCGCTGCGACTCCTTGGCCGCTGTCGCGCGCTGGCGCCGCGGCGTGACCGCGCCAGCCGCGCGGTTCCACACCTGCATCGACACCAGGCCCAGCAGCGCGCCGGTGCCGGCCTCCACCGCCAGCACCGGATGCAGCAGCAGCCCGCCCAAGGCGCCGCCCTTGCCCACCGCGCCATAACCCGCCGCCCGCGCCCGCCGGCCGCCCAAAACCAATTCGCTGGTGTCTTGTATCGCGACTACCTCGCGACCCGCCACGCGCTGCGCCGTCAGTGCACCGGCATGTCGCGCCATCGCCGCCGCCGTCACCGCCCCATGGCGCAGAAAGCGGCTGAACTGCATCTCCCGCGCCCGCGTCCCGCCCAGTCGCCGAATGCACGACCCCGGCCGCGCCACCAGCGCCGCATGCAAGCGCACCCCCCTTTTTCCAGGCGGCGGTCGCCAAACCGCCCCAGTCCATACGCCACCCCCATGACCCCCTCCGCCACTCGTCAACTGACCCACGGAATCAGCCTTTCGCCTTCTGCGCAACCAAGATGTGTGAATGCGACAGCCCCCTTGAGGGGGAGGGTTGAGGTGGGGGGTGCAGCACTCTGGATTTCGGACAACGGGACTTAGCGCATGGCAAGCGCGGGGTTGTGGATGCTGGCCTTGGTCGCGGTCGTCATGATCGCCACCGGCCTGCCCGCCTTCGTCGCGCTGATCGGCGTCGCCGTGCTGTTCGCGATCATCGGCATCGCCACCGGCGCGTTGCCCTACGCGCTGTTCACGGCGCTGCCGTCGCGCGTGCTCGGCCTGCTCGAGAACGACCTGCTGCAAGCGCTGCCGCTCTATGTGCTGATGGGCGCGCTGCTCAACCGGCTGCCGCTGGCGGACATTCTCTTTCGCGCCGGCAACGCGCTCTTCGCGCGCACGCCCGCGGCGCCGCTGCTGTCGGCGCTGGGCCTCGGCGCGCTCCTCGCGCCGATGAACGGCTCGGTCGGCGCCGGGGTGGCGACGCTGTCGCGCGTCGTCCATCCGCGCCTCCTCGCCCGCGGCGTCGCGGCCGAGCAAAGCCTGGCCGTGGTCTGCGTCGCCAGCACGCTCGGCGTCGTCGTGCCGCCCTCGCTGGTGCTGATCCTGCTCGGCGACGCCATGCTCGGCGCACACACCCAGGCGGTGACCCAGATGGGGCGCCTGGAGCGGGTGATCAACACCCAGGACGTGTTCCGCGGCGCGCTCGCGCCGGCCGCGATCTTCCTGCTGCTGTGCTTTGCCTGGGCGTGGTGGACGGGTCGGCGCGCGCGGCCGGCCAGCGCGGAGCGCGTCGGCGCGCGCGGCTGGCTGGCGGCGGGCGCGACCTTCGTCCTGATCCTCGGCCTCTTGTCGGCGGTCACCGCCGGCTATCTCTACGCCGTCGAGGCGGCGGCGGCCGGCGCCGTCGCGCTCTTCGCTTTCGGCCTCGCCTCGCGCGCGCTCACGCCGCCGGTGCTGGCGCTGGTGCTGCGCAACACCATGGCGGTGACCGGCGCCTTGTTCGCGCTCTTCGTCGCCGCCACCACCTTCACCCTCGTCTTCCGCGCTTTCGGCAGCGACCGTCTGCTGGCGGCGCTGGTCGCGGCGATCCCCGGCGGCGGCGGCGGCGCGGTGGCGACGGTGCTGCTGGTGCTCGGCCTCTGCGCCTTCGTGCTCGACGCCTTCGAGATCATCCTGGTGATCATCCCGCTGCTCATGCCGGCGCTGCTGATGCGCGAGGCGGACGCCGTCTGGGTGTCGGTGCTGACGCTGCTGGCATTGCAGGCGAGCTTCCTCATCCCGCCTTTCGGCTATGCGGTGATGATGGCGCGCAGCGCGACCGGAGAGGTCGGGCGGCTGGGCCGGCTCACCGCGGCGCTGCTGCCGTTCCTCGCCCTGCAGCTGCTGGTGCTCGCACTGACGCTGGCCTATCCGCCGCTGGCGCATCTCGCCGAGCCAGGCTCCGGCGGCACCCAGCGCCGGCTCCCCGATGCCGAGATCGACCGGCGGCTCGACAGCATCGTGCCGGTGCCGGGCCCGAACGACGACCGCTAGGACTCTCCCGTCGCATCACGCGAGAGCTGTGATAAGTTCGAGCGGGAGCGGAAGGCAAGCGGATGACGGCAAGCCTGGCCAAGGCGAGACGGCACAAGAGGGCGCCGCCGGCGGAGCCGCTGCGCCTCGGCCCGCTCGCCGATTTCATCGGCTTTCACCTGCGTCTCGCGCAGGAGGCCTCGTTCCAGGCCTTCGCGCGCCGTGTCCGCGGTCTCGATCTTCGCCCCGGCCGTTTCGCCGTGCTGGCGCTGATCGGCGAGAACCCGCGGATCTCGCAGACGGCGCTTGGCCGCGCCAGCGGCCGCGACAAGTCGAGCCTGACGCCGGCGCTCGACGATCTCGCCGGCCGCGCGCTCATCCATCGCCGCCGCGTCGCGCGCGACCGGCGCAGCTATGCGCTGTCGTTGACGCCCAAGGGCGAGCGGCTGCTGGCGATGCTGCTGACGCATGCGCGCGCCCATGATCGCCGGCTCGACGCCATCGTCGGCCTGCGCCACAAGGCGGAGTTCATCCGCACCTTGCGCCGCATCGCCATGACGCTGGTGTGAGCCGCGGCCGCAGGTCGCTTGTTGCCCGGCGGTGGCGCTTTGCGGTAAATTAGTTTGAATACAAACAATTGTCGGCAACGACCGCGTCGGGAGAACGCCATGAAAAGACTGGGGATCGCACTAGCTTTGACCACACTGCTGGCCGGGAGCGCGCTGGCCGCGGATCAGACCGTGCAGCTCAAGCTGTCGCATTGGGTCCCGGCGGCGCATCCGCTGCACCCGGCGTTCCAGGCCTGGGCCACGGATATCGAGAAGGAGTCCGGCGGCACCATCAAATCGACGCTCTTCCCGGCGCAGCAGCTAGGCAAGGCCGTCGACCATTACGACATGGTGCGCGACGGCATCGCCGACGGCGCCTATGTCAATCCCGGCTACCAGCCCGGCCGCTTCCCGATCATCGCCGCCGGCGAGCTGCCCTTCCTCATGGCCAACGGCATCGGCGGCTCCGAGGCTCTCGACGCCTGGTATCGCAACTATGCCGCCAAGGAAATGAAGGACGTGCATTTCTGCTTCGCCTTCGTGCACGACCCCGGCGGCCTCCACGCGCGCAGCAAGAAGATCGTGCTGCCCAGCGATATCAGCGGCCTCAAGGTGCGCCCGGCCGACGCCACGATCGGCCAGCTCGTGACCCTGCTCGGCGGCACCAATGTGCAGGCCTCGGCGCCCGAGGCGCGCGACGTGATCGAGCGCGGCGTCGCCGACGCCATCACCTTCCCGTGGAACTCGACCGTCCTGTTCGGCATCGACAAGGCGACCAAGTACCACATGGATTCGGCGCTCTACGTCTCGACTTTCGTCTGGGTGCTGAACCAGGCGAAATACGACGCGATGTCAGCGGCGCAGAAGAAGGTGATCGACGACCACTGCAACACCGCCTGGGCCGAAAAGGTCGCCGCGCCCTGGGCCGAGTGGGAAATGGCCGGCCGCGCCAAGATCAAGGAAGAGCCCGGGCACGAGGTCTACCAGCTCACCGCCGAGCAGCTCGCCGCCTGGCGCAAGGCGGCCGCGCCGCTGACCGCGCAATGGGCCGAGAGCGCCAAGCGCGCCGGCGTCGATCCGGACAAGGCGCTGGCGGACCTCAAAGGTGACTTGGGCAAGTACCAGTCGGCCTACTAGGTCCGCTGGCGTGACGGACACTATGGCCGAGCCGAGCGCGCACGGGGGCGGCAGCCCCCCGCGGCGCAATCGCATGGACCGGTTCATCGACGGCATCGAGCTGCTGGCGGCGATCTTCGTCGGCATCGTTGCCGTCGACATCTTCGTCTCGGTCGCGCTGCGCAAGTTCTTCAGCGTGTCGATACCCGACAGCTACGATTTCGGGCGGCTGCTGCTGGGGATCCTGATCTTCTGGGGTATCGCCGCGACCAGCTACCGCGGCACGCACATCACGGTCGACCTCGTCTGGTCGGTGGCGAGCCCGCGCTGGAAGCGCGTCATCGACGTGTTCGCCACCCTGGTCCTGCTGCTCGTGGTGACCACGCAGACCATCATGCTTTTCGACAAGGTGCGCCTGACCCGCGCCGACCATGTGCTGACCTACGACCTCAACCTTCCGGTCTGGCCGTTCTTTGCGGTCGCCTGGCTCGGCGACGTCTCGGCGGTGCTGCTCATCGCTGTACGAACCTTCCGCCTGATCACGCGTCCCGAGACCTTCGCGCGCACGCCCGTGGTCAAGGCGGTCGAATGAGGCGAGGATGATCAGCGCGGACGCCATCGCCGTCATCGGCTTCGTCGTGCTGTTCGTGCTGATGCTGCTGCGCGTGCCTGTCGGCATGGCTATGGGGTTGGTCGGCGTCACCGGCTTCGGCTACATCGTCGGCGGCCTGCCCGCGCTCAAGATGGTCGGCCAGACCTCGATGCGCACGGTCGCCGACTACACCTTCGGCATCATCCCGATGTTCCTGGTGATGGGCGCGGTGGTCTCGACCTCCGGCATGAGCCGCGAGCTGTTCCGCGCGGGCAACACCTTCGCCGGGCATTTCCGGGGTGGGCTCGGCATCGCCACCATCGCCGCCTGCGCCGGCTTTGCCGCGATCAGCGGCTCGTCGGTGGCGACGGCGGCGACCTTCTCGACCGTGGCCTATCCGGAGATGCGGCAATACCGCTATCCGCAATCCTTCTCGACCGGCGTCATCGCCGCCGGCGGCACGCTCGGCGCCATGTTCCCGCCCTCGACCGTGCTCGCGGTCTACGGCCTCATCACCCAGCAGGACATCGGCAAGCTGTTCATCGCCGGGATTCTCCCGGGCTTCCTCGCGGTGTCCATGTATATCGCCACCATCGCCGTCATCGGCTTCGTCCGGCCGGATTTTCTCCCGGCCGGCCGGCGCAGCTCGTGGAGCGAGCGGCTCGCGGCGCTGCGCCAGGTGTGGGCGCCGCTGCTGCTGTTCGTGCTGGTGATCGGCGGGCTCTATGGCGGCGTGTTCACGCCGACCGAGGCGGGCGGCGTCGGCGCCGGCGGCGCCATCATCATCGGCGCGCTGCGCCGGCGCCTGTCGCCGGCGCAGCTGCTGCAGGCGCTGCTCCAGGCGACGCGCACCGCCGCGGCGATCTTCACCGTCCTCATAGGCGCGCTGCTGTTCGGCTATTTCCTCACGGTGACGCAGACGCCGCAGAACGTGACGGCGTTCCTCACCAGCCTCGGCTTCGGGCGCTACGGCGTGCTCGCCTTGATCATGCTGATGTACCTCGCGCTGGGCTGCCTGATGGACGCGCTGGCGATGATCATCCTGACGGTGCCGATCATCTTTCCCGTGATCACCGCGCTGGGATTCGACCCGATCTGGTTCGGCGTCATCATCGTCATGACCGTGGAGCTGGGGCTGATCCATCCGCCGGTCGGCATGAACGTTTTCGTCATCAAGTCGGTGGTACCGGAAGTGAGCTTCCTCACCATCTTCTCCGGCGTCCTCCCCTTCATCGCCACCGACATCCTGCGCCTGATCATCCTCGTCGCCTTTCCCATCGTCGCCACCTACCTGCCCGAGCACATGCGTTAGAGATCGCTGAAGAGGCCCGCCATGGAACGGTCGTTCAAGAAGGAGATAGAGGCGCTGAAGCTCGGCGACGGCGAGGTCTTCCGCGGCGAGGGCATCCTGGCGGTAACCAAGGCGCTGCTGCAGTCGGGCGTCAGCTATGTCGGCGGCTACCAGGGCGCGCCGGTGTCGCATCTCCTCGACGTGCTCGTCGAAGCCGAGGACATCATCGGCGGGCTCGGCGTCCATCTCGAGACCTGCACCAACGAAGCCTCGGCGGCGGCGATGCTCGGCGCCTCCATCAACTACCCGCTGCGCGGCGCGGTGACGTGGAAATCGATCGTCGGCACCAACGTCGCCTCGGACGCGCTCTCGAACCTCGCCTCGCCCGGCGTGATGGGCGGCGCGCTCATCATCGTCGGCGAGGATTACGGCGAAGGCGCCAGCGTGATCCAGGAGCGCTCGCACGCCTTCGCCATGAAATCCTCGATCTGGCTGCTCGATCCGCGCCCCGATTTGCCGGTGATCGTGCGCCTGGTGGAAAAAGGCTTCGAGCTTTCCGAGGCGAGCCATGCGCCGGTCATGATGGAGCTGCGCATCCGCGCCTGCCATGTCAGCGGCGCGTTCATCGCCAAGGACAACCGCCGCGCCGCGCAGTCGCATCTCGACCCGATCGCCGTGCCGGCGCGGTTCAACTACGACCGCCTCGCCCACCCGCCCGCCACCTTCGCGCAGGAGATGCGCAAGATCGGCGAGCGCCTGCCGGCGGCCCAAGCCTTCATCCACGCGCACGCGCTCAACGAGCATTTCGCCGGCGATCTCGCGGATATCGGCATCATCGTCCAGGGCGGCCTCTACAACAGCGTGCTGCGCGCGCTGGAACGGCTCGGCCTCGCCGACGCCTATGGCGCGACGCGTGTGCCGCTCTATGTGCTCAACGTCGTCTATCCGCTGGTGCCCGAAGAGGTGACCCGGTTCTGCGCCGGCAAGACCGCCGTGCTCGTCGTCGAGGAGGGCTATCCGGATTACATCGAGCAGCAGGTCAACGTGCTGCTGCGCCGCGCCGATCTGCAGACGCGGGTGCTCGGCAAAGGGGCGCTGCCCGAGGTCGGCGAGTATACCGGCGAGGTGCTGCTCGCGGGCGTCGCGTCGTTCCTGGCCGATTCGCACCCGGCCGGGCTCGACCTCGCGCCGGTCGCCGCCGCGGCCGAGCGCGTCGCCGCGCTGAAGCAGGCGGCGGCCGGCGCGGTCGGCGAGCTGCCGGCGCGGCCGCCGACCTTCTGCACGGGCTGCCCGGAGCGGCCGGTGTTCAGCGCGCTGAAGCTCATGCAGCGCGAGATCGGGCCGACGCATATCAGCGCCGATATCGGCTGCCACTCCTTCGCCACCTTCGCGCCCTTCGCCATGGGCAACTCGATCCTCGGCTACGGCATGAGCCTCGCCAGCGCCGCGGGCGTCGGACCCAACCTCGCCACGCGGCCGATCGCGGTGATGGGCGATGGCGGGTTCTGGCACAACGGCATCATCACCGGCGTCGCCAGCAACCTCTTCAATCAGGGCGACGGCGTGCTCGTCATCATGCAGAATGGCTACACCTCGGCCACGGGGCAGCAATTCATGCCGTCGAGCAGCACGACCCGCAACGGCGCGGCCCCCGGCATGAGCATCGAGGCGACGCTGCGCGCCATGGGCGTGCGCTGGCTGCGCAAGGTGCGCACCTACGGCGTCGCCGCCATGCTGAAGACGCTGAAGGAGGCGATGCAGACCGCCGAGCGCGGCCTCAAGGTGATCATCGCCGACGGCGAATGCCAGCTCGCGCGACAGCGCCGGGTGCGCGCCGAGGATGCGGGCAAGCTCGCGCGCGGCGAGCGCGTGGTCAAGGTGCGCTACGGCGTCGACGACGAGATCTGCACGGGCGATCATTCCTGCATCCGCCTCTCCGGCTGCCCGTCTCTCACCGTCAAGCCCAACCCCGATCCGCTGCGCACCGATCCCGTCGCCAGCGTCATCGAGAGCTGTGTCGGCTGCGGCTTGTGCGGTGAGGTCGCCCATGCCGCGGTGCTCTGCCCCTCCTTCTACCGCGCCGAAGTGATCCGCAACCCGAGCCGCTGGGACCGCGCGCTCGACCGCATCCGCCGCCCCGTCATCGCCGCGCTGGGCGGCGCGGAGATCGCCGCGTGAGCGCGCCGGTGCGGCCCTTGACGCTGCTCATCGCCGCGCTCGGCGGCGAGGGCGGCGGCGTGCTCACCGGCTGGATCGTCGACGCCGCGGGCGCGCTGGGCTTTCCCGTGCAGAGCACCTCGATCCCCGGCGTCGCGCAGCGCACCGGCGCCACGACGTACTACATCGAGATCCTGCCCGCGCCTTGGAGCGAGCTCGGCGAGCGCCGGCCGGTGCTGTCGCTGGTGCCCGGCGCGGGCGATATCGACGTGATGGTGGCGAGCGAGCTGCTCGAGGCCGGCCGCGCCGTCGCCGGCGGCTTCGTCACGCCCGAGCGCACGACGCTCATCGCCTCGACCCATCGCATTCTCGCCATGACCGAGAAGATGGCGGGCGGCGACGGGCAATTCGACATCGGCCGGCTGCTGAAGGCCGTCGAGGAGCATGCGCAGAGCCATGTGCTGTTCGACATGGAAGACACGGCGCGGCAGTCCGGCAGCGTGATCAGCGCCGTCATGCTCGGCGCCATCGCTGGCGCCGGCCGGTTGCCGATCCCGCCCGAGGCTTTCGCCACGGCGATCCGCACCGAAGGCAAGGCGGTCGACGCGAATCTGCGCGGCTTCACCGCCGGGCTCGCGGCGGTGCGGCGCGGCTCGGAGCTCACTCAGCCGGCGGCCTGGGAGAAGCGCCGACAGCCGGCGCGCGCCACGCTGGTGCAGTTGGAGCGCCAGGCGATCGAAGTCATGCCGCGCGCGGCGATCGAGATCATCCTCGAGGGCTTGCGCCGGCTTGCCGCCTACCAGGATCTCGCTTACGCACGGCTCTATCTCGACCGCCTCGCGCCGATCCGTGATGCCGATCTCGGCGCCGCCGCCGGCGGTCGGCTGCTGCGCGAGACGGCGCGGCATCTCGCCGTTCGCATGTCGTTCGAAGACGTGATCCGCGTCGCGCAAGCCAAGACCGATCCGGCGCGCCTCGCCCGCATCCGCGCGGACATGCGGCCCGCCGCCGACGAGCCGCTCGCGATCTTTGATTTCTTCAAGCCGGGCATCGAGGAACTCTGCTCGATCCTGCCGCCCTTCCTGGCGCGGCCGATCCTCGCCGTCGCCGCGCGGCGCGGCTGGCTGGGCAAGGTATATTGGGGCATGGAAGTGCGCAGCAACGCGGTCGGCGGCTTCCTGCGGCTCAAGCTGCTGGCCAAATTGCGCCGATGGCGGCGCTTCACGCATCGCTTCGCCGAGGAGCAGACGGCGATCGAGGCGTGGCTCGCTCTCGTCATCGCGACCGCGAAACTGTCGACCGATCTCGCGCTCGAGGTCGCCGACTGCGCGCGGCTCATCAAGGGCTATGGCGCGACCCATGCGCGCGGCGTCGCCAATTACCGCAAGATCGAGACGCGCATCATCCGCCCGGCGCTCTCGGGAAGCTATGCCCTGCCCGTCGCGATCGACGCCGTCGCCGCCGCGCGCACCGCGGCGCTGGCCGATCCCGAGGGCGATCGGCTCGAGCAGACGCTGGCCGAGATCGAGCGGCGTGCGCCGCGCCGCGCCGCCGCCGAGTAGCGGCCGACGGCGCTTCGACCGTTACGCGGCGAGCGACTTCATCACGTCGTAGAGCGCGTCAATGGTTTCGGGTATATTCGCCTCGAGCGGCGTGATGAGGGAAAGCGGTGACGGTGCCGCGGCCCGACTCATGGTTCGAGACGCCCGCTTCGCGGGCTCCTCACCATGAGGAAAACTGGGCACCTCACCCTGAGGAGGCCGCGTCAGCGGCCGTCTCGAAGGGTGCGAGCGGCGAGCGACGGACAGGAGCCTCATGATGCTCGACAGGTCCAACGCAGCACTGTCGCAAATCCACGCGCAGATCATGTGGAGCCGGCTCATCGCCGTGGTCGAGGAGCAGGCGCAGACCTTGGTGCGCACGGCGTTCTCGACCTCGGTGCGCGAGGCGGGCGATCTCTCGGCCGGCGTGTTCGATGCCGAGGGCCGCATGCTGGCCCAGGCCGTCACCGGCACGCCCGGCCACGTCAATTCCATGGCCAACGCGGTGAAGCATTTCCTCAAGGCATATCCGCTCGACAAGATGGCGCCCGGCGACCACTACATCACCAACGACCCCTGGCTCACCTGCGGCCATCTCCACGATTTCACCGTGGTGAGCCCGACCTTCCTCGACGGCAAGCCGGTCGGCCTGTTCGCCGCGACTGTCCATGTCGTCGATATCGGCGGGCTCGGCATGGGGCCCGATGGACGGCAGGTCTTCGAGGAGGGGCTCGCCGTGCCGATCATGCCGCTCGCCAAGGGCGGCAGGATGAACGAGGACCTGCTCGAGATCCTCCGCGCCAATGTGCGCGAGCCGCTGCAGGTCGAGGGGGACATCTACGCGCTTGCCGCCTGCAATGACGAGGGCAGCCGGCGGCTCGTCGAGATGATGCGCGAGTTCGAGATCAATCATCTCGAGACGCTCGGCAACACCATCATCGAAAGCTCGCGCGTTGCCACGATCGAGGCGATCCGCAAGCTGCCCAAGGGCACCTACCGCAACAGCCTGCGCATGGACGGCTACGACAAGCCGCTGCTCTTGAACGCGGCGCTGACGATCGGCGACGAGGGCATCCATGTCGACTACGCCGGCACCTCGCCGGCGAGCGCCTACGGCATCAACGTCGTCTACAACTATTGCCTCGCCTACACTGCCTTCGGCTTCAAATGCGGGGTGGCGCCGGAAGTGCCGAACAATGCCGGCTCGCTCGCGCCGATCACGGTGAGCGCGCCCGAGGGCTGCGTCCTGAACGTGCAGCGGCCCTGGGCGGTGGCGGCGCGCCACACGGTCGGGCACATGCTGCCCGACGTGGTGTTCGGCTGCCTGCACCAGGTGCTGTCCGGCGGCGTGCCGGCCGAAGGCGCGTCGTCGCTGTGGAATCCGCAGATCTATGGCGGCGGCTCGATGGTCGACGAGGTCGAGGACGGCACCGACGCCAATGCGCTGGCGCAATTCAGCACCGTCATCTTCCACTGCGGCGGCACCGGCGCGCGGCCGACCAAGGACGGGCTCAGCGTCACCGCCTTCCCGAGCGGCGTGCGCACCATCCCGATCGAGGCGACCGAGAGCGTCGCGCCCGTGATCTTCCACCGCCGCGAGTTCCGCGAAGGCTCGGGCGGCGCCGGCAAGCATCGCGGCGGGCTCGGCCAGGTCATCGAGCTGGGCGGCGCCGACGGCGTGCCGATCAGCCTCTTGTGCAATTTCGAGCGCATCAGCAATCCCGCGCGCGGCCGCGACGGCGGCGGCCCGGGCGCGCCGGGCAAGGTCGCCCTCGCCTCCGGCCGGCCGATCCGCTCGAAGGGCCGCCAAACCGTGCCGCCGCGCGATGTGGCGCGGCTCGAGCTCTCCGGCGGCGGCGGCTTCGGCGACCCGCGCGAACGCGACCCTGAAAGCGTCGCCGCCGATGTGCTCGACGGGCTCATCTCGCGCGACGCGGCGGAGCGCGATTATGGCGTCGCGCTTACCCCGGATGGGCGTGTCGATCCGGCTGCCACCGCGCGGTTGCGAAGTTAGCTCGCTTCGCGACGCTCTCCGGCGTCGACACCTCTCGCCAGTCATGCCCCGCCTTGTGCGCCTTGTGCCGGGCATCCACGCCTTTTTCTGGACGATGCGGGCTCCCGCGGTTGCAAGTGCAACCGCTGACGCCCGCCCGCGATCGCGCTCTGCGCGACGCGAAGCTATCGACGGTCGGGGCAAAAGCGCTTTAGTATCGGGCGCCTATCAAGGCGGCGCCGCGACGCAGCCGCCGGAGAAAGAGCGCGGAGGGGAAGTCATGACCAAGCTGACCTGGATCATCGGCGCCGTGCTGGCGGCCGCGTTGACGGCGCCCGCTTCGGCGGCCGACGCGGTCAAGATAGGCGTGATCTTCCCGCTCTCCGGCAATGCCGGCGCCGCCGGTACCTCGGCGAAGGACGCGGTGGAGCTCGCCGCCGAGATCGTCAACACTGCCCATCCCGAACTCAAGGGGCTGCCGCTCGCGGAGACCGGGGGGCTGCCCAATCTCGGCGGCGCCAAGATCGAGCTCGTGGTCGCCGACCACCAGGGCAATCCGGCGACGGGACAGCAGCAGACCTTGCGCCTCATCACCCAGGAGAAGGTGGTGGCGATGCTCGGCGCCTATCAGTCCTCGGTGACCTCGACCGCGACGCAGGTCTCGGAGCGCTACGGCATTCCCTGGGTGGTCGGCGACAGCGTCGCCGCCGACATCACCAATCGCGGCTTCAAGTGGGTCTTCCGCGTCACGCCGGTGGCGTCGGACTTCGCCACCAACTACATGCTGTTCTTGAACGACATGAAGAAGGCGGGGCACAAGGTCGAGAGCATCGCCATCGTCAACGAGAATACCGACTACGGCACCTCGGTCGCCGGCACGGTCAAGGACGCGGCGGTGAAGGCGGGCCTCGCCATCGCCGCGCAGATCCCGTACGCGGCGAATTCGAGCGACGTCTCGGCGCAGGTGCTGCAGCTCAAGGACAAGAAGCCTGATGCGGTGATCTTCATCAGCTACACCGCCGACAGCATTCTCTACATGAAGACGATGAAGAATCTCGACTACGCGCCGGCGATGATCATCGGCGATGATTCGGGCTTCTCCGATCCGTCTTTCCTGCCGGCGGTCAGCGACATCGCACAAGGTGTCATGAACCGCAGCGCCTGGGACATCGGCAAGCCTGGCAGCAACACCTACAAGATCAACGAGCTCTTCAAGCAGAAGACGGGGCGCGACCTCGACGACACCAGCGGCCGCGACATGCAGGCCTTCTTCGTGCTCGCCGACGCTATTAATCGCGCCGGCTCGACCGATCCCGCCAAGATCCAGAAAGCGCTGCAGGAGACGGACTTCAAGCCCGAGCAGCTGATGATGGGCTATCGCGGCGTCAAGTTCGACCAGACCGGCCAGAACACCGAGGCCGCGACCTATCTGATCCAGCTCCAAGGCAAGGAATACAAGGCCGTGTGGCCGGACAAATCCGCCACCGCCAAGCTCGAATGGCCGATGAAGGGCTGGAGGCAGTAGCGCGAAGCCAGCGCGCAGGAGGCTCAAGACCAAGGGGGGATTCACATGACGCCTGCCGCTCGCTTCATCGCCGCCGCGCTGCTCGCCACAGCCCTTGCCGCTCCCGCGCACGCCGCCGACGCCGTCAAGATCGGCGTCATCTATCCCCTCACCGGCAATGCCGCGGCGGCGGGCCAGGCGGCCAAGGCCGCGGTCGAGCTCGGCGCCGAGATCGTCAACACGGTGCATCCCGGGTTGAAGGGCCTGCCGCTGGTGGAGGGTGCCGGCCTGCCCAATCTCGGCGGCGCCAAGATAGAGCTCGTCAATGTCGACCATCAGGGCGACCCGTCGGTCGGCCAGAGCCAGACCTTGCGCCTCATCACCCAGGAGCATGTCGTGGCGATGCTCGGCGCCTATCACTCGTCGGTGGCGCTGACCGCGACCGCCGTCGCCGAGCGCTATGGCGTGCCGTTCCTGGTCGGCGATTCGGTGGCGCTCAACATCACCCAGCGCGGCTTCAAATGGGTGTTCCGGGTGACACCGATCGCCTCGGACTTCGCCAAGGCTTACACCGAATTTATCGGCGAAATGAAAGGCGCCGGCAAGAAGGTCGACAGCATCGCCGTGGTGCATGAGAACACCGATTACGGCACCTCGGTCGGCGGCAGCATCGTCGATGCCGCGAAGAAGGCCGGCTTCGCCGTCATCGACATCGCCTACAACGCCAAATCCACCGACGTCACGGCACAGGTGCTGCAGCTCAAGGACAAGCAGCCGGACGCGGTGGTCTTCGTCGGCTACACCGCCGACGAAATCCTCTACATGAAGACGCTCAAGGACCTCGACTACATGCCGCCGATGATCATCGGCGACGACGCCGGCTTCTCGGACCCCTCCTTCATCCCCGCGGTGGGCGACATCACCCAGGGCGTGATGAACCGCAGCGCCTGGGATATCGGCAAGCCCGGCAGCGTCACCGCGAAGGTCAACGAGCTCTACAAGGCGAAGACCGGTCGCGACATGGACGACACGAGCGGCCGCTGGATGCAGGGGTTCTTCGTGCTCGCCGACGCCATCAACCGCGCCGGCTCGACCGACCCGGCCAAGATCCAGAAAGCGCTGCAGGAGACCGAGCTCAAGCCCGAGCAGTTGATGATGGGCTATCGCGGCGTCAAATTCGACGCCACCGGCCAGAACACGCTGGCCGCCACCTATCTCATCCAGCTCCAGGGCAGGGAGTACAAGGCTGTATGGCCCGAGAACTGGGCCACGGCGAAGCTCCGATGGCCGATGACCGGGTGGAAGCAATAGCGGCGGCCGCGCGGTGCCTCTGCGCCGCCCCCTCACCCCGACCCTCTCTCCCAGGGGAGAGGGAGGGACCCATCGCCTCAGCGATGGGAGGGTGAGGGGGAACGAGCGTGGTATTGGGCGCCCATGATCCTTCTGCAGGTCATCCTCGGCGGTCTGCTCCTGGGCGCGCTCTACGCGCTCTTCTCGTCGGGGCTCACGCTGATCTGGGGGATGATGAATTTCATCAATTTCGCGCATGGCGAATTTGTCATGCTCGGCATGTATGTCGCGCTCATCGTCGTGCTGCAGGTCGGCGGCGGCCCGGCCGTGTTCGGCTTGGCCGCCGCGTTTGCGCTGTTCATGCTGGGCGTGCTGATCTATTTCAGCCTGATCAAGCAGGTGATGCGCGGACCGATGCTGGCGCAGATCCTGTCGACTTTCGGCCTGGCGCTGCTGCTGCGCTACGCCGCCTTCTGGATCTTCTCGCCCAATTTCGTGACCCTGCCGCCGACCGCGCTCGCCGGCACCGTCAATCTCGGCGGCATTCTCTTGAGCGTATCGCAGCTCGTCGCCGGCCTCGTCGCGGGTGCGCTCACGCTCGGCATGCATCTGCTGTTGACGCGTACCGCGGTGGGCAGCCAGTTGCTCGCCGTCGCCGAGGATCGCAACGCCGCGATGCTCATGGGCATCCGCCCCGACCGCATGCAGGCGCTCGCCTGGGGCCTCTCGGCCGCCAGCGCCGGCATTGCCGGCGCGCTGATGGCGATCTCGTTTCCGTTCTCGCCCGCAGTCGGCGAGACCTTCGCGCTCACTGCCTTCGTGGTGGTGACCTTGGGCGGCTTCGGCAGCGTGCCCGGCGCGCTGCTCGCCGGCCTCGTGGTCGGGCTCATCCAGGCGCTCTCGGCCTATTATCTCGGGCCGATCTACAAGGACATCGTCGTCTACGGCCTGTTCGTCGCCCTGTTGTGGCTCCGGCCGCAGGGATTGTTGGGGACGGCGTGATGCGCCGGGGCTGGCTCGCGCTCGCGGCGGCGCTGCTGTTTTTTCCCTGGCTCGTCGCCGGCAGCAACAGCGCTGCCTTCCTGCAGGACATGGGCGCGCTGGTGCTGCTCGCAGCGATCGGCGCGTCCGCCTGGAACATCCTCGGCGGCTATGCCGGGCAGATCTCGGTCGGCCATGCCATGTTCTACGGCGCCGGCGCCTATCTGCCGCTGCTGCTTTATCAGCAATGGCACCTGCCGCCGCTCCTGGGCGTGCCGCTCGGCGTCGGCGTGAGCCTCCTCCTGGCGCTGGTCGTGGGACTGCCGACCTTCCGCCTGCAAGGCCATTATTTCAGCATGGCGACGATCGCGGTGGCCGAGCTCATCCGCATTGTCGTCAGCAACTGGGATTTCCTCGGCGCCGCCATCGGCCTGCAAGGCCCGGCGGTATCGCAGCATTGGTGGGACCTCACCTTCCGCAGCGCCGTGCCCTACTACTATATCTTCCTCGGCGTGCTCGCGGTGCTGCTGTTGGTCACGTGGCACATGCAGCGCAGCCGCTTGGGATATTATCTGCGCGCCGTCCGCGCCGGCGAGCGCCCGGCGCGGAGCCTCGGCGTGCCGGTGCGGCGCTACAAGCTCTACGCGCTGATGCTGAGCGCCGCCTTCACGTCGCTCGCCGGCTCGCTCTATGCGCTCAAGACCGGCTTCGTCGATCCCGACAGCGGGCTCGGCATCCTCGTCTCGGTGCAGCTCATCATCACCGCGGCGCTGGGCGGCGCCGGCACGCTGCTGGGGCCGCTCCTGGGCGCGGCGATCCTCATCCCCTTGCAGACCGCCACCAACACCTGGTTCGGCGGCAGCGGCTCGGGCCTCACCTACATTATATACGGCACGATCATCGTGCTGATCGCGCGCTTCGAGCCGGGCGGGTTGCTGGACCTGTGGCATCACCGCGTGGCGCCGCGCCTCAACAAGCGCCGCGAGGGCCGCCATGCTGCTTAGCGCCGAGAAGGTCGCGAAAGCCTTCGGCAGCTTCAAAGCCGTCGCCAGCGCCGATCTGCATGTCGAGGCGGGCGAGATCGTCGGCCTCATCGGCCCCAACGGCGCCGGCAAGTCGACCTTCTTCAACTGCATCGCCGGCGATTTGCGGCCGAGCGAAGGGCGCATCCTCTTCGACGGCGTCGACGTCACCAACGCGCCGCCCGAGACGCATGCGCGGCTCGGCATCGGTCGCACCTTCCAGGTGCCCGCGACCTTCGAGGACATGACCATCCTCGAGAACGTCATGGTCGGCGCCTTCCTGCGCCGTCCCAAGCGCGGCGCGGCGCGCGAGCGCGCGCTCGAGATCATCGAGATGACCGGGCTCGGCGCGCAGGCGCAGCAGCGCGCGCGCAGCCTCGGCACGCCCGGACGCAAGCGGCTGGAGATCGCGCGCGTGCTGGCGACCGAGCCGCGGCTCATGCTGCTCGACGAGGCGCTCGCCGGGTTGACGCCCGGCGAGATCCAGCGCGCCATGGAGCTCGTGCGCGAGATCCACCGCCTCGGCGTCACCCTCGTCATCGTCGAGCATGTGATGGAGGTGATCCTCACCCTGGCACGGCGCGTCCTCGTCTTCAACCAGGGCCACATCATCGCCAGCGGCACGCCGCAGGACGTCGTCAACGACCCCAAGGTCATCGAAGCCTATCTCGGCCGCGGCCACGGCCGCCAGGCGCAGCGCTGAGTTGAAGGGGGCGAGGTGTCTGGTACTATCGCTGGACCGCCCGGGGGAAAAGACGATGATCACGCTCTACACATTCGGACCTGCTTTCGGCCTGCCCGATCCGAGCCCGTTCGTGATGAAGGCGGAAACGCAGCTGAAGATGTCCGGACTGCCTTACCGCACCGATACCAGGGGGCTCAGGAAAGCGCCCAAGGGGAAGCTGCCTTATATCGACGATGACGGCGAGCGCATTGCCGACTCCACCTTCATCCGCTGGCACCTGGAGAAAAAATACGGGATCGACTTCGATCGCGGGCTCGACGGCGAGCAGCGCGCCGTCGCCTGGGCGTTCGAGAAGATGGCTGAGGACAATCTCTACTGGGCCGTGCTCCACGCGCGCTGGATGGACGACCTCAATTTCACCAAAGGCCCGCGCCACTTCTTCCGCGCCATTCCAGCGCCGCTGCGGCCGGCCGTGGTAACGATGGTCCGACGCAAGGTCCGGCAGGGGCTTCACGCCCATGGGCTGGGCCGTCATTCGCCCGGCGAGATCGCCGCCCTGGCGACGCGATCGATCGAGGCCATCGCCGATTATCTCGGCCAGAAGCCGTTCTTCATGGGCGCGGAGCCGTCGGGCAGCGATGCAACGATGTTCTCCTTCGTCGCCCACGTGCTCTGTCCCGCGTTCGAAACGCCGATGCGCGGGGCCGCCGAGCGGCATGACAACCTCAAGCGCTATGTCGGGCGGATGACCGCACGCTATTACCCCGAGCGCGGCGAGATCGCCGGCTGCAAGGCGGCGGCATAAGCGCAGGATTGGCGGTGTCCGCCGTCACCGAGGCGATGCGCCGGCCATGAGCCAACTCTCCGTCCGCCATCTCGAAGTGCGCTACGGCGATCTCGTCGGCGTCGCCGATGTGTCGCTCGAGGTGAAGCAGGGGAGCGTGGTGGCGCTGTTGGGCTCGAACGGCGCCGGCAAGACGACGACCTTGAACGCCATTGCAGGATTGGCGCGCGCGAGCAAAGGCAGCATCGAATGGCGGGGCGAAGCAATCGCCGACCTTCCCGCCTACGCCATCGTGCCCAAGGGGTTGGCGCTCTCGCCCGAGGGCTGGCGCCTCTTCGTCGGCCAGACGGTCGAGCAGAACCTGCGCCTGGGCGCGACCGCGCTCGCCGACAGGAAGAGGCTCCAGGCGCTGCTCGACCGCGTCTACGCCATGTTCCCGCGCCTCGCCGAGCGGCGGCGCCAGCGCGCCGGCACATTGTCGGGCGGCGAGCGGCAGATGCTGGCGCTCGGCCGCGCGCTGATGAGCGAGCCCAAGCTGCTCATGCTCGACGAGCCTTCGCTTGGCCTGGCGCCCACCATCGTCGATGCGCTCTATGACACCCTGCAGCGGCTCCATCGCGACGGCCTGACGTTGCTGCTCGCCGAGCAGTCGGTGCCGCTGGCGCTCGCCATCGCCGATTACGCCTATGTGCTGCAGACCGGGCGCACCGTGCTCGAAGGGCCGGCCGCCGAACTCGCCCAAGATCCGCAGGTGCAGCGCATCTATCTCGGCATCAAGGACAACCCGGCACTGACAGGCTAGGATCAAATATACAAAGGGGGGAATCATGATCGTCTACGGAAGCAGCCTGTCGCCGTTCGTGCGCAAGACGCTGGCCTTCATCGCCGAGAAGGGGCTCAGCGCCGAGCACCGGCCGGTCACGCCGCACGATCCCTCGCCGGATTTCCGCGCCTGCAGCCCGCTCGGCAAGATCCCCGGCTTCTGCGACGGCGACTTCCGCCTCGCCGACAGCTCGGCCATCTGCCATTACCTCGAGCGCAAGTATCCGACGCCGGCGTTGTTCCCGGTCGATGTCGAGGCTTTCGGCCGCATGATGTGGTTCGAGGAGTACAACGACACCGTGCTGGTGCCGACCGCCGGCAAGGTCTTCTTCCAGCTCGTGGTGCGGCCCAACCTGCTCAAGGAGCAGCCGGACATGGCCATCGTCGAGCAGGCGGTCATCAAGGAGATCCCGCCGGTGTTCGATTATCTCGAGCGGCAGATCTCGGGTCCGTTCCTGGTCGGCGACAGGATCACCCTCGCCGACATCGCCATCCACTGCGTCTTCGTCAACTTCAAGATCATCGGCCGCCCGCTCGATGCGGAGCGCTGGCCGAAGCTCGGCAAATATGTCGCGAGCCTGCTCGCGCGCCCGACCTTGGCGCAGATCAGAGACCAGAAGGCCGCAGCCTGAGCCATGCGGCGGGGTGCGCGAATGTTGCTGACGATGATGGGAGGGCTGATACTCGCGGCGACCGCTGCGGCGCAGACGCGCACGACCGAGGTGGTTCTCGGCACCGCGACGCCGGGCGGCGGCTTTCCGCTCTATGGCGCCGGTTTGGTCGAGACGGTGCACGAGGCCGATCCCGCGCTGGTGGTGACGCCGCGCAACACCAAAGGCAGCACCGAGAACGTGCCGCTCCTCGAGGAAGGCAAGCTCGACATCGCTTTGGTGCAGGGTGAAGTCGCCTATGAGGCGCTCTCCGGGATCGGCCGCCCGCCCGCCCCGCTCAAGATTATTGCCGCGATGTACTCCACGCCCGGCATGTTCGTGGTGCGCGCCGACAGCCCGTATCGCACCATCGCCGATCTCCGCGGCAAGCTCGTCGCCTTCGGCGCGCGCGGCTCGGGGCTTGTCATCCTCGCGCGCTATGTGCTCGACGGCATCGGGCTCGATCAGGACAAGGATTTTGCCGCCATCTACCTCGACCGCGCCGGCGATGGGCCGGCGATGGTGCTCGACGGGCGGGCGGCGGCGCTGTGGGGCGGCGGCATCGGCTGGCCCGGTTTTGCCGCGGTCGCAAACTCGCCCGCAGGGGCGCGCTTCATCGCGCCCTCGGCCGAGGAGTCCGCGCGCATCCGCGCCAAGCATCCCTTCCTCAAGCCGCTGACGGTCCCCGCCGGCAGCTACTCGGGGCAGGGGGCGGCGATCGAGTCCGTGGGCTCCTGGAGCTTCATCCTGGCGCGCCCGACGCTCGATGACGACGTGGCCTACGCCCTGGCGCGTGCGCTCCATCGCGGCGAGGGCGATTTCGCCAAGCGCCTGGCGCAGGCGCGCGAGACCACGGCGGTGAACACCGTCGCGGCCGCGCCGCGACTCGACCTCATCCATCCCGGCGTGCTGCGCTATCTCCGCGAGATCGGACTCGCGCCTTAGGTGACGGGCATGGCGGAGGCAGCGGCGGGAGCAAAGCGGATTCTCGCCTGGTGTCGCCGCCGCGGCGCCGAGTTCCGCCTCAGCCTGCGCATGACCGCGGCCGGCCTCGTCGCCTACGCGCTCGCCGAGGCATTCGGACTGGCGCAGGGCTACTGGGCGGTCCTCACCGCGATCATTGTCGTCCAGGCAAGCCTCGGCGGCTCGCTCCAAGCGGTGATCGATCGTCTGGTCGGCACGCTGGGCGGCGCAGCCTTCGGCGCCGCCATCGCGCTGCTCGTGCCCCATGCAGGGACGCCGATGACGGCCATCGCCCTCGTCCTGGCGCTCGCGCCCCTGGCGTTGTTCACGGCCATCTATCCCGGCTTCCGCATGGCGCCGGTGACCGCGGTGATCGTCCTCCTGGGCGCAGCGAGCGCGCAAGCGGGACCGCTCGAAGCGGCGGTGGCGCGCGTGATCGAGATCGGGCTCGGCTGCATCGTCGGGCTGGGCGCCTCGCTGCTGGTGTTCCCGGCGCGCGCCCATGGGCTCGTCGCCAAGGCGGCCGGCGGCGGTCTCGACCTTCTCGCGGACCTCTTGGCCGCGGTCGTTGCCGCGTCGACGGGAAGCGGCGAGCGATCGGCCATCCAGCCCCTCAGCGACCGGTTGCGCGACGCCCTGACGCGGCTCGAGGCGGTCGGCAAGGAGGCCGAGCGCGAGCGCCGGAGCCGGCTCAGCGACGAGCCCGATCCCGAGCCCCTGATGCGCACGTTGCGCCGCTTGCGCAGCGACCTCGTCATCATCGCCCGCGCCGCCGCCGAGCCGCTCCCGGGGCCGGCGCGGACGGCCCTCGGCGCGCCGCTGGCGCGTGTCGCCGAGAGCATGGGCGAGTTCTTCCGCCGCACCGGCGCGGCGCTCATCGCCCGGAGCGAGCTGCCGACGCTCGATGCCATGCTTGCGGCGCTCGACAATTATGCCGCGGCACTGGCCGAGCTGCGCCGCGCCGGGATCACACGAGACTTGCCGGGCGAAGAGGCGGGGCGCATCTTCGCGCTGGGCTTCGCGCTCGAGCAGCTGCGTGGCGATCTCGTCGATCTCCTCAACCGGGCGGGCGAGTTCGTCGGCGCCGCGCGCGAGCCTTCCGAGCGAAGCGACCAGCCACAAGGATGAGAGCCCTGCCATGTTCGCCCCGCCGCCGGTGATCGAGACCACGGTCTTCGCGCGCGTGCCGGACTCGCTGTCGCGCGCCAACCGCAAGTCGCATTGGGTCGACGTGCTGCAGAACGGCGCGCCGACGCCGTCCTTCCTCGAAGGCCCGTCCTTCGACCGCGACGGCAATCTCTGGGTCACCGACATTCCGTGGGGGCGGCTCTTCAAGATCACGCTCGACGGCACGCTGTCAGTCGCCTTCGAATATGACGGCGAGCCCAACGGCCTCAAATTCCACAAGGACGGGCGCGCCTTCATCACCGACCACAAGCACGGCATCATGGTGTTCGACCCGAAAACGGCGAAGATCGCGCCATATCTCGAGCGCGGCCGCTTCGAGCGCTTCAAGGGCGTCAACGATCTCGTCTTCGCGTCGAGCGGCGATCTCTATTTCACCGACCAGGGCATGACCGGGCTGCAGGATCCCTCGGGCCGCGTCTTCCGCCTGCGCGGCAGCGGGCAGCTCGACTGCATGCTCGACAACGTGCCGAGCCCCAACGGCCTGGCGTTCAACAAGGCGGAGACGATCCTTTATCTCTGCGTCACCCGCAACAACGCCATCTGGCGCGTGCCGCTCCTCGCCGACGGCACCGTCGGCAGGGTCGGCATCTTCATCCAGATGTCCGGCGGCACGGGGCCCGACGGCATGGCGATGGACGAGGACGACAACCTCGCCGTCTGTCATGTGGGATTCGGCACGGTGTGGCTGTTCAGCCGGCTGGGCGAGCCGCTTTATCGCATCAAATCCGCCGCCGGCCTCGCCACCACCAATTGCGCCTATGGCGGGCGCGACCGAAAGTCGCTGTTCATCACGGAATCGGCGACCGGCAGCGTGCTGCGCGCCGAATTGCCGATCGCGGGCCGCGCCATGTACTCGCATCAGTAGCAGCGTGGCGGCGCCACCGGCAATCGCTTCGCGGCTTTTTCGATCGGCCCCAGCATCGGCTACAATTTCGGCCCGCTCAGCATGAGCGTCCGCTACACCCGCGACGTCTACGCCAAGAACGGGCCGCAGGGCGATCTCTTCTGGTTCCGCTTCGCGCTGCCGCTGTGAACACGCGGCGTTGGCGCGCAGCTTCGGCCGATTCTCGATGACGCCCCCTGGCGCGCCACCCGATGATTCGCAATATTGAGCGCAGGAGCAGGCGAGGACAGAGGCATGGCCAAGAAGCCCGACTGGGAAATTCCGCTGCTGGCGCAGCCGAAACCCGAGGAGTTCGATTTCGATCTCGACCGTGCGCTGCAGTCGGTGGTTGGGCTGCACGCCAATATCCCCGAGGACGCCTATACCGCCTCGATCCTCGGCACCGAACGCGCCGGCAGCGGCGTGCTCATCCGCGACAACGGCCTCGTGCTCACCATCGGCTACCTCATCACCGAGGCGGAGAGCGTCTGGCTCAGCACCGCCGACGGCCGCGCCGTGCCGGGACACGCGCTCGCCTATGACCAGGAGACCGGCTTCGGCCTCGTGCAGGCGCTCGGCCGGCTCGGCGTGCCCGCGATCGAGCTCGGCCGCTCGAGCGCGGTGAAGGCCGGCGATCGCGTGATCCTCGCCGCCGGCGGACGCCGCCAATCGGTGCGCGCCGGTGTCATCGGCACGCAGGAATTCGCAGGCTATTGGGAATACCTGCTGGAGGCGGCGATCTTCACTGCGCCGGCGCATCCCTTCTGGGGCGGCGCCGGGCTCATCGGCCGCAACGGCACGCTGCTCGGCATCGGCTCCCTCAATGTGCAGCAGGTGGTCGAGCGCGATAGCCCGCGCGATATCAACATGGTCGTGCCCATCGACATCCTGAAGCCGATCCTCGACCAGCTACTCGCCACCGGCAAGCGCAACAGGCCGGCGCGGCCGTGGCTCGGCCTCTACTCCGCCGAGAGCGACAAGAAGACCGTCGTCGCCGGCCTCGCCGAGCGCGGTCCGGCCGCGGCGGCCGGCATGCGCATTGGCGACATAATCTGGGCGGTGCGCGACGAGAGCGTGGCGAGCCTCGCCGACTTCTACCGCAAGGTCTGGGCCAGCGGCGACGCTGGCGCGGAAATCCCGATCGAGCTGCTGCGCGACGGCCGCACCGTCTGGGTCCGCCTCAAATCCATCGACCGCAACACCCTGCTCAAGGCGCCGCGCCTGCAGTAGGCATCAGCGTTTGCGCCCGCTTTCGCCGAGCTGCGCCGCGACGAGAGCGTCAGCGGCGTCAGCGACGGATTTCGCCGGGCCGCCGGCGCCGAAGGTTTGCGCGGTGGTGTAGGCGCCCTCGAAGAGCAGCAGGAGCTGGTCGGCGAGGACCGCGGGGCGGCGAGCGCCGGCCGCGGCGGCGAGCGCGCGCAGGCGGCGGCGCAGCTCGCGCTTGTTGGCCTCGGCGATCTTGCGCGCGGGATGATCGGCTTCGGGAAACTCGGTGGCGGCGTTGGTGAAAGGGCAGCCGCGCCAGTTGGGGCGCGTCGTGCGTTCGGCCAGTGACTGGAACAGCGCCTTGAGCTGGCGGCGCGGCGCGCCCGGATGCCGCGCCACGGTGCTGTCCCACCAACGCCAGTAGCGCTCGTCGCGCTCCTCCAGATAGGCCGCCGCGAGCTCGTCCTTCGAGGCGAAGCTGCGATAAAGGCTCATCTTGGCGACATTGGCTTCGGCGACGATCTCGTCGACGCCGACCGAGCGGATGCCCTGGCGGTAGAAGAGGTCGCCCGCGACCGCCAGCAGCCGCTCGCGCGGCGCCGGTTTCGGCATTGTCGCTGCGGCCGTCTTCTCTCGTCGCATATCTGGCTTTGCCGACCGGTTTGACACCATGCGGGTCGCATGATACAGACCGGTCCGTATCATGTAAAGAGACTGGTCTGTCTCACGCGACGGGCCGATGCTAGAGGTGGACCGATGAGGACGACCATCGCCCGCGCGCTTCCCGTGCACTACGCCTGGATCGTCGCCGCCGTCATCTTCGTGACGCTGCTGACGGGCGTCGGCATCCGCGCCACGCCGAGCGTGCTCATCGTCCCGCTCGAGGAAGCGTTCGGCTGGAGCCGCACCACCATCTCCTTCGCCATCTCCATCAACATCGTGCTGTTCGGGCTGATGGGCCCGTTTGCCGCGGCGCTGATGCAGCAGATCGGCATCCGCCGCACAATCCTCCTCGCCCTGGCACTGCTCACCGCCAGCGTCGCCGCCAGCACGCTGATGACCGAGCCATGGCAGCTCATCTTGAGCTGGGGCATCGCCGTCGGGCTCGGCACCGGCGTCACCACACTGGTGCTGGGCGCCACCATCGTCAACCGCTGGTTCGCCAAGAATCAGGGGCTGGTGATGGGCTTCATCACCGCCAGCACGGCGACGGGGCAGCTCGTCTTCCTGCCGCTGCTCGCCGCGGTCATCGCCGCGGAAGGCTGGCGTTCGGCGGCGTGGATCACCGCGGCCGCAGCCGCGGTGATGATTCCCGTGGTCGCCCTTCTCCTGCCGGAAAATCCGGCCGATATCGGCCTGAGACCCTATGGCGCGACCGCTGACGTGCCGCCGCCGCCACCGCGCGCCAACCCGATCGTCGTCGCTTTCGCAGCGCTCGGCCGCGCCTCCAAGTCGGGCGGCTTCTGGCTGCTCTTCGCCAGCTTCTTCGTCTGCGGCGCCAGCACCAACGGCCTGATCGGCACGCATCTCATCTCCTATTGCATCGACCACGGCATCCCCGAGGTGCAGGGCGCGGGCCTGCTCGCGGCGATGGGCATCTTCGATCTCTTCGGCACGACTGCGTCCGGCTGGCTCTCCGACCGTTACGACAGCCGCTGGCTGTTGTTCTGGTACTATGGGCTGCGCGGCCTCGCGCTGCTTTACCTGCCCTATTCCGGCTTCTCGCTCTACGGCCTGTCGCTTTTCGCCGTGTTCTACGGGCTCGACTGGATCGCCACCGTGCCGCCGACGGTGCGGCTCACCACGCAGATCTTCGGCAAGCAGGACGCGCCGATCATCTTCGGCTGGATCTTTACCGGCCATCAGCTCGGCGCCGGCGCCACCGCCTTCGAGGCGGGCGCGCTGCGCGCGCTGCTCGGCGACTACATGGCGCCGGTGCTGATCTCCGGCAGCCTGTGCATCATCGCCGCACTCCTGGTGCTGCGCATCGGCCGCGGCCGCGCCGGCGAGCCGGCGCCGGTCGCCGCCTGACATAGCGGGTTGCGGGAGCGGCCGCAGCCGCTTTAGGATCGGCGGTGTTGCAGACCGCCGCGAGGCCGGCTCCCGTCATGACCCGTATCGCCAAGGTTCGCGCCCGCGCTGTCGCCGTACCGCTGGAGACGGCGACCGCTTTCTCGCGCCGGTCGGTCACGGAGCGGCATTACGCGCTGGTCGAGGTCGAGGGCGATGACGGCGTCAAAGGCATCGGCTTTTGCTATGCCGGTCACGCCGGCGGCACGCTCGTCACAAGGGCGGTGCACGGGCTGCTCGCGCCCAAGCTCATCGGCCAGGACGCGCATCGCGTCGAGGGCTTGTGGGAGGAAATGTATCAGGAGTCGCTGCTGGTCGGCCGGCTCGGCGCCGTGCTGCGCGCCATCAGCGCGCTCGACATCGCCCTCTGGGACCGCAACGCGCGCGCCGCCACGCTGCCGCTCTACAAATATCTCGGCGCGTCCCGCACCGACGCGGTGCCCGCTTATGCCAGCGGCGGGTACTACCTCGCCGGCAAGACGCCGGAGATGCTCGGCGAGGAAGTGGCGGGATATGTCCGCCAGGGCTTCAGCGCGGTCAAGATCAAGGTCGGGCGGGAGAATCTCGGCCTCGAGCGCGACCGCATTGCCGCCGCGCGCCACGCCATCGGCCCCGACACGCTGCTGATGCTCGACGCCAACAACGCCTGGTCCGATCTGCCGACGGCGCTGCGCTTCATGCGCGTGTTCGAGAAATACGACCCCTACTGGATCGAGGAACCGTTCGGCCCCGACGACATCGACAACCATGCCCGGCTGGCGCGCGCCACGCCGGTGCCGGTAGCGACCGGCGAGATCGAGGGCGGGCGCTGGCGCTTCAAGGAGCTGCTCGACAAGCAGGCAGCGATGATCTTGCAGACCGATACCTGCGTCTGCGGCGGCATCAGCGAGTTCCGCCGCATCGCCGCCACCGCGGCGAGCTACGGCGTGACCCTGTGCCCGCATTGGTTCCACGACGTCCACGCCCACCTCGTCGCGGCGACGCCCAACGCGCGCTTCGTCGAGCTGTTCACGGACGACAAGGTCCTCAACTTCCGGCGCCTCATCGCGCCGCAGCTCACGGTGAAGAACGGCATGATCGAACTTCCCGACCGGCCCGGCCTCTGCTGCGACTTCGTCGAAGAAGCAGTCGAGCGTTACGCCGTGGAGCGCTGGGCATGAGCGCGGCGCAGCCGCACGACTGGCCCGCCGACATCTACGCCGCGCTCAAAGCGGCGCAGGTGAAGCAGGTCGCCTATGTGCCCGATGCCGGCCATGCGCGGCTTCTCAAGCTCTGCGCCGCCGACAACGCGATGCGCATGGTGCCGCTCACCACCGAGGAGGAAGGCGTCGCGCTCGTCGCCGGCGCCTGGCTCGGCGGCGAGCGCGCCGTGCTGCTGATGCAGTCGAGCGGCGTCGGCAACTGCATCAACACGCTCGGCATGATCGCGACGTGCCAGTTCCCGCTCTTGACGATCGTGACCATGCGCGGCGAGTTCGGCGAGTTCAACCCGTGGCAGGTGCCGATGGGCATCGCCACGCCGGGAAGCCTCGAGCTTGCCAACGTCATCGTCCACCGCGCGAGCGAGCCGGCGCGGGTCGGCGACACGGTCGCCGGCGCCGCACGCCTCGCCTTCTCCAGCTATGTCGCCGTCGCCGTGCTGCTGCCGCAGCAGCTCATCGGCGCCAAGACTTTCGGGAAATAACGCATGTCCCGCGCCAACACGCTCGATCGCCGTGCCGTCGTCGCCGCGCTGCTCGCCGAACGCGGCGATCTCCTGGTTGTCGCCGGCCTCGGCGCGCCCAATTGGGACGTCGCCGCCGCCGGCGACAACCCGCTCACCTTTCCGCTGTGGGGTGCGATGGGCAGCGCGGCGATGGTCGGGCTCGGCCTCGCCCTGGCGCAGCCGCGGCGCGACGTGCTGGTGCTGACCGGCGATGGCGAGCTGCTGATGGGGCTCGGCAGCCTCGCCTCGATCGGCGTGCAGCGCCCGGCCAACCTCGCCGTCGCCGCGCTCGACAACGAGGCTTATGGCGAGACCGGCATGCAGGCGACGCACACCGCGCATGGCGTCGATCTCGCGGCGATCGCCGCCGGCTGCGGCTTCGCGCGCAGCGAGACCGTCCGCGAGATGGCGGCGGTCGAGGCGCTGCGCGCGCGCCTCAAGGCGCGACAGGGGCCGCTGTTCGCGCAGATCAAGATCGCCGCCGACACGCCGCCGCTGGTCATGCCGCCGCGCGACGGCACCTTGCTCAAGAACCGCTTTCGCGCGGCGCTGCTCGGCCCCGACGCGGCGCTCGCTTAGCCGGCGAGGATGGCGCCGATGCACGATCTCGTCATCAAGAACGCCCTGGTCTTTGACGGCAGCAAGGCGCCCGGACGCCACGCGTCGCTGGCGGTGGCCGACGGGCGCATCGCCGCCATCGGCCGCGATGTCGGCACGGGACGGCGTGAGATCGACGCCGACGGGCTCGCGCTCGCGCCGGGCATCATCGACACGCACACGCATTATGACGCGCAGATCACCTGGGATGCGGCGCTGCATCCCTCGCCCGAGCTCGGCGTCACCACGGTGGTAATCGGCAATTGCGGCTTCACCATCGCGCCGTGCCGGCCCGAGCATCGCGACATCACTATGCGGAACCTCACGCATGTCGAGGGCATGTCGCTCGACGTGCTGCGCAGCGGCATCCGCTGGGAGTTCGAGACCTTTCCGGAATATCTGGCGCTGCTCGAGCGCCTCGGCAGCGTGCCCAATGTCGCCGCCTTCATCGGCCATTCCTCGCTGCGCACCTGGGTGATGGGCAACGACGCGACGGCGCGCGCGGCAAAGCCGGCGGAGACCGCGCAGATGCGGCGCCTCGTCGGCGAGGCGCTCGACGCCGGCGCCGTGGGCTTCGCCACCTCGACCGCGCCGCAGCACAATGGCGAGGGCGGCACGCCGATGCCGTCGCGGCTCGCCGACGAGGCCGAGCTGCGCGCGCTCGTCGGCGCGCTGGGCGAGGCTGGACGCGGCGTCTTCATGCTGACCAAGGGCACCGGCACCAGCGTGCCGTTCCTCGAGACCCTCGCCGCCGAGACGTCGCGCCCCATCGTCATCGCCGCGCTGCTGCACAACCCGGTGCTGCCCGAGGCGACCTTCAACGACCTGCGCGCGATCGGCGCGGCGCAGGCGCGCGGGCGGCGGCTCTACGGCCAGGTGTCGTGCTGCCCGCTCACCAACGAGTTCACACTGCGGTCGCCCTATCCCTTCGAGGGCATGACGGCGTGGCTGCCGGCGATGCAGGCGGAAGGCGACGCGCTGAAGCGTGTCTATGCCGACCCCGGCTTCCGCCGCCGCGTCGCGGCCGAGCTGGCGACGCCAGCCGCGATCCGCCTCTTCAACGGCGAGTGGGACAAACTCTATCTGCTCGAAGCGGCGCGGCCGGAGAATCGCCGCCATGAAGGGCTGAGCGTCGCTCAGCTCGCGCGCGACGCCGGCCAGCCGCCGCTCGACTGGCTCCTGGATTTCAGCCTGTCGGAGAATCTCGAGACGATCTTCATCGCCGTGCTGCTCAACAACGACGAGGACGCCGTCGGGCGCATGCTGCGCGATCCCTTCGCCAGCATCGCGCTCTCCGATGCCGGCGCGCATCTCACCTTCTTCTGCGATGCCGGCTTCGGCCTGCATCTCCTGGGCCGTTGGGTGCGCGAGCGCGGCACGCTGGCGATGGCCGAGGCGGTGTGGCAGCTCTCCGGCCGCCCGGCGGAGATCTTCGGCATCAAGGACCGCGGCCGGCTCGCGCCGGGCCTCGCCGCCGACCTCATGCTGTTCGACCCGGGGACGGTCGGCCGCGGCCCGAGCAGGCGCGTCTTCGACCTGCCGGGCGGCGCAGCGCGCCTCACCACGGCGGCGCTGGGTATGCACGGTGTCTGGGTCAATGGCGTGCCGGTCGTCGACAGCGGCGGCGGCATCGCCGAGCGCGCGCATCCCGGCCGATTGCTGCGCGACTTCGCCGCGTGAGCGGCGCCGCGTGAGCGGGAGCCATCTCGCGTCGTACAGTTTTTAGTTGTGTGACGCGCTGCACTCGATTCGCGAAACGCAAAGGCGTAGAGTGCAGCACGCATTCGCGGGTCACGTTGGTTATCGCCCGAAAGAACGCCCCTAAGAAGGCGCACAGAGGACAAGTTTTCTATGATCAGGATAGCGCACTCGAACGCAGAATTGGCGTCGGCGGAAGTGCCGGGGCTCGACGGCAGACGCGTCGCCGCGTGGGCGGCCGCTCTCGCCGCCGGCGAGCCGCACGGTCTGCACGACACCTTCATGGCCAAGGGCGGCGCCGCGCCCGATATCGTCTGGGATCCGCCGGTGGACCGGCTGGGCGCGCCGCAGCTGCGCTTCCTGCTGCGCTATTGGACCGAACTCGCGGGCGCGCGCGCGATGCCCGGCACCAGGGAGATCGACGCGTTGGAGATGCGGCCGGCGCTGGGCTACATCAACCTGCTCGACGTGATCGAGGGCGGCGAGGATTTTCGCTATCGCGTGTTCGGCAGCGTCATCGCCGCCGTTGCCGGCTACGACATGACCGGACGAATGGTCTCCGCGCTGAAGACGGCGGCCTACATGGCTGAGTTCGCGCTCGCCACCTGCCGTGCCGTGGTGCAGCGAGGCGAGCCGTTGCTGACCGAGCACCGACCGCCATCGTCCGCCGTGCCCACCGTGGCCTGGCACGGCCTCGTTCTGCCGCTGGCCGGCGACAGCGGCGCGGTCGCCCGCCTGCTGATCGGCAGCGTGCCGTTCTCGCGCGACGGCCGCCCCATCTTGCTGCGCCTTTAACCTTCCTCCTCCTCGTGAACTCGGTCGCGGCGAAATGATCAGCGCCGGACCCGGCGCACGAGCCAGTACGCCATCGCATAGACGAGGGCAAATTGAATGGCGGCTTCCAGGACCGCCCACCATGGCACCGGCCCCCCGTCCAAAAAGAGCGTGCGACGCTGCAGCGGGGTGGACAGAAAGAGACTGACGATCACGACGGAAACATTGTTGGCGGCGTGCGCGCCGATGGCGAGCTCGACACGCTGATCGAGCAGCGTCAGCGCGGACAGGCCCAAGGACATGATGACGTACACGGGAAAGACGAACGGCCCATCATAGGGGGCATGCGCCAGCGCGAACACCAGCGCGACCACCAGGACGAGAAGCCATCGCCACCGCAGGAATTGTCCGAGCGTCTGCGTCAGCCAGCCGCGAAACGCCAGCTCCTCGCTCGCCGCCTGCAGGGGAAACAGCGCGATGCTCAGCAAGCCCGCGGCAAGAAACTCGCGGCTCGGCGGCGATCCGAAATCATCCACGACATGGGTTGCAGCCGCCGGGCGAGCGAGCACATAGAACGCAACCATCGCCCCGGTGACCACGACATTGGCGACGAACCAAAATGCCGCGCCCAGCGCGATGCGCCATAAATCGAGGCGGAGATCGACGGAGACCAGCGACAGCAGCGGACGGCCATGCGCTTTCCGCGCCGCGCTGCGCAACCCGAGCAGCCATCCCGCCGTCACCGCCGCCAGGATCACGACTTCCACGAAGCCGTTCGGCAGCGCGTCTCCCCAGATGAACAGCGCAGCCCCGACGGGGATGCCGATGAGCACCTGCCAGCCGAGAATTCGCAAGAACGCCTTTACCCCGCTCCGCCAGTCGGTCCGACCGAGACGGGCGAGGTCGATGAAGGCGAAGGCATCGCGCCGCACGCCCGCCGGCACGGCATCGATCGAGCCGCTGAGCGCGAGAGGCCGGTCGGGTCCCATGCCGGCAAGCTGACCGCAGACAGGTTGCGGGCGGGTTAATCCTTGAAGATTACCTTGGGGATCATGGCGTGGATGCCTTTGACGCTGTCCACCACCTGGGTCACCTCGAAATCGACGGCGATCGAGGCGAGGGCGTAGGCGTCGACCCGCGTCAGCCCCTTCTCCTCGCTCAGGAACTTGATGCATTCGCGGATCGCCATCTTCATCGCCTCCTCGAGATTCTCGTGGAGCCCGAGGGTGATCCAGTGCGTCGGCGTCTCCGCCCGCGGCCAGGCGAGCGGGCGGTTCTTGATGAGCTCGAGGCGGAAGGTGCCGGTGAGCGAGGTCTCGATGGCCGTGAGATCGACCTCGCCGTCGCCTTGCGCGGCATGGCCGTCGCCGACCATGAACAGCGCCTCCGGCACATGGACCGGGAGATAGAGGGTCGAGCCCGCGGTCAGGTCCTTGACGTCGATGTTGCCGCCATAGGCGCCCGGCGGCACCGAGTTGAGCTTGCCGAGGCTGCGCGCCGGCCCGGTCGCCATGATGCCGAAGAAGGGTGCGAGCGGCACCTCGATGCGCTCCGAGAATTTCGCGACCTGGCGGTCCAGGTCGAAGGGGATGACCATGCTGCGGTTGAGCGTGAACTCATCGGGCAGCCCGCCCTTGTTCATGCGCATGGAATTGACGCCGTAGGGCACGCGCGGCGTCGCCTCCAGTATATGCACGGCGAGCACGTCGCCCGGCGCGGCGCCGGCGACGGCGATGGGGCCGCTGACGACGTGCGGCCCCAGCCCGCTATGCTGCACCTTGGTGTAGACGCCGACGAGATCGGCCAGCACCGCCTCCTTGGCGATGCCGAAGCGCGCGAAGAAAGTCTCCGGATCGCCCTGGTCGGCGAGGATGCCCTCATGCGAGACGGTGTCGATGGTGACGGTGTCGCCGGGATTGACGCGCAACACCGGCTCGGCGGCGCCCCAGAGATAGCCCCAATGCACGGTCTCCGGCCCGCATTTCACACGATGGCGGCCGCCGCCGAGCGTCTCGACGAGCTTGGCGTCGGCGGCGCGCTTCAGGCCAGCCTCCGAGACGGCGCAGCGCGCCGAGGAGGGCGGCACCAGCGGCTCCGGCGCGGCATGGCCGCCGCTGGCGCGGCTCAGCCCCTCGCGCAGGAAGTCGCGCTTGTCGCGAGCGATCAGCTTGAGGCGGAAGAGCTCGTCGACGAAATCGGCATAGGAGCCGCGCTCCGGACGCGCGGCGGGGCCATGGGCGTGGTTTTTTTCGCTCATCGAAGATCCAAAGTGGCGGCGCGACGCCCGCGACTTTGACTGAAGCGCCTGCCGCCCGCAAGGCTGCCGCGGAGGACGCCGCCCCGTCCAGTTGCCGGACCGCGGCGGCTCGCTTAGGCTGAGGCGCAAAGAGAGCACGCCCGGCGCGGCGTGCCGTCAAGGGAGGACGACAGACATGGCCCGTCATCGCCGCACCGCCTGGCTGGCGGCGCTCACCATCACGCTCTTCGCCGCCACGGCGGCGTCGGCGCAGATCTCCGACGACGTGGTGAAGATCGGCGTGCTCACCGACCTGTCCGGGCCCGCCTCGGATGCAACCGGCGAAGGCTCGGTGGTCGCGGCGCAGATGGCGGCCGACGATTTCGGCGGCACGGTGGCGGGCAAGCCGATCACGGTCGTATCCGCCAATCATCAGATGAAGGCCGACATCGGCGCGCAGCTCGCGCGGGAATGGTATGACGGCGACGTCGACCTGATCGTCGACGTGCCGCTCTCGGCGGTCGGCCTCGCCGTGCAGGAGGTCGCTCGTCAGAAGAAGAAGCTGTTCATCACCCATTCAACCGGCACGTCCGACTTCACCGGCAAGTTCTGCTCGCCCTACGGCATCCAATGGGTGTTCGACACCTATGCCCTCGCCACCGGCACGGCGCGCGCCGTGGTCGAGCGCGGCGGCAACAGCTGGTTCTTCCTGACCGCCGATTACGCCTTCGGCCACTCGCTCGAGCGCGACGCCTCCAAGGTGATCGAGGAGATGGGCGGCAAGGTCGTGGGCGCCGTCAGCCACCCCTACAACACGCCCGACCTCACCTCCTTCGTGCTGCAGGCGCAGGCCTCCAAGGCGAAGATCGTCGGCCTCGCCAGCGGCCCGCCCGACAACATCAACGCCATCAAGCTCGGCGGCGAGTTCGGGCTGTTCGAGGGCGGGCAGCAGATGGCCGGGCTGCTCGTTCTCATCACCGACGTGCATGCGCTCGGCCTCAAGACGGCGCAGGGCTTGCTGCTGACCACCAGCTTCTACTGGGACATGGACGAGCAGACGCGCGCCTGGGCCAAGCGCTTCTTCGACAAGCTGCACAAGGCGCCGACCATGTGGCAGGCCGGCGTCTATTCGTCCGTCACCCAGTATCTGAAGGCGATCAAGGCGACCGGCAGCGACGACGCGCTCAAGGTGACCGCCAAGATGCGCGAGGCGCCGATCGAGGATTTCTTCGCGCGCCACGGCCGCTTGCGCGACGACGGTCTCATGGTGCACGACCTCTATCTCGTGCAGGTGAAGACGCCGCAGGAATCGAAAGCGCCGTGGGACTACTACAAGATCCTGGCCACCATCCCCGGCGACAAGGCGTTCCCGCCGCCCGACCCGGCCTGTCCGCTGGTGAGGAAATAGCCGCGGGCGCCCGTTCAACCAGTGCGGGTGCCATCGTCTCCATGAGAGGCTAGCCCGATGCACCATTTGATACCGCTGGCACCCTTGTCAGGGTAGGTGCAGCCAATTTGATTGGTGGGTTCGTTTCGTAGATTCGTTGATTAGGCGCGGCGTCACCAAGGGCGGGAGATCCCGTCCCGAAAGTGTCGATGGCGACGTCTTTGTCGCGTGCCCGGGAGCACGTCATGGAAAGCTGGTGAGGGTTGCTCTGCCGGGTGTGCTGCGGTTTGGCTGGAACGACGGGGCCTTCATCACGCGGCTCATCCGGGCCTGAGACAATGACCGACATCGGAGCGGGAACCACTTCACCCCGCCGGCGCGCCTGGCGACGCTCGAGCGCCGCCATGTTGCGGTGAATCGAGCGCTCGATCCCCGAGTGATAGCGGATGAGAGTGGCGAGGGACTGGGGCGCCGCCTGGAAGCCACCGCCC